>Ga0335081_10009720_pt1 | contig 15501 bp, 16 predicted proteins | sample Lox_Sample_35_FD_206713 | JGI IMG/M metagenome (GOLD analysis project Ga0335081, IMG submission 206713) | Soil microbial communities from Loxahatchee National Wildlife Refuge, Florida, United States - Lox_Sample_3.5 | ecosystem: Environmental > Terrestrial > Soil > Wetlands | place: USA... | reverse complement strand
GGCCTACCTTGCCACGGACCTGGCCATTGCCGATACGCATTGGACCCGCCTGCGCGGACTCCTTGGCCTTAAGCTTGATGACTTCCGTAATGGGTGCGGCCTCTGGATCACCCCCTGCCATGGCGTTCATACTCTGGGTATGGGGTTCCCGATCGATGTGGTGTACCTCGATCGCGGCATGAATGTGATTCATATTCAGCCGGAGTTGAAGCCTTGGCGCTTCGCTCCGATTCGCGGTAAAGCCGCCTCGGTTTTGGAACTGCCGTGCAGGATTGCCGCCACAACTCGTACTGCTGTAGGCGATAAAATCGAAATCACTGTCGCCAGGGGGAAATCCCGACCATCCGCATGAGTGGCACGCTCCAACTCGTTGAGCCCGTGGAAGTCCTGGATACACACGCTGAGCCGAAACTGCTCGTCGAGTGGTCATCGCGGTGGCAGGAGTTTCTCGGCTCGATCGGGCCCGCGCTCTCGCGATCGCAAGCGCGACTTGCCGGCGAAGCTCCTTTCGGACTCATTCCCCTCAGGATCATGCTCCCCTCCTATTTCCTGGAGGCCTTCCTGATCTTCGCGGCAATTCTTGTCCCGGCAAAAATTGCACAGCTGCGTCCCTATGTCGCGCCGCGCGTCACGAGTCACGACGTTATCTATTACACGGGCGACGAACTTCCCCGCGTCGAGGATCTCGGCGGCGCTGAAGCCGGGACCGCTGGACGCGCAGGCGGCGATGAGACCCATCACCGCACGCAAACGATCAAGATCTCGCGCGGAGGATCGCTGGTTCCGCAAGTCGTCGACGCGCCAAACCTCAAGCTTCCAGCCTCGACGGACGCCGTCGCCAACCTGCTGGCCGTCAGGCCCGATGCAGGCCCCCCTCCCGCTGAAGGGCTGCGTTCTTCACGGAGCGCGCCAAATCTGGCAACGAGCATTGTCGCGCCGGCTCCGAATGTAATTCGCGACTACACGCGCAATGGCGTTCAGATGGAGTCTGTGATCGCACCGGCACCGACAATGCCCCGCGATCGCGGCCTGATCGCTCCCACGTTTAACGCGACCTTAATTCCGCCGGCGCCGGATCTTCCTGATAGTCATAAGCTCGTAGCTCCGGCAATGACGCCCGCTGTAATTCCTCCCGCTCCGCGGGTTTCGCGCGACCGCACCATGGCGATCCCCTCGCTGAATGCCTCGGTTGTGGCCCCCGCTCCGACTGTCACAGCGGACCGCGCGCGATCCGGAATGGCTCTGGCAACGAATGTCATTCCCCCAGCCCCGAATGTCGCGAGCCGGCAGATGTCGCATGCGCCGGTACAGATGACCCGCGAGAATATTGTGCCGCCTCCGGTTTCGGCCCCCGAGCGTGCCACTTCCCGCACTGCGCGGCTGAATATGCCCGCGCCGCAGGTCGTCGCGCCTCCGCCTTCGGCCGACCTCGCTTCAGACACGCATCGCGTTTCGCCCGGCGGTGTTTCCGATCCCAGCCGGTCCGTCGTACCTCCGCCGCCTTCACAAACGGGTGGATCGTTCATGAGCAGCATCATCGGCAAGATCTTTGGGGCAAGCGAGGTTGTGCCTCCGCCTCCGTCGATCTCATCCAGACAAAACAACACGGCTCCCGGCGCATCGTTGGCGGGCAATGTGGTCCCACCGCCTCCATCGGTTGGAGAAAACTCCAGCGGCGCAAATCCGCATGGTTATCGGAACGGACAAGGCGCATCTCTCAGCACGAACGTGGTGGCTCCGCCTCCATCGATTGGAGCCACGGGCGGAACTGGCACGCACGCGCGCAGCGCCGCGCCATATCTCGGGAGTCAAAGCGTCGTTCCGCCTCCTCCGCAGCTTGCGGGCGCGGGCGGCGGAACGGGTAAGGTTGGCGGAGGAGCGGGCGCTCCCGGCGGCACTCTGCTCGCGAATAATATTGTGCCTCCGCCACCGTCGGTTGGCGGCGGAAATAACTCGGCCGGCTCCGGCCTTGGACGCCGCGGAGCCGGGCTTGGCGCACCGAATGACGTGGGCGCGAATCTTGCTCCTCCGAAGAATGGAGGCAGCGGCGCGAACGCAGGCGCGGTCATCTCCACTCAGCCGGGGGCTAAAGTCGGCGTCCCGGTCACTAGCAGCACGGGTTCGCTTGCTATGTCGCCGTCGGGAGCCGATTCATCCGGCATCGGCGGCTCAGGAGGAGGCAGTGGGATTGGCCACGGCAACGGACCGGGCAGCGCCTTGAGTGGCTCAGGCACAGGCACGGCGAAATCTGGCGCAGGACACGGCTCCGATCCCGCTGCACGTGGAGGTATTTCCCCCAATCCGGGACCAGGCGGCGCGGGCAGCATGACTTCGGGCAGTCCTGCCGTTCGTGGCGTCGAGATCAGCGGCGGCAGTAGCGTCGTGACGCTGCCGTCATTCGGGGATGACCCCGCCGCAAATGATCCGAGTTCTCCCAGCCGGACGAATGTAAAGCAGCGCAGCGCTCTTGACGTGACTATCGTCGCAACCGCGAGTTCCGGAGGCGCGTTCGAGCCCTACAAAAAACTGCTGCACGGGGTTCAGTACACAACTTACTTGGATACTTCGCTCGGCAATGTTGTGATGGAATTCGCGGACGAAAGTGCTCCGCGTTCGTTTGGCTCCGGCCTGACCGCGCCATCGCCGGTGCGTGTTGACCTTCCCAAAGGAACCGCAGCGGGCCGGATGGTGGTAGCCTGCATAATCGATGCGTCGGGCAATCTCGGCAACATCAAAGTGCTCGAACCCGGATCAGCCCAGATGACCGCCAATGTAGTCGCAGCCCTGCGCAGCTGGAAATTCCAGCCCGCCACACTGGGTGACAAGCCTGTTCAGGTAACGGCAATCCTCGGTTTCGGCATCAACACCGACGACCGCTTCTAGAGAGGGGTCTTTTGCCACGGAGACACGAAGTCACGGAGAATCCAACGAAATCGAAGCACTGCGGACTTCGCGATCAGCCTTGTCGATCCTCAGCCGATCGAAACAACCAATAAAACACAAGAATTCCGCGTCTCGGTGCCTCCGTGGTGAAAAAGTGGTCAGGCCATTACCGGCTTTGAACTCACCGATGGAAGCTTTGCCGCCTGCCACGCATCGAATCCGCCGCATACATTGATCACGTGCTTGAACCCCGCACGCTGCAGGAGGCTGCTGGCAATCATGCTGCGATAGCCGCCCTTGCAATGTACCGCCAGCGGCGCGTCGTGATCGATCTCCGGTGGGGCGATCTTGAAGTTATCCAGCGGCCACCACGCTGCACCATCGATGTGCCCCGCGTCCCACTCGGGCCCGCGGCGCACGTCGAGCACGCGCACGGAATCCGCTTGTATACCGCGGCTTAACTCGTCGACGGTCATCTGCGCCACGGTAGCCAGCGGCAGTCCAGCCTGCTTCCACGCCGCAACACCGCCAGCGAGATAACCGTCGAGTGCCTCAATCCCCACCCTCGCTAGCCGCACCCGCGTCTCTTCGATCTGCTCTTCCGTGTCGGCAATGAGTACGGGATGCGCGGCCAGGCCCAGCACTGTTCCTGCCCACGACGCGAACTGTCCCGAGAGCGCTATGTTCACGGAGTCCAGTACATGCCCCGCCGCGAATTCGTCTCCCGGACGCACATCCAGCGCAATCTCGCCCTCGCGCAGCATCGCAGCAAGCTCAACCGGAGAAACTGCCCTGAGCGTCGGCAACTCCGACAGAGCCGCTGCTCCCGTGCGGTTGATCTCCGCATCCTTCGAAAAATACTCCGGACGAGCCGGCAGATTGCTGGTCAGCTGCGCGATGAACTCTTCCCTGCTCTTGATCTGTAGCGCGTAATTCGTTAGGCGCTCCGTGCCAATCGTCGACGAGCGTTCTGCGCGCATGTTCTTGCCGCAGAGAGATCCCGCCCCGTGCGCCGGGTACACCAGCACGTTGTCCGAGAGCGCCAGTAGCCTGGAATGGAGGCTGTCGTAAAGCAGGCCCGCGAGTTGCGCCGGAGTATGCCTGGGCGAAAGATCAGGACGCCCGACGTCCCCGATGAAAAGCGTGTCGCCGGTCAGCACCGCCCACGGCTCAGGAGATTTTTCCGAGTCAGTAACGACCAGGCAGATGCTTTCCGGAGTATGTCCCGGAGTCTCAAGCACCCGAATCCAAGACTTCCCAATCTTCAGCTCAAATCCGTCGCTGACCGGAACGTGCGGGAACGTCGCCCCGGCCTGGGCTCCCATGTAGATCGTCGCCCCCGTCCGGGAAGCGAGTTCCTTGTGTCCAGAGACGAAGTCCGCGTGCAAATGTGTTTCAAAGATGTGCCGGATCGTGACCCCATGCTCTGCGGCCGCGTTCACATAAAGGTCCACATCGCGCTGCGGATCGACCACAACCGCTTCTCCCTCGGAAGCGAGCATGTAGGAGGCATGCGCCAGACATCCCAAATAGAACTGCTCGAAGTACATAGAAGTTCCCCCCCCGACGCCTTGAGATGCTAGACGAAATCCGGCGGGAATGCCATCGGTGGGAATCTCAACAGGTCAGAAGTTCTCAGGCGGGCAGTGGAGTAATGAACTCCAGGCCGAAGCAAAACCCGTTTTTGGAGCGCACAATCGCGGGAATGCGCGAAGGGGTCGGCGTGTCGATTTCGATTTCCAACAGATCCCCGGGATTCAGCAAGATACCTGCATAGAGCACCATGCCGCCCTGGCTCATTTCGGTGCCGCGGCCTTCAACGACCGTCGTCGAGAACCCTTTCGACGTAACCACGCGGACCGGCAAGTCCACCGGCAACCGATCCCATCGGCGCGTATTGCTGGAGGTTGACATTGTCGACAATCATCCCCGAGCCGCGAGTCCCGGGCAAATTACTAAGGTGAATGAAGTAAAGTGTCCCCGGTACAAGAACTTGGCGGGATCGATCTGACTGGCAATGATTTATCACCACGGAGGAACGGAAGCACGGAGAATTGTTTTTTGTTGTTGTAAATCTTCGTGTCTCGGTGGCGACGACAAGCTTCAGTGCGACGCTCCAACCTGCTCATGTTGGTGCTTCGGGCGATACCACTTGAAGTAACCGATGGCCGCAATGCCGCCCGCAACGCCAGCCGCGATCAAGGTATATAAGAATGGTTTGTAGTAGCGGCCGAGCCAGTGCAGAATGGCGGTTCCGTAGATCTTCCCCAGATACGCCACTGCCAGAAATCGCACGGTTCTTCCGAGTGTCAATGCGGCCAGAAACTTTTTCTTCGAATACTGCAGGATCCCTGCCGCCATCAGCACTGGAACCAGAGGAAATGGCGGGGGGATAATCGCGCCGACGGCAACCGTCGTGAATCCCTTATTCTCGAATTTCTTGTAGACCTTCTCGGCGCGATTTTTCCCGATCTTCTTTTCCAGTCCTTCTTTACCGCCTTTTTCAGCCAGGTAATAGGTGATATAGCCACCCACAACCGCACCCACCACGGCCATGAACGCATAGTAGATCCAGAGATGACGGTCCCGGGCGGTTAGTACGACGACGAAAAAATCCATACCGCCCGGGATTGGAATTACTGAATTGTCGATGAGTCCTACGACGATCAGCCCCGGACCACCCAGCCGCAGAACCCACGTCCACAGGCCCTCGCTGACCGCAACGCGCGCAATCACACTAAGTCCTCCGGTGCTTAGAGGCAGGAATGCGTGTTGCTGATGCTGAAGAAATGCTCTCCAGAACCGCTATCACGCAGAAGTCTCCGTCAGCGTAGCTGGGAGAGAACTTAAGAATTGTTGATTTTTGAATGATGATTGTTGAATGAGAATCTGGGCTGCCGGCAATTTTTCAGTGGTTTTCACTCAACCATCAAAAACCATCAAAGTTCGAAACCTTGAAAATTGCGCACCAACTCGCAGTCCTCGACAGAACATCCTAGGCTGTGATGACTCTACCGTTTCCTGGATGGCTCGATGCCCTGGCATGGACGTCGCTTTCCTGCTGCTTTGCTTGCAGCCTCATTGTTCTCATCGACGAACTGCGCCGCCCGCAAAAGATGATGATCATGAATGTCGTCTGGCCGGTCACGGTGCTCTACCTCGGTCCGTGGGCCTTATGGAGCTATTTCAAATCCGGCTCAAGGATGACGCGACAGCACATGCAGAAAATGCAGGAGGAGATCCTAGCCGAATTCCACGAGGAGCGGCATTCGAACATACGGCGCATGCGTTCGCCGCGCGATCGCGGCGAAAGCGGAATCACGTGGGAGCAAGTCGCCGTTTCAACGATGCATTGCGGCGCGGGCTGCACCCTTGGGGATATGGTTGGCGAGTGTTGGATCTTTGGCGCGGGCTTGACCATGGCCGGAGGTGCGCTTGCCACGCGTCTGCGGATCGACTTCTTGCTGGCCTGGGCATTCGGCATCGTGTTTCAATACTTCACCATCACCCCCATGCGCGGATTATCTTTCGGCGAAGGACTGAAGGCCGCGATTCGCGCAGATACTGCTTCAGTCGTCATTTTTCAGGCCGGTATGTCTGGGTGGGCCGCGCTCTCCTACTATGTCCTTTTCTCCACCCCTCATCTTCAGGCCAACAACGCCGTCTTCTGGTTCATGATGCAAATTGGCATGGTCATCGGATTTCTCGCGTCGTACCCGGTAAGCGTCCTTCTCCTCAAGAAAGGCTGGGAAGAAAAGATGCCGCAATACAAATCGGAAATGAAGCAGAAGATGCGCCAGTCCCAGGGGCCAGAGGAACGCGTGGCCTAGATAATGGGTCGGGTGCGCCCGCTGTATAACTGGATACGGCCCTTTTGCCCGTCAGAGCATACGCACAATCCCTGCTAGTATGGCGATTCGTTGTTCATGGGCCCATGCCTAAGCTTTCATTTCGATTTTCGATCTGCCCAAGGCTGCAATCCCTGGCCGAGATCCCCCACGCATACCGGGAGGCCGACCTCGTTCAATGATTTCTCCCGAACTCGCTCACACTCTCATCGCGGCGATCATCGCGATCAGCATCGCGCTGATGCTGATTCGTCCGCGCGGCATAGCGGAAGCGTATTGGATCGGTGGCGGCGTCGCGCTGCTCCTCGGTCTGCGTCTGATCACGCCGCGGCTTGCCCTGCGCGGCGTTGCCGAATCTCTCGACGTCATCCTGTTTCTCATTGGCATGATGCTGATATCCGAGTTGGCCAGCGAACAAGGAGTCTTCGACTGGCTTTCGGGCATCGCCGTCCACAATGCCGATGGCTCCTGCCTGCGGCTGTTCGCGCTGGTGTACCTCGTGGGGACGGCGGTCACAGTTTTCTTATCGAATGACGCTACGGCAGTCGTCCTGACCCCGGCCATTCTCGCCGCCGTACGAAAAGCGAAGGTGCAACCGCTACCTTACTTATTCGCGTGCGCGTTCATCGCGAACGCCGCGTCGTTTCTGCTTCCGATTTCGAATCCGGCGAATCTCGTCGTCTTCCATGACGCCATGCCGCCGCTCGGACGCTGGCTGCTCGCCTTCGGCGTTCCCTGCGTGTTCTCGATCGTAGTCACGTTCTGCATTCTGTGTTGGGTATTCCGCAAAGAGCTCGCCCGCAAGATCGATCACACGGTCGAAGCTTCGTCGCTCACCTCGAATGGCAAACTCGTTCTTGCCGGCGTTGTCGTGATGATCGCAGTGTTGCTGGCGGCTTCCTCGTTCGGACTGAATCTCGGTCTGCCCACCTGTCTGGCAGCAGTCGCCGTCGTAGCGCTCGTTTGCGTCAAAGAACGGGCCAATCCTCTGGCGCTCTCTCGCGGAATCAGTTGGGAAATGCTGGCTTTGGTCGCCGGACTATTCATTATGGTCGACGCCATGGAAAGCATCGGAGCAATGCGCCACACCGAAGCCTGGCTCGCGTGGGCGCAGCATCTCGGCCTCGTGGCCGGCCAATTCGTCACTGGATTTGCGGTCGGCCTCGCCAACAACCTCGTCAACAATCTTCCCCTCGGACTAATTGCCGGCAGCACCGTCCACGTCGCGCGTGCGAACGGCCCCATCGCCGATGCGGTCCTGATCGGAGTTGACCTTGGACCGAACTTGTCGGTCACAGGGTCACTGGCGACTATTCTCTGGCTGATTGCCCTGCGGAAAGAAAACATCGAAGTCAGCTTCTGGGACTTTTTCAAGGTCGGGGTCGTTGCCATGCCACTAGCTATGCTGGCATCTCTTGGCGGAGCCATTCTGATGCACGTCTTTTTCAGCGTTTCCTAGCTTGGCCGGACTATCGCAGACCCAATTCTGCCCTCGTTCCGATGTGAACCCAAGATCCACTCGCTTGTGACCGGGATCACACCAGCCCGGAATCTGCCACGATAAATTGATAGGTGCTTCGACCCGGCAGGATCAGTTTCGGCGGAACCGCCGCCATCGTCACCAGCATGGCCCTAATCGCAGGCCTCGACGCTGCGCACGCCGGAAAGGCCAGTGTCATCAGCGCATTGCTGATCGCAGCCGTCGCCGATAACCTCACCGATTCACTCAGCGTTCACATGTACCAGGAATCCGAGCGGCTTGAACAAAAAGAAGTCTTCCTCGGAACTCTGAGCAACTTTGCCACTCGTCTGATCGTGTGTATGAGCTTCGTGCTGATCGTGATCGTCTCTCCCGAGCCCCTCGCGGCGGTCTGGGGCATGGCGTGGGGAATGTCCTTGCTGGTCGTGCTGACTTGCATCCTCGCCCGCTATCGCAACGTCGGCGCGCTCTCTGAGGTCGGCAAACATCTCGCTGTTGCGGTCGTCATCATCCTGGTAAGCAAGAACGTCGGGCGCTGGATCGCTACTCATGTGCTGTAAGGACGTAACGACGCTGTAACAGATTTCGCAAATTCTGCATTCCTCAGGAGAAGCAAATATGAATTCCACTTTGAACTTCGTAGCGTCCGCCCACTGGACAAAGGACCGCAATGGCACGGTTTCAGGACAGGCCGTCCAGCCTCTGATGAACTTCTCCGCTCCGCCTGAATTTCAAGGAGAGCCCGGAATCTGGACACCCGAGCACTTCTTCACCGCGGCGATCGCGACGTGCTTCATTACTACATTCCAAGCCATCGCCACATTTTCGAAATTCGGCGCAAGTGCTCTGGACGTCGCGGTCGATGGGCAGATCGAGAAACTCGAAGGCGGATACCGCTTCACGCGCGTCACCGTGCGCCCCGTATTGACAGTTCAGAACGAGTCCGAGCGCGATCGTGGTCTTCGGCTGCTCGAAAAAGCCGAAAAAGCGTGCCTCGTCTCGCGTTCGTTGCAAAGCGAAATCATCCTCGACCCGCAGGTCGTTGTGGCCCCGGCGCTGGTGACCGTCTAAGAAGAATGTTTCACGATTCTCGAAATACAATGGATATTTCGGACCAGGATTGAGTGATGCCGCTCTACGAATACCAATGCCGTCGCTGCGGCCACGTCTTTGAGAAGCTGCGCCGCATCGCTGACGCCGACAGCGACCTGGAATGCCCGAACTGCGATTCCGAGGAAGTCGAGCGGCTGTTCTCTACCTTCGCCGCCGGTGGATGCGGCGGCTCCGGCTCCCGCGGATTTACTTGAGCGCGCTGATTGCCACCGGTCGGTCGCAGGATGCTTTACCCTCGTTGTCTTTCCGACTAAGCCAAGGACCGGCGAAGCCGATCCATTGGCGCGTGGTGGAGCCCTTTGTTCAGTGCCCACGCCATTGGCTTGGCGTCCCCTGCATATACAATGGCGTGTTTTGCATAGCGCTATGTGGCACGAGCATCTAAAGTAGCTCCCATGACGACCGTGAAAGCGTACTCTGCTGCCAGCTCTACTTCCCCTCTTACCAGAACTACAATTTCCAGACGAGATCCAACTGAACAGGACGTCCAGATTGACATTCTCTACTGCGGGATCTGCCATTCCGATCTGCACCAAGTCCGCAATGAGTGGGGACAATTTCTTCCCACGGTCTACCCATGCATCCCCGGACACGAGATCGTCGGCCGCGTCACCAAAGTCGGCTCGGCGGTGAAGAAGTTCAAGGTCGGCGATCTTGCCGCCGTGGGCTGCATGGTCGACTCCGACCGCACCTGCCCGGAATGCCGCGCCGGGCTCGAACAGTTCTGCGCCAATCCCACGTACACCTACAACTTTCCTGACAAGCATCTCGGGGGCGTGACGTATGGCGGATATTCCGAAAGCATCGTCGTCGATCAGCATTTCGTGCTGCGTGTGCCGTCGAACCTGAATCCTGCGGGCGCCGCTCCGCTGCTCTGCGCTGGAATCACGACCTACTCGCCGATGCGCCATTGGAATGTCGCCAAGGGAAAGAAAGTTGGTGTGGTCGGTCTCGGAGGATTGGGCACATGGCCGTCAAGATTGCCCATGCCCTCGGAGCCCACGTCGTGGTCTTCACGACCTCGCCGAACAAAAAGGAAGATGCAATTCGCCTCGGGGCAGACGAAGTCGTCCTTTCACGCGACGCCAATGAAATGCAGAAACATGCCGGAACGCTCAACTTCATTCTCGACGCAGTCTCTGCCGATCATGATATCAATGCTTATATGAATCTGCTCGCACGCGATGGCAATCTCACCCTGGTCGGAGCGCCGTCGAATCCCCTTCCAGTTGCGGCGTTCGGGCTCATCATGGGCCGGCGTAGTATGTCCGGTTCGCCGATTGGCGGCATTGCCGAGACGCAGGAGATGCTTGATTTTTGCGGAAAGCACAATCTCACTGCCGACGTCGAAGTGATTCCGATTCAGAAAGTCAATGAAGCCTACGAGCGGCTGCTGAAATCCGATGTAAAGTACCGCTTCTCGATCGATATGGCTTCTCTCAAGTCCGAGTAAACCGATGAATAAGCACTTTCGCTTTTCTGGCAGCACTTTCGCGAGATTGGAAGAACTGGGAGTCAGCGCCTCTGCTGTTTTGCGCAGCGCAGGACTTCCACAGTCGTTCGCGGATCAACCTCGCGTGCTCCTTAAGACCGAGGAACTTTTCGCTCTCTGGCGCGCGATTGGCGAAGTCAGTGCGGATCCTGCAATTGGCCTGCAACTCGGAATAGAGAATCGGACAGAGCGATTTCATCCCGTAGGTCTGGCCGCTCTCTCGTCCGAGAACTTCGGCGCGGCGATCGACCGAATGGCGCGATACAAGCAGCTCACCTGCCCGGAGGAGATCCTGCAGAAAAGGGACGATCAGGAGTGGAGCATTCAATTCCGCTGGCTGCTGGCAGATGAAATTGAGCCGCCGGTGCTGATCGAATGCGCCTTTGCCTGGGTGTTCTCGATCGGACGCCACGGGACCGGCACGCGACTCTCTCCGTTGCGCGTGGAGTTCATGCAACCGCGCGCTCACACGAAGACCATCGAACGCCACTTCGGATGTCCCGTGGTCTGCGGTGGACCGCGCAATGCGATTGTCTTTCGCGCGTCCGACGCTCAGCGGCCGTTCGTCACGCGCAATGCCGAGCTTCTTGCAATGCTCGCGCCGCAATTCGAAGAGGAGTTGAAGCAGGAAAACAGGGACGAACAATTCGCCGAGCGTGTGCGAGTCGCGATCCAGCAAAAACTTACGGGACGGCGCCCGACGATCGACGACATCGCCGACGCCCTGCACGTCAGCTCGCGCACTCTTCAGCGGCGCTTGCAAGACGAAGGCTCAAGTTTCCAACGAGTCCTCGACGAAGCGCGTCATCAACTCGCCCGCCACTATCTCAATAATTCGTTTCTCGAGTTGAACGAAGCTGCTTACCTTCTCGGATATGAGGATGGAAACTCCTTCGTTCGCGCCTTTCGCACGTGGGAAGGCGTTCCACCGGCCCGCTGGCGCGAGTTGCAGCGCGCGCAGGCGGTTTCGTAACCGGCCCAAATTTCACATTCTTAAGGAGAGGAAATGCAAAAACGCAAACTTGGAAAGAGCAATCTGGAAGTGTCGGAAATCGGCTTCGGCTGCATGGGATTGAGTTTTGGCTTCGGTCCGCCGGTCGAGAAGCAGCATGGGATTTCCATCATCCGCGCCGCTGTGGAACGCGAAGTGACGTTCTTCGACACCGCGGAAGTGTATGGTCCGTTCACGAACGAAGAGCTCGTCGGAGAAGCGCTGGCTCCGTTTCGTGACAAAGTCGTGATCGCCACAAAATTCGGATTTAAGCTCGATCCAAACACAGGCAAGCAGTCTGGAGTCGACAGCCGGCCCGATCGTATCAAGCAAGTCGCAGAGGCATCGCTGAAGCGGCTCCGGACCGACAGGATCGACCTCTTCTACCAGCACCGCGTTGATCCCAATGTTCCAATCGAAGACGTTGCCGGCGCCGTGAAGGACCTCATCCAGCAGGGCAAGGTGAAACACTTCGGACTCTCGGAAGCCGGCGTGAAAACGATCCGCCGCGCCCACGCGGTTCAGCCGGTCGCCGCGCTGCAGAGTGAGTACTCGCTCTGGTGGAGAGAGCCCGAAGCCGAAATCATGCCCACACTCGAGGAACTCGGCATCGGATTTGTGCCGTTCAGCCCGCTCGGCAAGGGATTCCTCACGGGCGCCATTAACCAGGACACGAAATTCGACAAAAGCGACTTCCGCAGCATCGTCCCACGATTCTCGGAAGAGAATCGCAAAGCGAATCAGGCGATGGTCGACTTGATCGGCAAGTTCGCCCAACAGAAAAAGGCCACTCCCGCGCAGATCGCGCTTGCCTGGGTGCTCGCGCAGAAGCCATGGATCGTTCCGATCCCCGGAACGACCAAGCTGCATCGGCTCGAAGAGAACCTCGAAGCGGCCAACATCGAACTTTCTCCGGCAGATCTTCAGCAGTTGCAAACGGCGGCTTCAAAGATCCCGGTGCAAGGCGCCCGCTACCCGGAGGAAATGCAGAAATTGGTCAACCGCTGAGCGATACATAAAGCGGAGCGAGAATATGAAAAAACTGTTGGCGCTCGTCGCAGTGACTCTGACTGCAGCGGCGCTCGGGCTTACGCTCTCAAACAGACCGCGCAATAATAGTCCGGACCATTTTGTCGGAGCGTGGAAGCTGGTTTCGCTGGAGGAGCCTGGTGCCGACGGCAACATTCATCAAGCCGACTGCACCGGGCTGCTCGTCTATACGTCTGATGGACATATGTCTGTCCAGGTTATGTACCGCAATCCGCAGCCGAGCGCCAAGGCTGCCCCGGTGCAATACTCGCAGGGCGGATACGAAGCTTCGTTCGGCCGATATGAGATCAACGACTTGCACACGTTCACGTTCCATGTCGAAGGCGCGCTAGTCCGGACTCTTGTTGGCAAAGACTTGAAGCGGGTGTACGAATTCTCTGGCAACCAACTGATTATCAAATCCCCCGACCCAAGCGAGCACTGGCGGGTGGCTTGGGAGCGATATTGATTCTCACACGCTGTTTTCTGGGCATCAGCAACGGTGTACTCACGAAAGGAAGGATTCACTCGATGGAAATCAAACGAGCTGGCTCGCAGCCCTCCGCGAAAGGGCCAGCTGACTGGTTCACCGGCACAGTCCGCATCGATCCGCTGTTTCAGGCGCCGGATCCAGCGTTCGTTCAAGGCGCCAGCGTCACATTCGAACCAGGAGCACGCACCGCGTGGCACACCCATCCGCTCGGCCAGACTCTCATCGTCACCTCAGGCTGCGGCTAGACTCAGCGCTGGGGAGGGCCGCTCAACGAGATTCGTCCAGGGGACGTGGTATGGTTCGCTCCCGGCGAGAAGCACTGGCATGGCGCAACGCCGTTAACAGCAATGACACACATCGCAATTCAGGAAAAGAAAGACGGCAAGACGGTCGATTGGATGGAGCACGTCAGCGATGAGCAGTATCGGAAATAGAACTTACAATCACTAACGGATCCTCAACTAGACGATTCGTAAACCCAAGAGACAAAAACGGAATCAGAAGTGAATATCCGGACGACGCAGATTTTATTCACCATTCAAGCCAACGCGTGAATCGCAAGACCCCACTCGCAGCAGGAGGCACCTGATGCCGACCAAATCCGCTACGCTCAAAGACCATCTTTCCCGAGTTCACGAGATCCACATCACCGTCACCGGCAGAAAGTCCGGACGCGCGATCACCAACCCGGTCTGGTTCGTATTCGAAGGCGACACGCTCTACCTTCTGCCCGTGGAGGGATCGGACACGCAGTGGTTTAAGAACGTGCAGAAGAATCCTACGATGCGCATCAAGGCCGGCAGCTCTCAGGAAGAATTCAAAGTTGTGCCTGTCACGGATGCCGCGAAGGTGAAGGCTGTGGCCGCTAAGTTCCGAGCGAAATATGGCGCCGGCGACGTGAAGAAATACTACTCAAAGTTCGACGTCGCCGTCACCGTCAAGATTGATTGATCCGACGCTACACGCTCACGCAGATTGTCTCCGCCGCGCTCCCTCGTTTGCCCAAGTCGCGGTGCTTCCCTGCCCGGAAGCGACAAATTCCTAAGAAATCTGCTTTTAGACACCATGCTTCTGTAATCTAGAGCGATTGCACATCATTCTGGGTAACGTCCTGGATCCAGTCGTCGCATATGTCGTCGCCGTCGTGTTTATCGCGACCGTTATTCGTTCATCGCTCGGATTCGGCGAGGCTCTAGTGGCCGTGCCTCTGCTGGCGATGCGTATCCCGATCGCGATCGCCACGCCGTTGGCGGTGATGCTTTCGGTACTCGTGGCTGCCGTCGTGGTCGCTCAGGACTGGCGGCATGTAGAAGTCCGGAGCGCGTCGGGATTGATTCTGTCATCGCTCCCGGGGATTCCTGTGGGCATCCTGCTGCTGTCGCGCGGGAATGAGCACGTGCTCAAATTGCTTCTTGGCGTTCTCATCGCTGCCTTTTCCATTTATTGTCTGGCGGCTGGAAAGCAGCGCCATCTCCCCGAGGATCACCGTGGATTGCTCGTAAGCTGCGGATTTCTCGCCGGCGTCCTCGGCGGGGCCTATGGCGTGAACGGTCCCCCCCTGGCTATCTACGGCGCACTTCGAGGATGGTCCCCTCAGCATTTTCGCGCGACGCTGCAGGGATATTTCCTGCCAGCAAGCCTTATGGGACTCGCAGGCTACGCCGCCGCCGGACTTTGGAATGCCGCGATTACGCGTTATTTTCTTTTCTCCCTTCCGGCGGTCATCGTTGCGATCCTGCTGGGGCGGGCGATCAATCGGCGCCTGACCGGTCACGGTTTTTTCCGGCTTGTCTACGTTGGATTGATCATCATTGGAATCGTGCTGATCATTCAGGCAGCGGGGCGATGAAGACTGTCCCGCGCCGAGACTCCCCCTTTTCGCGTGGAACCTTGACACCGCCCGGCAGCCGCGCCGAACGGATCGCTCAGAGCATCACCTCGCCGCGCTCGCGTAGAGCGCCCGCTCGAACTCCTTCTCCGCCTCTAGCGCCCCATCGTCGCTGAACGGCAGCGTCTGCATCAGCACCACCCCGCAGGTTTTCCCGGAAACATCAATCCAGAAAAACGTGTTGAAGATGCCGTCCCATGCCAGCGACCCCGCCGCGCGCCCGCCTTCCACCGCCCGGCTGTTGATTCCGAATCCCCATCCAAACTTGTCGGGCGAACCCGGCA
>Ga0335081_10009718_pt1 | contig 15502 bp, 14 predicted proteins | sample Lox_Sample_35_FD_206713 | JGI IMG/M metagenome (GOLD analysis project Ga0335081, IMG submission 206713) | Soil microbial communities from Loxahatchee National Wildlife Refuge, Florida, United States - Lox_Sample_3.5 | ecosystem: Environmental > Terrestrial > Soil > Wetlands | place: USA... | reverse complement strand
GCAGAGCAGGTGCGTGCGCGGCCAGTTGGCAAACTGCTTCGCGCCGCTTTCATTCACCAGGCGGATGGTTTCTTCAACGTGGCGCGGGTAGGGATCGCCCTTCTCCACGAGGCTCATGGGCAGGCCATGGGCGCTGAAGATGAGTTGAATGCGCGAACTGTCCGAAAATTGGCGCAGGCATTTGCCGATGTTGGTGACGAGGGCCTGGATGTATTCGGGGTGGTCAAAGAAATGTTCGATGGTGCGCTCGGGGAGGGACTCCTCGTCGGGCTCGCCATAGACACGGCGCCACTCCTTCAGGCTGCTGAGCGTGGTGGCGTAGGAAAAGTGGGGATAAAGCGGAAGAAAGACGAGTTCGTCGAGTTTGCCGGCTTGTTTCAGAGCAAAGACGGCGTCTTCGGTGAGCGGCTTCCAGTAACGCATGGCGGTAACGGCGACCGGATCCATGTAGGGGCGCAGGGCCGCGACAAGCTTGAGGCGCTGGCGCTCCGTGAGGATGTTGATCGGCGAGCGGCGGCCGATCATGCCATAGCGCTGGGCGACGGCGGGCGTGCGTTTTTTCGCGATGTAGTTGGCCAGCGGGCCGCGAATGAAATTGAGCGGGCCGAGGGGGATGATGTCCGGATCGAGGAAGAGATTGCGCAGGAAGGGTTCAACGGTGTCGAGCGAGTCCGGGCCGCCGAGCTGGAAGAGGACGATGCCGACGCGTTTTTTGGTTTGCGGTGTCATGATCGTTAAGCACTTCCCTTTCTTGGACGCGTGGTTGCCGGAGACCGGGGCCACCCTTCCTCCCTCAGGGCAAGTCGAAGGCGGCGGCTACAAAACCTATTTCGCTTGCGGCAGGGCGTTCTTGATGCGCTCGAGTTCGGCGCGGATATTGGCGGTGCGCTTGGCGATCGTGAGATAGAAGAGGAAGTACACTCCCCATCCGATCATGTAGGCGGCGAAAACGCTGTCGAGATTTTTCATTGGGCCTCCACTTCCCGGGCAAGAAAATCGGCTTCCGTTTGGATTTTTTCGAGCGCGTAACGCTCGACGATCAAGGACGCCATCAGCACGTGCATGGCGAAAGCGGAAAAGTAAAAGACCGCCTTCATGGTGGGATCGAGCCCGGAGCCTTGCCCTCCCATGATGACCGGCTGCGGGTGCTGGGTGCGCCACCAGCGGATAGCTCCGAAGACCAAAGGCACGTCGATGAACGCGAAGATGCCAAAGAGCGAACTCAAGAGCGCGCGGCGATCGGGCTCTTCCACCAGCGTGCGCAGGAGCAAATAGGACACGTAGAGGAGCCAAAGGACGAAGGTGGAGGTGAGGCGCGCGTCCCAGGTCCACCAGATGCCCCAGACCGGGTGTGCCCAGATGGGGCCAGTGATCAGCACGACGGTGGTAAAGGCCAGGCCCACCTCGGCGCCGGAAACGCCCAGCCAGTCATACTGCTGCTTGCGCTTCCAGACGTAGAGCAGATTGCCGATGAAGCAGATCAGGAACGCGGTGAAGCCCGCCCAGGCGCTGGCGACGTGGAAATAAAAGATACGCTGGATCACGCCCATGGTGGCCTCGGTCGGGGCAATGTAAAAGGACGCATACGCCGACGCGATAACCAGCAGGATGGCGACAGCGGCGAGGATGATGCGTTTGGTCATGGGCGGCTATTCCTCCAGAAGATATTCGCCGAAAAGCCATAGCGCCGTCAAAAAAACCAGATCGAATACGGCGAGGAAGGCGATGCCCTTCCACTGCACGATGGGCTGGCGATCGAGAAGACTTACGCTGACGGTGGCGCTGACGACGAGAACCGGCGTAAGCAACGGCAGAAGCAGCAGCGGCAGCAGCAATTCGCGCATACGGGCTTGCGCGGAGATGGCCGAAAGCGCCGTGCCGGCGACGGAAATACCCAGGCTGCCGAGAAACAAGACGAGGAGCAGGTAGTGGAGCTCCGGAAGAATCGGAATGTTGTAGAAGACAGCGAACAGCGGCAGCATCAGAATTTCGGTGACGAGCAGGAAAAGCGTGTTGGCGGTGAGCTTGGCGAGAAAGATGGAGAAGGGATCGCTGACGGCGAGGCGGAGCGAGCTGAGCGTGTCGTTACTCTGCTCGCGGAGAAAACAGGGTTGCAGCATCAAGGAGGCGGCAAACAGGATGGCCAGCCATAGAAGGCCCGGGCCGAATTCGCGGGACTCCTCGGACGTAGGGCTGATGGCGAAGCTGAAGAGAATCAGGACGACGAGGATAAAGACGACGGTGGTGGTGAGGAGTTCGCGGGAGCGGAATTCGGTGCGAAGTTCCTTGCCGAGGAGGACCGTCGTGTTGGAGAGGAGGCTCATGGCGGCGGTCACGCGGCTCCAAAAGTGAGAATCTCGTGGAGCGAGGATCCGGATTTGGTGTCGGCGATGACGCTGCCAGCGTCAAGGCGCACGGCGCGCGTGGCGAGCGCGGAGATTTCCGATTCGCCGTGGAGGCTCATAACAATGGTGCAGCCGGCGCGGTTGAGTTCGTGGAGCGAGTTAGCGAGCCAGGTGATGCCCAGGGGATCGAGGCCGGTAGCGGGCTCGTCGAGCAACAAAACCGAGGGGCGGTGGATGAGCGCGCGGGCAATGGCAATCCGCTGGCGCATGCCGCGCGAGAAAGTGCGGACGAGGGAAGCGCGGCGTTCGTAGAGGCCGACTTCGCGGAGCAGGGTTTCGGCGCGGTCGGCGGGGGATTCGACTTCCTGGAGCCTGGCGAACAGCAAAAGGTTTTCTTCGGCGCTCAACTCATCGTAGACCATGGTGCTGTGGCCGACGTAGCCAGGGCGCGAATGCCCCTGGGCACCGGGGCCGTCGCCGGGAAAGCAGAGTTGGCCGTGGGTGGGCCGGACAATTTGCCCGGCGATGCGCAGCAGGGTGGTCTTGCCGGAACCGTTGCGGCCGGCGAGAACCGCGCATTCCCCCGGAGGAATCTCGAACGAAACGCGGCGGAGCGCGAAAAGGCCGCCGTAGCGTTTATCAATGTTCTCGAAGCGGAGGCCGGTTGGCGGTATTTGGAAAGAGCTCACGGTCGATTGGTTCGCGCGGGTTAGCGGCGGCGCGGATCAAATTTTAACTTCGTGCAAGACCATTTTCCCGGTATGGCTGGCTTCCTTGCTGTGACCCGCAACCAATATCGTCTGCGTCCAGGCTAAGAGCGGCCCGCCTCGGAAGGCGCGCCCTACATTACCGGCAAAACGAGATCCAGCCAAGCACAACCGGGCACGGCCAGGAATGGCTGTGCTACCGGACCAGGTCGCGGAGAAGCTTTTCGACGCGAGCCTTTTCGCGTGCGTACTCCTCGTCGGAAATCGTGCCGGCCTGCTTGCGCAACTCCAGACGGAAAACTTCGTCTTTGAGCGAATCCAGGTTGGCGTTCACAGTCACTTTCACGGATTCGGCGGCAGCGGCTGCCTTCTGCTCTTTCGCGGCCTTTTTCGACACCGGAGCGACTGCGACGTCAGCCTCGGGAGCCGCGGCGACCACGACCTGCTTGCGCGAAAGCAAGATGGCGCCAAGCGCAAACAAAGCGATGAGCCCGCCCACCAGGGGCCATTTAAGATCGTCAATGCGCGGCGGGGCGAGGTTGACTTCCTGGCCCTGCGGCTGTCCGGTGCGGGAGTTCCCTTCCTGGGCCTGCTGGGCTCCCGGAGCATCGGCAGCGGCGGGCGAACCAACGCCAGATATTGAAAGCGTCAGCGAACCTTTCGCGGCCAGCGGATCGTGGAGGAACACGTTCATGCCCTGCTCCTGGCCAGCGGCGGAGACGCCTTCGCCGGTTACGGTGACGCCCGGGGGAGCGACAAGGAGAAGGCGCACGCCACCATAAGTGGCGGGAAGCTTCAGGGTGGCGGAATTGTTGGGATACGGAAGCTCGTAGGAAAGGCGCACGTTGGTATCGCCGGGACGAAAGGCATAGGCAATGGCGTAGCGTCCCTTGCCTTTGTCAATCGAGGCTTGCGGCACATCCATGCCCATGGCGCCGCTGGTGGCCGTAACGTTTTTCAACGTGCCCTTGTCGGGGATATCAAAATCAAAATTGCCCTCAGTGCGGAAGTAGGCCAGGGGTGGCTGGGAGGTGTTCTTGATGTTGTACTCTTCCGCGCCAAGGAGCTTGTCGCCCTGCGGCTGAAAGATGATCACATGCGAGTCGATGGCGACGGTCTTGGGGTCCTTGGATACGTTGAAGACCTCGACCTCCACACTGGGGCGCATCGGGGGCGCGAAAGTATTGAAGCCGACGTCCTGATAGGTGACGCGAATGAGCACCGGGACCGTGCCGATGGCATCGTTGGTGGCGGTGAAGCGGCCCTGGGCATCGCTCTTGACGGAGGCGAGGAGCGCCATGCCTCCCGTGGGACTGAGAAGGTCGACGTCCGTGTTCGGGATGGGTTGCCCAGTGGTGCGATTGATCACCGTGCCGGTGAGGGTTCCGGCGACGGAGAGCGATGCGGCGAAGAGTAGTGTGAGGGCGGTGGTGAGAAGACGCGGCCAGAAAGCCTTCATCGAGCGCTCCGGTCCGCAACGGCCGGACGGGCAGGCCGCGGGCGGCGGATCTGGGACTCGGTGACCTGCTCGATTTCCGCGAGAACGAGGGCGGCTTCATTCTCAAGGGCCGATCTCATGGTTTCGTAATCGCCTTCGGAATATTTTCCGGCGCGATGCTCGAATTTCAGGTCGCGCAGGTTGTCGTAAATTGTGTCACGCCGCTCGAGGAGTTGATCGAGTTTGGTGCGGTGGGGAGCCAGGTCGGAGGCGTCCGGTTGGATATAGAAGATGAAAAGAAAGACGGCGGCCGCCAGGCCGAGACAAGCGCCTACGATGGCCCATTCGGCGGGCGCAGCAAGCAAAAATGTGAGCAGAAGAGGGAGCATGAGTCAGTCCTCGGTTTCGCGATCCGCTTTTGCGCGGGCGCGTTCCAGCGCCTCGGAAGAAGCGGCGGAGGGGTGGCCCGCAGGAGCGGCGGAGGCCGGGCGCACGGCCCACTTCCGGACCACAAAAATCACAATGGCGAAGCCAACGACGGAATAGACGATGGGCATGGCCCAAGCCACCAGACCGAAGCCCTTCTTGGGCGGCTCGACGTAAACGGTGGGGCCGTATTTGGCGACGAAAGCGTCAATAATCTGCTGCTCGTTCTCGCCCTTGGCCAGATGCTGGTCCACTTCCTTGAGCATGCCTTTGGCGGTGTCGCAAGGACCAGAGAAGGCGCCACCCGGATGGGCGCACAGGCCCGCGCTCATATCGCAGCCGCGGCACATGCACTTCAGGTGCGTGCCTATCTCTTTCGCGCGCTGCGAGTAGCCGACTTGCGCGATGACGAGAGGTGCGGAGGCCAGCGCGAGCAGGAGTGAAAGAACGGCGATGCGTTTTGCGTTAATCATGGCCCTCACGCAGGGTAACGCCCGGCGCCAACGTCTGGGCAACCGTGGCGGTGGAAGCTTCCGGCACCGTGGCCACGCCCAGCGCGGCGCGGCGATTGGGCATCAGCGCGAGCAGCGTGCCCATTACCACCCAGACGCCGCCCAGCCAAATCCATTTTACCAGCGGGTTCAGGAAGGCGTGAATCACGGGAACATTGGCCTCGGGGTCCATGCCGGCGTAGACCACGTAGAGGTCGTCGCGCAGCGTGGAGTAGATGGCCACCATTGTCCCCGCGGCTTGCTCGGTGCCCTGGAATTGGCGTTTTTCCGGGTACAGCATCATCAACTGCTTGTTGTCTTTCAGCACTTCCAAAATCATGCGCTGGGCGGTGTAGTTCTTCTCGGCCTTGGTGTCCGCGCTCTGCAAGACCAGCGTGTATGGGCCGAGCTTCATCGAATCGCCGATGTTCATGGCTTTTTGCGCTTCGGTGTTGAACGCGGAGCCGGCCAGTCCGATGAAGACCAGGACCATGCCGAAGTGCACCACGTAGCCGCCGTAACGGCGCGTGTTGCGCATGGCCAGTTCGTGCATGCCCATCATCAGGCTCATGCCGGTGCGCGCGGCAATGACCTTGCCCCCGCGGTAGAACTCTTCGGCGATGGTCCAGAACACGAAAGCGCAGAGAAAAAGGCAGAGCAGAGAGGCGCCGTCGCGATAGCCGAGGAAAAACGCGGCGATTGCGCCGATGAGGCCGACGGCCAGCGGCCAGCCAAAGTTGCGCTTCAGGCTGTCCACGGAGGTCTTGCGCCAAGCGAGCAGCGGGCCAACACCGGTGAGGAACAGGATGGCGAGACCGATCGGGATCATGATCTTGTTGAAGAACGGGGCGCCGACGCTGATGCGGTTATGCGTAAACCATTCGGAGAAGACCGGAAAGAGCGTTCCGGAAAGAACGGCGATACACGCGATGAGGAAGAGCAGGTTGTTGAAGAGGAAGCTGGACTCGCGCGAAATCATGGAATCCAGCATGTTCTCGCTTTTCAGATAGTCGCGGTTCTTGACGTAGGCGGCGAAGCAGACAAAGAGAATCAACGCCAGGAAGCCTACAAACCACGGACCGATGTGCGAATTGGCGAAGGCGTGGACGGAACTGACCACGCCGCTGCGCGTAAGGAATGTGCCGAGAATACAGAGCAGGAAGGTGCAGAAGACCAGCCAGACGTTCCAGACCTTCATCATGCCGCGCTTTTCCTGCATCATCACGGAGTGCAAGAACGCGGTGCCAGTGAGCCAGGGCAGCAGCGAAGCGTTTTCCACCGGGTCCCAACCCCAGTAACCGCCCCAGCCGAGAACGGCGTAGGCCCAGTGCGCGCCGAGGAGAATGCCGAGCGACTGGAAGCACCAGGCGACCATGGTCCACTTGCGCGTGAGGTGAATCCACTTCTCACCCGGGTAACGGGCTAGCAAAGCGGCCAGCGCAAAAGCGAAGGGAATGGTGAAGCCCGTGTAGCCGGAATAGAGATTGGGAGGATGGATGACCATTTCCGGGTACTGCAAAAGCGGGTTCAAGCCGTTGCCGTCCTGTCGCGTGAACGGCTCCAGAAATCCGCTGGCGTTGACGATGGAAAGGGTCTTGAAGGGATTCTCAACGAAGTTGTTCAACGTGAGGAAGAAGATCTGGACGCCCGCCAGGATGACGCCGACATACGGCATCAATTCGCCGTTCTTGTTCCGATAGGCAATCAAAACGGAGATGATGTAGACCGAAAGCAGAAAGCTCCAGAAGAGCAGCGAGCCTTCCTGGCCGGCCCAGAGCGCGGCGACTTTATAGAACGTGGAAAGATCGCGGTTGCTGTGCGAGACCACGTAGCCCATCGAGAAGTTGTCGGTGAAGAGCAGATACTCGACGGCAAACGTGGCGATGAAGATCAGCACGCAGGTGGCGATGCCGGCCTGGCGTGTACTCTTCACCAACAGCGGATGTCGAGTTTTGATGGCGGCGATGCCGCCGGCGAACGCATAAACCGCACAGACAAACGCAAGCAGAAGTGTAAAGGAACCGAATACATCCATAGTGCTTCCGCCTCTCCCCTTTGATTTTCGACGGGCGCGTTACATGCTGCTCTGCTGGGTAGCGCCGGTGGGAGCGGGCTTGTCTCCACCAGGGGCCGCTTCGTACTTGGAGGCGCACTTGGCCTGCACATGCTCGGCGACAAAACGTCCGTCGGCACCGGGACGCCCTTCGACAAGAGCCTGAGACTTGTCAACGAACGTATCCGGAAGCGGGTCGCTGCCAACGTACGAAACCGGGAGGCTTTTCCCTTGCTCTTCGAGAGTGAAGTCCACACGGCCGGAAGCGCGCTTGATGCTGCCCTCGACGACGGTCCCCGCCAGACGCATGCGGTGGCCACGATCGGAGGCGTTCAAGGTCTGGTATTCCGCGATCGTGTGATAGTAAGTCTTGCTCTCGCCATAGCCGAGCCAGGCGAGAAACGAGAGGGCAACGATAATCACCCCGATGCCTACCCCGAACTTAGCCCGATTTTGCACAAAGCACCCCTAATGCAGCGGTCCCAAAGGACATCTTAGCATACCGCGAAGATTCAACGTGCCAGCAATAGTGTCGGTTGCGGGGTCACGTTTCTCAGTGACGGAAGTCACAGGGATTAGCTCCCATGCGCGGCGAGGGAGGGGAGGGCCGAACGGAAGTCAGCAAGTGCCGCAGTCTGCTGGGCTTGGACCGGTGATGAAAAATGCAACGGAGTGTAGAAAACGGGGCAGCCGAGCGAGGATTCGGTGAGTTGGGGGAGGAAGGATTGGAGTTCGGGGGAAAGGACCAGGACCCGCTTGGGCTTCAGGGAGCGGCGAATGCGAGCCAGCGCGCTAGGCAGGTGGCGTTCGAGAAGATCGTGGAGCAGGGCGGCGTCGGAGGAAGGCTCGACCGGGCATTCCAGGGAGGAAGCCAAGACGAGGCCGCGTCTTTGAATTTCCGTGACGATTTCTTCGAAGGACTTCCCTTCCCGATCCAGCCCCAAAGCAGCAAGAATCTGGACCGTCGGCCCGGCAAAGTTCGTGGCGGGATTGTAGAGAAATTCGGTATCCGAGTCCGGCCCGGCGGCCGTCAGCAGGAGCGCCTGGATATGGATCGGACGGAAACGCGTGGCCCATTCCAGGCGTTGCAGGCGCCGGGAAAGATGTTCGGCGGAGGCGAGTTGTCCGCAGCCGTCACACGGAAGAATTGTGGGAATGGCCATAATAAAAATCCTAGAGCATCGGCGAGGGCCAAGCAAATGAACAAAAGCACAGCTTTGGTGCAAACTTGTGCGGTTGCGTAGCCGGGATGGTTTCGGGGTACTGCTGCCGCGCAACCGCACCATTGGTTAGACGGTGTAAACCCCGAAACCTGCTTAAAGTTGCAGTGGAATGAGGCGTCCGCCTCAGAAGGCGTGCCCTACAGTGTTACTTTGAGACCGGGGTGTCCGAAGGCAGTTTGGAGCGGAGGCACCACTTGAGCTCCTGGCTCATTTCGACGATTTCCATGCCGGGCATGACAATGAATTTGCAGGAGAGCATTTCACGAGGCTCGTCGTCATCGGGCAGTTGGCAGGTGACGCGGCAATATTGGCAATCCTGATTCCAGCAGAAGCGCCCGTAGGGGATCGTTTCCGGGCTGATGAACTGAAAGCAGCGGAGCAGCGAGTTGCGCTCTGGCACCTGAAACTTCTTGCCGAAAATGGTGATATCGACGAGTTTTTCGTAGGGACGGAATGGTTCCGACATGATGGCGTGTCCTTTGTTGATGACAACCTGCAACGCGGCTCAAATTCCCCGAGCTGGTAGTGGTAGCGGTGCAACTTTAGATTAGTGCGGCGGGAAGCATGGAACAACGAAGGGATGCAAGCTGCGTAGCGAAACGGGCAACGCCAGGGACTAGGAACCGAAGTCGAAGAACTGGCACATGCGGCGGAATTTTTCGTAGCGGGCGTCGAGGAGCTCGCGGCGGGATTGGTTGGTGAGGACCAGGAGCTGGCGTTCGAGGACGTCGCCAAAGATTTTGGCTGCGCCATCGTGGTCGCTGTGGGCCCCGCCGTCGGGCTCGGGGATGATCTCGTCCACGATTCCCTGTTCTTTCAGGTCAGAGGACATGATTTTCATGGCGATGGCGGCGGTTTCCGCTTTGGTGGAATCGCGCCAAATAATGGAGGCGCAACCCTCCGGTGAAATCACGGAATAAAAACCGTTTTCGAGGATGTTAACGCGATCGCCGATGGCGATGGCCAGCGCGCCGCCGGAGCCGCCTTCGCCAGTGACCGTGACGATGATGGGCACGGGAATGCGCGCCATTTCGCGCAAGTTGCGGGCGATGGCTTCGCCCTGGCCGCGTTCCTCCGCATCGATGCCGGGATACGCGCCAGGCGTGTCAATGAATGTGAGAATCGGACGATTGAATTTTGCAGCAAGCTGCATGATGCGGAGGGCCTTGCGGTAGCCCTCGGGCTTAGGCTGGCCGAAGTTGCGAACCACGCGCTGCTTTGTGTCACGCCCCTTCTGGTGGCCGATGACCGCGACGGTACGGCCGCGGAACTTGCCCAGGCCGGTAATCAGGGCTTTGTCGTCGCCAAAACCGCGATCGCCGTGGAGCTCGATGAAATCGGTCAACATCAGGTTGATCCAGTCAAGCGTGTAGGGGCGCTGGGGATGGCGGGCAATCTGGGCGCGCTGCCAGGGGCCAAGATGCAAGTAGAACTCCCGGCGGAGTTCGAGCACTTCTTTTTTCAGGCGTTCGACTTCGGCTTCGTTTTCGTCGGTGGAGGCGAGGCGGCGGAGTTCCTCGACGTCGTGTTCCAGCCGGTCGATTTCCCGCTGGCGGTCGATGGTGGTAATTCCCTTTTTCTCTTTATGCGCGGCGCACATTACGCCACCCTCTGATTGGCTTGCTGGCCGCAGATGCGGCGCACGGCTTCCTCGAGCTCCGGTTTCACGCGGATGCGCTTCTGGGATTGCAGCGAAGCGACGGAACCCTCGGGGGAGACCAGCTCAAACACTACCGTAGTTGGGCCCGGGGTGCTCGCAAATAAATTCTCCAGCAGGTCCAAAGTTTCCGTGCGGACGAGCGTCATATCGAGGCGGACGCGAAATTCGGAGGGGCCGTTGCGTTCGGCGACATCTTCCAGGCGGCGGGCTTCCTGGAGGGACAGGCGGGTGCCGGCTTCTTCGATTTGGACGCGAACTTTCAGCAGAAGTGGGGCGCCGGGTTTCAGGATGTTCTCAAGACGCGCGAAGCTTTCGGGAAACGCGAGAAGTTCCTGCACGCCGGTCATGTCCTGCAGAGTAAAGATCGCCCAGCGCGCCCCCTTCTTCGAGCGCATCGGGCGGGTGCCCACAATCAGTCCGGCAACGGTGACTTCCTTGCCGTTGCGCTGGCCTTCGACTTCATCGAGCGAGAGCGCGCCCATGTCTTTCAGGCGCGAGACGTACTTTTCGAGCGGGTGGCCGGAGACGTAGAAGCCGAGCATGGCGTATTCGCTGGCGAGGCGCTCTTCTTCGCTCCAGAGCGGCGCCTCGCGCAGTTCGAAGTGCACTTTCGGTTCGGATGATGCGCCACCGAAGAACAGGCCGTGCTGGCCGGATTCGCGCGCGCGGGCGGCACGCTGGATGGCGTTGATGGCCTCGTCCACCGAGGCGAGCATGGCCTCGCGTGGGCCGAGAGAATCCATGGCGCCGGACTTGATGAGGCTTTCAAAAACGCGCTTGTTCAAGTAGCGCGACTCGATGCGCTCGCAGAATTCGTACAGTGACTTGAACTCGCCTTGCCCCGTGCGCGATTCACGAATGGCTTTGGCGGTATTTTCGCCGACGTTCTTGATGGCGGCCAGGCCGAAACGGATGGAATCCCCGACGGGCGTAAAGTAGAGATCGCTCTCGTTGACGTCCGGCGGGAGGATCGAAATGCCCATGCCGCGCGCTTCGTTGATGTACTTCACCTGCTTCTCCGCGTTGCCGGTTTCCGAGGTGAGCAGCGCGGCCATGAATTCCACGGGGTAGTGGGCCTTCAGATAGGCGGTTTGATAGGCGAGCAGCGCGTAGGCACAGGAGTGCGATTTATTGAACCCGTAACCGGCGAACTCTTCCATCAGGTCGAAGATGCGCACGGCTTTCTTTTCGTTGATCTTGTTTTTCTCGCAACCAGCCAGGAATTTCGCGCGCTGCGCGGCCATCTCTTCTTTCTTCTTTTTGCCCATAGCCCGGCGGAGGAGGTCCGCTTCTCCGAGCGAGAAGCTGGCCAAGAGGTTGGCGATCTGCATCACTTGTTCCTGGTAAAGAATGACACCGTAGGTTTCCTCGAGAATGTCCTTGAGCTGCGGAAGTTCGTAGGCGACTTTGGTCTTGCCGTGTTTGCGATTGATAAAGTCGTCGATCATGCCGCCCTGGATGGGGCCGGGACGGTAGAGGGCGTTGAGCGCGGTGAGATCTTCGATGCGCGTGGGCTGGTAGCGGCGCAGGATGTCGCGCATGCCGTGGGATTCAAACTGGAAGATGGCCGTGGTGTCGCCGCGGGAAAATAGTTTGTAAGTGGGTTCGTCCTCAAGCGTAAGGCTGTCGAGATCCACCTTGACGCCGCGGTTCTGCTCGACCATTTTCACGGCGTCGTGTAATACGGTGAGCGTGGTAAGGCCGAGGAAGTCCATTTTCAGGAGGCCGATGCGCTCGAGGGCATTCATGTCGTACTGCGTGGTGATTTCGTCGCGGTTGGTCTTGTAGACGGGGACGAGTTCAGTGAGGGGCTGCGGCGAGATGACCACGCCGGCGGCATGCGTGGAGGCGTGGCGCGCGAGGCCTTCGAGACGCAGGGCGACGGCCATGAGGTCCTTCAGTCTTTCGTCGCTGTCCACCGCGGATTTGAGTTGCGGGGCTTCCTCGAGCGCGGTTTCCAGCTCGATACCCAGCGTGGTGGGAATCATTTTCGCCAGCCGGTCGACTTCCGCGTAGGAAATATCCATGGCGCGGCCAACGTCTTTCACGGCTGCTTTGGCGGCCATGGTGCCGAAGGTGATGATCTGGGCGACGTTTTCCCGGCCGTATTTGCGGGTAACGTATTCGATGAGTTCGCCGCGGCGGCGCATGCAGAAGTCAATGTCAATATCGGGCATCGAGACGCGTTCGGGATTCAGGAAGCGCTCGAAGAGCAGGTTGTACTGAAGCGGATCGACGTCCGTGATGCGCAGCGCGTAGCTGACCAGGCTGCCGGCGGCGGATCCGCGGCCGGGGCCGACGGGAACTTCCTGGGCACGCGCGTAATGAATGAAGTCCCAGACGATCAGGAAGTAGCCCTCGTAGCGCATCTTCTTGATCATTTCGATTTCGGAGGTGAGGCGGCGTTCGTATTCCGCAAGGGGATGGCGGAGAAAACCCTGCTGCGCGAGGCGCTCGAGATACGGAACACGCTTGGCGAAGCCTTCGCGGGCCACTTCTTCGAAATAACTGCCGGCGTCGTGGCCCTCCGGCACTTTGAACTCCGGCAGCGCGTTGGGGATGCGGTCGATTTTCACGTTGCAGCGCGCGGCGATATCCACGGTGCGGGAGAGCGCGTCGGGAAGCTCGCGGAAAACCTTGGCCATTTCCTCGGCGGTTTTGAAATAGAACTGGTCGGTGGCGAACTTCATGCGATTCGGCTCGCTCATGGTCTTGCCGGTCTGGATGCAGAGCAAGACCTCCTGCGCGTGGGCGTCGCTGTGGTGGAGGTAGTGGCAGTCGTTGGTGGCGACGAGGGGAATGCCGGTTTCTTTTGAGAGGCGAACGAGGTCCTTGTTGACGCGTTGTTCGATGGGCAGGCCCTGATCCTGGATTTCGAGGAAGAAGTTCCCTTTTCCGAAGATATCGCGGAGACGGTAAGCGGCGTCGCGGGCCTTGTCAAATCTTTCTTCGACGATATTTTCGGTGACCGGGCCGCGGAGGCACGCGCCGAGCGCGATCAGGCCCTTGCTGTGCTTGGAGAGGAGTTCGTAGTCGATGCGCGGCTTGTAATAGAAGCCTTCGAGGAAGCCGGAGGAGACCAGTTTGATCAGATTGTGATAGCCCTCGAGGTTTTCACAAAGAAGAACCAGGTGATTGCTGCCGCGGGTGCCGGGTTCGAAATCGTCGCGGTCCTCGGCCGGGGAGGGGCCGGATCTTTCGCCGCGGTCGTGGCGGCTGCCCTTGGCGACGTAAACTTCGCAGCCGATGATGGGCTTGACGTCGCGCTTGCTGGCTTCGCTGAAGAAATTGGCGGCGGCAAACAGGTTGCCGTGGTCAGTGATGGCCACGGCCGGCATTTTCTGGCGGGAGGCTTCGTCAAGAAGCTCGGAAGTTTCGCACGCGCCGTCGAGAAGGCTGTAATCGGTATGAACGTGAAGATGAACGAACTGGGGATTGCCCATGGAAATTGATTGTAAAACGCGGGAATCCGAAATGCGAATGGGAATCTCGGAGTCTGTGGAAAGCTTCTTTGACGCGTACCGCCCTCAGCGCATGGCCAGGGCGCCACGCAGGAATGCGTCGCGTTGCGCGTGATCCCAGTCATTGGGGTGCCCCAGGGAGATCACGAAATCCAGGAATTCCTCGTCGCTGGGCTGGGGAAGTTGCAGCTGGGCGGGGCCGTCCTGATATCCGAGTTGATGCATGGCAGCGACGAACTGCGCCCAACCGAGGCGCGCGGCGGGGCCATAGTGCGCCCATCCCAGGTTTGCGCTTGGCCGTCGAAGCACCTCCACATTCTTCAGGCAGCTTTCCCGGTTCGCGGTCTTCTCGACAGGCCGCGACGCGGAAGCGGGATTCAGCTTCTGGCAGAGAGCCGGATCGCGGCGATTAAACGCAATGCTGGAAAAGCACCATCCGCGAAGGGAAAACGGGTTACCCGAAGGATTGGACTCCGCCGCTTGTGGAGAGATTTTTTCGCACAAGGAGGGCATATCCGATTCCACGGCCACGGTCTGATCGAGGAGTTCGAGCGGCTTGGCGGGACGCCACTGCCCTGCGGGCTCCGCCTCATCAAAGCCCGGCGAGTTCTGGAGCCGTTTCAAAAAGTCCGGGTCATGGCGGAATCCGGCGAGAATCGGCTCAATATATTTTCCGGGGTCGCGCTGAGCGAGCGACACCGCCAACTGTTCATCGGTGAATCCAGTGGCCCGCACAAATTGCACGAACTCCGTTCCATTCACCGGCAGCGATGTGCCGATGGAGTAGCGCTGCTTCCGGCAATCCTTCTGTGCTTCCCAGCTTCCGAAAAGCCGGTCGGCGCCGGCCGATTTCACGAACTTGCAAATCCAAGGCGCTTGCTCGGTGACGGCGATGTTGCGATAGCAGTCGGACCGCAGGTAGGTGTACTCGGACGAATCCCGGTGATCTTCGCGTCCGATGGCGTTGGGTCCAATCCTCCCGCAGGCCTGGGGAGACGCGAATCTGCTGCCGATAACGTAGAAAAAGTCGTCCTTGGGCGCCGCCGGATGCATCGTCAGACCGATGAGCACGGGCACAAAAAACCAGCCAACGGGCACCGCGCCAGCGGCCGCGAGCCATCGCACGGCCCGAAACCTGAAGTGCTCGCGCACGTCCGGAAGAACGATGAGGACGGTTGCAACAGCCCAAAGGACATGGCCGACGCGAATATCCATGTCCATTCCGGCGAGACTCATTCGGAAGATGGCGATCCAGGTCACGGGGAGCGAGAGCAGGATCACCACGGCCAGAAAAGCGCGCGTGCCGGGGGCCTTTTTCCGAATCGCCAGAAGAAAAAACAGAATCAGCTCGAAGTTGAGCAGCCCGCCAAAAAACGCCAGGGGTGAAATCTTTGGGTCACCGCCCCTCAAAGAAGCCAACGAAATGAGGGCGCACGAAAACCCAGTGAAGATCGCGACGGCGGGCAAAAAAAAGCTCGTAACGAAGGTTATGGCGCCAAGAACACGGAGTATGCGCTTCCACAGGGCGCTGTGAGGAGCTATTTGCCCCCACTCCCTGGCGGGATTTAGGCCTTCCATGAGAACAGTCTAAGCGAGCGACCTTCGCGGGCGCCGATCATTTTGAAGAAACGTGCTTAAAGCGCGGGCCGACCGCGAAGCTATTTCCCGGTCTTCTTTTTCTTGCCTACAGCCTTTGCG
>Ga0335081_10009717_pt1 | contig 15502 bp, 17 predicted proteins | sample Lox_Sample_35_FD_206713 | JGI IMG/M metagenome (GOLD analysis project Ga0335081, IMG submission 206713) | Soil microbial communities from Loxahatchee National Wildlife Refuge, Florida, United States - Lox_Sample_3.5 | ecosystem: Environmental > Terrestrial > Soil > Wetlands | place: USA... | reverse complement strand
CCGTTATGCGCCGGATTTCCCCGGAACGACGGCGCCTCGGCGGCTGCGCGCGACACGAGACAGAGCGCAGCGAAGAGAAACGCAGGCTAGACATGCGATGACGTGAGGAAGGCGGGCCGCCATCACGATCCCCTCCAGAATGTAGGCGACCGATGGTACGGCGCCGCGACGACGGCGGCCGGCGAAGCGACGAAACGGGCCACCGCCGGTCAGAATGCGCTCCAGACGGGCGGAGCGCTCCCGCCGGGGCACGGCGAGCGAGTCGATCCCGCTACAGTGCGCTGTCGACCCTCATTTCTTGATCATCGGCGCCTTGGTCGCGAAGCGCTCGTCCTGAAGCTTCGCGGGCAATTCGCCGCGCTCGCGCGCGTGCCGGACCACGCGCCGCAAGAGCTCGAAGCCCATGGGCGCAAGCGCTCGTTCCCACAGCTCGCGGGCCGTCTCGCCGGGGAGCACGAAGCACCAGTCCTGCGCGGCTATGGCGCCGGCATCCATGGTATCGGCGAGGTGATAGACGGTTCCGCCGGCGATGGGATCCTTTTCAAGGATGGTCCATTCGACGGCGGCGATCCCGCGATGCCGCGGCAGCAACGACGGGTGGTAGCCGATGCCGCCCAGGCGCGAGCGCGCCAGCGCCTCGCGGCTCACGCGGGCGTGGGTATGCGCGGCGACGATCAGATCGGTCCCGGGGGGGATCGCCTCGCCGGGCACGATCTTCGGGTCGGCCAGCACGTGGACCGGCACCCCGGCCGCCTTCGCCGCCACGGCCAGCCGGTCGTCCTCGGCAGGCGCCACCACGGCGCCGATGTCGGTGCCATCGGCACGCAGAAGCTCGAAGACCTTGGCCCCGAAGTAGCGGGACCCGGCAAGCGTGCATTTCATGCGGAGTAGACTCACGGAACCGGGGCGAAGGATTGTAACCAAAAAAGAACCGGCCGACTGTCGAATCGGCAGCTTCCCGCTCGTCTATGGACAGGGCCCTCGCTTCACCGCGGGAGTCGCGAATCGATCGGATAAACCTTCACGAGGAACGACCATGCTGCAACTCGATACCTATCTTTTCTTCGACGGAACCTGCGCCGAGGCGATGCGCTTCTACGAGCGCACGCTGGGCGGAAAGCTCATGCTCATGACCAACGCCGAATCGCCGGCGGCTAGCCAGACGCCGCCCGCCGACGGCAAGCGCATCATGCACGCGCGGCTCTCGCTCGACGGCCGCACGCTGATGGCCTCGGACTGGCCGACTGACCGGCCGTACGAGGGAATGAGGGGCTTCTCGCTCTCGCTCATCTATCCCACGGTCGCGGAGGCGAAGCGCGTTTTCGACGCGCTCGGCGACGGCGGCAAGGTCACCATGCCGTTCGGCAAGACTTTCTGGGCCGAAGCCTTCGGGATGCTCGTCGACCGCTTCGGCACGCATTGGATGGTCAACGGGGGGCTTGCGAATTCGTGACCGAGACCGCCGAGCAGATCTCGATCGCGGTCGAAGGCGGGCCCATCTCCGCCTTGCTACAGGCGCCCGCCGGGGCGCACGCGACGCTCGTGCTTGCGCATGGCGCCGGCGCGGGAATGACGCATCCGTTCATGGCGGCGATCGGGCACGAGCTCGTGAAGCGGCGGATCGCAACCCTGCGCTACCAGTTTCCGTACATGGAGCAGGGCTCGAAGCGACCGGATCCGCCGCAGGTCGCGATGGCAGCGGCGCGCGCGGCCGTGGCGGAAGCCTCCCGGCGACTGCCGGAGCTTCCGCTCTTCGCCGGCGGCAAGTCGTTCGGCGGGCGCATGACTTCGCAGGCGCAGGCCGCGAAGCCGCTGGAAGGCGTGCGCGGACTCGTTTTCCTGGGCTTTCCGCTGCATCCGGCCGGAAGGCCCTCGAGCGAGCGCGCGGAGCACCTGTTCTCGGTGCGAATCCCGATGCTGTTCCTGCAGGGAACGCGCGACGCCCTGGCGGACATGGCGCTGCTCGAGCCCATCGTCGCCCGGCTGGGCGAGCGGGCGACGCTGTCGCTCTTCGGCGGCGCCGATCATTCGTTTCGCGCGCCGGCGCGAAACGCGGCAAAGACGTCCCTGCTGCCCGAGATCGCGCAGGCGACGGCGGAGTGGATCGAGCGAACGATCTCCGCCGGCGGCTAGTTCACCGCGCGGCGTTGCCGCTCAGCGCGCGATAGCGCGCCATGTGCTGGATCGCTTCCCGGCGCCGACCGAGCGACTCGCACAGCAGTCCGACGTTGTAATGGCAATCGGCAAAGCGGGCGTCGAGCGCGAGGGCTGCCTGATAGGCCTTGAGCGCCTCGCCGGGACGCTTCCGGTCCTCGAGCAGCACGCCAAGGTTGTAGAGCAGTACGGCGTCGCTCCCGCAAGCGACGAGCGCGTTTCGGTACACCTCTTCGGCTTGCGCGAGACGGCCGTTCTCGTGCAGCAGTCGGCCGAGGTTGATGCGGGCGTCGAGGAGAGCGGGATCGGTTGCGATGGCGCGTGCGTAGGCGGCGATCGCGACGTCGCTATCGCTCTTTTCGAGCGCGACACCGCGGTCGAACCAGGCTTGAGCATCGTGCAGCGGACGCGCCATGGCGGGAACCCCCGTGGCGGGAACCCGCTTCTCGGCCGGGGGCTCGGGAGAACGTTCGATCACCGACAGCGAGCCGCTGGCCGGATCGCCTTCGAACTCCAGGACGTACTGCCCGGAATCGGCTCGCCAGCGGGTGGCGCCTTCACGCACGACCACCTGGTCCGCCTCCGCCGAGATGGATAGCCCCGAGAGCGGCATCGATTCGGGAAGATGGCGCCGCAGTTCCCTCACCGAACGCGTGATGCGCCGGGCCGGGACGTTGGCGTCGGCGAGCGCCTGCGCGGTGCGCAGGACGATCAGATCCTGAAACGAGAAGCGCCACTCGCGGCGCGGCCCGCGGCCGGGCGTCACGAAACCCGCGGAGACCAGGGCCCTGAGGGTGCTGCGCGGCAGGCGAAGCAGCTTCTCGACGTCGCGGACGCCGTAGCGATGCATGAAGCTGGCGCTTCGAATCGAAGCTTAGGCTTTTTTGCGCGCGGTCTTGCGCGCAGGGGCTGCTGCCGGCTCGGGCACGGGCTCGGCACGCTTCGGCGGCTTGCGGGTCGATTCAGCCTTCGCCTTGGATGGCGCAGTCGCGCGCTTCTCCAGGCTCGCCCGCAGCGCGTCCATGAGGTCGATCACCTGCGCGCCGGCCTTGGGCTCCTCGGCCAGCGTGATTTGCTGGCCCTCGACCTTCTTCTGGATCGCCGCTTCGATGCGCTCGGTGACCTCGTCCTTGTAGGCGTCGGGGTCGAACGCGTCCGAGGCCTGCTGCTCGATCAGCTGCTTGGCGAGCTTGAGCTCCTGCGGCTTGACTTCGGTGTGGGGAATCTCGAGGTCCTTGATCGAGCGCACCTCCCGCGCGTAGAGCAGCTGCTGCATCACCAGCCCGTCCTCGATCGGTCGGATCATCACGATGTACTGCTTGCCGCGCGCGGCCCAACGCCCGATCGCGCAGCGGCCCGATTCGCGCAAGGCCTCGCCGAGCAGCGCGAAAGGCTTCGCGCCGCCCTTGTCGGGCGCGAGGTAGTAGGCCTTGTCGAAGTACACCGGATCGATCGCGTCGATGGGCACAAACTCGGTGATCTCCGCCATGTGCGTGCCGGCCTCCTCCATGGCTTTGAGCTCTTCGGGCGAGAAGATCACGTACTGGTCCTTCGTGAACTCGTAGCCCTTCACCATGTCGTCGCGCGACACGGGAACGTCTTCCTTGATGCAAAAGTACTGCTGCCTCAGCCGCGACCCGCAGGCCTTGTGCAGCAGATTGAACGAGATCGCGCGGCTCGCTTCGGTGGCCGAATAGAGCTTCACCGGGATCGACACCAGCCCGAAGGACACCGTCAACGACGCAATCGATCGTGCGGCCATTGCCTACCTCCGATTCGGTTCCGCCCTGGTGCGTTCCAGGGCGCGCTCGAGGCTCTGCTTGCGCGTCAAGACGTCGCGCCAGCGATCGCCGCTTTCAGCCAGGCGCTGCGGGACGTTCATGATCCTGAAGTCCAGCGGGTGCGCGCCCGCGAGCTCTTCCCACGTGAGCGGCATCGACACCGGTGCGCCCAAAGCGCCGCGGGGCGAATAGGCGACGTTCAGCGTCTTGCCGCGGACGTTCATATTGTAATCCATGAAAATCTTGCCTGTCCGCTTCGGCACGCTCCACTCCAGGGTGATGTCCTTCGGGTGCAGGTGCAGCAAATGCCGACCGACCAGCTCGGAGACGTGCCGGGCAGCGTCGAAATCGATCGTGCGGCGGATCGGGACGAACACGTGGAGGCCCGTCTTGCCCGAGGTCTTGACGACCGGCTCGAGCGCCATGCCGTTCAAGAGGTCCTTCAACCAGAACGCGACCTCCTTGCCCTTCTCGAAGGCCACCGTGTTGAGCTCTGGCTCGGCCCTGGGCTTCTCGTTGCCCGAGTAGATGTACGGGTCGATGTCGAACACCACCCAGTCGGGGTAGTTGAGGACCGAGGCTTCGAGCGCCTCCAGCGACGAATCGTAGTCGGTGCTCTTCGAGCGCGCGTCGCGGGAGAGCTTCGCCCGGGAGTGCCAGATATGGAACTCGAGCGTCCCGGACTGGGCGAGCCAGAGCAGTGTGGGCAGGTTGTTGCATAAAAGATACTCGTGGCTCTCGTCCTTGCTGTCCGACCAGACATTGACGGTCTCGGCGAAGGGGGGCTTCTCCTGCTCCCAGTGCTTCTGGAAGAACCGCGGGCCGCCGATGCCGTCGGGCATGCGGATCATGGTGAGAGGCCGATCGGCCAGGTGCGCCAGGATGTAGGGCGAGACGAGCGCCAAATACGTGAGCAAATCACGCTTGGTCAGCGCCGGCTCGTTCAGCGCCGGGTCGGCGGGCCAGTAGACGCGATCGAGGTGCGTGACCTTGAGCCGATGCGGGCCCACGGCGATCACGGCGGAGGAGGCTTTCGCCGTTTCGAGTTGCGCGACCACGTCGGCGATGAGGCCAGCGGGGTGCGCGCGGCGGCTTGCGGGTGCGGATGAATCCGCACCCGCATTGCCCCGGCGCGCGCGGGCGGCGCGTAGGTCGGAATTCATTCCGACCAGGTGTGCGGATGAATCCGCACCTACGTCGCCCACGTCGGGACGCTGCACCGATTTGGGATCGATGTCGTCGCGCAACCGCTTGAACACCGGCGCGCGCAGCGCGCCGTCGCCGGTCCAGCTGTGGAACTCGACTTCCGCCACGAGCTTCGGCTCGACCCATGTCGTCGGCGCGTTGAGCTCGGGTCGTTCGACGAACGGACGCGTCGAGCGCCGCAACGGTTCGAGTCGCGCCTTGGCATCCGCGAGCGACGCCTCGTCGAATCCCGAGCCAACGTGCGAGGCGTAATGGAGCTTCTCCTTGTCCCAGTAGCCCACTAGCAGCGCGCCCAGCGGCTCGCGGGAGCCCTTGCCCCTGGTATAGCCACCGACCACGAAATCGGCCGTGGTCGTCGGCTTCACCTTGAGCCAGGCGCCGGAGCGCTTGCCCGGCTCGTAGCGGCTGTCCTTGCGCTTGGCGACCACGCCTTCGAAGCCGGCGGCGGGTGCCGCCTCGCGCAGCGCCTCGCCGTCCTCCGATGCGTACACGAGCTGCACCAGCGAAGAAGGCAGCAGGCATTGCGAGAGATAGCGGCGCCGATCCGCGTAGGGGAGGCGCATGAGATCGATGCCTCCGAAATGCAGCAGATCGAAGCAGAAATACGCGACCGGCACGCTTTGCTCCGCTTCGGCGATTTCCCGGGCGCTCTTGAGCTGGACCCGGTTCTGCAAGGCGTTGAACGATGGCCGGCCGCTCGCGTCGAAGGCGACGATTTCGCCGTCGAGGATCATCCCACCGCCATCCTGCCTGGCGAGCTCCGCGACGATGCCGGGAAAAGGACCCGTGAGATCGAGCCCGCGGCGCGACCGGAGCTTCACGCCGTCGGCACGGATGAAGGCGAGCGCGCGATAGCCGTCGAGCTTCGGCTCCCACATCCATCCGGAGCGCCTGAACGGCGGATGGTTCGTCGTCTCGGCCAGCATGGGCGCGAGCCTGTCGGGCATCGGCTGGACCTTGCCCGCGGGCACGAGCCGCGTGGCCGGCATCGGGTGCGCCGGCACTGCCTTCATCTCCTCGACCGTCGCGCCGGAGAGCACCGAGCGATCGCGCTCGGTGACGTCGGCCTTCGAGGCGAAGCGGTCCCGGTGCTTGATGAGAAGCCAGGTTTTCGCTTCCTTGGTGCGAACCAGCGCAAACGAACCCTTGATCTTCTCGCCGCGCAGAAGGATCGAAAGCTTGCCTTTGGCCAGCCCCTCGCGCACCACGCTTTCGGCGCGCCGGCGATCGTGGAACCAGGTCGCGTGGTCCTCGTCGGGCGAGTACACGCCGCAATCCCAGACGATCACTTCGCCGGCGCCGTACTGGCCGGGCGGGATCACGCCCTCGAACGAGGCGTAGTCGTACGGATGATCCTCGGTCTGAACGGCGAGCCGCTTCTCCTCGGGGTCGAGCGCCGGCGCCTTGGGCACCGCCCACGATTTGAGCACGCCGTCGCATTCGAGACGGAAGTCGTAGTGCATGCGCCGGGCCGAGTGCTGCTGGACCACGAAGAGCAGCGGGCCGGTCGTGGGCGCCCCGACCGCCGGCTTCGGCTCCGGCGTGGCCGCAAACTCACGTTTGGCGGCGTATTCTTGGAGCTCGCTTCTCGCCATGCGCTGATTCTAGGGCCTGGACAAGAGAAAGGAACGGCAACACGTGACGACGCGACTGCTCGCCGGCGCCAGCGGATACGCCTTCAAGGAATGGAAGGGCAGCTTCTATCCCGAGAAGATCAAGCCGGACGAGATGCTCTCCTACTACGCCGACCGACTTCCGACGGTCGAGATCAACAACACCTTCTATCGCATGCCCGGCGTGGACATGCTCAAGGCCTGGGTCGCCACGACGCCTACAGCGTTCCGCTTCGCGATCAAGGCCTCGCGCCGCATCACGCACATCGCCCGGCTCAAGGCCGATAGCGCCGCCGATTCCGTCGCCTTCCTTTACCGCAATCTCGCGGCGCTGGGCGACAAGCGAGGACCGGTGCTGTTCCAGCTGCCGCCCAACTTGAAGAAAGACCTGCCGCGGCTGGAAACGTTTCTTCGGCTGTTACCGGGCGATCATCGCGCCGCGTTCGAATTCCGCAATGAGACTTGGTTTTCCGAGGACGTGTACGCCGCGCTCAAGGCCTCCGGCGCGTCGCTATGCCTCTCCGAGCGCGAGGACAACGCCCCGCCGCCGCTGGTCGAGACCGCGCCGTGGGGCTACGTGCGGCTGCGCCTGGAGAGCTACTCAGACGACGACCTCCGGGCGTGGGCGCGACGTCTCGAGGCGTCCTCGTGGCGGCCCATCCACGTCTATTTCATGCACGAGCCGACCGCGCCGGCCTACGCGCGCACGCTGATGTCCTTCGCGGCCTAGGTCGGGATTTATCCCGACATCGCGCCGAATCGTGGCGCGCGTACGAATTCGCACCTACGGGCCAGGCCCCGTCCGAATGAATCCGCACCTAGGGGCCACGCGCGCCGTGCGAATGAATTCGCTACCGGGCAAGGAACCCCCGAATCGCCTCGCCAGCCTTGGCGATGGCGAGGAGCCCGTCAAGGTGGCCGCCGTCACCCTCGATGACGAAGATCTCCGCCGTGCCTCCTTGCGCGCGATAGCGCTCGGCCGCGCGGCGCGCCAGCTCGGGTGGAAACACCAGGTCGGACGACGCCGGCACGAACAGGATCTTCGCCTTCATGCCCTTCACTTCCTCGTCGGTCAGGTGATAGAGCTGATTGGCCTTCGACATGTAGATCATCGAGTTCGCGTCCACCGACTTGGCCCGCGCGACGCCGGCCTTGGCAAGCGCGTCCTCGATCGCGTAGAGATTGTCCACCGCGTCCGCGGGATTCTTCGCCGGGTCCGCCCATTTGTAGCCGAAGGTCTTCTCGGCCCAGGCGAAGCTGCGCGTGTCGATGGTCACGATCTCGAGCGCTTTCGCCACGCCCTCGAGCGGCTCCTCGCGGCCGTAGTAGTCGCCGCCGTTCCACTTCGGATCGACCCTGATCGGCGCCACCCAGATCGCCACTCTCTCCGCGATGAAGGGCTGGATGTCGAATCCCGGACCGATCACGTGGACGATGCGCTCGACAAAATCTGGGTAGAGCGCACCCCACTCCATCGCCTGCAGGGAGCCGCCCGACGCGCCGGCGACCGCCTTGAGCTTCTTCACGCCGAGCGAGTCGACCAGCGCTTTGTGCACGCGTACCGAGTCGCGGTACGACACGACGGGAAACGTCATGCCGTACGGCTTCCCGGTGGCCGGATCGACGCTCGCGGGGCCGGTCGTGACCACGCGCGGATCCTTCGTGTTCAGGTTGACGAGCGTATCGGCGCTCACCACGAAATACCTGTCGGTGTCGATCGGCTTGCCGCTGCCAATGATCGCGTCCCAGTAGCCGGGCGCGGCGTCCTTCGGATCGTACTTGCCGGCCGCATGCGACGTGCCGGAGTAGAAGTGCGGAATGAAGATAGCGTTGTCGCCGGCGGCATTGAGCGTGCCGTAGGTCTCGTAGCCCACGCGCACGTTCCTGATCGTCTTGCCGCCGGCCGTCGCATAGGAGGCAAGCGTGAACGTCTTCTTCTCCACGATACCGTCGTAGGCCGCCACCGCCGTGGCGGCGAGCGCCAGCGCAACGCCGGCGAGCGCGCCCCCGGTCCAACTCGAGACCCGCATGGATCCTCTCCCCGAAACCGCGGGCGCCGCCCGCGAAGAGCGCTGATTATAAGGGCTCGAGGCGCTTGATTCGTCGGGAAAACGCCCGGGCGGCCTACAACGCGCTAGGACGAATCCTACGCGGCCGAAGACGCTTCCTTCGTCGCAAATCAGACGCTACCGACGTACCGAAAGAGGCGCGCGCCGATACAAGCGCGCCGCGCCCGCGAGCAGACTTCGAGTCATGAAGAACGAACGGCTCGGCCCCAACGAACGACAAGCTCGCGGCGCCGGCAACGATCCCGCGTTCACGCCGTTCGTCACCGCCTCGATCGACGAGATCCGCTACGCGCAACGTCTCCGGGAGCGGCTCAGGGAGCGCTACCCCAACCGGCCCTCGCGGCGGACCGCCTGCTGGAGCGTCGGCGCCGACTAGACGCCCTGCGCTGCCTCGGCGAGCAGTGCCCCCAGCCAGATGTAACCGACCGTCCCGAGCGTGACGGCGAAGAGCGCGTGCTCGAAGCGCGCGCCGAAGCGGCGCGGTCTCCGCGAGTGCGCCGGTGCGGCGACCGCCCGGCACCCGCGTGGGGTACGCGCTGTTTCCTCTCCGCGGGGCCTGCTCGCGGCCGTCTGCGGGCGGCGCCCCATCATACCCGCCGTCGAAGCTTCCATTGCCGTACCTCCGTCTCCATAAGTGACGAAGGCGACGATATCTGAGACGATTGGTACTCCTTAAGCGCCAATAGTTGGCATTGTTATGGATCCAATCATCGGGCTGGACCTCGCACTCGACCTGCCTCGTCGAGGCTCGCGCCGGCTGGGCGCGGAGCTGCACCGCCAGTTGCGAGCGGGAATCGTCGAAGGACGCCTCCAGGCGGGGCTTCGGTTGCCGTCTACGCGCGAGCTGGCCGCGGCGCTTGGCGTGTCGCGCAACACGGTGATGACCGCGTACGACCTCCTACTTGCCGAAGGCTACGTCCGCACCGCCGGACGCGGCGGGACGCGAGTCGCGAGCGTGCTCTCGACGTCCCGCGCCAGTCCGCCCGCCGCGGCCGGCAGCTTCGACCGGCGACTCAATCCGGCCTGGCGCGCGCCTTATCGGCTGATCCCGATCGCGCCCACGCATGATCTACCCTACGACTTCACCGTCGGGATGCCGGATTCGACGCTGTTTCCGTATCCGCTGTGGCGGCGGCTCTCGGCGCGCGCCCTGCGCGCCGCGGCGCGAGCGCCCGCGGCGTACGCACAGCCCGAGGGCTTGCGCGCGCTCCGCGAAGCGATCGCGGGCCATGTTTCTTTCGCTCGCGCGATCGCCTGCGGCCCGGACGAGATCGTGGTCACCGCCGGCGCGCAGCAGGCGTTCGACCTGCTCTCCCGTATCCTGGTCACGCCCGGGAAGACCACCGTGGCGATCGAGCAGCCCGGCTATCCGCCGCTCACGAACGTTTTGGCCGCAGCCGGCGCGAAGATCGTCGGCGTGCCGGTCGACGAGGAGGGCCTGCGCGTCGACCATCTGCCGGTCGCCACCAAGCTCGTGTTCGTTACGCCCTCGCACCAGTTTCCTCTCGGCGTGCACCTGTCGCTCGCGCGGCGGCGGGCGCTGCTCGATTTCGCGCGCGCCCGGGGGGCGGTGATCGTCGAGGACGACTACGACGGGGAATTCCGCTATGGCGGCAAGCCCCTCGATGCCTTGCAGACGCTCGACCGCGAAGCTTGCGTGTTCTACGTGGGCACGTTCTCCAAGAGCCTGTTTCCGGCCTTGCGTCTGGGATTCGTGATCGCGCCGGCATGGGCGCGCCCTGCCCTCGTGGCGGCAAAGCAGACGGCCGACTGGCACGCGCCGGCGGCGGCGCAGCACACGCTGGCGGCGTTCATCGGCGAGGGGCATCTCGCGCGGCACGTGCGCAAGGTGCGCTCGGTCTACGGCGAGCGCCGGGCGATCCTCCAGGCGGCGCTCGAGCGCTTCGGCGCCGGTCGCTTCCGGCCGATCGGCATCGGCGCGGGACTGCACCTCGCGGCCTATCTCGATCGGTCGCTTTCCGCTTCCAGGCTGGCCGAGCAGGCGCGCAAGGCCGGCTTCGTCCTCGACCCCGTTGCGCGTCGCGGCGAGCGCCGCGGCGATGCCATCGCCTTCGGCTACGGCGCGATTCCCACCGAGCGCATCGCGGAAGCGATCCGCAAGCTCGCGGCGCTCGCCCGCGAAGGCTAGCGCCGCTTCTGGTACGTGCCGATCAGCGTCGACTGGGCGAGCACGTGGCCCTGCATCGCCTTCTCCAGTGCCGCCTTCGTCGGGCGCTGCAGATCGCCGAGCACCCTGTCGAGCGCGTAGAGCTTGAAGAAGTAACGGTGGCGCCCGATCGGCGGGCACGGTCCGCCGTAGCCGCTCTTCTTCCAGTCGTTGAGGCCTTCGCGAGTGCCGTCCGGCAGCGACTGCGGACGAGCCGCCTCGGCGAGCTTGCTCGCGGACGCCGGCAGGTCGTAGAGCACCCAGTGCACCCAGGTCAGCTTGGGCGCGGCCGGGTCCGGCGCATCGGGATCGTCGACGACCAGCGCGAAGCTTTGGGTTCCGCTGGGCGCGCCGTTCCAGGCGAGCGGCGGGGAGATGTCTTTGCCTTCGCAGGTGTACGCGTCCGGGATCTGGCCGCCGGCCGCGAAGGCGCTGGAGCTTAGCGTGAGACTCATGGGTCGGTTCTCCGCCAGAAGCGAGGAGGCGCTGCCGAGCAGCGCGAGCGCGGCCGCCGCCAGCCCGCGCTTCAGTCCCATTCCGAGCGCGCTTGGCCCGGCAGCGGCGGGAAACCGAAGAGGGCGCGCACGAACCCCACGGCCTCCTCGGAGAGGCGGCGCTGCGCTTCGAGCAACACGCGCTCGGCGTGATCCCGGTCGAGCTCGCCCTCGAAGCTCTCCGAGACCAGCCGGCCGTTCTCGTAGCAACCGCGCTTCGAACGCACGCGGGCCGTGGTACCGGCGGCGGAAATCTCGGTGAACGAATAGCGGAAGCTGATCCACGGGCCTCGAGCGTCACGATCGAGGCGATCCGGCTGCACCGCGCCGTCCGCGGTCTTGCGCACCGGAGGCTTGCCGGTTGCTACGGGGTATTTTTTCATGCGGTCCTCCAGCAAAGAGGCAGCCAAGGCGACGAACGAGCCCGCGGCGGACCGCCCTATTCTAGCGCGAAGGCGAACGCCGGCAGGCCGACGCGCTCGAGCATGGCGCGCCAGCGAGCGTCGCGGTGCAGCGATGCGAACGTCGGGTCGAGCACCATGCAGTGGGCGCCGTTGGCGCGGCTCTGAGCATGGCGCTCGAGGCAGGCGAGGGCGGCCGCGATATCGCGCCGCGCGACGTGGAGCATCGCCTCCTCGTACTCGCTGATCGAGCCGTCGTCGAAGCGGCGCCTCGCATCGCCGATGATCGCACCCGCCTCGGCGCTCCGGCCGAGCAGATAAAGCGCGCGCGCCTGGTAGACATAAGCGTTGGCAAAATCCGGAGCGAGCGCGGCGAGCTGCCGCGACGCCGCGAGGCTGTCCTCGGCGCGGTCGGACTGCGCGTAGGTGTCGGCGAGGAGGAGTTGCGCGTACACGTCGTGCGGGGTCATCTCGAGCGCCTGCGCGAGCAGCGTCTCGGCGCGATCGTAGCGACGCCAGTAGAAATACAGCGCGCCCTTGCTGCAGCGGATCGCGGGCTCGAGCGGGTCGAGCGCCTGGATGACGTCGTACTCGCGCAGCGATTCCTCGAACCGCGCGCTGTACATGAGGAAGCTCGCGAAGGCCGAGCGCACGCCAACGTCGCGCGGCGCGGCGGCGAGCGCGCGTCCGAACAGCGCTTCGGCGGCGGGCCAGTCGAACTCCGCGATGTAGGCCAGAGCCGCGAGGATGGCGTACGCCGAGCCTGCCTCCGGGTCGAGCGCGATGGCACGCTGCGCCGCGCGCTTCACCGGTCCGGGATCGCGCTCGGCGGCGTCGAACACCAGCTGCCGCCGCCGGACGTGGGCGCCGGCGAGCTCCGACCAGGCCGCGGCGAAGCCCGGATCGAGGCGAACGGCGCTCTCCAGGTGCTCGATCGCCTTGGAGACCAACGCCTGGTTGCGCTGCTTGAGCAGGTAGCGGGCGCGCTGATACAGATCGAAGGCGGCGAAATCGCCCGTGGGCAGGCGCGGGTCGATCGCGTCGCTCGCGCGCGATCCGAGCAGGGAGACGAAGCAGCGCAGCAGCGCGTTGCGCACATGCTGCATGACCGTGAGAGCGTCGGAGCCGTCGGCAACGATCCTCTGTGAGAGCACGGTGTCGCCACGAGCGGTGGCGACGACTTCGAGGATCAGCGCCCGCGGTGCGCCGGTCCAGCGGCCGCGCACGATCCACTGCACCTTCAGACGGTCTCGCGCATCGGTCGGCGAGATCGGCACTCCGGCCGCGCTCGAGGACTGCGGCCCGAGCACGCGCACTTGGGGCAGGCGGGCGAGCGCCTGCACGATCTCGTCGGTGAGCATTGCCGCCTGCTCGATATCGGCCGCTCCCGGGCCCGCCGGCTCGAGCGCCAGCACCGCCACCGAGGGCTGCGCCCCGATCGCAACGGAGGCGGGCGCGCGCACTCGGAACAACGGCGCGTAGCTTCCCTTGTCGAGCGAGATCTCGAACGGCGCGTCAATGCCCTCGTTGTGGTAATAGCGATCGAGCCGCTGGCGCAGGCGTCCCGCCTCGACGCGCACCACCGCGTCGAGCTTGGGATCGTAGGTGCTCGCGGGACGGCCGAAGAACTCGATGCCGAGCGCGATCTCACGCAGCGCCGCGAGCCGGCCCGCGACCTTGCAGCCAACCACGTGGCGAAGAAACTGCTGGTGGCGCAGCGAGTGGCGGAACGCCTGGCTTTCGCAGATGCGCTCGAGCTCCGTCGCGAGCGCCTCCGGCGTAATCCGATCCCCGGCGCCCATCTCTTCCCTGCAACCCTTTGGATACCCCGCGCCCTCTTCTCGGCGGAGACGACGATTCTAACAATGGCGCACGTCCCTCCGAAAGCTCGGGGACTCCGGCAGACACCATGAGCGCGCTCGATCGATCCTTCGAATCGCTCCCCTGCGCGCAGGCATGCCGGCGGGTCGACTTCGACCTGATCGAGGTGCGCGTGCCCGCGCACGGCGGACGCTGGCTGCTCGTCTCGGGCATCAAGCCGTGGGCCGACCTGCGCGTATCGCTCGAGCCGATGGCCTATCGGGAGCCGCCGGAGTTCTGGGTGATCGAGGTCGTTGGGCGGCTGGCCGCCTGGGGACTCCCCGCCATGGTCGACTTCTGCGTCGCGCTGCCGCTCGACAGCTTTCGGGGGCGGCGCGGCATCGAGGTCGTAGGCGCGACGAAATCGGAGCGGCGTGTCCTCGCCGCCTCGCGTGGGGAGGCCGTTCAGGATCAGGAATAATGCGCGCAGTGGCAGCGTATACAGGAAATCCATGGTCCGACGGCTCTTTGCCATCGCCTCGCGCGAGCGCCTCGCGATCGCGGCTGCGACGGTTCTGGCGCTGTGCCTCGCGGCGTGCGCGCCGCCTCCCGCGGTCGCACCCGAAGCGCTGCCGGCGGCGCCGTCCGGCTTTCCCGACGCGGACTACCGGCAACTCGCCGCTCAGGGCCGGCCGGTGTTTCGCGTCGAGTCCGCCCGGTCGCTCGTCACCCTCGAAGTACATCGCGCCGGCTCGCTCGCGCGCATCGGCCACGATCACGTGATCGCCGCGCGCGATGTGCACGGGTACGTCGCACCGGACGACAGCCGCGCGGATCTCTATCTCAGGCTCGACGCACTGACCGTGGACGAGTCGGAGCTTCGCGCGCAGGCGAAGCTCGACACGCATCCGACGCCGGAGGACATCGCCGGCACCCGGCGTAACATGCTCAACGGCTTCGAGGCCGACCGCCATCCTTTCGCGCAAGTGCGCATCCGCGGCGCCGCTACCAACGGCGGCGAAGCGCCCCTCGAGGTGGCCGTTTCGCTGCACGGCGCGACGCACTCGTTCGTGGTGCCTGTGCGAACAAGCCGGTCCGGCGACGAGCTCGTCGCGACGGGCGTGGTGACGCTGCGGCAGACCGACTTCGGCATCAAGCCGCTCTCGGTGCTCGGCGGCGCGCTGCAAGTGCAGGACGCGGTCGAGGTGCGCTTCTCGATCCGGGCGCGCCGCGTGCGGTAGGAGCCGGCAGGCCAGCCGCGGTATGATCCTCGGGTCAGGGCATCTCGCCCGACCCTTCTTCGGCAACCCGCGCGGGCCGCCAACACATGCACGAAGATCTCGCCTCCCGGTCCTGCACGCCGTGCCGCGGCGGCATTCCGCCGCTCTCCGCTCCGGAAGCGCAGAGCTATCTTGCCAACGCCCCGGGATGGACGCTCGCCGACGACGCGCGGCGGCTGGAGCGCGCGTTTCGTTTCCGCAACTTCCGCGAAGCGCTGGAATTCGTTGCGCGCCTGGGCGAACTCGCCGAGCGCGAGGGACATCACCCGGAGATCTCCTTCGGCTGGGGCTGGGCGAAGGTGTCCTGGCACACCAAGAAGATCAAAGGGCTGCACGAAAACGACTTCATCATGGCCGCCAAGACCGGCGCGCTCGCCGGCGCCGATTCCCCGGCCGCCTAGATTGATGGACGCGCTCAACTGCGCCGACGTGCTTGCCGGACGCGCGCCGGCGGATCGTCCGGTCACGCTCAAGGGATGGATTCGCACGCGGCGGGATTCCAAGGGGGCGGGCCTTTCGTTCCTGCACCTCTCCGAC
>Ga0335081_10009714_pt1 | contig 15504 bp, 14 predicted proteins | sample Lox_Sample_35_FD_206713 | JGI IMG/M metagenome (GOLD analysis project Ga0335081, IMG submission 206713) | Soil microbial communities from Loxahatchee National Wildlife Refuge, Florida, United States - Lox_Sample_3.5 | ecosystem: Environmental > Terrestrial > Soil > Wetlands | place: USA... | reverse complement strand
TCTCGGCCACCCAGAACAAGCAGCCGGGCCAGGAGATCGGCCGGGTGCCGATCGACTCCATCTACTCGCCCGTGCTGCGGGTGACGTACAAGGTCGAAGCCACCCGTGTCGAGCAGCGCACCGACTTCGACCGGCTCATCCTCGACGTCGAGACCAAGCCGTGCATGCGCCCGCGGGACGCGGTGGCGAGCGCGGGCAAGACGCTGGTCGAGCTGTTCGGGCTGGCCCGGGAGCTCAACGTCGACGCCGAGGGCATCGACATCGGCCCGTCGCCGACCGACGCCGCGCTGGCGGCGGACCTGGCCCTGCCGATCGAGGACCTCAACCTCACCGTGCGCTCCTACAACTGCCTGAAGCGCGAGGGCATTCACACGGTGGGCGAGCTCGTCGGCCGCAGCGAGCAGGACCTGCTCGACATCAGGAACTTCGGCGCCAAGTCGATCGAGGAAGTCAAGCAGAAGCTCGTCGACATGGGTCTCTCGCTCAAGGACTCGCCGCCCGGGTTCGACCCGAGCAGCGCGGTAGGCGCCTACGGCGACGACGACGAGAGCTACGTGGAGACCGAGCAGTACTGACACGGAGTGGCGTCCGCCACGCCTGTCTGATAAGCAGAGAGAGGTCCGTATGCCCACGCCCACCAAGGGCCACCGACTGGGCGGCAGCCCGGCCCACGAGCGGCACATCCTGGCGAATCTGGCCACGGCGCTGTTCCAGCATGGCCGGATCACCACCACCGAGGCCAAGGCCCGCAGGCTGCGCCCGGTAGCCGAGCGGCTGATCACCTTCGCCAAGCGCGGCGACCTGCACGCCCGCCGCCACGTGCTGACCGTGGTCACGGACAAGGGCGTGGTGCATCAGCTGTTCACCGAGATCGCGCCGGAGTTCTCCGAGCGCGACGGCGGCTACACCCGCATCACCAAGATCGGCCCGCGCAAGGGCGACAACGCGGCGATGGCGGTTATCGAGCTGGTCCGCGGCGAGCCGGTCACGGCCAAGCCCCGTCGCCGCGCGCGGCGGGCCACGCCCGAGGCGCCGGCCGCGGCTGCGGCCACCGCGGCCGCGGCCACCGCCGTGGCGGAGCCCGAAGCCGAGGCCGAGCCCGAAGCCGAGGCCGGCGAGACAGCGGAGGTGTCCGCCGCGGGCACCGCGGACCAGGACGCCGACGATGTCCAGGATGTCGATGACGTCCGGGACGTCGAGGACGAGGCGGCCGACGACGCCGGCGAGGATGACGCCGAAGCCGGCGCCGAGGCCGGCGAGCCGGCCGAGGACGCCTGACCCCTGACCGCTCGAGGTGGAGCCGGAAAGAGAACCCCGGTCCGTTCGGCTTCGGGTTGATCTTTCTTATGACGGGTCAGCTTTTTCCGGGTGGGCCGCCCAGCCCGGCAGGCGGACGGTGGAGGACGTGGTGGCCGCGGCACTCGGACGGGTGCTGCGGCTGCCCGCCCCGCCGAAGCTGACCGTGGCTGGCCGCACCGACGCCGGGGTGCACGCCCGCGGCCAGGTCCTCCACCTGGATGTGCCCGCCGAGGCCTGGTCCGGTACGGAAGGCCGCGCCATCTCCCGGCTGGCCGGGGTGCTGCCCGCTGACGTCCGGGTGCGTGCCGCGGGCCCGGCACCCGCCGGGTTCGACGCCCGGTTCTCCGCGCTGTGGCGCCGCTATGCCTACCGGGTCTGCGATGACGAGGCGGCCGCGGACCCGCTGCGCAGGCACGAGACGCTGTGGTACTTCCGGCGGCTCGACCTCCCGGCCATGAACGAGGCCGCGCGGGCCTGCCTGGGCGAGCACGATTTCGCCGCCTTCTGCCGCCGGCGGGAAGGCGCGACCACCATCCGGGCGCTGCGCACCCTCAGCTGGCACCGGGACGATCACGGCACCGCCATCGCGACCGTGGTGGCCGACGCGTTCTGCCACAACATGGTCCGCGCGCTGGCCGGCGCGCTCCTGGCCGTGGGCGAGGGACGGCGGCCGCCCGGCTGGCCCGCCGCGGTGCTGGCCGCCGGGGTCCGTGACCCCGCCGTCCGCGTCGTCCCCCCGCACGGCCTGTGCCTCGAGGAAGTCGGCTACCCCCCGGCGGATCAGCTGGCCGCCCGGGCCGCCGCCGCACGAAGGGTCCGCACCGCCAGCTGAGGGTCCCGGCTGAGGGTCCCGGCTGACGGTCAGGGCCTGCCGGTCAGCAGGCGGGTGCTGAGGTCGATGTTGGCGCTGCCGGTGAGGATGTTCCCGGCGAACTGCTCGAGGGCCTGCCGCTGGGCCAGGTCCGACGGTGACTTGAGGCTGGTGTACCCGGCGTACATCAGGATCAGGTAGTGCCCCTTGATCTCCGCCTGCACGACCCCGGTCCCGGTGCCCAGCTTGCTGGTGGCGCCCTTCTTGGCGCCGAGCGGCACGATGAGCTCCTGCGGGCCGGTGGCCCGGCCGGCCTTCTGGGCGGCGCTCGTGGTACTCAGGTTGGCGACGCCGACGGTGCCCATCATCGTGCCGTCGCCCGAGATGTAGCTCGCCCGCGCCACCTGGGTGCAGTGACCCAACTGCAGCGCCGCCTGCAGGTTCGTGCCGTACACGGCCTGCGAGCAGGTCTTGGTGACGCTGGCCGCCGTCCTGACGTAGGAGCGGCCGTTGAGCACGAACCGCGCCGGGTAGAGCTCCGTGATCGTCAGCGGCCGGGGGTCCTCGTTCCGGGTCCCGATGTGCTGCCATTTGCCCAGGGCCTTGTCGCCGGAGGAAGCGGGCACGTTCGTCGGCAGCAGCAGCGTCGGCGGCACCGGCGCGTTGACCCGCGGCTCGTACAGGAACTTGTACCCGGCCAGCCCGGCGGCGGCCGCGACCACGACGGCCAGGGTCAGCCACGCGGCACGGAACCTGCCCCGCCGCTTGGCCCGGCTGCCGCGCCGCCCGGCCGGCGGCGCGGCCTGGCGGCCGGCGTCCGGCGGGACGTCCAGCGGAGGCAGCGCGCTCAGCAGGGTCGTGTCGTCGGGCAGGTACGGGTCCTGGGGCGTGTGCCAGTCGCTGAACCCGCCGGAGGAGACCGGGGAGGGTTCCGCGGGCTCGCGTCGCGGCGGGATACCCCGCATCGGCGTCCGGCTGGCCGGCCCGGGGGCGCCAGGCGCCGCCTGCGGGCCGCTGCCCGGGCTCAGGACGGGCCCGGGGCCGCTGCCGCGGCTCAGCACCCCATTGACCCCATTGACCTCGATGGCCCCGGTACTCGAGCCGATCAGGCGCTGCGGGCCGGTTCCCGGGCCGAGGATCCGCTGGGCGCCGCTGCCGGCCGGGCCGTATCCGGGCGGCTGGGCGGGCAGCGGGCCGGTGCTCTCCAGGTCTCCGGTGCTCTCCAGGTCTCCGGTGCTCTCCGGGTCTGCGGAGCCGCTGCCTTCCGGCCACGGCCAGGGCGCCTGACGGCGGGTGTCCGCGACCGGGCGGCTGCGTCCTGCGCCCTGGTGATCCATACCGTCGAGGGTAGCGTTCTGTTCAGTTCCGGTAGGGTGGACGCGGAACTTTCCCGGTCTGGGGTAGCTGACCGGCGGCAAGGCGTGATCCCCGCCCGGCGGGGGGCTCGCCGGCGGCATCGCTTTGGCATCGCTGGGTAAGACGCAGTATGCTGCATTGGCGTCATGCGCGACGGGCATGCACGCGGTGTGCCTTCCGTACGCGCGGTTCGCGCGGCACGATGCGCCCGCGCGGTCTGCCAAGTCGCGGCTCGCAGCGCCCGGGGCCGTCACCAGCAGGTGCAGGCCGGAGAAGATCACGATACATACGCGAAGGCTCAGGACTGTGCGCACATTCAGCCCGAAGGAAAGTGACATCACGCGGCAGTGGCATGTCATCGACGCTTCTGACGTGGTGCTCGGCCGGCTGGCCAGCCACGCGGCCGTGCTGCTCAGGGGCAAGCACAAGCCGATCTTCGCCCCGCACGTGGACACCGGCGACTTCGTGATCGTGGTCAACGCGGCCAAGGTCGCGCTGTCCGGCAGCAAGCTCGAGCAGAAGCACGCCTACCGGCACTCCGGTTACCCGGGCGGCCTGCGGTCGGTCTCGTACGCCAGCCTGATGGCCAGCAACCCCGAGCGCGCCGTAGAGAAGGCCGTGCGGGGGATGCTGCCGAAGAACTCACTCGGCCGCAAGACGCTGCGCAAGCTCAAGGTGTACGCAGGCCCCGATCACCCGCACCAGGCGCAGCAGCCGCAGCCGTACGAGATCACGCAGATCGAGCAGTAGATCAAGACAGGAAGCACGAGGAAGTGACCGTGGCCGAGCCCACTGGCGGACCCACCGTCGTCGAGGACGACACCGACTACGCCGAATACGCCGACGACGAGTACGGCGCGGACGTCCCGTCGGAGTACACGACAGAAACCGCACAGGACGCTCCGGCGCGGGCCGTCGCGCGGCGCCCGGTGGTCACCGGTAACGCGACGGGCACCGGCCGTCGTAAGGAGGCCATCGCCAGGGTCCGCATCCTCCCGGGCACCGGCCAGTGGCAGATCAACGGCCGGACGCTCGACGTGTACTTCCCGAACAAGGTGCACCAGCAGCTGGTCAACGAGCCGTTCGTGACCCTCGGCGCGGAGGGCAAGTTCGACGTGGTGGCCCGGATCTCCGGCGGCGGCGTCACCGGGCAGGCGGGCGCGCTGCGCCTCGGCGTGACCCGGGCGCTGACCCTGGTGGACCCGGAGAACCGTCCGGCGCTGAAGAAGGCCGGCTTCCTGACCAGGGACGCCCGGGTCAAGGAGCGCAAGAAGTACGGCCTGAAGAAGGCCCGGAAGGCGCCTCAGTACTCCAAGCGGTAAAGCCGCCGCTCAGAGCCCTGTCGAGCGCACGCAAAGCGCATACGAGCCCATTTCAGACGGCGCCCATTTAACATGGGCATAGCAACGAGCGGGAGCGAAATGGGTGAAGCGGGGCAGCGCGGTCGTCTGTTCGGTACGGACGGTGTCCGCGGTGTCGCTGGTCAGGAGCTGACCGCGAGCCTGGCCCTGGACCTCAGCGTGGCCGCCGCCGCCGTCCTGGGCAGTGCTGGCCGGCCCGGGCGGCCGCGGCCGGTGGCCGTGGTGGGCCGCGACCCGCGCGCCTCGGGTGAGTTCCTCGAGGCGGCCGTGGTGGCCGGCCTGGCCAGCGCCGGGGTGGACGTGCTCAGGCTCGGGGTCATTCCCACGCCGGGCGTGGCCTACCTGACCGGGGCCCTGGACGCCGCCTTCGGCGTGGTCATCTCCGCGAGCCACAACCCGGCCCGGGACAACGGGATCAAGTTCTTCGGCCGCGGCGGGGTCAAGCTGCCGGACGCCGTCGAGGACGGCATCGAGGCCCGGCTGGCCGCGGACCGGCTGGCGGCGGCAGGCCGGCAGGCGGCGGGGGAGGCGGCTGCGCCCGCCGGGGAATTCGGCCGCGTCACCGACGCCAGCGCCGAGCACGAGCGGTACCTGGACCACCTGCTGGCCACACTGCCGGACCGCCCGCAGCCGCCGCTGGCCGGCCTGCGGGTCGTGGCCGACTGCGCGCATGGCGCGGCCTACCGCCTCGCGCCGCAGGCGCTGCGCCGGGCGGGCGCGGAGGTCATCACCATCGGGGCCGAGCCCGACGGCCTGAACATCAACGACGGCTGCGGGTCCACCGCGCTCGGGCCGCTGGCCGCGGCGGTCGTCCGGCACGGCGCCGACGCGGGCATCGCCTACGACGGGGACGCCGACCGGTGCCTCGCGGTCGACGCCGACGGGCAGTCGCTGGACGGCGACCAGATCCTGACCGTGCTCGCGACCGGGCTCAAGGAAGCGGGCCGGCTGGCGGGCGACGCGGTAGTGGTCACGGTAATGTCGAACCAGGGCTTCCACGTGGCGATGCGCGACGCCGGCATCGAGGTGATCGAGACGCCGGTGGGGGACAAGTACGTGTCCGCGGCCATGCGCGACGGCGGTTACGTGCTGGGCGGCGAGCAGTCCGGGCACATCATCATGGGCGAGCACGCCACCACCGGCGACGGCGTGCTGACCAGCCTGCAGCTGCTCGCCGCGGTGAACCGGCACGGCGTGCCGCTGGCGGCGGCGGCGAAGATGATGCCGAAGTACCCGCAGGTGCTGGTCAACGTGCCGGGCGAGGCGTCGCAGCTCGGGCCGCAGACCGACGTGGCGGTCCGCCGGGCCGAGGCGCAGCTGGGCGGCGACGGGCGGGTCCTGGTCCGGCCGAGCGGCACCGAGCCCAAGATCAGGCTGATGATCCAGGCCAGGGACGCGGCCCTGGCGGAACGCGTCATCGGCCAGCTCGCCGAGGAGGTTCGGCGGGCCCTCGCCGGGCAGTAGGTGCTCCCATGCGAGACGCATACCAGGTCGCCGCGGTGCGAGCGGCGGAGCACGCGCTGATGGAGCTCGTCCCGGACGGGACGCTGATGGCCCGGGCCGCCGCCGGGCTCGCGTCGGTGTGCGCGTCCCTGCTGGCCCGCCACCCTGGGCAGGTGTACGGCACCGGGGTGGCCGTGCTGGCCGGCAGCGGGGACAACGGCGGTGACGCGCTGTACGCGGGGGCCCTGCTGGCCCGCCGCGGCGTGGCCGTCACCGCCATCGCGGCCGGGCCCAGGGCGCACCCCGGTGGCGCCGCCGCGCTGCTCGCCACGGGCGGCCGGGTGTCCGGCGACCCGGGGACGGCGGCCGCCGCGATCAGCCGGGCCGACCTGATCATCGACGGCCTGCTCGGCATCGGCGGGCGGGGCGGGCTGCGGGAGCCGTTCGCCGGCCTGGCCCGGCAGGCCGAGCAAGCCCGGCAGGCCGGCGCGACCGTGGTGGCGGTCGACCTGCCGAGCGGCATCGACGCCGACACCGGGGCGGTGGACGGCCCGGCGGTCCGGGCCGACGTCACCGTGACCTTCGGCGTCATCAAGCCCGGCCTGCTGATCGACCCGGGCGCCGGGCACGCGGGTGCCGTCGAGCTCGTCGACATCGGCCTGGGCCCCTACCTGGCGGACGGGCCCGCTGCCGTGGCGCCGCAGCGAGACGACATCAGCGAGATGCTGCCCCGCCCGGGCGCCGAGTCGGACAAGTACCGCCGGGGCGTGCTGGGCCTGCTGGCCGGCAGCGACCGTTTCACCGGCGCCGTCCTCCTCGCCGCCGGCGGGGCGGTGCACGGCGGCGCCGGGATGGTCCGGGTGGTCACCGCCGACGTGGCCGCCGGGCTGGTCCGGCAGGCGTGGCCGGAGACCGTGATCACGGTGCACCCCGACGAGGCCGGCTGGGACCTGCTCGGTTCGGTGGGCCGGGTGCAGGCCTGGGTGGCCGGGCCGGGCATGGGGACCGATGCGGCCGCCGCGGCGCGGCTGGCGGCGGTTCTCGGCACTGAGCTTCCGGTCCTGGTCGACGCGGACGGGCTGACGATCCTGAGCCAGGACAAGGATCTGCTGCCGCGAGCCGAGGGGAAGGCCCCGACGCTGATCACGCCGCACGCCGGCGAGCTGGCCCGGCTGCTCGGCTCCGACGCGGCGAGCGTCGAGGCCCGGCGGGTCGAGCATGCCCGCCGGGCCGCGGGCGAGCTGGGCGTCACCGTGCTGCTGAAGGGATCGACGACGGTCATCGCGTCACCGGACGCCGGCCACCCGGTGTTCGTGAACCCCACCGGCACCCCGTGGCTGGCCACCGCCGGCAGCGGCGACGTGCTGTCCGGGCTGGCCGGCGCGCTGCTCGCGCAGGGCCTCGGGCCCGCCCAGGCCGGCCTGGCGGCCGCCTACCTGCACGGCCTGGCCGGGCGGCTCGCGGCCGACCCCGACGGATCCGGCGCCGCCCCGATCGGGGCTTCGGACCTGGTCCAGGCCCTCCCGGCCGCGTTCCGGAGCCTATGAGCGCCATGGACCGGCAGGCTTTCGTCGACCTCGGCGCGATCACCGCGAACACCGCGGCGCTGTGCGAGCTCGTCCGCGGCAGCCAGGTGCTGGCCGCGGTCAAGGCCGACGGGTACGGCCACGGCATGGTCCCGGCCGCCCGGGCGGCGCTGGCCGGCGGGGCCAGCTGGCTGGGCACTGCCGACCTGGCCGAGGCGGTCACGCTCCGGCAGGCGGGGATCACCGCGCCGGTGCTCGCCATGATGACCTTCGGCGACCCCGCCGAGGCGGTCCGGCACGACGTGGACCTCACGGCCGGCTCGGTCGCGTTCGTCGCCAGGATCGAGGCCGCGGCCCGCCGGGCCGGCGTCCAGGCCCGGCTGCACCTCAAGGCCGACACCGGGCTGAGCCGGGGCGGCGCCACCCGGGCGGACTGGCCGGAGGTGGTCGAGGCCGCCCTGGACGCCCAGGCCCGCGGCTCGGTGCGGGTGGTGGGCCTGTGGTCCCACTTCGCCTGCGCCGACATCCCCGGGCACCCGTCGATTGCCGCCCAGCTCGCCGCGTTCGCCGACGCCGTCGCGTCCGCCGAGAAGGCCGGCGTCACGCCCGAGGTCAGGCACATCGCCAACACCGCCGCCGCGCTGACCGTGCCCGGGTCGCGATACGACCTGGTGCGCTTCGGCGGGGGCATCTACGGCCTGTCCACCTTGCCCGGCGGCGCTCCGTCATGGCTGCGCCCGGCGATGACGCTGCGCGCCCGGCTGGCCATGGTCAAGCGGGTGCCGGCCGGCACCGGCGTCTCCTACGGCCACCGGTACCTGACCTCCCGCGAGACCACCCTGGGCCTGGTGCCCCTCGGGTACGCGGACGGGGTGCCGCGGACCGCGGCCGGCCAGCCGCTGGTCAGCGCGCGCGGCCGCCGCTGGCCGATCGCAGGCACGGTCTGCATGGACCAGTTCGTCGTCGACTTCGGCGACGAGCCGGTCGCGGCGGGCGACGAGGTGGTCCTGTTCGGCCCCGGGGACGACGGCGAGCCCACCGCCCAGGAGTGGGGCGAGACCCTGGGCACCATCTCCTATGAGGTTGCCACCGGCATCGGCGCCCGCGTCCCCCGCGCCTACCGGGATGGTTCCCATTGAATTCTCCTAACGAGGCGGCCTGCTTGCCCGGCGTAATGCGGATCGCCACCGACGAGCAGATGCGTGACCTCGGCCGGAGCCTCGCGGCGCTGCTGCGAGCGGGAGACCTGGTGATCCTGGCCGGCCCGCTCGGCGCCGGCAAGACCACGCTGGTGCAGGGCATCGGCGCCGGGCTCGGCGTGCGCGGCCCGGTCACCTCGCCGACCTTCGTCATCGCGCGGGTGCACCCCGCCGTTTCCGGGCCCGGTCCCGCGCTGGTGCACGCGGACGCCTACCGGCTCGGCAGCATCGGCGAGGTGGACGACCTGGACCTGGATGCCGACGCGGCCGGCGCCGTCACGGTCGTGGAGTGGGGCTCGGGGCTGGCCGAGGGCCTGGCCGAGGACCGCCTGGAGGTCTCGATCGAGCCCGATCCGGACGGTGACGTGCGCACGGTCCGGCTAACTGGCCGGGGCGGGCGATGGCGTGGCGTCCTCACCGGCGCCGGAGATCGTCTATAGTTCCGCTGTACTGTGCTTTATTCAGTGGTTCGCGTTATTCAGGTCAGCATCGGGGTCCTCGTCGGCCCTTACGTGCACCGACCGCTCGCACGGGCTCAAAAGGCCCGTGCTCGCTAGTCGGTTCTGGATAACGTTCACTGGTCCCAGTTCCGGCTGATTCCAGTCCCGCGTATCGCGCCGTTACGTACCGTACCCCGATCCCGGAGGCGCGCCGTGCCCGAGCAGGAGTTCCTGCCGCCTCGCCCGTCGGGCAGGTCCTACCGCCCTGGCCACGACGACGAGGACCCGCCGCCGTGGGCGAACCTGCCGCCGGTTCGTCCGGCCCGGCCGCGACATCCGGCCGGCGGAGGTAATCCGGCCGGCCCGGGCCGGCCCGCCGGTGACGGGCGCCCCTGGGGTCCCGGCAGTCCCGGCGGGCCTGGCACCCGTCCTGCGGGCCCTGGCGGGCGTCCTGGTGCCCAGGGAGGCCCGGGTGGCCCCAGTGGCGCTGGCGCCCGTCCTGCGGGCTCTGGCGGGCCTGGGGGCGGCTTCGGCGGGCCTGGTACCCGCCCCGTGGGTCCCGGCGGCCCCGCGGGTCCTGGTGGCCCCCTCAGTCCTGGTACCCCCATGGGTCCTGGCGGCCCCGCGAGCCCCGGCAGCCGTTCCTGGCCGGGTCCGGAGCGTCCCGCGGGCCTCGAGCCGGCCGGAGCCGCCGCCGATCTCGCGGGCTACCCCGCTTCACCTCGGGTCTCCGGTCCGCGCCAGGACGAGCCAGTACCGCAGTGGGCCGAATGGGCCGGACCCGGGGCGGACGGCGACGAGGACGTGCCGCGGGCTCAGCCGCGCCCGCCTGGCGGGCGGGCCCTGCGGGCCGCGGCGCGCAGGCGGCGGCGATGGTTCGTCATGGCGGGCGGCCTGGTCGTGGTGGTCGGGGCCGTGCTCACCGTGGTGCTGCTCACGGCCAGCCAGCCGGGCCCGGCGGCGGTCACCCCGGGCGCGCTCATCACCACGTTCCAGCCGGGCGAACTGCGACAGGTGCCGCAAGCGTGCCGCGTCGTGCCCGCCGCCACCGTCCAGCAGTACCTGCCGGGCAAGCCCAAGGTGGCGTCTCCGCTGCCGGTCAACGGGTCGTCGGAATCCGCCTGCGATTGGACCATCGACAAGCCGCCGGTGTACCGGCTGATGGAACTCAACATGCTCGCCTACGCGCCGAACGGCCTGGCCAGCGGCAACGGCAGCGCCACGTCCGCCGCGGCGGACGCCTACGACCTGGCGCTGCAGGACATGCAGTCCCCGCCCAAGCACTCCCCGGCCCCGCGGGCCACGGTGACGATGCTGCCCGGGTTCGGGAACCAGGCGTTCAGCGCCATGCAGGTGTACCGCGTGGGCGGGGCGGTGACCGACGCGGCCACCGTCATGGTGCGCTACCACAACGTCGTCGTAACGGTGACGCTGGACGGGCTGGAGCATTCCAACCAGGGGTCCTACGGGCCGGTGTCACAGTCCGGGCTGGCGGCGGCCGCGCTGGCGTTCGCCCGTGCGGCCGAGGCCTCGCTGCACTAGGCCTGGCGTGGCGGCCCGCGTCGGCGGCCCGCCTTGGCGCTCTGGCTCGGCGCTCTGGCTCGGCCACGCCGCGCGCCCACTAGGCTGGGCGGCGTGCTTGTGGTGGGTTTTGATACCGCGACCCCCGCGGTGAGCGTGGCCTTGCACGACGGGGAGCGGGTTGTTGCCGAGGCGTCCGCCGCCGATGCCCGGCGCCATGGCGAGCTGCTCGCGCCGATGATCGCGAAGGTCATGGCCGATGCGGGCGCGTCACGTGCCGACCTGACCGCGGTCGCCGTGGGGGTCGGTCCCGGCCCCTACACCGGCCTGCGGGTCGGCGTGGTGACCGCGAGGGTGCTCGGCGCCGTGCTCGGCATCCCCGTGCACGGGGTCTGCTCGCTGGACGTCATCGCTGCCGAGGCGGCTTCCGCGGCCGGCGGCGAATTCCTGGTGGCGACCGACGCGCGTCGCAAGGAGGTCTACTGGGCCAGGTACGACGCCGTCGGCGTACGCCTGGAGGGTCCCCTGGTCGGCAGCGCGGGATCGATCCCGGGCGCCGCCCGGCTGCCAGTCGCCGGGGTCGGCGGACAGCTGTACCCGGCATCGTTCGGTACCGTGATCGGGCCTGCCTATCCCGGCGCCCGCACGCTTTGCGCCATCGTCGCCGCGGCCGGCCTGCCGCGGCCGGACGTGCCGTTGCTGGCCGCGGAGCCGCTCTACCTGCGGCGGCCGGATGCCAGGGAGCCCGGGCCGCGCAAGCGGGTCACGCCGTCGTGAACGCCTGGCTGGACAAGGCCCGCCCCGGGGGGGTACGGGGGGCCCGCCCCGGGGGGGTACGGGGGGATGGGTCCCCCCGGGAGAAAGAGCAGGGGGGGCCTGGAGGGGATCGTCCCGCCCGAGACAACAGGGTGCGGATGCGGGAGATGAGCCGGGCCGACATGCCCGGGATCATGGCCCTGGAGAAGGAGCTCTTCCCCGAGGACGCCTGGACGCCCGAGATGTTCGCGGCCGAGTTCGCGCAGCCGGCCTCACGCCGGCTCTACCTGGTGGCCGAGGAGGGAACCGCGCTGATCGGGTACGCGGGGATGATGTTCACCGGCGGGTCGCAGGCCGACGTGGTGACGCTGGCGGTGGATCCGGGCCGGTGGGGCGAGGGTACCGGCACGGCGTTGCTCATGGCGCTCGTCGACGAGGCGGAAAAGCGCGGCTACCAGGAGGTCCTGCTCGAGGTGCGGGAAGACAACCCCAGGGCCAGGCAGCTCTACCTGCGTCACGGGTTCACCGAGGTCGGCATCCGGCGCGGCTACTACCAGCCGTCCGGCGTCGACGCCGTGGTCATGCGGAAGGCGCTCGGGTGATGGCGTCCCCGCTGGTGCTCGGCATCGAGACATCCTGTGACGAGACCGGCGTCGGGCTGGTCCGCGGGCACGAGCTGCTCGCGGATTGCGTCGCCTCGAGCGTCGGCGAGCACGCGCGCTTCGGCGGCGTGGTACCCGAGGTGGCCAGCCGGGCGCACCTGGAGGCGATGATCCCGACCTTCGACCGGGCCATCGCGACCGCGGGCGTCCGGCCGGAACAGATCGACGCCGTGGCCGTCACCGCGGGGCCCGGGCTGGCCGGGGCCCTGCTCGTCGGGGTGGCCGCGGCCAAGGCGTATGCCTTCGCGCTGGGCAAGCCGCTCTACGGGGTCAACCACCTGGCCGCTCACATCGCCGTCGATCAGCTGGAACACGGGATGCTGCCGTCGCCCGCGGTGGCCCTGCTGGTGTCCGGCGGGCACTCCTCGCTGCTGCTCGTGCCCGACGTGGCCCAGGAGGTCATCCCGCTCGGGGCCACCATCGACGACGCGGCCGGCGAAGCATACGACAAGGTCGCCCGGGTGCTCGGCATGCCCTTCCCCGGCGGCCCGCCGATCGACAAGGCGGCCCGCGACGGCGATCCGGCCGCGATCAGCTTCCCCCGGGGCAAGTACCACGACGGCACGCTCGACTTCTCGTTCGCCGGCCTGAAGACGGCGGTGGCCCGCTGGGTGGAGGCCCGGCAGGCCGCGGGGGAGCCGGTCCACGCCCCCGACGTGGCCGCGTCCTTCCAGGAGGCGGTGGCCGACGTGCTCACCCGCAAGGCCGTGCAGGCCTGCCAGCGGCACGACGTCACCGACCTGATCGTCGGCGGCGGCGTGGCGGCCAATTCCCGGCTGCGCTCGCTCGCCTCGGAACGGTGCGCGGCGGCCGGCATCAAGCTGCGCGTGCCGCGGCCGGGGCTGTGCACCGACAACGGCGCCATGGTCGCGGCCCTGGGCTCCGAGGTCGTGTCCCGCGGCATCTCGCCGTCCCCGCTCGACCTGCCCGCGGACTCCTCCCTGCCCGTCACCGAAGTCGTGGTCGGCTCCTAGCAGGTGGAGGTCCGGGCCGCGCCGCCGGACCTGACCACGGCGACGGTACGGGAGCGGTCCGCCGCCGTGCCCGGCGGGCCATCGGCGTCTCCGCGGAGACGTCCCGCGCCCGGTCGGCGGCATCAAATCGCAGGTCAGCGACTTCCCTCTGATCGAAACAGAGCCTTTCGGCTTCCTAGGCCTCCTGGTCGCGTCCGGCGCGGCGGAACAGGCGCCGGCTGACCAGGGCGAGTACGGCCATGGCGACGGCGACCGGGACGACGCGCTTGAGGATCGCGGGGCCGACCAGCCTGACCAGGTTGATGGAGTCGTCCTCGTCCTGCTGGGCGGGCGGAGCGGCGGTCGTGTGCGTCACGGGTATGGTGGCCGAGGGCTGCGTGCTGCCCGGGCCGTCCTCCACTGTGGTCACGGGCTGGCCCGCGTCGCCGCCGGTGTCCTCCCCGGCCGCACCGTCGCCGGTTATCAGCTGGGCCAGGTTCTCGGCGAACTTCTCCACCAGCTTGCCGCCGACCTCGACCATCACTCCCCGGCCGAACTGGGCTGGCCGCCCGGTTACGTTCATCGTCGTGTGCATGCTGACCTTGGTCGCCGCGCCGGATGACTCGGGTTCCAGCCACGCCCGGACGGTCGCGGAGGCGGTGCCCGCGCCGCGGGTCTCCTTGCCGGACGCCTCGAGCAGTATCACCTTGGCGTCGGGGTCGCGCTCGGTGAACTTCGCGGTCCCCCGGTAGGTCAGTGACACCGGGCCGACCTTGACCTTGATCCGTCCGTTGACCACCTCGCCGTCGAAATCGTCGACGGTCGCGCCGGGCATGCACGGAGCGATCCGTTCCACGTCGAGCAGCACGTCCCAGGCGTGGCCGGGCGGGACGGGAACGGTAAAGGAGTGGTCCATCTCCATGCTCATGGAGAGTCACTCTATCTGGCTGGATTCAGTCATCGACATCCTCCCCGCCCTAAAGGACTCCGGATTCCTGAGCTCACGCCCGCTCAGGCGGTTCCGGCGGCACCGAAGTCAACGTCGTCGGGGTGGGCCGTGATGGACAGGATCCGGCCGATCTGGGCGTCATCGAGCACGCCCGCCATCCTAACCGGGACGCCGGGGCCGCCCGCCGGTGCCGGCCGGCGGGCGGCCCCGGCGTCAGCTACTCGTCCGGGACCAGGGTCGGGGTGGCCCGGGTGAGGGTCTGCTTCTTGAAGAAGGGCGCGCCCGGCCTGATGTACCGGCAGTAGAGGTAGAAGGCCAGCCCGGCCAGCCCGGCGATCACGGCGATGACGAAGGCGCCGCCGATCTGCCAGTGGATGCCCGGGACCGTCCACATGGTGTAGTCGTTCTGGGTGGCCACGTCGTAGTCCAGCCACAGGCTCCAGCCGCCGAGGAACCACAAGATCAGCGCGCCGGCCAGCGGCAGGATGCCCTGCATGAACAGGTTGCGGGCGCTGCTGGTCAGGTTCTTGCGGTAGTACCAGGCGCAGGCGAAACCGGTCAGGCCGTAGTAGAACGCGATGTACAGGCCGATCGCGATCACCGCGTCGCCGATCACGCTGCTGCCGTTGGACGTGTAGTTCAGCCCCGCGTACAGCGCGATCGAGACCAGCCCCATCACGACCGTGGACACCGTGGGGGTCATGAACCGCGGGTGGATCTTCGCGAACGACTTGGGCAGCGCCTTGTAGGCGGCCATGGACAGCGTGGTCCTGGCGGTGGGCAGGATCGTCGTCTGGGTGGACGCGGCCGCCGAGGACAGCACCATGATCAGCAGCAGGCGATAGAAGGTCGGGCCGAAGCCGGTCGTGCCGAAGATGTCGTGGGCCTGGATCGAGAGCACGTCGCCCGCGTTGTCCACGTTGCCCAGGCCGTTGCCCTTGGGGCCGACGCCGGCGAACGCCTGCATGGAGAAGATCACCAACGCGTAGGTGACCAGCAGGATGATGGTGGAAAAGATCGCCGCCAGGCCGGGCGTCCTGGTCTTGTCCTTGGTCTCCTCGTTGACCGCGACGGCGGTGTCCCAGCCCCAGTAGATAAAGACCATCAGGATGATCCCGCTGGCGAACGCGCTGAAGCTGGAGATCTTGAACGGGTTGAGCCAGGAGATGCTCGGGGTCAGGTGCCCGGGCGGCGCATGGCCGGAGCCGACCTTGATCAGGGCGACTAT
>Ga0335081_10009713_pt1 | contig 15504 bp, 15 predicted proteins | sample Lox_Sample_35_FD_206713 | JGI IMG/M metagenome (GOLD analysis project Ga0335081, IMG submission 206713) | Soil microbial communities from Loxahatchee National Wildlife Refuge, Florida, United States - Lox_Sample_3.5 | ecosystem: Environmental > Terrestrial > Soil > Wetlands | place: USA... | reverse complement strand
CCGCCGACAGGGGCGTAGCGTCCCCGCGAGACGTACTCCCTGCCATTGGGGAGAGGAAGCAAGGAGGAATTCATGGTTTTCGATCGCGAGCCCGGCGACGAACTTGACGAATACGCCGACGAACTGTCTTCCGACTATCGCGAGGAGGCCGAGGAGGCCGAGGCAGAAGGCGACGATGTGGTTGACGACGAGGACGTTTCTTACGGAGAAGTCGCCGTAGAATCGCCGGAGTCATCCTTGGGTGAGGGGCCCGCGCTGGCAGCCCCGGCGCCTTTGCCAGTTCCAACAACCTCGCAGCGGCGCGCCCCTTCCCGGGCAGCGCATAAGGCTGCGCCCAAGCCCAAGGCTGCGCCCAAACCCAAGGCAAGGGCTCCGGCCAAGGCCAAGAAGGCAAAAGCAAAACCCAGGAAAACAGCGGTTGCCGCCAAACCGGCACGGCGTGCCAAGGTCCGAAAGGCCGTCAAAAGAGCGACGCCCACCAAGGCGGCCCCCAAGAAACGGGCCGCCAAGCCGAAGGCGCGGCGGCGCTAGGCAGGCTTAGGCTACACTTGTAGCTAGTTTCTGTCTTTCCGGACCCAAAGGCGCGCTGCCCGCGAAGGCTCGCGTTCGGGCCCGCGCGGTGTCCGCGGAAGGCGCCCGTCGCCCCGCCACCGAACGCCCGCATTCTCTTGCAACGGCAGTACTTCCGCAGTACTTCCGTACCAGCTCCAGGTCGCGGTTTCCCCTCATCCCGCCCTATTCGCCTGTCGAAGAAAACTCATAGACACGTTTAGCGGCGCGTCCCCGGCGTCCGGACCTTTCGGATCGCCAGAGGCGCGCCCGGAAAGCTGAGGAGTTGTCATGAACAGGCCATTTCCAGCCGTGAAGATGATCTTGTCAGCATGCCTTTCGATCGCTACCGGCTTCGGCGCCCCAGAACTGCCGCACGCCGTGCGAGTGAGGGGCCTGATGGTCCCGGAGTCCAGCGTCGTGCGTCCTCAGGATGTGGGCCTGCGCGCGCATACGAACCACGTGGTGGTGGCGCCCGATGTGCCAACGCCCGAGGGTGAAACGCCCGAGGGTGCAACGCCCAACGCGGCGGGGACGGCTCTCCCTCCCGGCGAGTCCCCGTCCGCGCTGCGCGCCATCTACCAATTGCCGGCGACAGGCGGCGCCGGGATGATCGCCTTGGTCGACGCGTATGATGACCCCACGGCTGAGCATGACCTCGGCACCTTCTCATCCAAGTTCGGCCTTCCGGCCTGCACCACCGCGAACAGGTGCTTCAGCAAGGTTTACGCAGCCGGGCCGAAGCCGGCGGCGAATTGCGGGTGGGCGCAGGAAGCCGATCTCGACATTGAATGGGCACACGCCCTCGCGCCGAACGCCAAAATCGTGCTGGTGGAGGCGGCCTCGAACAACAGCAACGACCTGGGCCGGGCCGTTGACGTGGCCGGCTCGATTGTCAATCCGAGCGGCCGGGGCTCCGGCGAGGTTAGCATGAGCTGGGGCTTCGGCGAATTCTCCGGCGAGACAAGCTTCGACGCTCACCTCAAACACGCCGGTGTGGTGTACGTGGCCTCCAGCGGCGACGTCGGAGGCATGCGCACCTACCCGGCAACCTCCCCCTACGCGGTGGCCGCCGGCGGAACTTCGCTGCACTTCAACACTGCACGCCAGTTCACCAGCGAGACCGCCTGGAGCAGCAGCGGCGGGGGCCCGAGCCTGTTCGAACCCCGGCCGAGCTACCAGACTGCGATCGTGACGGTCGTCGGCGGCAAGCGCGGGACGCCCGACCTCGCGTTCGACTCCGATCCAAACTCGGGCGTCTCCGTTTACGACAGCACGCCGTGCCAGAACCTCTCGGGCTGGCTCATCTTCGGCGGCACCAGCGTGGCGGCGCCTTCCATAGCCGCCATCATCAACCTCGCCGGCAATTTCCACAGTTCCAGCAGCCTGGAACTCGGCGTCATCTACAGCTACCGCGGCACCACTCACTACCGCGACATTACATCGGGGCGCGCCGGAAACTACAGCGCGACGAAAGGCTGGGACTTCACCACGGGTGTCGGCAGCAGCCTGGGTATCGTGGGGAAGTAGAGAACCAGCTCGCGGGCACGTCTCCCGCCGCCGGCGAGCGCTGGTGTATCGCTTCGCCCCGCAACGCGAGGATTTGGAGGCGGCCGCCAGAGGGAACTCCGCTGCGGAGGCAAGGACCATGACAGAACGCGCAAAGTGCGTCTTGATTCCCGGTGTGGCCGCGTTGCTGATCTCGTCCCTCGGCGAGAGGCTGTTGTGGCAGGCGCACGCCGTTGCGCCGGTAGTCTTTCAGTATTGGTCGTGGCTCACCCTGAGCGCGCCGATGCTGTGCCTGCTGCTGGCGGCGGGAGGGGTAGGCTCGGTGTGGTCGCGACACTCCGGCGGCAGTGTCCGGCAACGGATATGGGCCGCTGAGTTTCCGGCCTTCTGCGCTCTCCTACTTCTCCTGGTGCTCTTCACGTGGGGCGTAGTGCTGGACCTGTTCCTGAGACACGCCTTGACGTGGCAAATGATCCCGGGTGTGCTGGTACGGGCCTTCAGCCTGGGAGTTCTGGTGCCCGCCCTGGCGCTTTTAATCGGCGCGCTGCCCTTCCTCCCGTACCGAACCCGCTCGCATTGACCGCTCAGAGTATCCGGCCTTCCGCCGCACTGAACTTGGGCTAGTGGAACCTCGTGGCGTAAACTGGGTGCAGGAGCGGCTCTGCGGCGAAGATTCCTTCCGGGAGCCGCCGCCCGGTGAATTCGTGAGCGCGCTTTTGAAAGTCGAGTGCTACGCAGGCCACCGGGCCGACGAGCGCCCCCTGCGCTTCAGCTTCGTCGCCTCCCATGTGACTACCCGCCCGGCCTCGGTGAGTGCGCCATCGCCGGGCACGCGCGTTTACGAGGTCGCCGAAGTCCTCGACCGCTGGTACGGACCCGATTACGAGTGCTTCAAGGTCCGCGCCGACGACCTCAACCTCTACGTTCTCCGGCACCAGCTCGGCGACGACACCTGGAGTCTCGACGCCTTCCGCCGCGGCACCGCATCCGCTGGCATTGAATAATCTCCGAGTCCGCGCTCCGGCGTCAGCGAACCCCCGGCCACTGGGCGGTCAGTCTGCGGCCGGCGCGGCCGAAGCGCCTTCGGGCATTCGGAGGCTGCCGACGAGCTGGTCGAGATGAAGGCGCTTGCGGCGGAGGTAGTCGGCGATGCCCTCGGCCACGCGCAACGCCGTGTCCGGCGCGTAAAAGTTGGCCGTGCCCACCTGCACCGCGCGCGCGCCGGCGATGAGGAACTCGAGCGCATCCGCGGCGCCGGCGATGCCGCCGATCCCGATGATCGGGATGCTCACCGCGCCGGCGGCCTGGTGCACCAGCCGCAGGGCGAGCGGCTTGATGGCAGGCCCCGAGAGGCCGGCGGTGACGTTTGAAATGCGCGGCGTCCGCGTCTCCACGTCGATCGCCATGCCCACAAAGGTATTCACCAGCGTCAGCGCGTCCGCCCCGCCGGTTTCGGCGGCGCGCGCAAACACGCCGATGTCCGTGACGTTCGGCGAGAGCTTGACGAAAAGCGGAAAGCGCGCTGCGCGCTTCGAGGCCGCCACTACTTCTTCAGTGAGTTTCGGGTCGCTGCCGTACACAATGCCGCCGCAACGCGTGTTGGGGCACGAGATATTCAGCTCGTAGGCGTCGATACCGTCGCCCGCGTTCAGAATCTCGATGCAGCGGATGTAGTCTTCGGTGGAGTACCCGAAGACGTTCACCACGCATCGCGCCTTGAGCGTGCGCAGAAACGGAAGCTTTTCGGTGAGGAAGCGCTTCGCGCCCACGTTCTGCAGGCCGATGGCGTTTAACATTCCGGCTTCGGTTTCGTAGATGCGCGGCGGCGGATTGCCGGGCATAGGATCGGCTGAAATACCCTTCACGCAAATCCCGCCCAGACGGTTGAGGTCGATGAGGTCCGCGAACTCCCGCCCGTAGCCGAAAGTGCCGCTGGCGGTGAGCACGGGATTCTGGAAGCGCACACCCGCAATGACGGCTTCAAGGCGCGGGAGGAAGCCCTTGGTCCGTTGTCCGTGGTCCGTGGTCCGTGGTCCGTTGTCCGTTGTCAGTGGTCCGTTGTCCGTTGTCCGTGGTCCGTTGTCCGTGGTCCGTGGTCCGTTGTCCGTGGTCCGTTGCCCGTTATGGCAGACCGGTAGCATCCGGATGATCTCAGCCATTGCATTGCGAAATTTCCTTGCATTTCCCATAGCAGGGAACGGCACGACGTAGAGCGGAACATCTCCGGATAAGCCGGCCTCACTCATGGCGGAGCGGACCATTGGCTCTAAGGCTTTCATGAGGGCTACAACGGCCTCCGGCCGGTACTGACGCATTCGCGCTGCGAGTAGCCGTACGCCTTTCCGTCGATGCTCGTCTCTCTCTTTCTCGTCTTCGATCTGGTTGATCGGATACAACACTAAATCGTCGAGGTAGAAGCAATTGGCCTTGAATTCTTCCAGGAAGTCATCGCCGCCGCCAAAAACCTGTTTCATCTCCCGATAGAGGACGCTATTCTGCTTGTAGAAGAATGTCCCGCCGTGTGGGGGAGATTCGCCAACAAAAAGGGTTGTGATCTTCTCGGGTTTAAAACTATGGCGCAGCTTCTCCACATCGGTCATGGGACATCCCCAAGATCAGGCGGTGGACTCGCTCGTCGCAACTGACAACGGACAACTGACGACTGACAACACCTCTCAAGTCTTTGGCAGCCGGTCCCCGCCCCACACCACGTGCTCCGCCCAGAACACCGGCCCTTCGGTGCAGACGCGCTCGTAAGCGCCGTGCCCCTCGCCCTCGACGCGGATCGAGCAGCCCAGGCACACGCCGAGTGCGCAGCCCATGCGGTTCTCCATCGACACCAGGCAGCGGTGGCCGTACCGGTGGGCCAAGGCCACCGTGGCCTCCAGCATGGCCCAGGGGCCGCAGGCGAGAATCAGAAATCGCTTCCCTTCGCCGCGCCGCAGGAATTCCCCGAGCGGCCCCGTCACGTAGCCGCAATGTCCGCGCGAGCCGTTCTCGGTGGCGAGCGCCGGCGCGGTGACGTAAGGCCTGAATTCCTCGAGGCCCACCAGGTCCGCTCGCGTACGCCCGCCGAAGAAGAGCCGCTGGCGGAGGCCCGCCCGCGCCAGCTCGCGCGCCGGCAGCAGCAGCGCCGCAATCCCGATGCCGCCCGCCACGTGCAGCACTTCGTCCGCCTGGCGCGCCTCGCCGAGGTAATCCTCAGCGAAAAAGCCGTGCCCGAGCGGCCCCAGCAGCCCCACCGCGTCTCCCGGCTCCAGGCCGGCCATCAGCTCAGTGCCTCGGCCCACCACCTTGTAGAGAAAATCGAGCAGGGCCAACGGGCGGCGCTTTTGCATCGGCGGACTCGCGCGACCCTTCATTGAACGAGACGGGTTGCGCGCTCCGGCGCGGGAATCGGGTCTCACATCGTAAATGCTCATGGGGCGGCGCAACAGCACGTCCGAATGGCCGAGCAGCCGGATCATCGCAAACTGCCCCGGACGCGCCGCCCTCGCTTGCCGCGGAGCGCGCACGCTCAGGACGAAATGCCCGCCGGTCAGGGGGCGGTTCTCAATCACCGTCGCGACTTCGTCGTACATCGACCCCATCATAACAGCAGACCGCAGATTCGGACCCGCTCCCCCACTCGCGCTTCGGGCGTGGCTGTGCGTCCACACGGCGAAGACGGACGCACCTGCTCACTCGATTCGAATGCCATGCGGTCGTTCCCGTCGGGCGAAAGGAGTCCCCATTTCTCGCCATCGGGCAGTCGGGCCGCGGCCTTGCGGGGTTGTTATTACTATAACTATAGTTTTATCGACGACCGACGGTGTTGAAAAAGGACCCGTTTAACGTCCGATCGCCGCCAAATACCCGATGGGGAGCCGAAAACGTCTCATTTCGCCCTCGAGCCCGTCCAGGATAGCCCTGCCAATGCGTGTCGCAACCCCTCCCTGGCGTGTTACACGCTTGTCTAGTACCTAGGGGCATACCGGTCGCGATCGACGCTCTAAAGCCCGCCTGGCGCCATTCCCATTCTCGCCGCCCGCCCGCGTCGGGGGTAGTTTGCAACACGCCTTTTGCCGGCCGACGCTCGGGCCGCGGTTTGGTTAGTGCACGGCTCACATAAAACTATTATTATAGTATTTCCGGGGCAGCTCGGCTGGCGCCATCAGTCAGCCTTCGCCGGCGCCCACCGTGGCCGGTGGCTCCCAAAGGCTTTTCAATCATTCCTCCAACCGGCTTCGAGTTCGGTGTAACCTGTATCAGCGTGGCTCTCGACCTCGAAGCCTATCTCAACCGGTTCGCCGAAGTCTGCCGGACCAAGTTCGGCCAAGCGTACGACTTCGGCAAGCTCGAGAAGACCTTCGCCTACTTGCGCAGCGAAGACCAGTGGCTCGCCGCCAGGCATGTGGAGAAGGCCTTCGACCCCAAGAACACCCCCTTCGCCCGTTACTGGCCTCAGCCGAACCTGCGGGAGCTGGACGCAACGCTCCGGGCCGAGCGGCTGAGGCTGGCGCCGCTTCCGGCCGATCCGCGCGGCTTGATCGAGAGGCTGCTCGGCGTTTTTCACAACGTCGGCACCGCTTCCATTCTGCTTCGGTTCACCTACCCCGAGCGCTTCGGGGTGTTCAGCACCCCGGTGATCAACCTGCTCCAGGTCCAGCGGCCGAGAAGCGTGGAGCTGTATCTCGCCTATTGCGACGAGCTGCGCGCCTGGCAGGAGCGCTTTCGCCTGCGTTCGGTGGCGGAGACGGAAATGGCCCTGTGGACTTATCAACAACTGGCATCGGAGCGGCACCTCACGGACTCGCCCGGCCGGAAGGACGCCGGCGCCACCGGCGCGCTCGAACGCGACCTCTGGGTGCAGCGGCGCCGCGCCGCCCAGGTGCTCCGGCCCTTCCTGAAGAACTACGGGGCCCTGGAGCTGGCGCGCATCCTGGCGGAAGAAAGCCCCAAGCTGGCCGCCACGATCGCCGGCGAGGACTACGAACGGCGCCTGCGCAACGCCGCCGGCCGCTTCTGTCCCTCCGCCAGCACCACCGGACCCGGCTGGGCTTACAACGTGATCAGCCTGATGGCGCAGGGCGGCCACGTGGCTCTGGAAGACCGGCACCGGCTCGATGAGGTTTGGGACCTGCGCAACGCCGCGGTTCACGGAAACAACCGGCCCGGCTTGAGGCTGGACGCGATCACCGTGGAGAAGATGATCGACGCCATTGAGTCGATTTGCGTCCGCTGGGAGCGCCGGCCGGCCAAGCCGCGGCCCTAACTCAGAAGAATCGCGGATCTGGCTTGCAGAGCCCCAAGGCCGGGGTTTCAACCCCGCCGTTGACGACACCGTGAAACCTTCTTTCAATTACCGCCGCGAGCGGCTTGTGGCCACAAGCCGCTCGCGCCGGTAAACAGCCCGACGCAGGGGGCGACGTTTCGGTGGGGTTAAAACCCCGCCCTGGCGTCAATGCGACTTGGGGCGAACGCGGGCGGGCGTCGCGTTCAGACTCCCAGACCTATCATTCAAGCCGGTTCTGTTGAGGCATACAGACGAAAAACTGTATATTAAGGCTTTCAAGGCCTTATGACGATTCTGCTCAGCGCGTTGCTGGCGGCCCTGCTGGCGCCGTCCGCTCCGCCGCCCCCGCCGCAAGTCACGGTGGCCGCCGCGGCGGACCTCACCTTTGCTTTTCGCGAGGTGGCCGCCCAATTTGAGAAGGAAACCGGCGATCGCGTAAACCTCACCTTCGGCTCGTCGGGCAGCTTTTTCGAGCAGATCGAGAACGGCGCGCCCTACGACCTGTTCTTTTCCGCGGATCGCAACTATCCCAAGAAGCTCGAAACGGCCGGCTGGGTGGAGCCCGGCTCGCTGTACACCTACGCGACGGGCAAGCTCGTGCTCTGGGTTCCCGGCGACTCTCAACTTGACCTGGGCCAGGGGCTCCGGGTGTTGCTCGACCCGCGCGTGCGGAAGATCGCGATTGCAAACCCCGAGCACGCTCCCTACGGCATGGCCGCCATGGCCGCCTTGCGGCGTGCAGGCCTCGACGGGAAGATTCGCGCCAAGCTGGTGCTGGGTGAGAATATCTCCCAGACGGCGCAGTTCGTGCTGTCGCGCAATGCGGAGATCGGCATTCTGGCCCTCTCGCTCGCCCTCGCCCCCACCCTGAAAGAACAGGGGCGGTACGTCGAAGTCCCGGCTTCGAGTTATACTGCGTTGGAGCAGGCGGGCGTCATTTTGAAGGGTTCGAATCACAAGGATCTCGCCCGGCGATTTATGGAGTTCCTGCGAAAGCCCGAGACGGTCGACCTGATGCGCCGCTACGGTTTCACGGTTCCGCCAGCGAGCGGGACTCGCACTCCCTGAGGAGGCTCATGGACTGGCCCGCCCTGATACTCTCGGCCCGGCTGGCCCTGACGGTTTGCGCCATTCTGCTCATCCTCGGCCTGCCGGTGGCCTACTGGGTCACGTTTTCGCGCTGGCGCTGGAAGTTCCTGGTGGAGTCGGTGGTGGCGTTGCCTCTCGTGCTTCCCCCCACCGTGCTCGGGCTCTACGTGCTGGTGGCCATCGGCCCGCGCAGCCCTCTCGGCCGGTGGTATGAATCCTGGTCGGGGCACGGCCTGCCCTTCACCTTTGAAGGACTGGTGCTGGCGTCCACCCTCTACAGCCTGCCCTTCGCCGTGCAACCCATGGCCGCAGCTTTCGCCCAGGTTGACCCGAGCCTCATCAAAGCGTCCGCCGTGCTCGGCGCCTCACGCTGGCGCACATTTTTCCGTATCATCCTGCCGCTCTCCCTCGGCGGCGTGGTGACGGGCGCGGTGCTCAGTTTCGCGCATACCCTCGGAGAGTTCGGCGTGGTGCTCATGGTGGGCGGCGACATCCCGGGCGCCACCGAGACCATCTCCATCTCGATCTATGACAAAGTGCAGGCCCTCGAGTTTGCCTCCGCCAATCAGATCGCGCTGGTGCTGATGGCTTTTTCGTTCGTGACGCTCTCCATCACTTACGCGCTCAACCGGAGAATCTGGGCGGTATGGCCCCTTCACCAGTAACCCTGCCGGCCTCGCGCCCGGGCGCGAACCCCTTGCCGATGACCCGCCAAACCGAGGCAAACGGCGACCCGGACCTGGTGGTGCAGATTCGCAAGAAACTCGCCGGGGGATTCACACTTGAGGCCGGGTTTCAGGCTCAGGCCGGCGTTACCATTCTGTTCGGGCCTTCCGGTTCGGGGAAAACCACCCTGCTGCACTGCATCGCCGGACTTCACAGGCCCGACGCCGGGCGGGTGGCTCTGGGGCGGCGAGTGCTTTTCGATTCCGGGCGGGGCATCAACGTCCCAGTGCCGCGACGGTCGGTGGGATACCTGTTCCAAGACCTGGCGCTATTCCCTCACCTGACGGTGGAGCAGAACGTCCGCTACGGCCTCGCCCGGGTGCCGGCGCGCGCGCGCGGCGCGCGCGTGGACGGTATCCTGGAGTCGCTGCGCATCGCGCACCTGCGGGACCGCAAGCCGGGCGCCATTTCCGGCGGGGAACGCCAGCGGGCGGCGCTGGCGCGGTCGCTGGTGACCGACCCCGCCGTTTTGCTTCTTGACGAACCCCTTTCCGCGCTCGACGGCGCGACCAAATCAAAAATCATCGAAGATCTGCGCGCCTGGAACGCCGCGCGCGGCATTCCCATCCTCTATGTCACCCACTCCCCCGCGGAGGCGTTTGCGCTCGGCGAGCGGGTGATCGTGCTCGACTCCGGCGCCATTCTGGCCCAAGGCACGCCGCAGCAGGTGCTGCGCGAGCCGCGCCACGAAACCGTGGCGCAACTGGCGGGGTTCGAGAACATCTTCGACGCCACGGTGGCGGCGGTGAGCGAGGATCAGGGCACCATGCGCTGCCGGCTGAAAGGGAGCGAGGTGGAGCTGGAGGTGCCGCTGATATGGACGGAGGTGGGATCGCCGGTGCGGGTGGCCATCCGGGCCGGCGACATCATGCTGGCCGCCACCCGCCCCGAGGGCTTGAGCGCCCGCAATACGTTTCAGGGCAAGCTGAACTCGCTCAGCCGGCAAGGCGTCACGGTGATCGCTACCGTTGAGGCGGGCGTGAAGTTTGAAGTGCACGTCACGCCGGGCGCTTGCCAGACGCTCGGCCTCCGCGCGGGCCGGCCGGTATGGCTGGTGATCAAGACTTACTCCTGCCATCTGGTGGAACCCGCGCCGGCGGGGAGTGATTGAGTCGGATTTAGTGAAACCGCGCCGAGAGTGCTCGGAAGAATTCTGCCGGTGTTGCGATGCGCAGCGAAGTCCGCTGCGCGACCGCCGTCGTGAAATGCTTTGTATTGTGCGTCAGCAACCAATCGGGTTTGCTGGCCATCGCAGACAGGAGCACGGGGACGTCCGCCGCGTGCCCGATGACGTGCCGGCTCGAACGAACCAAGTCGCTCGCCGGATACGGAATAATCTCAGGATTGGTTAGCTTGATCAGACGGTGATAGTCCTCAATTAACCGATCGGCATCGACAGACGGCAGGCGTTCTGCATGGAGAAGTAAGTTCTCCTCGACTTCCTCACGAACCACTTCCGCCAGCACCAATTTACAAACCTTCGCGGCGCAGAGCGATAACGTGGCCTTATCGAGCCCCCACGCCGAGACGATTCCCCCGGTCAGAACGTTGGAGTCCAGGAACAGGCGAAGTCGGCGGTGGCCGGTCACTTCGCGCGACTCTTGCGACGACGCTGCCGCATGGCGTCACTCGCAGCAGGCTTCCCGTAGTGCCGCGCGTACACGCGATTGCGGGCCTCAGGGAGCGTAGCGAGGAGCTCGTCTGAAGCCAGACCGGCAGCCCCCAGGCTGGCACTCACGCGTTCGCAAAGCTGCTCGAAGCGGCGTTGCTCGGGCAGAAGGATGAGGCCATCCCCCAGCCGCAGCACGGCAAACGGCGCGCCAGTCCCCAAACCCAGATCCTGGCGGAACCGTCTGGGAACCGTGAGCTGGCCCTTCTCGCCCATCTTGGTCGTTGTCAGGTATTCGAGCGTGGTATCGTTAGTCGCCATGGCTGGTAGGAAAATCCTACCACAGGATTCGCGCGCCCACAAGCGCTGAGTATAGGGTTGGGTTTGAAAACCGGCGGTGCAGGAGGAAGATCTACTGCGGCCTATTGTGCTGGGCGTTGCCAGCATCCGCAGCCCCGGAAATCGCCTGTGGCTTGACGATGAACTGGCTGCGCGGATGCTTTCGAACGGTCTGCTCCAGCCCCCACAGCGGCGCCTCCGAGCCTTCGTCTTTGAGCGCCTGAAAAGACTTGGTGTTGTTGTTGCCGCAGCGCGGGCACACCATCAAAGGCCTGCCGAGCACCAGCGTGGGCGGGCCCTCGGAGTAAAAAACGGACATCGCCGTGTCGTGGCCGGTCTGCATCATGCAGTTGTAACACACGTGCCAGTTTCGGCGGTCGATTCCCCGCAACCGGTCCAAAAGACCCATTTCCCCTCCGCCTGAATACCCTGCTATCATTATGCCGAATAAAGATCGGTCATTTCAAGCCGGAGAGCCCGAGCCGGCGCCTGAGAACCACCGCTTCCGCGCCTGGGCCGGACTCGCGCGGAGTTGATCATGAGACGATTCCGGATTCCCGCCGGACTCATTCTTGCGCTGGGCCTGTTCGCCCCAGCCCCCCAGGCCCAACAAGAAGTGTTTCGCAGCCTGCACGTGAAGGCGCCGGAGTTTCCTCCGCCCTCGGCTCCGGGGGCGTCGCTTCCGGGCGCCCGCGCTGAAGGCGGGGGATCTCCGCCCACCATGGGCGGCGACTCCGATTCCGGCGACGAGGACATGGAAGCAGGCATCGTCTGGTTCAACAGTTCCCCGCTTACCCTGGCGGCCCTGCGCGGCAAGGTGGTGCTGATCGACTTCTGGAACTACGCCAACATCAACTCCCTGCGCACTCTCCCCCAGATCAAAACCTGGTGGGAGCGCTACCACCCGTACGGCTTTGAGGTGGTCGGCGTACACGATCCCGAATTCGATTTCGGTTACTCTCCTTCCGCGGTTCGCGAGGCGGCCAGGCGCCTCGGTTTGCGCTATCCCATTGCGATCGACGACGGCTTCGCCATCTCGAAGGCTTACCAGAACAACGGCTGGCCAAACCGCTTCCTGATCGACGCCGGCGGCACCATCCGCTTCAATCGTCCGGGCGAAGGCGGCAACGACCAGTTTGAGCACGCCATCCAGGATCTGCTCCTCGAGGCCCACCCCGAACTTCAATTTCCCCCCACCTACACCATGCCGACGGACGTGAACGCCGCCGCGCCCGCCTGCGGCGCCGCAACCCGTCCCATTTACGTGGGCGATTGGAGGGGGCACGGAGCGCTGGCCAACGCGGAAGGCTACCACGACCGGGAGCGCATCGATTACAAAATGCCCGATTCGGTCGAAGACGGCCGGACTGCCCTGGCTGGACGCTGGGAAGCGGACCGGAGCGGAATGATTTACCGCGGCAAGCACAAGGGCAACGAGCCCGGCGAGGACCGGGCCACTTTGCGCTACCACGCCCGCGAAGTCTACGCCGTGATGAATGTGGTTCACGGACATCCCTCGCGAATATACGTGACGCAGGACGGCAAGCCGCTGACCGCCGCCGACAAGGGCGTGGACGTCCAGATCGACGCGCAGGGGCGGTCTTATGTGGAGGTTCGGCAGGCGCGCCTCTATTACCTGGTGCAGAACCCCGCGTTCGGCAGCCATAGCGTCGATCTCTTCCCCACCGCGCAGGGACTGGCGCTGAACATGTTCAGCTTCGGAAATGACTGCCAGGTGGCCTTCGACCACCTTTAGTGTTGTCCTGAGCGAAGCCGCCGGACTTCGCACGGACTCCAGCGCCTGGCGCTCCCCTGTGGCCTCGCGGCGAGGCGGAAATCCCGCCCCTTCGCGCGAGCCTTCACGGTGAGACGCCAGCCTCAGGAGGTTGTGGATGTCCGACACGCTGTTGCGGGACCTGCGCTACGCCGCGCGCCAGCTTGGGCGCAGCCCCGGCTTCGCCGCGGTGACGGTGCTTACGCTTGCGCTCGGCATCGGGGCCAACACAGCCATTTTCAGCGTCGTGGACGCAGTTCTGCTGGCGCCGCTGCCCTTTCCCCACTCCGACCGGCTGGTTTCGGTTTACCAGAGAACCGAAGGCGGCAGCTACAACGTTTTCTCGGCGCCGAACTACCTGGCGTGGCGCGACCACGCCAAGGCCCTCGATCAGTTGGGGGTCTGGACCTCGAAGTCTTTCAACCTCTCGAGCGCGGGACAGCCCGAGCGCGTCCTCGGCACCCCGATCACCGCCAATGTATTCCACCTGCTGGACGTCAACCCCATCCTCGGCCGCACGTTTCTCCCTCAGGAGGATCTGCCGGGCGGGCCCAAAGTGGTGGTGCTCTCCTACGGATTCTGGCAGAAGCAATTCGGAGGCGCACCCGGCGCGGTTGGGGCGCCGCTGAAACTCGACGGCGTGAGTTACACCGTGCTGGGCGTAATGCCCCGGGGCTTCCAGGTGCCGCAAAGTACCGGTGAATTCTGGGTACCCTTGCAACTGAATCCCGCGGACCCGAACTCGTCGGCGCGCGGCCTGCATTGGCTCTTCAGTCTGGCGCGGCTGAGGCCCGGCGCCACCCTCGCACAGACGGAGGAGCAGATTGCAAGCCTGGCTCCGCAAATGGGGAAGGATTATCCCCAGACCGACGCCGGGTATGGCCTGCTGCTGGTGCCGCTCATCGACGATGTGGTGGGCACGGTCCGTCCCGTCCTCCAGATTCTGCTGGCGGCCACCGCCTTGGTGCTGCTGATCGCTTGTGTCAACGTCGCCAACCTGCTCCTGGCTCGCGGCACCGCGCGGCATCGGGAGATTGCCCTGCGGGCTACGCTGGGCGCCAGCCGCGCGCGCGTTGTCGGACAGCTTCTCACGGAAAGCGGCCTGCTGGCGCTGCTCGGCGGCGCCCTCGGTCTGGTCCTGGCGTTCGCCGCCGTCCACCTTCTGGCCTCGGTGGCGCCCCCGGGTAGCATTCCGCGGATTGCGGGCATCTCGGTAAACAGCCGGGCCCTCGCCTTCACCGTGCTCGCCACCCTTCTCACGGGTTTCGCTTTTGCCCTCTTCCCGGCTCTCCAGGCCTCGAAGTGCGATCTCATCGAGGCGCTCAAAGAGTCCGGCCGCGGCGTGGACTCCAGTCCGGCGCGCCGTCGGATGCGCGGCGCCCTGGTGGTTTCGGAAGTCGCGGTCGCCTTGATGCTGCTGAGCGGCGCGGGTCTTATGATCGTGAGCTTCGTGCGGTTGAAGAACGTCAAGCCCGGATTTGCCCCCAGCCACATCCTGAGCGCCATCGTTTCAGTGCCGGGCGCGAAGAACAGCGGCGAACCGCTGGCCGATTTCCGCCGTTGCCTGGTGGAAGGCGTGGCGGCGCTGCCCGGGGTGCGGTCCGTGGCTCTGACGCGCAACCTGCCTTTGAGCGGGACAGACCCTTCGCTGTTCTTCACCATCCCGGGCCGGGCCCCGGTGGCTCCCGGCCACGAGCCCATCGCGCGAGCGCGTTTCGCGTCCCCGGGCTTCTTTCGCACCCTGAACATACCCCTTCGCGAAGGCCGCGATTTCACCGAGCAGGACGGCCCTCAGGCCCCCGGGGTGGTGATCGTCAGTGAGACCATGGCGCGCCAGTTCTGGCCGCACGAGGACCCCATCGGCAAGCAGATCAAGCCCGGATACCCTAAAAGCACCCTCCTCTGCACGGTGGTGGGCGTGGCTGGCGACGTGAGGCACTGGCTCTCCATTGAAGAGCCGCCGGTGGCGTACTACCCTTACAGCCAGATTCCCCCAAGCTTTGTGCCGCTGCTCGAAAGCTACCTCACCCTTACCGTTCAGACCGCGGGTGAGCCCGCCGGCCTGGCCGCCGCCGTGCGCGCGGAGATCCGCGCCATCGATCCCGACGCCAGCATCTCCCGCGTTCAGACCATGGACAGCCTGGTGCTGGACGCCACGGCCTCCAATCGTTTCCAGATGCTCCTCTTCGGCATCTTCGCCGCGGTCGGACTTGCACTCGCGGCCGTCGGAATCTACGGCGTGATTTCGTATTCCGTCAGCCAGCGCACGCACGAGATCGGCATTCGCATGGCCCTGGGCGCGGAGCGTGGGCAGGTATTGAGGCTGGTGATCGGCCAGGGGATGCTGCTGGCGCTCGGCGGAATGGCGATCGGCGTGGCGGGCGCGCTGGTGCTGAGCCGGTTTCTCGCCGGCCTGCTTTACGGCGTACAGCCGCGCGATCCCGCAACCTACGCGGGCGTATCGCTGGTGCTGGGTGCGGTAGCGTTGGCCGCCAGCTACCTTCCGGCGCGCCGGGCCACAAGAGTGGATCCCATGGTCGCGCTCCGCAATCAGTGAAGCGGCAAATGGACCGCCTGTAGAACAGGTGGTTGGGTGGCACCCTAGCGCCTGAGCGCGAAAAGTCTTGGCAATAT
>Ga0335081_10009711_pt1 | contig 15506 bp, 12 predicted proteins | sample Lox_Sample_35_FD_206713 | JGI IMG/M metagenome (GOLD analysis project Ga0335081, IMG submission 206713) | Soil microbial communities from Loxahatchee National Wildlife Refuge, Florida, United States - Lox_Sample_3.5 | ecosystem: Environmental > Terrestrial > Soil > Wetlands | place: USA... | reverse complement strand
GTCAGGGCTTGCCATGGCCGGCGCTCAACAGATTGACGTACAGTCGGATGGCCCCGGGAACTCCGTGAGGAAGCTGGCGGAAAAAGGCGTAGCCCGTGTAGATGTAAGTTCCGTGACTGGAGCGGGCAAGCAGCAATCCTCCTTCCAGCGGAGGCTCGCCGGGGTCAGAGCAGGAAAGCAACGCCCGGAAATGGTTGTCCCACTTGTCCATGAAATACAGGCCGCGCTCCTGCACCCAACCGTTGAAGTCTTTTTCGGAAATGGGATTGGGAAAGCGGAACAGGCGGTCATAGGGTTCGAGCAGCGTAACCGGCGCTTCCTCGACGCTCACTCGATCATGGCTCAATTCGGCCGGGTACGGAGTGTAGCGGCCGGCATTAAACTGCTCTGGATTGGTGTTGTACTGTACCAGCAGCGTTCCGCCTCGATCGACATAATCAAGAAGCCGGCGGTTATTCTGGCGGACGTCCGGACGAGTGTCATATGCGCGGATTCCCAGGATAATGGTGTCGAACCGTCCGAGGTAACCCCGCGCCACCTGATCTGGTGAAATCATCTCAACGCTCAACCCGAGCTCCCGCAGCACCGTAGGGATCTCGTCGCCCGCACCCATGATGTAGCCGATCTTCAATCCAGCAGGGATTTTGACGTCAACCATGCTCAACTGCTCGGTTGCCGGCTGGTAGTAATAAAAGGTGCCCAGGTCTTCGCCGGTCACGAGGGTGAAGCCTTCTGAATATTGACGCCCTGAGGCTTCCAGGATGGCATTTAGCCTGAGCCTGCCGGGCCGATATGCCCCGCCAGGCGGCGTCAGCTTGAAACTTATCTTTCGTTCCTGGCCGCTGTGATCGAACCTGATCGCGGCGGATCTGGGTGTTGCCGTCCATCCTTGCGGCACGGCGAGGTAGACGTTTGCCTCGCCCGCAACATAGCCCCGGACATCTACTTCTACCGTCGCCGCGGAGGCGAAATCGACCGGCACTATTTGTGTGGGAGGCGCGATGAGCAGGGAAAACGCCGGCACTACTGCCAGCGGTGGGCTGTTCTCCAGCATGGAGGCACGCGCGATCGCTCGCACCGTCCCTTGATGCTCGGCAAAAACGAATACCGCATGGGCCCCTACTGGAGGCGGAGGAAAGGGCAGGGTGACATAGCGCGGATCGTCGATCTGATAGGTCGCGTCTGTCTGAGGGTCGTCGCGGTGCCAATAAGGATGCGTAAGTTCGGCGTTCGCTGCAACCGTCAGGTTGAACACCACCGTCGTGGTCTCGCCGGGCTTCAATCGTGTTGCGCGGATCCACACCGGCGGAGCGCTCCAGCCCTTGGGAACATCGAGCGCGATCTGCTGCAGTTGGACTGCCTCATCGCCGGAATTGCGCAGCTCAGCACTCAGGCGCACAGTCTGTCCCGGCACCAGCATGCCATTGCCGGCGGGAGTCGTAGAAATGCGCAGCTCCAGGTTTAGGGCCAGCTCCGCCGCGCGCTCGAACTGCTGGCGCTTGGTGCGTAAGTTCGCCAGCAGGTCTGATTTCGCCGCAGGTGAGAGTTCCGACTGTTCGACCTGATCCATCAGTTCCGCGGTCTGCTGCTCGCCCGCGAGCAAGGGAGCAGCCAGGCCTGAAGACGGACCTGGCACGAGATGAGTTGCATCGTCGACACGCTGCTTGATAGCGATAAGGGCCGGCCGGAGAAACGGAGCTTTCATTTCTTCGCTCCCGATGCGATCTGCAAGCCCGGGGAGCGTGGTATCGATGCCGTCAAAAAAATCACGTTCGTGCGTACCCGCTGGCGGGAGGGGCAGCGCCGAATCTACCAGCTTGTAGTAAGAGATGTGCGGGCGGGATGAAAGCTGCCACTCGCCGGCGCCCTGCGAGAGCTGGTGGCGCAAGCCCTGCATGGCGAACTGTACAAAGCTCACGCCCAACACCGGCGAATAGGCGCCGCTGTTCAGGGCCAGCGTGTAATCATCACTGCCACCACGGATATAAAGCTTCCGCGCCTGCCACGGCTCCAAACCATCGCTCAGTTGTTCTGTAAAACGCGAAGCGTCCGCGGCAGCGCGAAAAGCCTCGCGTGTGAGAATTCCGCTGGCCTGATGATTGCCGTGGCCGTCGCGGGCCGTGCCCTGGAAGCGGGAGACAATTACATCCGGACGGAAGGTGCGGATGACGCGCACCATGTCAGCGAGCGCGAGGTCATGGCCGTGCCACTTTTCGAAAGTTTCGTCGGCGCTCTTGGAATAGCCGAAATCGGCAACCCGCGTGAATCGCTGCTCCACACCGTAATACTGGTCGGCCGCCAGCAATTCCAGCGTGCGCACCACCCCTAATTCGTCGGAGAAATTACTGCCCATGCGGTTCTGACCGCCTTCGCCACGAGTCAGGGTCAACTGCAGCGCGGTGACGCCTTCGCCACGCGCTTCCAAAACCAGCATGCCGCCATCTTCGTCGTCAGGATGGGCGACGGTGTGCATCAGCCGCGCCGTGGTGTGCAGCTTGATGAGCAGTTGCTGGAGTTCGTTGGTGCCCCGCACGGACGCAGGGCTGGCAGCCATGTATGGCGCGGTGCTCGGGCCCACGAGGAGCAGGAGGAACAGCAGCGTCCAAGCGGCGAATGCCCTGGAGTGTTTGGCCATCGGCGGAGGTGTGGCACCCGGTTGCAAGCGGCTGCCACTGTTTTAGTAGATGGGCACAACGGTTGGCAAGTTGCGGGCGTGAGCAAACGCCGGGCGCAGCGAGGCGAAGCGGGAGTCCGCAGCCGAAATCTCGAGCGTAGCGAGAAATCTCGCTCAGGGCCTACTCCCCAAGGCGGCTCTCCCCCCGGCGCAGAACCGTAGAGCGCCATACTTGACACCCGGGTGTAGAATTGGTCCGTTAAGTGGGCCAATGGTCTGGTGACTGGACCAATATTGAGCGCAACCGCCAAACCCGAATTCGAAGCCATCCGCCGCAACAAGGTCTATGAAGAGGTGGCGCGGCGGCTGGAGCAGTTTATCGCCGAGCGTATGAAGCCCGGCGACATGCTGCCCCCGGAGCGCGAGCTGGCGGAGAGCTTTGGCGTCAGCCGCAGCTCGATCCGCGATGCCATCCGCCGGCTGGAGCTGGTGGGCATGGTCGAACCCAGGCAGGGCTCGGGCACGATCGTGCGCGAGCTTTCCACGGACGCCCTTATTAATCCCCTGACCTCGATACTGGTGCAGAAACGCAAGCTGGTGGTGGAACTGCTGGACGTGCGCAAGATGCTCGAGCCGCCGCTTGCTGCGCGTGCAGCCACCCACGCTTCTGCGGCTGACGTCAGCGAAATGGAAGAAATTCTCGCGCGGCAGAATGAGAAGCTGCGCCAAGGCGATGCTGCCATCGATGAAGACAACGAGTTCCACTACTCGATTGCCATGGCCTCGGACAACAGCGTGGTATTGAAAGTCCTGGATGTCCTGATGGACCTATTGCGGGAGACGCGGGAGCGCTCCTTGCAGGTGGAAGGGCGGCCGCAGAAATCCATTGCCGGCCATCGCCGGATTTTGGCAGCCATCAAGCGGCACGATCCGGTTGCGGCTGAATTGGCCATGCGCCGGCACATTGAAGAGGTATCGGAGATCGTTCTCAACAAGTTTTGACTAAAACGGAGGTTCGCATGGGCCGGTTATTCGCGGTCGAGATTATCTACCGGGGGATTTTCCAGAAAACCCTGGCCAAGAATGTCAGCCGAGGCATCGTGCTTGCCGCGCATCAATCGGGCAAGCCCGGCATCAGCTTCGGACGCTACAGCGACAGCCCGGAACGCAACGGCATTCCCGCTAAGAGTTTCGCCATCGTAGGTTCTGACCAGGAAACGCTTGAACAAGGCATGGCGAAGTACGAACCCACGGAAGTCGACATCACCATCTCCGTCGACGACACCCTGTGCAAGGGAGTGGAGTCGTGGGCGTGGTACGGGCTGCAGCCGGTGAATAAGCTTCTCAAGAAGGACGGCACCCTCATTGTCACTTCGAAAGAGACGCCCGACGCACTGGTCTCGATGGCCCATCGCAAGGACTACCCGTATCAGTTAAGCATCGTCAAGGGCACGCCAAGCTTCTCCGGTCTGTGGGTCTATAAGGACGATCACACCGATGTTCGCGTATTGGGAACCATAGCGCGCATCCTTCCCGATCTGTTTACGCTCGACGCCCTCAAGAAAGTTATTTTCGCTGAGTGGCACGATTCCGTGAAGGTGGCATCGGCCGAGCGGGCTTACGAGCGTTTCGACAGCGTCACCGTGCGTCCCAATCAGGGCAACCCGGAAACGCCGTACAAATTTGACCTCCCCAAATGGCACGAAATGGGCGAGGGCATTGCGATTCCCTGTATCCCCACCGGCAAACAGATAGAAGAGCCTGGGACGCATGTTATGGGCGGCTATCGGCCTGATCGCAATCCCACGTTTAAGAAGTTCAGCACCCGTACCATGCGCCCGGTGGTGAACTTCGATACCTGCATCAAGTGCACGCTGTGCTGGCTGCAGTGTCCGGACACCTGCTTCGACGTAACTCCCGACGGTCTCTACGACGCCAATATGCAGGCGTGCTGCGGCTGTGGCGTCTGCGAAGCGGTTTGTCCGGTACCCAACTGCGTGACCATGGTCAACGAGGCGGCATTCCGCGACAACTCCAGCCAGTGGGAGGCGTGGAAGAAAGACAAGACCGGATACAACACCTGGCTGCAGGAAAAGATTGCATCACGGCCGGAGCGCTCGCACGGCTTCCGCTACCGCGGACAGTACAAGGAGCAGGTTCCGGAAATGCTGGAGATCGCAAAGCAAGGTTAGCTGCCGGGAGGAGAGCGGTTTATGGCACAAATGGTAGAAACGCTGGAGCAACATCGCAAGACAGATGAAACCGCCCTGATCACGGGCAGCGAAGCCATCGCCGTGGCCTGCAAGCTGGCGGATGTGGACGTGATCACGGCCTACCCGATTCGCCCCTACGATACCGTGATGCAGTACGTCTCCAAGCTGGTGTCGCATGGCGAGATGGACTGCGAATACATCGTGGCGGAAGGCGAGCACTCGCAGTTCGAAATCGTCAAGCACGCATCCGCGGTAGGTGCGCGCGTCTTCTGCGGCTCAAGTGGAGTGGGCTGGATGTACGCCATGGAAGCCCTCACCGTGACGCCGGCGCTGCGTATCCCCATGGTCGCCATGGTGGGCAACCGAGCCCTCGACGATCCCGGGGCATTCGGCACCGAGCACAACGACGCCCTCGCCGTGCGCGACCTGGGCTGGATGCTGACCTGGGTGGACAACGCCCAGGAAGCTCTCGACACCGCGCTCATCGCTTATCGCGTGGCCGAGGACCGCAGGATTTTCCTTCCGTGCGCCATCAGCTGCGACGGCGCCTTCCTTACCCACTCGCAGGCATTGGTCAACATTCCGTCGCGGGAGAAGGTCAACGAATTTCTGCCGCGCTACAACCGCGCCGACCTGCTGCTGCATCCGGACAACCCCATCACCGTCGCCCCGCAGGCGAACGAAGATTGGGTGATGGAGATCCGGCGGCAGAATTACGCGGCCATGGAGCGGACGACGGCGGTGATCAAGGAGGCCTATGCCGACTTCGAGCGCATCTTTGGCCGCTCCTACGGCAATCCCTTCTTCGAGGAGTACATGACCGAGGACGCCGATATCGAGCTGATGGGCATGGGCACGCTCTCCATCCCCATGAAGGTGGCCATCCGCGAGATGCGCAAGGCGGGCAAGAAGGTCGGGTTCGTGCGCTTGCGCTGGTTCCGTCCATTCCCTGCCGAGGCGCTAGCGAAATCGCTCAGCCGCTTCAAGGCAGTGGGGGTGGTGGACCGCGACTATTCCTTCGGCTCGCCCTACATGAGCGGCGTGGTCACCACCGAAGTGCGGACCGCCATGTACGCCGCGCCGGGTCCCAAGATACCGGTGCTGGGATTTATCTGCGGCCTCGGCGGCCGGGAGGTGACCCTGCCCGATATCACCCGCATGACCGATTCGGTCTATGCGGCAGCGGCGGGCAAAACACAGCCTCTTACGCAGTGGGTTGGACTGCGCGAATAGCAGGAACTCAACGATTTCAACTAGCGTGATGCAGCCGCTAGAAAGGACAAGAAAAACTATGGCAACTTACGTGAACATCGAGCCAACGCAGAATCTTGATGCTTTCAAGAGTGTGAAGAAGCTGCCGCTCGAGGAGTATTTCACCTCCGGGCACCGCACCTGCCAGGGCTGCGAGTCGGCTCTTGTGATGAAGATGATGGTGAAGGCCGCCGGCCCGCGCACCATCGTCCTCGGCAGCACCGGGTGCATGTACGTGGCCAACACCACGTACTACAGCACGTCGTGGTCGGTGCCGTGGATGCACACCCAGCTCGGCAGCAGCGGTTCGGCGGCTCTGGGGGCGGCGGCGGGGCTGAAGGCGCTTATGCGCAAGGGCAAGATGAAGAACGAGCCCATTAACGTGATCGCCTTCTGCGGGGATGGCGGTGGCGCGGACATGGGCATCGGCGCGATTTCCGCGACCTTGACCCATCCCGACTACAACTGCCTGATCCTGCTCTATGACAACGAGTCGTACGCCAACACCGACATTCAGCTCTCGGGCAGCACGCCTTGGGGCGCGAACACCACATTCAGCACCCCCGGGCCGGTTAAGCGCATCATGCACCATCGCTGGAAAAAGAACATGGCGGCGATGATGGCTGCCGGCCACCCGACGTGCCGCTACGTTGCGACCATCTGCATGTCCTATGGTCTGCACGGAATGAACTCGATCCGCAAGGCTCTGACCATCGGCGGACCGACCTTCGTCCACTCGCTCGATCCCTGCCCGAAGGGCTGGGATTACGATCCCATCCAGTCGCACGAACTCGGTGAACTGGCCGTGAACACCGGCATCTGGCCGCTCTATGAAGTGGAGGATGGCGTTCTGAAGCTCACCGGACGCACCCAGCAGATCGCCGACAAACGCATTCCGCGGCAGCCGGTGAAGGATTACCTGCTCCGTCAGGGACGCTTCGCCCACTTCACCGACGACGATATCGACTACTTCCAGAGCAAAGTCGACGAGATGTGGAACAAGTGGCTGATCCCGGGTGTCATCCCGTTCCATAGGGAGATCGAAGCTGATAACCCGCCCGCGTAGAAAAACGCGGGCGGTCTTTCATAATTCGTGTTAGTTTGTCGCACCCCGACCCGGCTGGATACAGGGAGAAACGGCATTTTGCTTTTTATCTTCTAGTCAGTTCGGAGCCATCCCGGAGGTGTGCTTATGGCTGACACTACGCTGACGGGTGCCATTCACCCATCACGTATTCCCAATCGCTGGGTCCAGTTGATTGCCGGCATCGTTGCGATGGCCGCCATCGCAAACCTGCAGTATGCCTGGACCCTCTTCGTTTTACCCATCCAAAACCACCTGCACGTTTCCCTGACCGTCGTCCAGGGAATCTTTGCTGCTTTTATCCTGGTGGAGACCTGGCTCGTCCCTTTTGAGGGAGCGTTGGTGGACCGCATAGGTCCGCGCTTTATGCTGGGCATGGGCGGGGTCCTGGTCGGCTTGGGCTGGATGGGTTCCGGCTGGGCCGAGTCTCTGCGCGCTCTCTATTTCTGGTACATGGTGGGCGGCATCGGCGCCGGGTTTATTTATGGCGGCACCGTGGGCAACGTTCTGAAGTGGTTTCCGGACCACCGTGGGCTATGTGTCGGGCTCACTGCCGGAGCCTATGGCGTCGGCACGGCCGTCAGTGTTTCACCGATCGCCAACATGATCAAGACTTCCGGCTACCAGCACACCTTCATCGTCTTCGGTCTGATTCAGGGGGTGATTGTGTTGGTATCGGCGCTGTTCCTGGCCAAACCACCGGAAGGCTGGGCACCTCCCAACTGGGAGAAAAAGAAGGTCGAGATCCAGGCAAAGATACACAGCTCCAATGTGGACATGACCCCGGTTGAGATGGTGAAGACCGGTTCATTCTGGATGATCTACTTCATGATGACATTGGTCGCTTTTGGCGGCCTGGTGGTGACCGCGCAACTTAAGGTGATCGCGACCACCTACAAGGTAGATAAGGCGATCATGATCTGGGGCATGTCGGCGACGGTCTTGGCCATCGAGATGAACCGCATCGTCAATGGCGTCACCCGTCCGTTGTGGGGCTGGATTTCAGACCACATCGGCCGCGAAAATGCCATGTTCGCCGCCTTCCTCATCGAAGGTCTGGCTATCTGGGCGTGGCTGCAAACCATCAGCCGCCCGACCATGTTCGTAATTCTCTCCAGTCTGGTTTTCTTTGCCTGGGGCGAAATCTTCTCGCTCTTCCCCTCGATCACTGGCGACCTGTTCGGGCGCAAGTGGGCGACCACGAATTACGGTGTGGTCTACACAGCCAAGGGCACGGCAGCGATTTTCTCCGCGCCGGTTGCCGCCTACGTGATGCTGAAGACTGGTTCCTGGGTACCTGTGTTCTACGTCATGATCGCCTGCGATATTCTCGCTGCCTTCCTGGCGCTGCTCTGGCTGAAGCCGTTGGCCAGGCGCACCATCGCTGCCGCGGAAGCCAGCTTGAATCGTGTGGTCCCGGCCACTCCCCGTGTGTCGGGAGCGGCTTGACCGGGATTTTGGAGGGACCCGACGCATGACAATCCTCGCATGGCAAGGCGCGTCGCCCCACATCAGCCGGAATGGCAGGTGTGGGGCTTTTTTGCGTTGAGGGTGATAATCTTTCCCGGCGCTCTCAGCCTTTGTTCCATTCCCAAGCCTGCGTTGCGCACCGGGAGGCGATCATGAAAGCAACTGCAAAACATGCTGCCACAATTGTCTTATTGGCCATTGCAACCAGCGTCGCGCTTGCGCAACAAGGCGCGACCGACGGTAAACACGCGCCCGGCGGCAAACACTACAGCTTGCCGGCCAGCAAGGAAACGGTGCAGTGGGGCTGGTTCGACGTGAACGAGAAGCCCAAGCTCACCGTCGAATCCGGTGACACGATCTCCATCGAGACCTGGTATCACGCCCTCGATCAGATCAAGCCGAAGTCCACGGATCACACACTCGAAGGTCCGCCGATGGACAAGATCGCCGGCTGGCGGAAGGAAAACGACGGCGGCGGTCCGCACTCGATCACCGGTCCCATCTACGTGAACGGCGCTGAACCTGGCGACACGCTGGAGATTCGCATTCTCAAGATCGTGCCCAAAGAATACGGACAGAACTTCAATTTGCCGGGCAAAGATTTTCCAACCGGCTTGCTGCCCAAGGAGTTTCTGGATGGTTTCGTACGCTACTACAAGTTCGATCTGGCAAAGATGACGACGGAGTTCAAGCCGGGAATCGTGCTTCACCTCAGGCCGTTTCCGGGCGTGATTGCGGTGGCGCCCGATCCCAACGAGCCGAAAGAGAAAGCCGGCCCGCCGATCAAAGACGACAAGGGCCGCACTAGCACGCTGCGTCCATGGAAGAACGGCTCCAACATGGACCTGAACGAGCTCCAAGCCGGATCAATACTCTACCTGCCGGTGTTCGTGAAAGGCGCGCTGATCTGGACCGGCGACTCCCACTGCTTGCAAGGCAACGGCGAAGTGAACCTGGAAGCGATGGAGTGCGCCTACAAAGAGATCGAGATCCAGCCCATCGTGCGTAAGGACATGAAGGTCGAGTGGCCCCAGGCCGAGAACAAGGACTACTGGATCTTCACCGGCTTCGACGAAGACCTATTCGAAGCCATGAAGATCGCCACGCGCAACACCATCGACTGGCTCGCCGCGCAGAAGATCGTGGCCATGGACCGCTATGAGGCTTATGCTCTGACTTCCCTGGTCGCCGATTGCCGGGTCATGGAGGTAGTGGACATCCGCAAGGGCGTCCACTGCATGGTGCCCAAGTCGATCTTCGTGAAGCAAGCGAAGGTGGCGAGCAAGCAGTAGCCATCGCCGGCAATTGTAGAGACGCAGCATGCTGCGTCTCTACGTGTTATATTTCGAGCTTTCCGGGGGACAGACGCCATGCCTCGCATCGTCCGCTGCGGCCTGCTTCAGGCGCGCAATGTTCTTGGGCCCGATCATTCCCTCGCTGAGATCAAAGAGGCCATGACCGAGAAGCACGTCGGCCTGATCGAACAGGCGGCGAAGCAGGGAACCCAGGTGCTATGCCTGCAGGAACTCTTCTACGGTCCGTATTTCTGCGCCGAGCAGGATCCCCGCTGGTACGAGTTGGCGGAGCCGGTTCCCGAAGGGCCCTCCGTGCGCCGCATGCAGGAACTCGCTGCTCGTCATCAGATGGTGATGGTCGTGCCCGTCTACGAAGAGACCATGCCCGGCTTCTACTTCAACACCGCCGCGGTGATCGACGCAGACGGCCGCTATCTCGGCAAGTATCGCAAGCACCACATCCCGCACTGCCATCCGGGATTTTGGGAGAAGTTTTATTTCACGCCCGGCGATCTCGGCTATCCGGTGTTTGAGACCAAGTACGCCAAGGTTGGCGTGTACATCTGCTACGACCGCCATTTTCCTGAAGGCGCGCGGGCTCTGGGCCTGAACGGCGCGGAGATCGTCTTCAATCCTTCGGCCACCGTGGCCGGCCTCTCGGAATATCTCTGGGAGCTGGAACAGCCGGCGCACGCCGTCGCCAACCAGTACTTCATCGCTGCCATCAACCGCGTGGGGGAAGAGAAGCCGTGGAGCATTGGCGAGTTCTACGGCAAGAGCTATTTCTGCAATCCGCGCGGCAAGATTGTTGCCCAGGCCAGCCGCGACAAGGACGAGGTGCTGGTGGCCGACCTCGACCTCGACCTGATCGCGGAAGTGCGCAAGGTGTGGCAGTTCTTCCGCGACCGCCGTCCCGAGACCTACAGTGTTCTCACCGCACAGAGTTCAACCGGCGGCCGTGCTGCGGCCGCAGACTAGGGTTGCCATGACGGGTTTGCCATGACCAAAGAAGAGATCATCCGCAAATATAAGCAGTACCTGTTTCCTTCGGTCACCACCTACTACTCCGAGCCGCTGGTTACCGACCACGGCAGCATGCAGTACGTGTGGGACGTCGACGGCAAGAAATATCTCGACTTCTTCGGCGGGATCGTGACCATCTCCGTCGGCCACGCCAACCCGCGCGTCACGTCCAAGGTCAAGGCGCAGGTCGACAAGATTCAGCATGCCTCGACAGTATTTCCCAACGAAGGCATCGTGTCGCTGGCGGAGAAGATCGCGCGCCTGACGCCAGGCGAGATCAGCCAGAGCTACTTTACCAACAGCGGTACCGAAGCCAACGAGATGGCCATCCAGCTCGCGCGGGCGCATACCGGCAACTTCGAGATTATCGCCCTGCGCCACGGATACAGCGGCCGCTCGCAGCTCGCGCAATCGCTCACCGGACAGAACACCTGGCGAGCCTCGCTGCCCGCGGGCTTTGGCGTGGTGCACGCGATGAATCCGTATTGCTATCGCTGCCCGCTGGGCAAGACCTATCCCGATTGCGGCGTGGCCTGCGCCGATGAAGTGGAAGCCGTCATTCAGACTTCAACTTCAGGGCGCATCGCCGGCTTCATCGCCGAGCCGATCCAGGGCGTGGGCGGGTTCATTACGCCGCCGCCGGAGTATTTCAAGATTGTCTTCAAGACCGTGAAGAAGTACGGCGGCGACTTCATCGCCGACGAGGTGCAGACCGGCTGGGGACGCACCGGCCGCAAGTGGTTCGGCATCGAGCAGTGGGAAGTGACGCCCGATATCATTACTGCCGCGAAAGGCCTCGCCAATGGCGCGCCCGTGGGCGCGACGTTTACGCGCCCGGAAATCGCGGCCAGCTTCCGCGGGCTGCAGATTTCCACTTTCGGCGGCAATCCAGTCACTTCAGTCGCGGCCAAGGCCACGCTTGACCTGATCGAAGAAGACAACCTGCTCGAGAACTGCTATGTCGTGGGCAAGCATTTCCGCGAAGGACTGGAAGGACTCAAGGACAAGTATCCCGTCATCGGCGACGTGCGCGGCATGGGCCTGATGCAGGGTATCGAGCTGGTGAAAGACCGCGCCACCAAAGAACCGGCGCCGCAGGAAACCGCGCAGCTCATGGAAGAGGCGCGCCGCGAAGGCCTGCTGATCGGCAAGGGCGGACTGTGGGGCAACGTGATCCGCATGTCGCCGCCGATGAACATTTCGAAAGCCGACGTGGATGAGGCGATTCGCCTGCTCGACCGCGCGCTCGCCGCCGTGGAAGAGAAACGCCATGCGGCGGTGGGAGCACGGTAGCAGCGCCACCCTCTACATTTGTCATCCCGAGCGCAGCGCGACGGAGCGCAGCGACAGAGCGCGAGTCGAGGGACCTTGCGTTTGACAGGAAAACCAAGATCCTTCGCGACCGTTTCCCGCGCCGGAGAGGACGCGCGGGAGCCCACGGTCGCTCAGGATGACAAGGCTCAAATGAATGAGGGTATAGCGCTATCTCGCCGCTTTTGCCGGCCCGAGCTGCGGCACGATCTCCCGCTCGTAGATCCCCAGCGTCTGCTCTTCTTCGCCGCACATAAGATAAATATTGAACTGGGTCACGCCCACCGACGCCAGCTTGCGCAGCTTCTCGCGGTGCGCCTCAACTGTGCCGACCAGGCAGAAGCGGTCTACGACCTCGTCGGAGACGAACTCCGCATTTTCGCTTCCCACCTTGCAGTGGTGCTGATAGTCGTAGGCGCCGCGGTCGCGTACGTAGGATGTCAACGAGGCCGGCAACTCGTGCTCCGGATATTTAGCCAGCAGGTCCACGACGTGGTTTGACACCAGGGCAGGAAACCAGCGCACGTGCTCGCGCGCCGTCTTGAGATCGTCCGCGACCCACACCGGCGCGGCCGCCATCACTTCGATTGACTTCGGATCGCGGCCGGTTTGCTGCGCGCCTTCTTTCACGTGTCCTATACACCACTCAATCAGGTCAGGGTCGGCGAATTGCAGGATGATGCCGTCGGCCACGCGTCCGGCCATGTTCAGAACCTTCGGCCCGTAGCCCGCTACCCACACCGGTGGCGACTGCTTCGACCAGGTCAGGCGCGTGGGCTGGCCGTCGTATTCAATCTCGCGGCCAGCGGTCAACTCGCGGAAAGTCTGGATCGATTGTTCCAACTCTTTCAAAGTGACGGGCTTCTTGCCGAGCACGCGGCGCGAGCTGTCACCGCGTCCGATGCCCAATTGCATGCGTCCATCGGAAATAAGGTTGAGCGTGGCGAAAAGGCTGGCGGTCACGGTGATGTCGCGCACCGCGGGATTGGTTACGCACGGGCCGATACGCATGTGGCGCGTGTTGGCGGCCATCAGCGCCATCAGCGGGTAGGGCTCCATCCACAGCACGTGGGAGTCGAAGATCCACGCGTATTCAAAGCCGGCATGCTCGGCCTGGCGGGTGAGGGAGAGAATGCGCTCCACGGTCATATCCGGCTTGAAGGTGATGCCAAATTTCATGCGTCGCTCACGCGCGGGGAAAAGTGGCCGCAGGATAGCATAGAATCGAGCGGCATCCCGCATGGCGGAGGCGCGAGGAATGGCGTTCGACATCATCATCGCCAACGGCACTGTCGTCACGGCGACGGATACCTATGCAGCCGACGTGGCCATCGAGGCGGGGAAGATCGTCGCCATCGGACTTAGCCTGCCGCGCGAGAACGCCGGCCGGGTGATCGAAGCCGGCGGCAAGTACGTCTTCCCCGGCGGTATCGATGTGCACACCCATCTCGATATGCCCTTCGGCGGCACCACCAGCGCCGACGACTTCGAGACCGGCACGCGCGCTGCCCTGTTCGGCGGAACCACCACGCTCATCGACTTCGCCATCCAGTACAAAGGCCAGTCCCTGCGCACCGCTTTCGACACCTGGATGCAGAAGGCCGCGTCGAAAGCCACCAGCGACTACGCCTTCCATTGCATCATCACCGACCTGCCGGACGCGCAACTGGACGAGATGCCGGCGCTGGTACGCGATGGCGTCAGCAGCTTCAAGCTCTTCATGGCCTATCCCGGCGTGTTCATGCTCGATGATGCTTCGATCTTCAAGGCCTTTCGCAGCGCGGCCAAAATCGGCGCCATGATCTGCATGCATGCCGAGAACGGCGGCGCCATTGACGTGATCGTCAAGCAGGCGCTGGCCGAGGGCAAGACTGGGCCCAAGTATCACGCGCTTACGCGTCCGACAACGGCCGAAGCCGAGGCGACTGCACGCGCCATCGCCCTGGCGGAGATGGCCGGCGCGCCCGTCTACATCGTCCACTTGAGTTGCAACGACGCTCTGGAAAAAGTGCGCGAAGCACGTGATCGCGGATTGCCCGTCTATGCCGAAACCTGCCCTCAATACCTTTATCTGTCGATCGAGAACTTCGACGTCCCAGGCTTCGAGGGCGCAAAGTACGTTTTCACGCCCCCATTACGCGAGAAGTGGCATCAGGAAAAACTGTGGCAGGGCCTACGCAACGACCATCTGCAGGTGGTGTCCACGGACCACTGTCCGTTCTGCTACAAGGAGCAGAAGGAGCTGGGCATCGGCGACTTCACCAAAATTCCTAACGGCGGTCCCGGCATTGAACATCGCATGAGCCTGGTTTACTCGGGCGGTGTGGCGCAGGGACGATTCAGCGTGAACCGCTTCGTCGAGCTGGTCGCGACCACGCCCGCCAAGCTCTTTGGCCTCTATCCACGCAAGGGGACGATCGCGGTCGGCAGTGACGCCGATCTGGTGATCTTCGATCCCAAGCGCCAGCACACCATCAGCGCCAAAACCCACCACATGCGGGTGGATTATTCGATGTTCGAGGGAATTCGAGTCACCGGAATGCCGGACGTGGTGCTGTCACGCGGACGCGTGGTGGTGGAAGGCGAGAAGTTTCTCGGCCGCGCCGGCCAGGGAGAGTTCCTGAAGCGCGCCACGTATGCTGGAATCTAGCGCTTACTTGGATTTCAGTTTCAGCTTGTCCTTGTTATCTTCAAGAAATTTCCGGAGGTCGGCACTGGCGTCGAGCAGGCGAGTCCACTGCTCGTAGTAGAGCGTCACGGGAAAGCGGCCGAGGCCATAGACGCTGACGCCCCCCTTTTCGCCGACTCGGAACTCGAGGCTGCCCGAGCGCGTGCCCTTGCGCTCCAGCTCCGCCAGCTTGGCTTTCAGCTCATCATAGGTAGGTTCTGCCATGGCGCTTCTCCTTCGCGGTTTTCAGGTTGGGATTATAGGACATCGGCCGCAAGCGGGGTTGGCGTTATAAACTGTTGCCATGAATCCGGAGCCCGGGCCCGTCCGCCGCATGAAGACCTATACCGGAGCGACGGGCTACGTGTACCAGTTTTACTTCGTGGGCAAGCGCCCGGCGACGGCGCCCGACACAGGGGCCACCGAATTTATTTTCGACGTCAGTGCCGACCGCAAGACCACATTTGCCACCAGCGTCTTCCTCAAGCCCGACGCGCTGCGGGCCTGGGATGCCGCGCACGGCCGCCAGCTCACCGAGACCGAGCAGTACGCCGCCGCCAAAATGCGCCTGCTGCGG
>Ga0335081_10009710_pt1 | contig 15507 bp, 13 predicted proteins | sample Lox_Sample_35_FD_206713 | JGI IMG/M metagenome (GOLD analysis project Ga0335081, IMG submission 206713) | Soil microbial communities from Loxahatchee National Wildlife Refuge, Florida, United States - Lox_Sample_3.5 | ecosystem: Environmental > Terrestrial > Soil > Wetlands | place: USA... | reverse complement strand
GGGCTCGTCGGATTCTGGAGCTCGTGGTCGCTCTCGGCGACGTCGTAGAACCAGGGCACGGCTGAAGCCTACGTACTCGGCCGCAGTGCGTCTGGGCCGAGGCACGGATGCGCGCCGCTCGTGATGGTCGTGACGATACGGTCATGAACGCGCCCCCGTACAAGATCAAGGTCGTCGAGCCGATTGCGCTGCCGGACGCGGAGCGCCGGCGCGAGGCGCTCGTCGAGGCCGGCTACAACACGTTCCTGCTCCGCTCGGCCGACGTCTTCGTCGACCTCCTCACCGACAGTGGCACCGGTGCCGTCTCGCAGGAGCAGCGCGCGGCGATGGAGCTCGGCGACGAGGCATACGCCGGCTCCCGCAGCTTCTTCCGGCTCGAGCGGGCCGTGAGCGAGGTCTACGGCTACAAGCACGTCGTGCCGACCCACCAGGGCCGCGGCGCAGAGCACCTGCTCGCGCGCGTGCTCGTCCGCCCGGGCCAGCTCGTCCCCTCGAACCTCTACTTCACGACGTCCCGCGTCCACGCGGAGCTCGCCGGCGGCATCTGGACCGACGTCTCGATCCCCGAGGCGCGCGACCCGGAGTCCACCCACCCGTTCAAGGGAAACATCGACGTTGCGAAGCTCGACGAGCTGCTGCGGCGCGAAGGCCACGTGCACGTCGCCTTCGTGCGCCAGGAGGCGTGCCTCAACATGGCCGGCGGGCAGCCCTTCTCACTCGAGAACCTCGCCGAGGTACGCGCGGTGACGCTCGATCACGGTGTGCCGCTGATCCTCGATGCGACGCGCAGCTCGGAGAACGCGCTGTTCGTGAAGCGACGCGAGCCGGGCTATGCGCAGCGCTCGCTTCCGGAGATCATCAAGCTGATCGCCGACCTCAGCGACGGTGCGATCTTCTCCTCGAAGAAGGACCACTTCGTACCGATCGGCGGTCTCGTCGCGGTCAACGACGACGAGATCGCCGAACGGCTGCGGGAGCTCGTCGTCGTGTACGAGGGCTTCCCACACTACGGCGGCATGTCCGGAGCCGCGATGGAGGCTCTCGCGCAGGGAATCCACGAGGCGGCGGACGAGCGGATCGTCGGCCACTACGTCGACCAGGTCGCGTATCTCGCCTCGCTGCTGCGCGAGGCCGGCGTGCCGATCGTGCTGCCGCCGGGTGCGCACGCGGTCTTCCTCGACGCGAAGCGATTCCTGCCGCATCTGGCGCAGGAGCAGTTCCCCGCGCAGGCGCTCGCCGCAGCGATCTACCTCGCCGGCGGCGTCCGCACAATGGAGCGGGGCATCGTGTCCGGACAGCACGGCAGCGACCCGTACGACGGACTCGAGCTCGTCCGGCTGACGCTGCCGCGACGCGTCTACACGCAGGAGCACCTCACGTACGTCGCAGAGGTGATCGCCGACCTCCACGCGCACGCGCGTGCCGTCCCCGGCCTGCGCATGACATACGAACCGGAGCATCTGCGCTTCTTCCAGGCACGCTTCGAGCCGCTGGCCGCATTCGCGGTGGTCTAAGAGCCGAGTGAAAGCCGGACCGTTCGGCGGCGCGCCGGCCTGGCGGCCTGCGCGTGCGCGTCGAGGGCCGCGAGCGCTCGGGCGAGCTTCGCGACCTTGCGGGCGTCTCGGCGGCGAGACCGGCGCATGACGGCGGAGATTCGGGGCGGCCGACGCCCTTCCTGCCCGCGACGATCCGGCTTCGGAGGCCCGGAGTACACTGAATAGGTGGCTACGCTGGAGACAGGCGAACGGCATCACGGCTTGCTTGTCGCGCTGCTCGCCGAGGTCGAGAGCTACACGGCCTCGGTCGACCGCGACCTCGTCACACGGGCCTTCTCGTTTGCCGCGGCTGCCCACGAGGGGCAGCAGCGCCGCTCCGGCTCCGACTTCATCGAGCACCCCGCCGGCGTTGCGCGCATCTGCGCCGAGCTGCGCCTCGACGAGCAGACGATCGCGGCCGCGCTGCTCCACGACGTCGTCGAGGACACGGACACCGACATCGAGGACGTGCGCGCGGAGTTCGGCGACGAGATCTCGCGGCTCGTCGAGGGCGTGACCAAGCTGACGCGGATCAGCTTCCAGAGCCGCGAGCAGGCCGAGGCGGAGAACTACCGCAAGATGATCGTCGCCATGTCGGAGGACGTCCGCGTCATCCTCATCAAGCTCGCGGATCGCCTGCACAACATGCGCACGATCGAGTATCTCGGCAAGCAGAAGCAGATACAGAAGGCGAAGGAGACGCTCGAGGTCTACGCCCCGCTCGCCCACCGGCTCGGCATCCACGCCCTGAAGTGGGAGCTCGAGGACCTCGCCTTCCAGACGCTGCATCCGCGCAAGTACGAGGAGATCAAGACGATGGTCGCCGAGCGGCGGACCGACCGCGAGGGCCACGTTGCCGAGGCTGCGGACGTCCTCGCCGTCGAGCTCGACAAGGTCGACATCCCCGCCGAGATCTCCGGGCGCGCAAAGCACTTCTATTCGATCTACGACAAGATGGCGAAGAAGGGCCGTGAGTTCAACGAGATCTACGACCTCACTGCGATGCGCGTCATCGTCGAGCGCGACGGCGAGGAGGGCACACGCGACTGCTACGGCGCGCTCGGGCTGATCCACTCGCTCTGGAAGCCGATGCCGGGCCGCTTCAAGGACTACGTCGCGATGCCGAAGTTCAACGGCTACCGCTCGCTCCACACGACGGTGATCGGGCCGGAAGGACGGCCGCTCGAGATCCAGGTGCGCACGCGCGAGATGCAGGAGACAGCCGAGCTCGGCGTCGCTGCGCACTGGGCATACAAACGCGGTGGCAAGAGCACCGCCGACGAGGAATGGCTCGCCTGGGTGAAGCAGCTGATGGACAGCCACGCGGAGGAGTCGGACGCGCGCGAGTTCGTGAAGTCGTTCCGCACCGATCTCTTCGACGAGGAGGTCTTCGTCTTCACGCCGAAGGGCGAGGTGAAGACGCTGCCCGCGGGCGCGACGCCGATCGACTTCGCCTACGCCGTGCACACGGACGTCGGCCACCGCACCGTCGGCGCGAAGGTCAACGGCCGCATCGTGCCGCTGCACTACAAGCTTCGCAACGGCGACCGCGTCGAGATCCTCACGTCGAAGGGCGGCCGCGGGCCGTCCCGTGACTGGCTCTCGCTCGCCGCGTCGTCACGTGCGCGGAACAAGATCCGGCAGTGGTTCTCGCGCGAGCAGAAGGAGGACACCGAGGCGAAGGGCCGCGAGTCGCTCGAGCACGCGCTCAAGGGCCAGAACCTTCCCTACCGGAAGCTCGCCGGCTCCGCCGTGCTCGCCGGCGTCATCCGCGAGACGGGCTACAAGAAGGCCGAGGACTTCTACATCGCGCTCGGCTCCGGGAAGCTCACCGCCGCGAGCATCGTCAACAAGGTCCTGCAGCGGCTGAAGACCGAGGAGGTCGCCCAGGAAGAGACGGTCACGCCACGCAAGAAGCCGCGCGCCCGGGACGCCCTCGCGAGCAACACGTACGGCATCAACGTCGTCGGCGTCGAGGACGTCCTCGTCCGGATCGCAAAGTGCTGCACACCGGTGCCCGGCGACGAGATCGTCGGCTACATCTCGCTCGGCAAGGGGATCACGATCCACCGCGGCGACTGCCCGAACGTGCGCGCCCTCATGCGGAACCCCGAGCGGTTCACGTCGGTCGAGTGGGAGGGCGGCACGACGCAGAGCTTCCGGGTGCAGATCGCCGTCGACTCGTGGGACCGGTCGCGGCTCCTCGAAGACATCGCCCGGACGTTCGCCGAGTACGGCGCGAACATCGTCTCCTACGGGGGCATGGTCGAGGATCAGATGGCGCGAAACTGGTACGTCGCAGAGGTCGGCGACGTGAAGGCGCTGCGCGGGCTGCTGACCTCCCTGCGCAACGTCGAGGGCGTCTTCGACGCCTACCGGGTCACCCCGTCCTAGAGGCGGAATTCCTACGGATGCGGGCCTTTCGGGCCCATGCGACGCTCGGGGCGAGCTCACGAGGAGGTGTGACCATGGACGGGCTGGTGCTCGTCGCCTATGCGTCGAACCACGGGTCGACCCGCGAGGTCGCGGAGGCGATCTGCGGCTCGCTCGACAGGGCGGGTCTTCGAGCCCACCTGCGACCTGCGGTCGAGGTCGGCGATCTGGACGGCTACGACGCCGTTGTGCTCGGCGCTCCGATCTACATGGGCCGCTGGCAGCGGCATGCGCACGCGTTCCTGCGCCGTCACCACGGCGCGCTGGCCGATCGGCCGCTCGCCGTGTTCGCGCTCGGGCCGCTCCACGACGACCCGAAGGAGTGGTCTGACGCGCGGGCGCAGCTCGACACCGCCCTCGCCCGGCACGACGTCGAGCCGTGCGCGGTCGAGCTCTTCGGCGGCCGGGTCGACCCATCGCGCCTGCACTTCCCGTTCTCGAAGATCCCAGGCGGCGACGCGCGCGACTGGGGTGCGATCGCGGCCTGGAGCGAGGCTCTGCCCGAGACGCTCGGACTCAGCGGATCGCCGGCGGTCGTCTAGCAGGCTCGCCCTCGATCGAGGGGCGGCCCGTTCGCCCGTCGTGGGGTACCCCGAACGGGGGATCAGTCGCTGGACCCCTTTGTTCGAGCCGGACCGTTCCCTTGAACGAGGGATTGGCGCCGCCTCCCGGGCGTTCCCCGAATCGAGGGATCGACCGGGTCGTGCTCCCCGACTAGAACGTGTTCGGGGGGAGGTGGGGGCAATGAGGCTGCAGCGCCCGGCCGACGAGGACCGGCCGGGCGCGCGGCTTAGAGCTAGGGCTCCCAGGGCTCGCCGCCGGTGTCCCAGCCGACGAGGCAGTGGCCGGAGACGAGCGCCGCGACGTGCTCGAGGAAGGCGGCATCCTCCTGCCGCGCGCCGTCCACGGCAAGCTCTGCGATGCGGACGTCCTGCCACACGACGGGAACGCCGCTGCGCGACTCCCCGGCCGGCGCGCCCGCCTCGGGGCCGAGCACGAGGTCGTTCTCCTCGACGAAGAAGATCCCGGCCCATGGGTAGCCGGCCTGCTCGTGCAATGCCGCGACGACGCGGGAGAGGACGTCGTCGGCGTCACCGCCGCCGGCGAGGATGCGGTCGATCGTCTCGAGTGCCTCGGTCTGGGTCATGCCTCGGCGTCGCCGGCTTCGAACTCGAGCACGCGGGCCCGGTATTCGGCCGGGACGGGACAGGCGCGGCGCTCGGCGAGATCGACGTAGACGAGAGTCTGGTGCGCGGTGACCATCAGCACGTCGTCCGGCACACGGTAGGCCGCGAACTCGAACGTCACGCTCGTGCGTCCGACCCGCGCCACGCGCGCGAAGACCTCGATCTCGTCGTCGAAGACCGCGGGCGCGAAGTACTCGACATCGTTGGCCCGCATGACGAAGTCGCCCGGCCCGTGCCGGCGGAGCAGCTCGAGCATGCGGTGGTACTCGACGCGGGCGAGGTCGAAGTAGGGGTTGTAGCGCCCGTAGTAGACGATCCCCTGCGCGTCGGTGTCCGAGAAGCCGACCCGCGTGCGGGCGCTGATCTTGAACGGGGGCTTCATGGGGTGATCCTATGCATCGCGTCTGGACCGGACATGACCTGGTGTCAGGCACAGTGGGGGAGCGTCTGTGCCGACTTTCCGGCGTCTCTCTGACGCGGGTGGAAGAGCAGCGGTTCCGCCGTCAGGAGCGGATGACGTCCAGCACCTCGTCGCGCTTTGCCTCCATGAGCTCGCGCGAGCGCGCCTCGAGGTTCAGGCGGAGGAGCGGCTCCGTGTTCGACGGGCGGACGTTGAAGTGCCAGTCGTCGAAGTCGACCGAGATCCCGTCGAGATGCGAGATCCGGCCGCCTTCGCCGGCGTAGCGCTCCTTCAGCTCCTGCAGCTTCAGCGCCACGTCCGCCACGGGCGTGTTCAGCTCGCCGGTGATGAAGTACGTCTCCCGGAAGGGGCGCAGAAGCTCGGAGAGCGGGCGCCCTGCCTTCGAGACGATCTCGAGCATCAGCAGGAACGGAACGACGCCCGTATCCGACTGCGAGAAGTCGCGGAAGTAGTAGTGCCCCGACACTTCGCCTGCAAACGCCACGTGCTCCTTGCGCATGCGGAGCTTGATGTAGGAGTGGCCGACGCGGTTGACGAGGGGTACGCCGCCGGCGTGCTCGATCGTGTGGGGCACCGCCCAGCTCGCGCGTACGTCGTAGATGATCCGCGCACCCGGCTCCTTCGTCAGCACCGCCTCGGCGAACAGCGCAGTCGCGAAGTCGCCCGGTACGAACTCCCCCGTGTCGTCGACGAAGAGACAGCGGTCGCCGTCCCCGTCGAAGGCGACGCCGAGGTCGGCGCCCTCCGTCAGCGTCCTCGTGACGAGGAACTCGCGGTTCTCCGGCAGGAGCGGGTTCGGCTCGTGGTTCGGGAACGAGCCGTCCGGCTCGAAGAAGCAGCGCACCGCGTCGATCGGCAGGCGTTCCAGCACGTGCGCCAGCATCGTCCCGGCCATGCCGTTCCCCGCGTCGATGACGATTCGCAGCGGCCGCATCTCGGACACGTCGATGAAGGACATCACCCGGTCGACGTACTCCGGCCAGATGTCGTACGGGGTCACCGTCCCCGCCGGCCCCGTCCGCTGCCTGGCACCGGCGAGCGCCCGGTCGCGCACGTCGAGCAGCCCCGACTCTCCGCCGACCGGCAGCGCGCCGCGCCGGACGATCTTCAGCCCGGTGTACTCCTTCGGGTTGTGCGACGCCGTGACGACGATGCCGCCGTCGAGGCCGAGCTCGCCGACGGCGAAGTACAGCATCTCCGTCCCGATCATCCCGAGGTCGAGCACGTCTGCGCCCGCCTCCGCGGCGCCGCGCATCACCTCGGCCTGCATGCTGGGCCCGGAGAGGCGCATGTCGCGCCCGACCGCGATCCGCTTCGGTTCGAACTGCTCGACGTAGCCGCGCCCGATCGCGTACGCACCGGCCTCGTCGATCTCCGCCGGATAGATGCCCCGGACGTCGTACGCCTTGAAGACCGTGGGGTCGAGCACACCCTGATGCTATGGAAAACGAGCCTCGGTAGGCGACACCCGGGCGTCTACCATTGAGGGGTGGAGCGGAAGCTGGCAACCGTCCTCTTCGTGGACCTCGTCGCGTCCACGGAGCTCGTCTCCGACGCCGACCCCGAGGTCGTGCGCCGGCGTGTGAACCGGTTCTTCGACCAGGTTTCGCACTGCATCGTCACGCACGGCGGCACCGTCGAGAAGTTCGCCGGCGACGCCGTGATGGCCGCCTTCGGCATCCCGCTCGCGCACGAAGACGACGCCGAGCGCGCCGTGCGCGCCGGCCTCGCGACCCTCGAGAAGGTGAAGGAGCTCGGCCTCGAGGCCCGGGTCGGGATCGAGTCGGGCGAGGTCGTCGCCGACGAAGGCGACTCCACCTTCGCGACGGGCGAGGCCGTCAACCTCGCCGCCCGCCTCCAGCAGGCGGCGGAGCGGGGCGAGATCCTCGTCGGCCCCGGCACCGCGAGCCTCGTCCGTGACCGAGTCGAGCTGGAGCCGGTCGGCCCGCTCGAGCTGCACGGCTGGCGGAAGCCCGTCGCGGCGCACCGCGTGCTCTGCGCGGTCGAGCTCGGCGCGCCGGCCCGCCCGCTCGCAGCGCCGCTCGTCGGCCGCGAGACGGAGCTCGACCTGCTCGAGAACACCTTCCAGCGCACCGTGCGCGACCGGCGGGCGTCGCTCTTCACGATCTACGGCGAGCTCGGCGTGGGGAAGAGCCGGCTCGCGCGGGAGTTCGCCGCCTCCGTCGAGGGCGCGACCGTGCTCTCCGGCCGCTGCCTCCCGTACGGCGAGGGCGTCACCTACTGGCCGCTCGGCGAAATGGTCAAGGCGTCGGCCGGCATCAGCGACGACGACCCGCTCGACGAGGCGCAGGAGAAGCTGCGGTCCTGCTGCGAGGACGAGGCGGTCGCCGACCTGCTCGGGCTCGCCGTCGGCGTGCTCGAGGCGGTCGAGGGCGAGCGCAACCAGCAGGAGATCGCGTGGGCCGCGCGCGCGTGGGCGGAGCAGCTCGCACAGGCGCAGCCGCTCGTGCTCGTGTTCGAAGACGTCCACTGGGGCGAGGAGCCGCTGCTCGACCTGATCGAGCATCTCGCCGCCTGGGTGCGCGACGCGCCGCTGCTCCTGCTCTGCATCGCGCGGGCGGAGCTGCTCGACGTCCGTCCGACCTGGGGCGGCGGCCGCGTCCGCTCGACGGCGATCGAGCTCGAGGGGCTCCAGCCGGACGAGAGCGCGGAGCTCGTCGAGGCGCTGACCCGCGAGCTCGAGCTGCCCGTCGACACCGAGACCGTGCTCGCGAAGACCGAAGGAAACCCGCTCTTCGTCGAGGAGACGGTCCGGATGCTCGCCGAGCGGCCGCGCAGCGGAGCCGAGCGGATCCCCGACACGCTCCAGGCGCTGATCGCCGCACGCATCGACCGGCTGCCCGTCGCGCAGCGGATCCTGCTCCAGCGGGCGGCTGTGATGGGGCGGATCTTCATGAGCGGCGCGCTCGCGCACCTCTCGCCGGAGATCGAGAATGCCGGTGATGCGCTCGACGAGCTGCTGCTCCGCGACCTGCTCGTGCACGAGCAGCGTGCGACGATCAGCGGCGAGGACGCGTTCAAGTTCAAGCACGTGCTCATCCGGGAGGTCGCCTACGGCGGGCTAGCGAAGAGCGCCCGTGCCGATCTGCACCGTGGCTTCGCGAGCTGGCTCGGCGAGCGCGCGGGCGACGAGCTCGTCGAGATCCGCGCCTTCCATCTCGACCAGGCGGCCTACCTGCTCGGCGAGCTGGACGGCGCGGCCCCCGCCGACCTCCGTGAGGAGGCTGCCGAGGCGCTGACGCACTCCGCCCGGCGCGCGATGTCGCGCGAGGCGTATCGCAGCGCACGCAAGCTCCTGCTTCGCGCCGTCGAGCTCGCTCCGACGCTCGAGCGCCGCTACCTGGCCGGTCGTGCGGCGTGGCGGCTTGCCGACATGACCGCGGTCGTCGTCGAGATGAAGGAGGTGGCCGCAGCCGCGCGCGCGGCGGGCGAGCGCCGGCTCGAAGGTCGTGCGCTGACCGCGCTCGCCGAGGGGACGCTGCACCACGCGGCGGACGCCGTCACCGCGCAGCGGCTCGTCGAGGAGGCGGTCGAGGTGCTGCGCGACGAGCCGCCGGACATCCGTTTCGAGCCGCTCTGGGCCGCCGCACAGGTTGCGTCGTGGTTCGGCAACGGCGGCGAGTTCGAGCGCTGGGCGAAGCTCGCACTCGAGGCCGCGCGCGCCGCTGAGCGGAAGGATCTCGAGGCGGTCGTCACACACGGCCTCGCAATCGCCTACCTCATGCGGCTCGAGCTCGACGAGGCGGCCCCGCTCGTGGCGCGGGTGGCAGAGCTCGCCGAGGCGAGCGGCAGCATTCTCGGACGGGCGTCCTCGCTCAGCGTCCGCGGCTGGCTCGATCTGCTCAGCGAGCGCCCCGCGGAGGCCGAGGCGGCGTTCACGGCCGCGCGCGACCTCTACGCGGAGACCGGCAACACGACCCGGGAGGCGATCATCACGATGATGATCGCCCGGGCCGCGCTCGCCGAGGGCGATCCCGACCGGGCGGAGAAGCTGCTGCGCGACTCCGTGCGAACGCTCAAGGGCCTCCACGATCGCGGCTCGCTCTGCGAGGCACAGCGCATGCTCGCGATGGTGCTCGTGCTGAAGGGGCGGGTCGACGAGGCGGAGCGCTTCGCGCTCGAGGCGCGCGAGACGGTGGGGCCCGAGGACCGGGTCTCGCTGTCGACGACGAAGCTCGCACTCGGAGTCGTTCGTGCGGCGCAGGGGCGCGACGGCGAGGCGGAGGAACTGCTACGCGAGTCGGCGGACGCACTCGCCGCGTACGACTTGCGCGTGCACGAGCGCGAGGTTCTCCATCAGCTGATCGAGTTCCTGCGCGAGCGCGGACGCGACGACGAGGCGGCGCCCTACGAGACGCGCTGCGCCGCGCTCGCGCCGAGCAGCACGGCGCCGATCGCCTGAGTCGACGACTCGTCCGGCGACTCGCTGATGACGGTTGCCGGCCGCTCGAAGCGGGCGAGGGCGTCGCGCAGCGGCTCCGCGCGCAGAGTCCCTTCGCCGTAGGGCAGGTGCTTCGTCTCGTTGCGGTTCGCGAACGCGATGTCGGAGAAGTGGATGTGGAACGGCACGCCGGGCGGGAGCTGTGCATCCACGCGCTCGAGCGGTGAGGCGAACGCTTGGACCTCCGTGAACGCGCCGTCGCTCGTCGCGTGCATGTGGGCGAAGTCGAGCACCGGCCGTACGAAGTCCGCGCCCGAGGCGATCGCGAGCACGTCGTCGACGCTGCCGAGGTCGCGCACGCGCCCCATCACCTCGACACCGAAGGGAACGAGGCGGTCCTTCGACTCGAGGCGGATGCGCAGGTCGCCGAGCTGGTCGACGACGTCCGCGATCGCACGCTCACGCTCCCGGCCGAGCAGGAAGCCCGGATGGATGACGATCAGCTCCGCGCCGGCGGCTTTCGCGATGCCGGCCGTGTGGTCGAGCATCCCGAGCGCCATGTTGAACTTCTTCCCGCGGTCGGCGTGGCCCATGAACGCGGCCAGCGGTGCGTGCACCGAGAGCGCGACTCCGGCCCTGCGCAGCGCCGCCCCGAGCTGCGGGGCGGCGTCGTAGTCGAGCCAGAAGCCGCCGGCGAAGCCGATCTCACAGGCGGTGTAGCCGGCGGCCGTAAGAGCTGCGGCCGCGTTCTCGAACGTCTCGGCTTCCGGGAGCCCCGAGGGGCCGAATCGCGTCATGCCCACTCCGGCAGCGTATGCGGGTTCAGAGGCCGAGCGCGAGCCCGAGCCAGAGCAGCGCGACGGCGACGAGCGGGCCGGCGGCGGCGGCGAACACGACGCGCTGGCGCCGTACGAGCCGGTAGGGCCGGGGCAGGGCACGGTGGGCGAGCAGCACGAGGAAGACGAGCACGAGCGGCAGGAGCAGCGCGTTCAGGATCTCGACGTCGACCGCGAGCCGGACGAGCGACCCGCTGGCGAGAACGAGCGCCGCGCCGGCGGCGACCACGACCGCGTACAGCGCGTAGAAGAGTCGAGCGTGCCTCACGGAGCGGTTCAGGTCGCGCGGCTTGCCGAGCGCCTCGGCGACGGCCCACGTGGCGGCGAGGGAGACGACGATCCCCGCGACGAGCGCCGCGCCCCCGATGCCGAGCGCGAGGATGACGCGGCCTCCGGTGCCGCCGAGCGCAGGGGCGAGTGCGGTCGCGAGCTGGCCGATCGTGCGCAGCGGGCCGGCGCTGTGGAGGCGCGCGGCGGCGGCGACGAGCACGGCCGCCATCACGACCTGCGTGACGACGGCTCCGGCCACGACGTCGAGCCGGGCCATCCGCAGATTCCGGGTGGTCAGCCCCTTCTGCACGATCGCGCTCTGCTGGTAGAAGATCATCCACGGCATCACGACCGCGCCGACGTTCGCGGCAACGAGGGCGAGATAGCTGCGGCTGCCCAGCGGCTGCCCCGACACGAATCCTCCCGCGACTGCGCCGAGGTGCGGGTGTGCCATCGCCGCGGCGACGACGAAGACGAGCTCGAGCGATCCGAGCACGAGGCCGACGACCTCGACCCGGCGGTAGCCGCCCGAGACCACGAGCGCGACGAGCGCCGTGGCGGCGATCGGCACGGTTGCCGCCGGTGGCACGCCGAACAGCTCCCCGACGCCGGCGAGCCCGGCGAACTCGGTGACGAGGGCGCCCATCACCGTGACGACGAGCGTGCCGACGGCGACGGTCGCCCACGCGCCGCCGAAGTGCTCGCGGATCAGCTCCGTGAAGCCCTTTCCGGTCGTGATCGCGAGCCGGGCGGAGAGCTCCAGCACGACGACGAGCACCGGCACGAGCGCAAGCTGGACGAGCAGGAGCCGGTAGCCCCACGTGGCGCCGGACTGCGCCGCCGTGACGACGCTGCCGGCGTCCGTGTCCGCGAGCATCACCATCAGGCCCGGGCCGAGCACGGCGAGGGCGACGGTGAGGCGGGCGCTGCGCATGCCTCCAGCCTCGCCGGGCGGGCGCCGGAGCGCATCCGCAGCGACCCAGAGGGCCGCTGCGGAGTGCCCGCAAGGTTCCGTCCGACCCTCTCTCTACGTTTTCGGCATGGCCAAGCACCCCTCGCGGATCGACCTTCTCGAGCTGGACATCGACCTCCGCCTGACCGATCTCTGGCGGGAGGCCGCCGACATCCAGGAATGGAATCTCGACGTCGTCGCAGCCTTCATGCGGGCTGCGTACGGCAAGGGCTACTGCGACGCGCTGACCGAGGAGTCCCCCGGGGCGCTCTGCCACGACCACGGCTACCGCGTTCCCGGCCGTACTGCCGCCTGACCAGCCACCCGGGAAGTGCCTGGCACTTCCCGGGTAAGATGGCGCCGTGAAGCGGAGCCCGGCCCGCCTCGTCATCGCGCTCTCCGTGGCCGCGGTCCTCGCGGTCTTCATCCTCTACACCGCGATCGCGGGCAACGCGACGACCCAGCTCTCTCCGAGCGCGCTCGCGGGCACTGCCGGGCACGTCACCCTCGTCGGCATGGTCGTCGGGCACCCGACCGGCGACCCCCACAGCCCGGCGGGGATGCGCTTCCGGCTGAAAGACGTGAGCGGCTCGTCGACCGCGCGGGTCCTCGTCGACTACCACGGGAGCGTCCCCGACCTCTTCAAGTCGAGCGCCCACATCGTGGTCAGCGGCCGGCTGCGCAACGGCGTCTTCGTCGCCGACAGCGGCTCGCTCGTGACGAAGTGCCCCTCGAAGTACGCGCCGGCGAAGAGCAAGAAGACGTAGCTTGGCCGCGCTCGGCCGCGTCGCGCTCCTGCTGAGCTTCGCCCTCGTCGTGTACGCGCTCACGGCCGGCTCGTACGCGGCGTACAGGCGGCGGCGCCGGCTCGCGCTGTCGGCGCAGAACGCGCTTCTCGCCGCGTTCGGGACGACGCTCGTCGCCTCCGCCGTACTGCTCACGGCGCTCGCACGGCGCGACTTCTCGTTCGTCTACGTCGCCTCGCACACGAGCCGCTCGCTGCCGCTCGGCTACACGCTCTCCGCCTTCTGGGGCGGCCAGGAGGGCTCGCTGCTGCTCTGGCTCCTGATCCTCAGCGGCTACGCCGCGCTCGCGGTGTGGCTGAACCGCCGCTCGCGCGAGCTCGTCGCCTGGGTCGTGCCGGTGCTCGGCGGGGTCGCCACCTTCTTCGCGTTCATGCTCTGCTTCGTCTCGAGCCCGTTCGACAAGGCGGTCGCTCCCGCCGACGGGGCGGGGATGGTGGCGAGCCTGCAGAACCCGTACATGCTCGCGCACCCGCCGATGCTCTACCTCGGCTACGTCGGGTTGACGATCCCGTTCGCCTTCGCGATGGGCGCGCTCCTCTCCGGGCGAACCGACGAGCGCTGGATCGTCGCGACGCGCCGCTGGACGCTCACCGCCTGGACGTTCCTCGGCGTCGGCCAGCTGCTCGGCGCGCACTGGGCGTACGTCGAGATCGGCTGGGGCGGCTACTACGCCTGGGATCCGGTCGAGAATGCCGCACTCATGCCGTGGCTCGCCGCCACCGCCTTCCTGCACTCGGTGATGATCCAGGAGAAGCGCGGGATGCTGAAGGTCTGGAACATGGTGCTCGTCGCGCTCGCGTTCAACCTCTCGATCTTCGGCACCTTCCTCACCCGCTCGGGCGTCATCAACTCCATCCACTCGTTCTCGCAGAGCCCGCTCGGCGGCTGGTTCCTCGGCTTCATCGCCGTCTGCGTCGTCTTCTCCGTCGGGATCATCTACCTGCGCCTGCCGCTGCTGCGCGCGCGAACGAAGCTCGAGTCGCTCGTCTCGCGAGAAGCGACGTTCCTCTACAACAACCTGCTGCTCGTCGCGCTGGCGCTCACGATCCTCTGGGGCGTGATGTACCCGTTGCTGACGCAGGCGGTGAACGGTGAGACGCGCTCGGTCTCGAAGCCGTACTACAACTTCTTCCTCCACAGCTTCGGACTGCCGTTGCTGCTGCTGATGGGGATCGGGCCGCTCGTGGCGTGGCGGCGGGCGTCGCTGCGGGCGCTCGGCAGGACGTTCATCATCCCGGCGGTTGCCGCGCTCGTCACCGGCGGTGCGCTCATCGGCGTCGGACTCGGCAGCTCGACACCTGGGCTGCTCGCCTACACGTTCTCCGCGTTCGTGTTCGCGTCGATCGTGCTCGAGTTCGTGCGCGGGACCCGCGCGACCGGCTCGCTCAGGCGCCTCGTCGCGAAGAACAGGCGCAGGTACGGCGGCTATGTCGTGCACGCGTCCGTGCTACTGCTGGCGATCGGGATCGCAGGCTCGAGCGCGTACCAGACGATCCGCGAGCGCGGCCTGAATCAGGGTCAGTCGATGGAGGTCGCCGGCTACACGCTCACGTACAGATCGCTCCAGAACACGCAGCACGCGAACTCCCAGTCGACGAGCGCCACAGTGGAGGTCTCGCGCGGCGGCTCCCATGTCGCGACCCTCCACCCGGGGAAGAGCTTCTACCCGGTCGAGAACGACTTCGGCAACGACGTCTCGATCTACCACGACCCACGCACCATCGGCGACGTGTTCACGATCGCCGACCAGTTCGACAAGAACGGGACGCTCTTCCTCAAGGTGCTCGTGAAGCCGCTCGTGAACCTCGTCTGGGCGGCCGGTTTCCTCTTCGTCTTCGGCTCGCTCGTCGCCCTCTGGCCGGACGCGGTCGAGCAGCGCCGGCTGGCCGAGCGCTACGAGCCGGGGGCGGTCGCGGCGAGGACGTGATGGCGCTCGCACTCGCTCTCGGCGCGCTGCTCGCGGCCCTCGTCGTCGTATTCGTCGCACGCCCGTTCCTGCGCGAGCCCGCGCCTGCGAGCGACCGTCTCGACGAGCAGGGCGCGGTCGAGCGGTTGCGCCTCGAGCTGCTCGAGGCGCGTGACCGGGCACTCGCCGCGCTCAAGGAGCTCGAGTTCGACCATCGCACGGGAAAGGTCACCGACGACGACTATCGCGAGCAGCTCGGACCGCTACGGCGGCGTGCTGCGGAGGCGCTTCGGGCCCTCGAGCCGCGGGCCGATGTCCGGCCGGAACACGTCGGCGGGCGGCACTAGGAGGGACGACTTTTCGTATGCCGAACGTGTCCGCGATGGCGCGCCGCGTCTTGGCCCTGCTCGTCCTTGCGCTGGCGTGCGCGGCGCCGGCCCTCGCCGGTGACGGCCTCGGCCAGCAGAAGGCGACCCTCGATGCGAAGCTCGCCGCGGTTCAGGCGAAGATCGCCCGCGAGCACGCGCGCGAGTCGAAGCTCAACACGCAGATCGGCGGGCTCACGACGCAGATCCATTCGCTCGAGGCGCAGGTCGGCGACGTGTCGAGCAAGCTGGCTGCGCTGCAGGCCGATCTCGCACTGCACCAGAGGCGGCTCTCCAAGCTCAACGAGCTCTACCGCCTCCAGACGATCCGCTTCCACAATCTCCAGCGCGAGTACACGATCTCGGTGCAGCGGCTCGACCAGCGGCTCGTCGT
>Ga0335081_10009709_pt1 | contig 15507 bp, 15 predicted proteins | sample Lox_Sample_35_FD_206713 | JGI IMG/M metagenome (GOLD analysis project Ga0335081, IMG submission 206713) | Soil microbial communities from Loxahatchee National Wildlife Refuge, Florida, United States - Lox_Sample_3.5 | ecosystem: Environmental > Terrestrial > Soil > Wetlands | place: USA... | reverse complement strand
CCTGGCCCATCGTGACAATGCAATCGGTCCCGGAGCAAACGACAACGGATCTGGAACGGGAACTCTGTTAGAAGTGGCTCGTGTGCTGAGTCGGATGAAGCCCAGACGGTCGATTGAATTCATCTCGACCACAGCTGAGGAAGATGCGACTCCAGGGGCTTGGAGTTATTGCCAAGTTCACGAGGCGGACTTGGCCAAAAACATGAAAGCCCTGTTGGATATGGATATGGTCTCCGTGGGCGGCATCGTCAAACAGGTCGAAAGGGGGGAATGGCCGGACTCCAAACCCGTCATCCACCCTGAGTGGTTGATGAGAATGGTAGATGAGCTGGCGGCTGATTTAGGGTACGGATTCGGAAGGATGACAGCATCCTGGGGGGTTCCTGAAGAAGGTCGGTTTAACCAGATCGGGGTTCCTGCGACCGTTTTCTGGGCGTCGGACGACCCTTATTACCATTCAATCCATGACACCGTTGACAAGATTAATCCAAATAATCTCAAAGCAGTCGGCGATACAGTTGCCATTCTGGCCTGGAGAATAGCCAATCCATAGCGAGCATGATTACGTTGTTGAAAAGGAGGATAAGCATGGAGTCCAGAGAGCAGGTTTTAAAGAATGAAGTTTTCGCAGCCCTTAAGGAGGTCGGCCATAGACCAGAGGATGCCATCTACGTCTGGTCCCAGGGAATGTCTTTTCACAACCAGAACCTTATCGACGGTTTGAAAGAAAATGTGAATGATTCAAAGTTAAGGGAAAAGGTTCTTTATGACCTCTGGAGCTACTTTTTCACAGTCGGGCTGGAGAAAGTGAACCAAGTTCTGGGGATTGCGGAGAAGCCCAACGTCGGCAAGATTAATAAAATCCTGACCGACATCCTGAAGGATAAGAACCATCCAGCGATCCTCGGAATGGGAGAATACATTGAAGAAGCCTTTCTCAACTGGTTAAGAGCTTTTACCATTTATGATTTCAGTGCTTATGTGTACCTGGAAAAAAACCTTGGTTCTAAAGACGGTTTGAAAATTTACATGGGTCTCTGGGAAAAATTTGCCCTCAGTGCCTTAGATCCTTGGAAAAAAACTTTTGGGATAAAGGCTCCATCCGACATTAACATGGAGATGCTCGGAAAGCTTTCGAAGGCCTACTGGGAATCGATCGGGATTCCCTATCATATTACCAAACACACTCAGGATGTTCATGAGGCCGAACTTGGAGTTTGCGCCTACTTTGCAAACATGAAGGCGATTCTTGGAGAAGAGAAGGCCCGTTCCATGACCTTAAAAACGGAAGCGGCAACTTCCGTAAATTACTATGATGCGATTTTGAAGGCCCTGGGAGTTTTTGATAAATTTTCCTTCACCATGGATAAGTTTCAGTGCTGTGGCGATAACACATGCCGGCTGAGATTTGAGAGGAGAAAATAGAGAGCTTTTTTCTGGTCGAGGGAGAAGGAGTGAAAAATGGACGAGGCAATTCACATTGCAAGGAAGTGGCTCGAGGCAATGAATGCGCAGGACGTAGAACGGATGAGTTCTTTCTGCTGGGAGGATGCCGTGGGGGAGGAAGTGGCAAGCCCACCGCCGGCCGTGGGTCGTGAACAGATTGCTAAAAGCTACCGCGAGATCTTTGAAGGGTTCCCGGACTGTAAGGCGGAGATATTGAACATTTTTTCCGGTCAGGATCAGGTTCTCGCAGAGATCCGCTGGAGTGGGACGAATCGAGCCGATTTTCGTGGAACACCTGCAACAGGTAGATTTGTAGATATCCAAATAGCCTACCTCTTCAGGATTGAGAAGGGCAAGATTCGAAGGATCACAGAGTACTATGACGGAGCAGCCGTTTCGACCCAGATGGGACTTTCCTGAGGCGAAGGCCCTTTATTCCGGGGTGCCTGAGTCTGTCATCCAAGACGATAAAAGTGAGATGTGTATCGGACGGTCGACCAAAGCAATTGTAAACCTTAGTGCAATCGCCTATAACGTTGATCAGATTCGGAAAAGAGTAGGGAGGAAGACGGATGTCATGGCTGTAGTCAAAGCCGATGGGTACGGACATGGTTCAGTGGAAGTTAGCTCGGCTGCCCTTAAGAGTGGCGCGAACTGCCTTGGCGTTGCAGTGCCCGAAGAGGGTGAGCAACTTAGAAAAGCAGGGGTGGATGTCCCTATCACGGTTCTGGGTTTGATTCAGCCAGAAGAGACTTATCGGGTGGTCGATTTTAACTTGGAACAGACCCTCTGTTCTCTTGAAGTCGCCGAGGCATTGAATCAGATCGCCTCCGATAAAGGAACCGCGGTCAATGTGCATCTCAAGATTGATACGGGCATGGGCCGGGTTGGCATACAGCCTAGCGACGCACTGGCCTTTGTGCGGAGGATAGAGAGATTCAAAAACCTGAACCTAAAGGGGATCTTTAGCCACTTCTCCTGTGCGGATGAGGTGGACAAGACCTCTGCCAGGAACCAAGTTGAGGTTTTCGACAGGGTTGTGCGAGAAGTCGAGGCCTCGGGAGTCAGAATACCGAAAAAACATATGGCAAACAGCGCGGCCATCATGGATCTACCCGAGTCCTATTTTGATCTTGTGAGGCCTGGGATTATGATCTATGGCCTCTATCCATCGACCGAAGTTAGCCACAGTATTGAGTTGAAGCCAGCCATGACCTTCATGACGAAGGTGATATTTGTCAAGAGGGTTCCCTCTGGAAGTCCCATTAGTTACGGCCGAACCTTTATCACCGAGAAGGAAACTCTTGTGGCAACGCTCCCCGTAGGATATGCAGATGGCTATAGCCGGTTGTTGTCAGGCCGGGGGGAGGTTCTGATTAAAGGCTATCGGGCGCCCCTGATCGGCCGGGTTTGCATGGATATGTGCATGATCGACGTCTCCGGGGTGGAGAATGTTCAGTCAGGGGATGAGGTAATCCTCTTCGGTGAAGGACTTCCCGTAGACGAAGTTGCCGAGAAGCTTGGGACCATTAATTATGAAGTTGTCTGTGGTGTCGGGAAACGCGTGCCGAGGGTTTATATCGGATAAGGAGAAAAGGAGAGACGTCATGGCAAAAATACTGATTGTTTATCAAACCAAGACCGGTAATACAGAACGGATGTCGGAAGCCGTCGAAGCAGGTGTGAAAAGCGAGAAGGTGAATGTCAGTCGGAAGAAGATCGAAAATACGACCTTGGAGGATCTCCTTGAACCTCAGGGTATCATCATAGGGACTCCCACCTATTTTGCGGCGACAACAGCAGAATTCAAAAAGTTGATCGATGAGAGCATCAAGTACTTTCCTAAATTAGAGGGCAAGGTGGGCGCAGCCTTCGCATCATCCGGCGACTTGGGTGGAGGAGGTGAGACGGCAATTCTTGATATTCTTCGGGCATTTTTAGTCCATGGAATGATTGTACCTGGATTTACTTCGGGAGGACATTACGGCCCTGTTTCGGTCGGAGCCCCTAACGAGGAAAGGAAAAAAGTGTGTACAGAATTTGGAGCGAGGGTGGCACGGCTCGTAAAGAGGCTTTATGGGGATTGAAAAGACATAGATGAATGATGGATTTTGATTTCCAAGGTATAGGAAAATAAGTCATGATTATAGGGATTCCAAAAGAGTTGAAAGTGGCAGAGAGAAGAGTGGCCATCACTCCCGCCGGTGTTCGGACGCTGAGGAAAGAAGGTCATATCGTTTTGATCGAAGCTGGAGCCGGTTCGGGGAGCGGTTTTCCCGATGAGAGTTACCTTCGAGCAGGAGCTGAGTTACGAACATATCCCGGGGAGATATGGGCCGACTCAGAAATGATCCTGAAAGTAAAGGAGCCTATCGCACCAGAGTTTGATCGGATGCACGGAGGTCAAATCCTCCTTACATTTTTGCACTTGGCAGCAGATAAGGGGCTAACGGAAAAGCTTATTGAGAAAAAGATTATTGGCATCGCTTACGAAACGATTCAGACGGAAAAAGGGTCTTTGCCTCTTCTGGCTCCAATGAGCGCTATTGCCGGCCGTCTATCGGTACAGGCGGGAGCATACTGCCTCGAAGCGAAGAATGGGGGGATGGGGATTCTATTAAGCGGAGTACCTGGTGTACGGTCGGCTTACGTGGTTATTCTTGGGGGAGGTGTTGCAGGAGTCCATGCTTGTTTTGGCGCGGTAGGGAATGATGCAAGAGTCAGTCTCTTGGATGTAAACCAAGACCGTCTAAACTACATCGACGAAATTATGCACGGTCGTGTGACAACATTGATATCCAATGATGAAAATATTGAAGAAGAGGTGTTGAAGGCCGATTTGCTTATCTCTTCTGTTCTCATTCCAGGGGCACGAGCTCCTAAATTGATTCCTCGAAAGCTGATCAAAGACATGAAAAGAGGGGCGGCTATTGTCGACATTTCAATTGATCAGGGAGGATGTTGTGAAACCAGCTCTCCGACGACTCATGATAATCCAACTTATTTGGAGGAGGGCGTAGTCCATTATTGTGTGACGAACATGCCGGGAGTCGTTCCCAGGACTTCGACCATGGCTCTGACGAATGCCACACTTCCATATGTGCTGGAGATTGCAAACAAAGGTTACGAAAGAGCCATGAAAGAGAATCTGGAGATAGGCAAGGGAATAAATCTGATCCGAGGGGAACTGGTGCACAAGGCAGTAGCCGAAAGCCTTGGGATGAACTATACGCCCATTTGCTGATTTGTATTCCCTGAATAGAAGGAGGTGATGAACTCCGGGATAGCTGGGAAAAAGGTGAAGACGGATTGAAATTCTGCAGAAGATTCAGTAATAGAAAACAGAAGGAGGTATGGTTATGGCTAAAAGCGCAAAAGATGTGCGGCACAACAGTTTTATCGAGAACATGCGTGAACTGATGAAGATCCATCCAGAGTACACATGGGAGAAAGCATACAATGATGCGATGACCCTTTGGACCCTTCACGACTATTCTACCTTCAAGACTATGGAAGACGAGTTGGGAACAGACAAGGCTGTTAAGCTGTATGCGAAGCTGTGGGAGCTTCGTTCCAAGCTGGAGTGGCCGAGTCTCTGCGAAACGATCGGTAAAAAGCCTAAGGACAAATTCACCATCCATGATGTGGCTCAGATTATGGTCAAGAGCTTTGCGCTTTTCGGCAATCCAATGGAGATTGTGGAGGAAACGAAAGAGAGAATCACCCTGCGCTGCTTTGATTGTCCCTATACCACTCAGGTTATCTGGAATCTACTCCCTCCCAAGGAGGCAGAAGACTATAACAAAAAAATCCAGGTGGAGTGCAACCATGCTATTTTTGAGACTTATCTGAAACTGGCAGGCTTATATGGTGAGTGGTTGTTCAACTTTCCCTCCCAGCTCTGTTTAACGAATCAATATTGCGAATTCACTTTCGTCAAGAAGCAGCTGAAAAAGTAGGCAGATCACACCATGACGGTGACGGCTAATAGAAGAGGGATCGGGGAAAGGAGGTGAGCATAAAAAAGATTCCGGGATAATGGTGGATAATCGTCCACAGAGGCAGAACCCTTTACGGAAAGAGGAACTGAAGAAGATGAAAAAACGAATGATTTTTTAGCGGCTACTGTGTTTTTAGCTTCCTCATTGTTTGTTGGTTCTGCGAAAAATGCTACAGCGGCAAAACCGATAAAGATCGGTGTCATTCTGGACTTTACCAGACCCGTGGCGGATTTGGGCCCGAAGTTCAAGGCGGGCATCGAGCCGGCATTTGGAGAAGCGGGCTACGAAGTGGCCATGCGGGAGATCGCCGAATACATCGAGGTATTTTACAATCGGCAGAGACGGCGATCACGGCTGGGGTACTTACTCCGGCTGCCTATGAGTGACAGTTCTATGCAGGGCAGGCTGCAGCATGGGAGACAGAGAACTTCGTCATTTATTATATTCATACGAGTGGTGCTTTTTTAGGTTTTGAGACAATAGGTCGGAAAGCACGGGCGTAAGGATATGAGGGGAAAAAAAGTATTGCAATAGCGGGAAAATCAAACAAGGAGAGTGCAATCATGGGGAAAGCAACGGTAGCCGTTGTGCGGAAGATTGACCAGGAGAACCTACGCGATACCATTCTGCGCGCAGTCGATATGATTGGGGGTTTCTCCAGGTTTGTAAAGAGAGGAAACACCGTATTGGTAAAACCGAATCTGATAGGAGGTGAGCCGGTTCCCGGCACGATGACCGATCCCACCGTGGTAAAGGCGGTATGTGATTTAGCCTGTGAGGCTGGGGCCTCTCGGATCATCGTGGGCGATTCCTGTCATGTGGGCGGGAACACCACGGATTACGCCAAAAGCATGGGTTTTCTCGACGCCCTGAAAGGGACGCCGTATGAATTTGTTGACTTCAAAAAAGTCAGGATGAAAACCATCGAAATAAAGGGGACGGTCGTCGATACACTAAAAATTCCAGAAATGCTTGATGAGATTGATGTCATTATCAACGTGCCGGTAATGAAAGTCCACATGCACGTGAAAGTGACACTGGCCACCAAGAACATCAAAGGGCTGTTGCACGACAGCTCCAAACGGAAAATGCATGAGGCTGGTATCGAAAACGCACTGGTCGACCTTGCGAGAACGCTCCGTGGTGATCTCAATATCATCGATGGCATCGTCGGAAGTGAAGGTCGCGCGCCTTCCTGGGGTATTCCGAAACCTATGGGATTAATCCTGGCAGGGGCAGACCCGATTGCCCTGGACGTCGTCTGCAGTGAGATCATGGGCATTGATTCCAAGGAGATTATCTATTTGCAGAAAGCGGGAGAAGAAGGGATTGGAGTCGCCGATCTGTCACGTATCGAGGTCCTCGGAGAAAAGATTGAGGAGGTAAGAAGTCCCTTCACTCCTCCGCCGACAGGCCTTCTCGATCAGGTGGACAGTGTTTGTGTGTATGACAAGGATGCTTGTAGCGGGTGCATGGCATGGTTGTCGGCGGCCATTTCCCAATTCTACAGTCAGTTTCTCGAACTCGACGAGATATTGAAGAAACATGACGAGAAGTTTTTCATCGCCCTGGGTACAAATATCAAACCCGAGGATGTGCCCGACGAGATCCGGGATAAAACGATATTCTACGGCAAATGCGCCATGAACCAATTTAAAGATTACGGGTGCGGAGAATTCGTGAAAGGCTGCCCGCCGGCGATGCTACAGGATCTCACGACGGCTGTGCAACGGTTGTATGAAAAACGGTTCCGAAGCGGAAAGAAGATATTCACAACGATGGCGGATCTGCCGGTTTCCGAAGACGGCTAATCCCATGAGGCACTCCCGACCGGAGAATGCTTAAACGAGTGCCTCCGCCCCTGCTATTCCGCTCTTGTCAATTTGGTGTGAGAGAGTAGCCTGCAAAGTTACGTTTGCGCAAGTTCTATCAAGAACTTCTGCGATCTATAGTCTTCAGGAGGGAGTGATCATTAAGGGAGCTCTGGAAAATCGCATGTCGTGATGGCTTGCCCGGAAATAGCCGAAAAAAGATAGGTTTCAAAAAAAAGAAAGGAGGAAATCGCAATGAGAAGAGAGATGAAGATGAGTCTGGGGGTAGGTCTGGGGATCATAGGGTTGTTCTTTCTTTTTTTTATGGGAATGGTAGGGTCACCGCCGGCGGCGAATTCAGCGGAGCCTATCAAGATAGGGGTTCCTTACCCGATGGCAGGCCCCTATGCCGCAGATGGAGCTGAAATCATTGCCGGTGTACAGATGGCTGTGGAAGAAATCAACAAAGCGGGCGGTCTGTTAGGGAGACCTCTGAAAATCGTTACTGCAGACACAAAGGTGTTGTCTCCCGAAGACGTGGATACCGCAGCAAAAATCCTGGATCGTGATGGGGTGGATGTTTTCATCGCAGGGTATCAGAATTACCCTGCCTGCCTTGTTTTTGGGCAGTACGCTAAAATCTACATTAGCAATGACGCAAACTCCGCTTTTCATGAGGCCTATCTGAAGGACCCGAGCAAATACCAGTATGTTGTCCAAATGGCAGGGGTTGAAGCAAACTATGGCCGGGATGCATTCAGGACCATGACGCAGTTTCTGCCCTATAAAGTCCGAAGCAAGAAGGTGGCGATATTTACAGCAGAGAATGATTACACCATGAACATCTCCCGATCCTTCAAAAAAGCAGCACAGGATGCCGGATACGAAGTGGTCGTGGATGAGCTGCATCCCTGGGGTACCACGGAGTTTGGAGTCCAGCTGGCAAAAATTCGGGGGCAGGACCTCCTCATCTTTGCCAGCATCATTGACCTGCGCGAGGCGGCGGCCTTCATGAGGGAATTTCTCAAGCATCCATCAAACTCCATCGTCTACTATCAATACAGCCCGTCGATTCCCGAATTCCTCGAAGTCGTGGGTAACGACGCCAACGGGATCGTTTGGCAAATCGAGATGGCGCCTATTCCAGGCAAAAGTGCTAGCGCCTGGACCAAGAGGTATTTCGAAAAGTTCAAAAGGAATCCCGGGTTCGGTCAGGCAGCCTGCTTGTATGACAGCACAATGGTTTGGGCCAATTCCGTCAAAAAGGTTGGCAAGATTGATCAGCAGGCTATCGTCAACACCATCATAGGAACGGAGTATCAGGGGATCACTGGACGTTACATCTTCGATCCGAAGGATCATTACGCCAGGACGGGATATGGGTATGTTCCGATGCATTTCTACCAAATCCAGGACGGGAAACAGGTGTTGCTCTTTCTGGGTGATCATCCGGAGGGAAAATTCAAAACGCCGCCTTGGATAAAACAATAGGCCCTTTGCGGTCCCCGGTCGTAAAAAACCGTACACACGTTTTTTGGATAGGCTGGTCTCATAAAATCAGGGGGGTGATAATCGCCCTCCTGATTTTGTGTTGGAGGATTAGGTTCGAGATGAGGTCCTTTTTCTGACGAGGAGATTTAGATAGGTAAGAGGATAAGACATTTCCAACGTTGCCGGTTGCCGGAGCAGCTCTTGACCAGATCTTTTTTTGATAGCGGCCCCAACGACGTTTCGGATGGCAGGGGAAGCCGATGATTTTGAAGGTCGAAAATGTGAGTAAGTGGTTTGGAAAATTAGCCGCAGTCCACAAACTAAGCTTTGACGTGGAGAAAGGAGAAGTTTTTGGCATTGCGGGTCCCAATGGGGCTGGGAAGACCACGTTATTAAACGTTATCGCGGGCAGATACCACGGCTTAGGAGAAATCATCTTCCAAAACACGAAGATCCATGGATTGCTACCCCATCAGATTTGCAGGAAAGGAATTGCCCGGACGTTTCAAATCCCTCTACTTTTTTCGCAGTTGAATGTATTTCAGAACGTGCAGGTCGGTGCGCATTTCGGCGTGGAAAAGGATAAGCACAATGAAAAAGAACGAATCGCCAAGGCCATCGATTTTGTAGGGTTGCACGGTAAAGAAAACATCCCAGCGAGAAACTTGGATCTATTTCACAAAAGGGTCACTATGCTTGCCGCAGCATTGGCGACAGAGCCCTCCCTCTTGTTGTTAGATGAGCCTGTCGGGGGATTAAGCCCGGTGGAGATTCGGGGGATCATCACCTTGATTCAGAAGATTAACTCGGAGTTAGGAATTACCATCCTCATCATCGAACATATCATGAAGGTTCTTATGGAGCTCTGCCAACAGCTCATGATTCTGAATAATGGGGAGAAGTTGTGTATAGGCGTTCCCCAGATCGTGGCCAAGAATCAGAAAGTGCGGGAGGTTTATCTGGGGGCGGAGCATGCTTGAAGTAGAAAGGATCGATATGTTTTATGAAGAATACCAGGCCCTCAAAGAGATTTCCCTGGAGGTTAAGGAAGGGGAACTGGCGATCCTTTTCGGCCCCAATGGCCACGGTAAAAGCACGTTACTAAAATCCGTCTGTGGCTTGCTGACCCCTCAGGCCGGGCATATCCGATTCAATGGAGAGATTATAAGCGGTTTGGGGACCCACGAGATCGTGAAACGGGGTCTTGTATATATCGCAGAAGATAAACATCTCTTTCCCGAGATGACGGTAGAGGAAAACTTGAAGATCGGTGCATATAACACAACCGCTCGAAGGAAAAAAGATGAGCACTTTGCCTATGTTTATGGCCTTTTTCCGCGGCTGCTGGAACGGAGAAAACGATTAGCCTCCACCTTGAGCGGCGGAGAAGCGCGGATGCTCGCCCTCGGGAGGGGCCTTATGTCTTCCCCCAGCTTTCTCGCCATCGATGAACCATCATTCGGCCTCTCCCCCCTGATGAGAACCGAAGTGTTTCGGACCATTTCCGAAATCAATAAGAATCACATGACGATTCTGTTGGTTGAGCAGAGCGTCGCCGAGGCTTTAGAAAGCGGGGGAACCCTATCCTTTGACATGATTTATCTCATAGAAAATGGGCAGATTGTTTTCGAGGGTTCAAAAGAAGATCTTGTTAGGAACGATCATATCAAGGAGGTATTCCTTGGAACGACCGATTGAGGTTTCGGTGAAGGCAGAGGAGGCAAGCGTTCTCTGTTTTTGGGAGGGTGGGAATTGAATCTTGGCATGTTAAGTCAGGTGCTAATCACCGGGAGTATCAATTGCGCCATATACGCCATCATGGCCGTTGGGCTGACCCTCGTGTACGGGTCAACAAGAATCTTAAACTTTGCTCATGGTTCCCTCTTCTCCTGGGGGGCATACCTCGCCTGGTTTTTTTCGGTCGGATATTTTCGATTCAACTATGCCATCACCGTGGTCCTTACCATTTTTATTATGTTCTTCGTTGGATTGCTCTTTGAAAGAGTTGTTAGCCACCCTCTCCGACGTTACCCGGATTGGCAGACGAATATCATTATCGTCACCCTGGGGGCGGCCTTATTTATGGATAATCTTGCCCTTGTTGTATTCGGTCCCAGGACCAAAAGGATTCCTCGTTTGCTGGAAGGTTCGGTCAACATCGGCAACGTCGTTGTGGACCGGCACGATATCGTTATCGTGATAATGGCCGCCGTTATCCTGCTTCTCCTTGGTGCATTCTTGAAAAAAACCTGGTATGGAATGGCGGTGAGGGCAGTGGCACAGGACTCCACCGGGGCGCAGATTGTTGGCCTGCATATGGACCGGGTATTTTCCGGTACCCTTGGGATATCCGCCGCACTGGCCGGAATCAGTGGTATTCTGCTCGGGCCAAAAACGCTGATATTTCCCAGTGTGGGGTGGGAGGTCTTCGCAAAAGCATTTGTCATCACTGTGTTGGGTGGGCTCGGTAGTGTGAAAGGGACACTCTATGCGGCAATTATCATGGGAATGGTAGAGGTTTTTGTGACCTACATCTTAGGGGCGGTGTGGGGGCTTCCCATTTTCATCGGTGTCCTGTTGCTCGTGTTAATCGTAAGACCCAAAGGGCTTTTCGGAACGTGGGAGTGATCCTGGCCATGCAGAAAGAGTATAGAATCTACATTATCATGGTTGCTGTTTTCTCGCTCCTTCCGTTCTTTTACCATGAGAATCGGTACGTCATGCATGTTTTGATCTTATTCCTGATATGGGGGGTCGTCGCTGCGGCGTGGGATCTGATTCTTGGATATGCCGGCATCGTTTCTCTGGGGCAGATCGCATTTTTTGCCGTAGGTGGCTATGCGTCCGGAATGCTATCCATGTCCACCGGAGTCTCTCCCTGGGCTTGCATAGCCGCAGGAGGCATTGTAGCCGGGGTGATCGGGTTAGGCATCGGCCTGCCCTGCTTACGGCTCCGAGGTGTGTATGTTGCCGTTGTCACGCTTGGTCTTCATCTTGTCATGCCCACGCTGCTGATGAGGGGTCGAGATTGGGGGACAGGGGGATGGTATGGATTATCAAATATTCCTCCTTTGCGCGTATCCGCCCCGCTCGGACTGGTGCCCATCTATTATGTCGCCCTGGGCATGTTCTTTCTCCTGCTCTTCTTCATGGACAAAATCATCCATTCTTCCATCGGTTTGGCTTTTGTTGCACTCCGGGAAGCCGAACAATTTGCGGAAAGCCTTGGAGTGAACCAATACAAATATAAACTCATGGTATTTAGCATGTCGGCTTTTTTTACGGGCGTCATGGGAGCATTTTATGCCCATTATATCAGCAAGATTACCCCCGCGATCCTAAACCTTGACCTTTTTCTGTTGGTGATGGTAATGGTGGTCCTCGGGGGAAAAGGAAGATTTCCCGGCGCGGTGATCGGCGCTTTTGTTCTCACCGTACTCAATGAGGTCTTGCGGGCGGCGGAGATCTATCGGGTTCTTGTGCTTGGATTGATCATTGTTTTGACAATGATCTATATGCCAAATGGCCTAATGGGGAGCTTTGAGCTCGTGGCCCACTCTATCGGAAGAAGGTTGAAAAGAAGCCCTGTTCTGTAAACTCGCTACTTGATTAGAAAGCAAGTGGGTGTGCTGGAAAACCTTCGTTGCTGTACCTTCAGTTGTCCTAAATTGCCCTTGCTTTTATACTGACCCAATGTAAAAGAAACGCCAGGGTTACCTGGGCTGAGAGACTGATTAATTCTACCCCTTAGCGTTTCAATGTTTGCCTCTCGGACCCATTGGGAAAGCCACGTAAGGTAAGGGTTTTATATTTTCCATACGAAATAATCAATATCTAAATGTTATTATTTGTTCTTTCCCATCTTCAGTATTGACAAAACCACGATCTTTGATATTGTTGTCTCATCGATTGAATAAAATAGTTCACAGGGTAACAAGGTGTGGGTTCACTTCATTGGGTGAAGTTGCATTTTTTGGATGAAGCTGGGAAATGAAGCTTTAGGAGAATCCAGGTGGAGTGCAACCATGCTATTTTTGAGACCTATTTGAAACTTGCAGGCTTAAATGATCAGTGGCTATTCAACTTTCCCTCCCATCTCTGTTTAACGAATCAATATTGCGAATTCACGTTCGTCAAGAAACAGCTGAAAAAGTAGGCAGATCACGACTTGGCCGCTTAGATAAGGAGGGATTGGGAAAGGAGGTGAGCACCGAGAAGGCTGTTGAAGCATGGTTTTTAAAGAGAAGGGTTCATTTCTCATTTTGAGAAAGGAGGAGTACAAATGAAAAAGTTAATCTTCATCGTTCTGGCAGTATTATTTATCACCTTTTCAGCTTTTTTGGGCTCCGCCAGAGAAACCTCTGCCGCAGAGCCGATAAAAATCGGTGCTATTTTAGATTTTACCGGGCCGGTGGCGGACTTGGGCCCGAAGTTCAAGGTGGGCATCGAGTTGGCCCTTGAGGAAGCAGGCTACAAGGTGGCGGGCAGGGAGATTAAGCTTATTGTCGAAGACGGCGCAACGGACGTCACGGTTGCCCTCGACAAGTTCAAAAAACTGGCGGATAAAGATCAGGTTCATATCTGTATCGGTCCGCTCATGGGCGATGCCCATCTGGCCATTGCACCCTACGCCGCCGAAAAGAAGGTCCTGATCACCTCTCTGATCAACGGAATGTTCGAGACGATAAAATACAAGACCTATCTCATCTACCCAACCACGGTCGACGCGCAGACTTATCCTTTCGGGCAGTATGCTTTTCAAAAATTGGGTTACAAGACAATGATTACGGTAGGTGCGAATTATGCAGGTAAAATAGGTTATGCGAACGGTGTTAAAAAGGGCTTTGAGGATGCCGGAGGCAAGGTGCTTCAGCAATTATGGCCACCTGTCGGCGCCCCGGATTACAGCCCATTTATTTCGGCCATCAAGAAAGCGGATGTCGTCATGTATGCGCTCGAGGGCCCTGGACCCGTCAGCCGCTTCATCTACCAGTACCGACAAGCGGGATTGAAGATGCCGATGGTGACCATTACCCAGGACGGGGATTATACGCCGGAGGCATTGAAAGAGCTTGGAGATATCGCCCTTGGGATTAAAGGGGAAGCCTCCTATCCTTGGCAGATCAATACCCCGATCAACCAAAAATTTGTGAAGGCCATCAAGGCCAAGACTGGAAAGGTACCGAGCTGCTCGGAACAGAATGGCTATGCACTCACGAAGGCCATCCTGGAAGGTTTAAAGGCTACGGGCGGCGATGACTCATTCGATAAACTCTGGCCAGCGGTGCTAAAGCTTAAGATGGACACCCCGCAAGGTCCCCTCTCCTTTACTCCCGAAGGGGTTGCCATTACCGATGTCTATGTGACCGAGGCGCAGAAGAAAGACGGTGAATATGTATTGTCGCCACCTCTTTATACTGTGAAAGCCGTTCGCGATTGGCGGCTGCCTAAAAAGTAATCGACGATCAGCAGGTGGGGCCTTCTCTGCTCCACCTGCCTCCTTTTGAATCAAGGATGCACGAGATCGATTCCAATGGAAGTGTTTGCTCGAAATCTACTGAACGGAATCTCTTTTGGCATGGTCCTCTTCCTTGCAGGCTCGGGTCTGTCTGTCGTCATGGGGGTGATGGGGGTTACCAACCTGGCCCATGGCGCATTGTATATGTTAGGCGGTTATGTGGGGTGGACGGTGGCTATCCACTTCGGGATGAATTTTTGGTTAGCCATCTTCTTAGGTGGGCTGGTAAGTGGGCTAGTAGGCCTAAGCATTGAACGAATCTTCTTACGCCATCTCTATAAGCAGCCAAATGAACAGGTCCTCCTCACCTTTGGTTTTGTCTATATCATCACGAACCTCTGCATCTGGATCTGGGGGGGGCGGCCTCGCATGCAATTTACTTCCCCTGCCCTGTCAGGCCTCTTAGACATCTTTGGAATGCCTTACCCTATCACGCGCCTTGTGATCATTGGAATAGGACTCATCGTTGCGATCGTTTTATGGTGGTTGCAAGATCGAACCCGAGTAGGTGCGATCATTCGGGCGGGAATGGATGACAAAGAGATGACGATGGGCCTTGGGATCAACCTTGAGAGAGTTTCGATGCTGGTCTTCTTCTTAGCGGCTTTTGTCGCCGGGGTGGCTGGTGTGGTGGGAGCTCAGCTCATGGGCGTGCACAGCATCTTGGGCCTCGATATTCTGCTGGTCGCATTGATCGTCGTCATTGTGGGCGGCATGGGCTCGGTGCAGGGCTCGCTGTTAGGGGGTGTTTTGATCGGTTTGATCGACACCTTTGGCAAATCCCTCTTTCCGCAATTGGCCATGTTTACAATGTACCTTGCGATGGTCGTCATCCTGCTTCTTAAGCCAAGCGGCATCCTGGGAAGGAGAGTTTGAGAAATGGCAATAAGAGGAAGTGCGTTGCAGGGTCTGATCAGCCGTTTTTCGCCATGGCTCGGCGCTGGAGTTGTCCTGGGCCTATTGCCCGCTCTGCTGCCATCTTATATGCAAAGCATTTGCACCAAGTTTCTTATTTTCGCTATCTTTGCCACGAGCTTCGATCTTATTTACGGCCATGCCGGGCTTCTTTCCCTGGGGCACGCCGCCTTCTTTGGAGCGGGAGGCTATGCGGTTGGGGCGCTCATGCTCCATACAGGCATCACCTCCTTCTGGGTTGGTCTTCCATTAGGGATCCTGGTCGCAGCGGCCGTTGCGGCTCTCTTTGGTTTTATCTCCCTGAGAGTATCAGGCATGTACTTTC
>Ga0335081_10009707_pt1 | contig 15508 bp, 13 predicted proteins | sample Lox_Sample_35_FD_206713 | JGI IMG/M metagenome (GOLD analysis project Ga0335081, IMG submission 206713) | Soil microbial communities from Loxahatchee National Wildlife Refuge, Florida, United States - Lox_Sample_3.5 | ecosystem: Environmental > Terrestrial > Soil > Wetlands | place: USA... | reverse complement strand
AACGCGCGCGGCCTACATGCTGGTGGGCGTGGCAGCGGTGGCGATCGTCTTCTATGTTTCGAGAGTTGGCGACCTGCCGGCGCTGAACTGGTTGTTGAGCACGCTGTTGCCCTACGCGGTCTTCGCTTTGATCGTGGTTTTCGCGGTTGAGATCAGGCAAGCTCTCGCCAGGCTGGGCCGCCGAATTACGCTGAGCCGGGTTGCGGCCTCTGAAGCCGACGCCTACGACGACATCGTGCTCGCCGCCAATCTTTTCTCTCAGAACCAGACCGGCGCGCTGATCGTGATGGAGCGCGAAATCGGATTGCGGACGTACATCGAAAGCGGCGTGCCTTTAGACGCTCGGCTTTCCTACGATCTGCTGGCCACGATTTTTCGTCCCAGCGCTCCGCTGCATGATGGCGCGGTGATTGTGCAGAAGGACCGGATTGCGGCGGCGGCATGCTTTTTGCCGCTATCGATGAATCCGGTGCTTTCGACGCAACTGGGCACGCGGCACCGCGCCGGGATCGGAGTGACGGAAGAGACGGACGCGATCGCGGTGATCGTTTCCGAGGAAACGGGCGCGATCAGTCTGGCGGTCGGCGGGAAAATCGAGCGCGATCTTACCGTAGAACAACTGCGCGAGCGGATGGGAGAGCTGTTAAGGCGCTACGTTCCGGCGGTGACCTTGCCAACTCCAATTTCCGATGTGGAAGTTTTAGACTCGCCGGGGATGGAAATGAAGAAGGCAGATTCCGGTGGCCGGCCGCGAGCGGAAGGTGAGTCTTGAGGGACTTCCTGCGACGTTATGTTTTCCCCAATTTCGGGTTGAAACTGATTTCCCTGGCTCTGGCCGCAGGGCTTTGGGTGGCGGTGGCGCGTGAGCCGGCGGCAGAAGTTGCCGTCGACGTTCCGATTGAGTTTCGCAACATCGCAGAAAATCTGGAGGTCATTACCGAGGCGATTCCGCAAGCTCAGATCCGGCTGCGCGGCCCGGAATATCTGGTAAGGGAATTGAGACCCTCCGATGTGCATGCCGAAATTGACCTCTCAGGTCTGAAACCGGGCGAGCATACGTTCGACCTCACGGCACGGCAGATACGACACCCCCGGGAATTGGCGGTGGTGCAGATTATCCCCAATCAATTTCATCTTGCTTTCGACGCGCGGCTGACGCGCTCGGTGGAAGTACACCCGCGCGTGTTTGGGACTTTTGCTTCCGGCTATCGCATCGGACAAATCGTGGTGGAGCCGTCCACAATCACGATCACTGGCCCCGAGAGCCGGGTTGCCGCGGTGGATGCGGCGATCACCGATCCGATTGATGTGAGTGGAACGATCGAGCGCGCGACTTTTGTGCGCCACGCTTATGTATCCGATCCGCTGGTGCAGGTGACCGCGTCCAACCCGGTACGAATCACCGTGGTCATGGAAAAGACTCCCGCGCCTGATCACGGGCATTGATTTTTCTTCCCATGAAAACCCAAACCCGGCAATTGTTCGGAACGGATGGAATTCGCGGCGTGGCCGGCGAATTTCCTTTGACGCTGGAAAGCACGTTCTTGATTGGACGGGCGCTGGGGGACGATCTGGCCCGCATGAGCTCAAGGCCGCGAGTGGTGATTGGTCAAGACACGCGGGACTCGAGTTCGTGGATCGCGGACCGGGTGACGCAGGGATTGATTTCGGCAGGAGTTGAGGTGCACAGCGCGGGAGTGATTACTACCCCGGGGGTGGCGCATCTGGCGCGGGCGAAAGGCTACGCGGCGGGAGTGGTGATTTCGGCTTCGCATAATCCATGGACGGACAATGGAATCAAAGTTTTTTCCGGCGACGGTTTCAAACTGCCGGATTCGCACGAGCTGGCGATTGAGCAGGAGATTTTTTCGCTATTGCAGGACCCACCGTTGGAAGCAGGCGCTGGGAGTGCGCCTAGTCTTCCGGGAGACGCGGCCCTGCGGCGTGCGTACATTGAGTGGCTGACGCGGAATGTGAGTGCTGACCTGCGGAAGCTGCGAATTCTGGTGGACTGCGCCAATGGAGCGGCAACGGCGGAGGCGCCGGAGTTGTTTCGGAGCTGCGGGGTCGAGGCAACGTTTATCAATGCTGCGCCGGATGGAAAAAACATTAATGATGGGTGCGGGGCGCCGCATCCGGAGACGGTGGCTCGAGCGGTGGCGGAGAGAAGAGGCCAATTCGATTTAGGCGTGACGTTCGACGGGGACGCCGATCGCGCGCTATTCAGCGATGCCGATGGCCGAGTGGTGAATGGGGATGGAGTTCTGCTATTGGCTGCGCGGGAAATGCAATCTCGGGGCGTGCTGAAGAATTCAACTGTCGTGGCGACGACGATGTCGAATATGGGGTTGGAGATTGCGCTGAAGAAGTCGGGCATTCGCATGTTGCGGGCGAATGTTGGTGATAAGTATGTTCTGGAAGAAATGCTGAAGACCGGGGCAACGCTAGGCGGAGAGCAATCGGGGCACGTTATTTTTCGGGATGGCGAGGCGACAACTGGGGATGGATTGCTTACGGCGCTGCGAGTGATGGAAGTTCTGGAGAGAACGGGACAATCGCTGGCAGAGCTGATTAGCGATCTGAAAGTGTTTCCGCAGACGATTCAGAACGTGCGCGTGCGGGAGAAAGTGCCGTTTGCGCAAGTGCCGGAGATTCAGCAGGCCATCGAAGCGGCCGAGCGTGAGCTGGATGGCAACGGGCGCGTGGTGGTGCGGTATTCGGGGACTGAGCCGCTGGCGAGGGTTATGGTCGAGGCGGAGTCGGAAGAAAGAATGCGAGCGCTGACGGCAGGGATTGTTGGGGCGATTGGGAAGGCGTTGGGGGGGTAGCGGTCTTTGGATGCTAAAGCCGAGCTTCGCTCGGCCTGGACGGGCGAGGCGCCCGTCTCCACACGACTATTGCCGATTGACCTTTATTACAGATCTCTCCAGTTTGGCCCGGTGCCGATCTCAACGAGCAACGGCACGGCCAGGTCGTGAACCTGTTCCATCTGCTCGCGGACGAGCGATTTCATCACTTCAATCTCGGCTTCGGGAACCTCGAAGACCAGCTCATCGTGCACTTGCAGCGTCATCTTTGATTTCAGCTTCTGCTCGCGCAGCGCTGCGTCGATGCGGATCATGGCGATCTTGATGAGATCGGCGGCGGTGCCTTGCAGGGGCGTGTTAACGGCGGTGCGCTCGGCGAATCCTCGGAGATTGGCGTTTTTGCTGTTGATGTCAGGGATCGGTCGAACGCGGTCGAAAAGAGTTTTTACTTTCTGCTCGCGGCGGGCTTCTTCGAGAGTCGCGTCGATGAAGGCGCGCACACCTTTGTATTTTTCGAAATAAGCGTTGATGAACTGCCTGGCCTCGCCCGGTTCGATGCCGAGATTTTGCGACAGACCGAAAGCGGAGAGGCCATACACGATGCCGAAATTCACGACTTTCGCCTGGCGGCGATGATCGGGCGTGACCATGAGCGGAGGAACTCCGAAAACCTGGGAAGCGGTGAGCGTGTGAATGTCGTCTCCGCGGCGGAAGGCTTCGACGAGCAGTGGATCTTTTGAAAAATGTGCGAGCAGGCGCAATTCGATTTGCGAATAGTCGGCGGCAAGGAGCACGTGGCCGGGCTCGACGGTGAAGGCGGCGCGAATTTCGCGGCCAAGTTCTGTGCGAATGGGAATGTTCTGCAGATTGGGATTGGCGGAAGAAAGCCGGCCAGTCGCTGTGCCGGTCTGGCTGAAGGTGGTGTGCAGGCGACCGGTATCGGGGCTGAGCAGAGCGGGTAAAGCATCGACGTAAGTTGATTTGAGTTTGGTGAGCTGGCGGTATTCGAGCACAAGGCGCGGCACTTCGTGCTCAGCGGCGAGACCCTCGAGCACATCGACGGCGGTGGAAATGGTTTTGCCTTTTCCGTACTTCACGGGCTTGGGGAGGCCGAGCTGGTTGAAAAGCACGTCGCCGAGCTGCTTGGGCGAATTGATGTTGAATTCTGATCCGGCAAGGCCGTAAATCTCTTTGGCTTTCGCGTCGATTTCTTTTTCAAGACGCGATGACATTTCATCCAAAACGGTCCGGTCAATCTTGACTCCAGCTTCTTCCATGCGCGCGAGAACGGGGAGGAGCGGCAGATCGATTTCCTCGTAAAGTTTCAGCAGGCCGGATTGTTCGACTTCATGGCGCAAAGCTGTCGCCAGGCGACCGGTGATGTCGGCGGCCTCCGCTAATCCTCCGGCTAGCTGGAGATTGAACCGGCGCAAAGCGACGTCTGCGAGGCGGTGCGAAGAATACGTTGGATCGAGCAGATAGGAATACAGCATGGGATCGTGGCGAAGGCCGGCGATTTGCCCGCACCCGAGAGCGTGGCTTGCAGCTTTGGAATCGTGGATGGATTTGGAGATGTGCTCGTCGGCAAGCACGTCGAGCAATTTCGCGCGGGCAGAATCTGCCGTGATTGCGACGGCTGAGCCGGGCACGGCTGAAATCGCCATGCCACGCGATTTGTTTGCGGGAACCGACGCGCCGGCTAGCGGTAATAAATTAGACTCTGGCTCAGCCTCGTGTTCCGCTTCATCTTCGTCGGCAGCTGTTTGTTCGGTCTCAATTGCAACGGCGAGCGCGCCACCGGCGGAAATGCTCTTCACCACGGCTTCGACATCTTCGACCGTTTTGGCTTCGCTGTACTGCGCTTCACTGACCGGGACTACGGGCAGCAATTCCTTCAGCAAGGAAGTGAATTCCATTTCAGTGAAAAGAGAGCGCAAGGCCTCGACGTCGGGCTGGCCGGTCTTCATGGCCGCGAGATCGAGATCGATGGGAACGTTGCGATCAATCGTGGCCAGCTTTTTGCTGAGCAACACAGCCTCGCGATTATTCTGAAGAGATTCGCGGTAAGTTTTCTTTTCGACTTCAGCGGCACGATCGAGGGCGTTTTCGACTGTGCCAAAGCGCTTGATAAGCTCGACCGAACCTTTGTCGCCGATGCCGGGAGCGCCGGGGATGTTATCGATGCTGTCGCCGCGGAGGGCCATGACGTCCACGACTTGTGCGGGAGAAACTCCGAGGATTTCTTCGACCTTGGCCGCATCGCAGACCAGGTTATCTTTCGGAGGATTCAGAATCTGGACGCGATCGTTTACCAACTGCAGCATGTCTTTGTCGCTGGAGACGACGTAGACCGAATAGCCATTTGCGGCCGCCTGGCGGGCAAGAGTGCCGATGACATCGTCGGCTTCGTAGCCGGCGTGTTCGAGAATCGGAATGCGGTAGCCCTCGAGCGCGCGGCGAATGTAGGGCAACTGCTGGGCGAGCTCGGCGGGCATCTCCGCGCGATTGGCCTTGTAGCCGCGGTATTCGACTTCCTGAAAAGTCTGGGTTTTGAGGTCGAACCGGCGAACGTGGGTGATGGCTTCCGCCTGCTGATCGCGAAACGTGGGCGCTGCAACATCGAAGACAGCGGCGAGATATTCAGGCGCGAAGTCTTCGCGCAATTTTCGGAGCATGTTAACGAAAACGTAAGTCGCTGCGGTAGGCAGGCCGCTGCGGGTGGACATTCCGCGCTGGCGCGCCATGGCGTGATAGGCGCGGAAGATGAAAGACATTGCATCCATCAGGAAGATGCGCGAGCCGCTGAGCGCGAGTTTCTCAACTTCTGCGGGAGTCCTGGGCACAACCGTAAGCCCTTCGCTCTTGGCGGCTGATAGCGGAGATTTTCTCTTGGGAGGCAACTCTTAAGTTTAGCAGCAGGGCGATGAGGCGAGGCCCCCGATCGAAAAGAGACTTACTGTCCGAAATTCGTTGACCACAAAGGGCACGAAGGTGCACAAAGGTTGAACCTTGGAAAAACAGATCGCAGTTTCCGGTTCTCAGTTCTCGGAGTTAAATTTCTACTGATTATGGACTGGACGTCCGTATTCGGAGTTGTAATGCAGCTTGATCACGCCGCACGTGCCTTGCTCGGGGGAATACACGACACAGGTGTCGAAGGGCTGGGAATAGACGTGCAGACTGACGGCACGCTGATTGAACTCGCGTGGATTGCGAACGCGATGCACGGGTTCAAGCGGATCAACGGCACAGGGATGCTCGGGGTTCATCTCGACCGTTTCCGTGGTTTCGAGCTTGCAAACGCCGCGATCAATATCCTGAAAAACCGTGCGATAGTTCTCCACGAGCAGGCGGCCGATGGGCACGGCCATCCAGCAGTTTTGATCGCGATGATTGTGCACCGAGCTGACCTGGCCTGGCTCCCAACAAATGGCAATCAGCTCGTAGAGCGGAGTCTTATCGATAAGGTTCCGAGTGTAGTGTTGGCGGTCCCAGGTCAAATAAGACGTCAAGGAGTCAGGAGCAACGGGAGTGGATTCGAGAAAATGCAGGATTTCACCGGTGCCTTTGAACGCGGAGCCGGGGAACTTCCGCAGATCAGTTACGAGATCCTGGATCGATGCCTGCCGGGTTGCCGCCCGAGAACTCATGGTTCGCTCCTCGCGGCCCCAGTATAGCTTCTATTCGACGAACATGCAGTCTCCATAGGAGTAAAACCGATACTTCTGCTCGACGGCGTGGCGATAGGCTTGCAGCACGGTTTGCGTTCCGGCAAACGCACAAACCAACATTAGCAACGAAGATTGCGGAAGATGAAAATTGGTGAGCAAAGCTCCAATCACGCGGAATTCATAGCCAGGATAAATAAAAATATCGGCAGCGCTGTGTCCAGCTTGTATCTGACCTGTGATTCGGGCGGAATGCTCCAGCGCGCGGACGGTTGTTGTGCCTACTGCCACCACGCGCCGTTTCGTTTCCAGAGCGCGATTGATTTTCTCCGCCGTTGCCCCGGAAATTTGATAGGGCTCGGAGTGAAGCTTATTTTCCTCGACTTTTTCAGCGTGGAGCGGCTGGAATGTTCCCAAGCCGACGTGCAGCGTGATTTCGGCAATTTCAATTCCTCTCTGCTTGATTCTATGCAGGATCTCCGGCGTGAAATGCAGCCCGGCGGTAGGCGCAGCCACGGACCCGCGCTCCTGCGCGTAAATCGTCTGGTAACGCTCCCGGTCTTCGCGAGAGTCGGCGCGTTTGATATAAGGAGGCAACGGCACGTGCCCCAGGCGCTCGAGCAGTCCAAAAAAGTCGCCCACCGATGCAAAACGAATTCGCCGTTCTCCAAAAGGCCCACGAGCCGTGACCTCGGCGTGCAGTTGGTCCTGATCGCCAAAGAACAACCGCTCCCCAAGCCCGATTTTGCGCCCTGGGCGCACCAGGCACTCCCATTCGTTCGGCTGTGACGAAACCTGTCTCGTGAGCAGAACTTCAACTTCACCTTTGAGGAATTCTCGCGATGCAGGATTGTGAGGGCTTAAGGGTTGAGCGTTCGCTCCGCTCCTGCGCCCGAAGAGCCGGGCGGGAAACACTTTTGTATTGTTGAAGACGACCAGATCGTCAGGCCGCAAGAGGTCTGGAAATTCCAGGAACTCACGATCGCTCCAACGGGCCGCGACGCGGTCCAGATGAAGAAGCCGTGAAGCGGCACGGTCGGGGAGAGGCTCCTGTGCAATCAGGTCTTGTGGAAGCAGGTAGTTGAATTGGGAGACCTGCACGCGTCCTGATTATAGGGTCAGGAAAACGATTTTTTCGGCCCTAACGGCCTCATTGCGCAGTACATTGTAAACAGGATTGTCTGAATAGAGTTAGTGCGATACCATTACGCCCGATGTTCAGCGGGTCCCTCTCCCCTGCTGCCCTAGGAACATGCCAAGCGAGCGTCAATACCGTCGTGAGATTGTTGTCCTTGGCCGGGCCTTGCACGACCGCGGCTATGTGGCTGCGATGGACGGCAACCTGTCCGTCCGCCTGGACGAGAACCGCATTCTGTCCACCCCAACCTCCATGTGCAAGGGAATGCTGCGGGCATCCGACCTTGTAATTGTCGATCTGGACGGCCGGCGACTGGCAGGAAGCCGCGAAGTCTCGAGCGAGATTGGCATGCACTTGCTGATCTATCGACTGCGGCCGGACGTCGAGGGCGTGGTTCACGCTCATCCGCCCACCGCAACAGGGTTCGCAGCCGCCGGAATGGCGCTAAATCAGCCGCTTGTGTGCGAAGTCGTCATGGGGCTGGGATCGATACCACTGGCCCGGTATGGCACTCCAGGCACGCCGGAGTTGACGGATGCGCTGGCTCCGCTAGTGCCGCAGTACGACGCTATTCTGATGTCCAACCATGGCGTGGTTTCCTACGGCGTCGATTTACAGCACGCATATATGAAGATGGAGATTGTTGAACACTTCGCGCAGATCGCCCTCGTGACCCATCTGTTGGGACGTCAGCGGCCGTTGGAAGGGCAGGACCTGGAAAAACTGCTGGTGGCCCGCAGCAAATATCAGGGATCGCGATCGGCCGCGCCCCTCCCACTGATGGCCCCTTGCGACGGAGACGGAAATCACGCTGATCGACCGCGCGCGGCATCGGTTTTTGAATCAGCCGCCAAAGCCCGTGCTCTGCGCCAGCGCGGATAAAGCTGGCTTCATTTCCCCTTCAGCGCGATCGGCGAAATTTTCACTCTTGCATTTCCAACCAGCGCCGCAACCTGGAGTATTTCAGAAACCCTTACTCGCCTCCGATTCTGAAGCGAAATCCTGCTCGAACGTTGATGCCGAGAGCGGGGTAGCCGACGACTTCGTTGTAGTGCGCGTTTAGCGCATTTTCGAGATTGGCGTAGGCCGTGACGCGAGGACGAATCTGATACCAAGCGCCCATATCCACGCGCGCGTAGCCGGCGGCATGATCGATGCCAAATCCGAGAAAATCGGAATCGAAGCGCCGGCCGACCGCGCTCACTCCAAGATTTCCGCCCCAGCGATTCCCAAGATGGGTCAACAAGAGGCTGCCCAATTGTTTTGGACGGCGCAGGAATGGGTTGCCCGCTTGAAGCTGTGGCTCGCAGAAATTTGCCGGCGTGCAAAGCGGAGCGGCAAGAATTTGGGTTGAGGTGTAGGTGTAAGCTCCGCTGAGGAGCAGCCCTGAATGAATTTTGCCCTGAAGCTCGACTTCGGCGCCGTGGGCCAGTGACCGGTCAACATTGAAAAATTGCCCCAGGTTCGGATTCTGAGGATCAAGTGCGAACTCGATCTGATCATGAAACAGGTTGTTGAAGTAGTTCGCGGTCAGGACATATTTGCCGCGCAGAAAATTCTGCTGAATCCCGGCTTCAAATGCCCGGTTCCGTTCTGGTTGCAGTCCCGGATTCGCGACGGTGAATGATGTGGCGAAGGTTTGGTCGAGGCCGGGCTCGAGGAAGCCATCGGCAAATGTAAAGCGCAAACGCGTACCCGAAAAAATTTGGCCTCCGCGCAATGCCAAGAAAGTCAGGGCTACGCGGGGCACCGCAGTGTTGCCAAATTGACTGTTGTGCACGAAGCGCACGCCGGCAACGGCTGACAAGCGACCGAATGTAGCTTGCTGCTGCGCGTACACATCCTGATTTAGCCGTTGGCCGTGGGCGGGGGGAGGAAAACCCACGTCTCCGATAAAGCCATTTTCATCCTCCACTCGATAGCCGAAGGTGGTTTGCGTCCAGGTCCTCTCAAGGTAGTTGGCCTGATATTCGAACCCGGCACGGTTGATGTGATCGACCTCATGTGTGGGGAAACTGCCGACCAAATCCTTCTCTGTGTATTGGTAGTTGTAGTCGAAGCCGGTGACGCGATGCTGCCATCCCGAAGGCGCGGTCACGGTCAATTGCAAGCTGCCGAGCAGGTTGTTGAGTTGAGACGCTTCAATTGGATTCGGCGGCAATAACGGAGCGCCGTTGAAGTTCCATTCACCGGGCACGCCGGTGTTGCTGTTGGAATGGCGAAGGCGCAGGCGTAGAGAAACGTTGTCGCTCAGAGCGGCCCCAAGGTTCGCGCCCTGGAGTGAATCTGAGTACGCATTGTTTATTCCCTGGCCGTTGGTATTGAACTGGTCGCCGAATAAGTTGTAATCGAACGCGCCGTGGGCGCCGGAAAGTGAAGCATAGCCGTTGGCAGTGCCGAAGTTGCCGCCGTCAGCGCTAAAAGTGAGCTCAGGCACGCGCGTGCTTCCATTGCGCGTCCAGACTTGCACGACGCTGGTCATCGCATCCGTGCCATAGAGCGTGCTTTGCGTGCCGCGCATGAATTCCAGACGGTCAGCTTCGGTGAGGGGAAGGGTGCCGAAATCGAAGCTGCGGTTGGGCACATTGATCGTGACGCCGTCCACAATCACCTTGTTGTAAGTAGAGTTGCCGCCGCGCACAAAGAGTGAAGACAATCCGCCGCGCTGGCCAGAAGTACTGATGACCGCTCCCGGAAGAAAACGGAGAGCGTCGTTGGCAGCGACCGGGCGCATGACTTGCAATTGCCCACTGCTTAGGGTTTCTACCCTGGCTCCGGAAGTTTCGCCTGGAACGGGATTGCTGGTCGCGGTCACTACAACGGTTTCTGCCGCCGGCGCCAGGTGAAGTTGCACGGTCAATTCTTTTTGCGACCCGGTAAGACCGGTGGTTTGCACCCCGAAGCCGGGCGCCAGAACTCGCACGCGAAGATGTTTTTGCGGAACATCGTGAAAAATCGCCAGCCCTTCAGCGGAAGTTCTTTCGATGGCAAGCGGAGTTCCGCTTTCTTGTGGCAGCAATTCCACTTGCGCGGCAAACACGGCGGCAGATTGTGGATCGACAACCTTGACAGTGAGGTCGGCGGCAAAGACCAACCTTCCCAGAAGAATCAGGCAAGCAAAAAATCGAACGAAGCGCATGGCACTCCTCCTTTACACGCGAAAGGGGTTGGTGTGGAGGGTTCGCGCCGGTCTCCTGGCTTTGCGAGATTGCCTTAACGCATTCGGCCTTCCCAGGCAACGCCCAGTGGCCGAATGCAAATTCACTCGCTTACAGTTGCGCGGCAGCGCGGGATTTTCACCCGCTTCCCTGACTCATCGAAGGATGAAGTCGCGCGAACCAAAGATTGTGAAAGAGCAAAACGAACGTGGAAGGAATCTACTCGCCGGTCGAGGTGAAAGTCAACCCGTGCGTCAAATCAGTGCGCATGCCGCGGCGTAGCTCGCCCAGAGCCTTCGCTCAGCAAAAGAAAATGTCGCTTCGCGCAGGATGGCCCATACACAAATCAGAGAGTATGCAGATAGGCGAGCAGATCGTCCATCTGTTGCTGGTTCAGCACCTGCCCGAAACCGGGCATCATGTTGCGTCCGTAGCGAACGATGTCGGCGACCTGCTGGTCGTTGGCCGGCAACCCGCTTTTCGGAAGGAACTGGCGCTTGAAAATGCCTTTCATGCTGCCGGCTTTCTTCTCGCGCGAAGAGTAAGGTTCATGGCAGCGGTCGCACTCCTGATCGTAAATGCGCCGTCCAGCGGCCTGCTGAGGGTTCAGGCCGAGCTGAGCGTCGGTCTTGCGCAGCTCGGTGTTGCAGGCAGGCAACAGGAAAAGAAACGACAGCGTGCCCGACAGAAAGACAAGCGCAAGTCCGCGCCCGGGACCCACAAATTCCAAATTGGAGCGAAGCAAAAAAGATTGCATCGGGACCGTGCCGCGCGACTTTCCACGGACTTACAATAATAAAGGAAACGTCATGGCAGTGAATGTCAAAAGGATCTACGACAAACCTGCACGCAGCGATGGCACGCGGATTCTGGTGGACCGACTTTGGCCGAGGGGGGTCAGCAAATCGCGCGCTGCCCTGGATGCCTGGATGCGTGATCTCTCGCCGTCGAGCGAGTTGCGGCAGTGGTACCACTCCCACCCAGAAAGCTGGCAAAGTTTCCGCAAACGCTACCTGAAAGAGCTGGCTGATCCGCACGCGGCTGAGGCTCTCAATCAGCTTCACCAGCTGGCAGGCAAGCGCAAGCCATTGACTCTTCTGTTCGCCTCCAGGGACGAGGAACGCAACAACGCGGTAGTTCTGAAAGATCTTCTCGATGGCATGCGCAAGCCGCCGACCGGGACCGGGCCGGGCGCGGCCAGGGACTTGCGAGTGCGCGAAGCGCGGCGGGCGCGTTAGGACAGCAGAAACCGACCCTCGATATGGCCTTCCGTGCGACTGGGGCTCGCCAGGCCTCACCCTTCCTGATTTAGAATCTCGCCATATGCGGCCCATTTTCGAGTGGCATCTCAGCCAACGGACGCTGCAACTGGGCCGGCGCACGTTCATCATGGGCGTGCTGAACGTCACTCCGGATTCATTCTCCGACGCTGGATTACACTTCGATTGCGACCGGGCCGTGGAGCATGGACTGAAGCTGCTTTGCGATGGCGCCGACATCGTCGACGTGGGCGGCGAGTCTACGCGGCCGGGGGCCAGAGTGCTGGCTTCAGAGGTGTCGAACGGATCTTCTCAATCCAATTCGGCCCAAACCGCCGGGGGGAAGACAGGCGTGAGCGAGAAGGAAGAACTGGAAAGAGTGATCCCGGTAATTACACGGCTGAAAAAAGAAAAGCCGGACGCAATTGTTTCGATCGATACCTACAAAGCGGCCGTAGCGCGCGCGGCTGTGGAAGCTGGCGCGGAGATCGTGAACGACGTCAGCGGTTTTCTCTGGGACCCGCGAATGGCGAAAACTGTCGCAGAGTTAAAGTGCGGCGCCGTGCTGGTGCACACACGTGGGCGTCCTGAAGAATGGCGCAGCCTACCTCATGTAGCTGATATGGTTACTCTGGTAAAACGCGAGCTTCGCGACCGTGCTGACCTCGCGCAGATGGCTGGAGTGAAACGTGAGCGGCTGGTGCTCGATCCAGGCTTTGGCTTCGGCAAGAACCAAGAGGAAAATTATCCTCTTCTGAAGAGGTTCGAAGAATTGCATCAGTTGCGCTATCCCTTGCTGGTCGGAGTCTCGCGAAAATCTTTCATCGGCCGCGCGCTGGCGCACGACGGGAAAGATGTGCGGGTGGATGACCGTCTTTACGGGACGCTGGCCGCGGAAACCACCGCAATTGCCAAAGGAGCTCACATCATTCGCACTCATGATGTGCGGGCCTGCGCGGATGTGGCACGCATTGCTGATCTGGTGGCCGGATGAAGCTCAGAACAGCTTCTGCGAATCGAGCAGAATCGTAACCGGGCCGTCGTTCACAAGTTCGACTTGCATCATCTCCTGAAAGCGCCCGGTGTGGCAGGCAAGCCCGGCCTCGCGAAGGCGTTTGACAAAGTGCTCATACAGTTCGCGCGCCAGTTTAGGTTCGGCTGCGGCGTCAAATGACGGCCGCTTGCCCCGGCACACATCGCCGTACAAAGTGAACTGAGAAACAACCAGCACCGAACCGCCAACATCCGGCACTGCCAGGTTCATTTTCCCGTTCTCATCTTCAAAAATGCGCAGGCCGCTGATTTTTTCTGCCAAATAGTCTGCGTCGCTTGCCGAATCCGACGCAGCCACACCCAGAAGAACCAGCAATCCGCAGCCGATCTCACCGGTAATCTCTCCGTTTACCGTAACGCGGGCACGGCTTACGCGTTGGACGACGGCGCGCATGGAAGTCGAATCATGATACGGCAGGGGCCTGTTTTCTTTGCGAACTTTGCGAGCGGCTCTGCGCCCCCGGCGGTTAAGAGCTTTTCTTCCAGTTCATGGAGAACAATCATTAACCGCACAGATCGCAGAGAAGAGCCGCGAAGGACGCCAAGAAGTTCTCTTCGTCGACGTTAGGACAGTACGGAAACTGGGTACTGGGTCAGTTTGAATGTCCACAGCCAAGATTAAGTGTTGCGCACCGCAACACTAATATCAGACACTGTTTGCGTGACTGTCAGCAAGGGAAAACGACCACGCGACCCAAATCAGCTTGCGAAGTGGATCGTAGACCGCTCGACAAGTGACGCGCCAGAGCCTCAGTCCGTCGAGATTCCAGCCCCGCCGTCTGATCTGTCTGCATATATGGCAGCGATAGGGCGCAAGGGCGGGCAGATCGGCGGAAAACGTCGGTTGAAGACCATGACTAAAGAGCAGCGCCGTAAGGTCGCCGCTAAGGCGGCTAAAGCACGATGGCGTCGCAAGGATTAGATGTCCAGATGAAATTGCAAATTCCGTTGATCGAAAGTTGCGATGCAACTATCCAGAAAGCCGGTATGACCCAATAGGCCGATCCCCGAAGCATCAAGCCCAGTGGTAAATCCTGCGTGTATGTCCTTAACGATAAGGGGGACGAAAGTCGTCATGGAACTGGCTAGAAAATCATCAATGTTCCCCACTTCCAGTTTGATTTTGTCGTAGTAAACGATGTTGGATGAATTGCCTACTCCCCCTGCGGTGTTGCGCTCCATTTTTAATGGATCAAGTTTTAACGCCAAGGCAAAGGACATAGGAAAGGCGCAGCCGTCTGCTCCGGAATCCACACAGCTTACGGCCTTAATCGAATTCCCGTTCGATCCGGTCAACTGCGTTAGCACATGAGCGCGGGCAAGGGTCTGGCCATTCGGAAAGGGAGGCGATGGCGGAACAGTAATCACCCTATATGCAAACGTATGGCGTGCCATGGCAAGGGCTTACAGAAACAACATTTCCGGACTTTCGGGAACTTTCACTATAAGCGGGTCGTCCACGCCGTTGGCGCGAGCCTGTGCGAGCACCTGCTGTACGTCGGCACCATAGGCCACGACCGCATGTTTGTATATCGCCGCCCATGCGCCAGCAGGGAGTCCTTCCAGAACATCGCTCAGATTGATAGGAGATGCCGCCATATTGGCCTCAGCTACATACAGTTAGATGCAGATAATGGGGAAGTGGCTACAACCAGTCATGGGCAGGTTACAGCACTCCGAAGGGGAGAACAACGACAAAATTGTCACAAATTTATTACTTTAGACACTGCCCTCCCAAAGAGGGAAAAATTAGCTTGACATGCTAAAGCGGCTATGGTATAAGGGTCAGTATGAATTGCTTGGACTCCGAAACCCGCGCCAGAGTGGTCAATTGTTTGATCGAGGGCTGCTCGATTCGTGCCGCTGTTCGCATGACCGGAGTGGCGAAGAATACAATCGTCAAGCTGCTGGCCGATCTCGGCTGCGCCTGCGCCGCTTACCACAACCAGAAAGTCCGCAATCTTAAGGTGCGCCGTTTGCAGTGCGACGAAATTTGGAGCTTCGTCGGCGCAAAAGCGAAGAACGTCCGAGCAGATAAAAAGCAAGAGGGATGGGGAGACATTTGGACATGGGTCGGAATCGATGCGGACACAAAGCTCGTGGTTTCGTATCTGGTGGGCGGACGCGATGCGGGGTGGGCCACAGAGTTCATGGAAGATTGCGCCAGCCGAATTCGCAATCGTGTGCAGATCACGACTGATGGTCACCGCGCCTATTTGGAAGCGGTAGAGAATGCATTCGGCGCAGACATTGACTACGCCATGCTTCAGAAAATCTACGGCGCACCGTCCGACGACGAAGCGCGGCGCTACTCTCCGGCGAAGTGCATTGGTTGCGACATGAAGGTAGTGAGTGGCGATCCTGACCCCAAGCACGTGAGTACCAGTTTTGTGGAGAGACAGAACCTCACGATGCGGATGCAGAT
>Ga0335081_10009706_pt1 | contig 15509 bp, 9 predicted proteins | sample Lox_Sample_35_FD_206713 | JGI IMG/M metagenome (GOLD analysis project Ga0335081, IMG submission 206713) | Soil microbial communities from Loxahatchee National Wildlife Refuge, Florida, United States - Lox_Sample_3.5 | ecosystem: Environmental > Terrestrial > Soil > Wetlands | place: USA: Florida... | reverse complement strand
TCGTTGACGGTCACCTCGAGCGCGCCCTCGGTGCCGGCGAGCGCGTCGCCGAAGCTCGCGACGTCGACGCCCAGCAGCTTGAGCTTGGTGGACGTGTCGGCGGCGGTGAAGCTGGCGGACCCGCCGGCGAGCCGGTCGGCCAGCACCTCGGCCATGGCGTAGCCCGGCGCGACCAGGCCGTAGACCCGGCCGCCGATGCAGGCGCATTCGCCGATCGCGTAGATGCCGGGATCGCTGGTGCGGCACCCGTCGTCGACCACGGCGCCGCCCCGGCCGCCGATGGCGAGCCCGGCCTCGCGGGCCAGCTCGTCCCGCGGGCGGACGCCCGCGGCGAACACCACGATGTCCACGTCCAGCTCGGTCCCGTCGGCCAGGGTGGCCAGCAGCCGGGACCCGTCCGGCTCGATCCGGCTGACCGAGGTGCCGAGCCGCACGGTGACGTTCAGGTTCTCGATCATCTCCCGCAGCAGCGCTCCCCCGCCCGCGTCCACCTGCTGCGGCATCAGCCGCGGCGCCAGCTCGACGACGTGCGGGGACAGGCCGAGCAGGCGGAGCGCGCGGGCGGCTTCCAGTCCGAGCAGCCCGCCCCCGACCACCAGGCCCGCCCGCCGGCCCCGGGTGCGCCCGGCGGCCCGCCCGGCCGCCGCGCGGATGGCGTCCAGGTCGTCGAGCGTCCGGTACACGAAGCAGCCGGGCAGGTCGCGGCCCGGTACCGGGGGGACGAACGGGGCCGAGCCGGTGGCCAGCACGAGCGCGTCGTAGCCGACGGCGGCGCCGCCGCTGGTGGCCACGGTGCGCGCCGCGCGGTCGATGCCGGTGACCGCCTCGCCGAGCCGCAGTTCGTAGCCCTCGCGGCCGCCGTGGCCGTAGCAGCCGTCCGGGACCAGGTCCAGCTCGTCCGCCGTGACACCGTCGAAGTAGGACGACAGCGCCACCCGGTCGTAGGCCCGGCGCGGCTCTTCCGACAGCACGGTGACCCGCCAGCGGTCCCCGGTGTCCCGGTCGCGCAGCGCCTCCACGAGCCGCTGCCCGACCATCCCGTTCCCGGCGACAACAAGGTGAGCAGGCATTCTCCTACCGTGGCGGGCGCCCGTTAGCCGCAGTCTTCCGGCGCGTTACGTTCACGAAACGCTCACCTCACGAGGGCGTCTCGTGGCCTGTGCGCAGGCCACGGCTCAGACCGCGGCGAGGCCGCCGTCCGCCGCGGCGAGCCACTCCACGATGCCCTCGACCGCGTCCCGGCAGGTTCCGCAGCCCGTGGTGGCGCGGGTGCGGTCGGCGATCTGCGTGGCCGCGCGGGCGCCCTCCTGCCAGGCGGCGCAGATGGCGGCCTTGGTGACGCCGTTGCACTGGCAGATGGTCGCCCGGCCGGGGAGCAGGACCGGTGAGCTGGCAGGCGCGGCGGGAGCGTTCCGGCGGGTGATGAGCAGCGACGCCCGGTCCGCGGGGAGGGGCGCGCCGCGGTCGAACAGCTGCGTGATCGTGCCCGCGGCGCGGGTGTCGCCGAGCAGGATCGCGCCGGCCAGCCGGCCGTCCCGCACGATGAGCTTCTGGTAGACGCCGCGCCCCGGGTCGGTGAACGTAATCACCTCCGCGCGGCCGCCGGCCCGCGCCGAGCCCAGGGTGGCCAGCTCGATGCCGACGGCCTTCAGCCGGACCACGGCGGGCGTACCCGTGTAGCTCGGCGCCGGGGCCGCGATCGCCCGGGCGGCGATGACCTGGGCCGCGACCCGGGCTTGCGCCCAGGAGGGGGCGACCAGCCCGTGTGTCCGCCCGCGGTGCTCGGCACATTCGCCGATGGCGAAGATCGCCGGGTCGGTGACGCTGCGCAGCTGGTCATCGACGATGACGCCGGCACCGGTGGCCAGGCCCGCGGCGCGGGCCAGCCCGGTGCGGGGCGCGGTCCCGCAGCAGAGCACGAGCAGGCCGGCGCGCAGCAACCGGCCGTCGCCCAGCTCGACCCCGGTGAGCCGGGCCCGGCCGTGGACCGCCTTGACCGAGACCCCGGTGCGCACCGCCACGCCCAGGGAGCGCACGGTGCGCGCCAGCATGCGGGACGCGCCCGCATCGAGCTGGCGTTCCATCAGCCGCCGCCCGCGCTGCACCAACGTCACCGGCAGCCCGCCGGCGGCCAGCCCGCGGGCCGTCTCCAGGCCCAGGACGCCACCGCCGAGTACGACCGCGCGGCGCGCGCCGGCGGCCAGCGCCTGGATCTCGGCGCAGTCGGCGGCCGTCCGGAACGCGACCGCGCCCGGTATCAGCCGGCCCCCGCCATCGGCCAGCCCCGCCGCCGCCGGCCGCACCGCGCTGCTGCCGGTGGCCAGCACGAGCACGTCGAAGGGCACGGCCGGCCCGCGGGCCAGGTGCAGCAGCCGCCGGCCGCGGTCGATCCGGACGGCGCGCACCCCGGCCCGCAGCGTCACCCCGCGGGCCGCGTACCAGTCCTCGGCGGCCAGCTCCAGGCTGGCCGGGCCGGCCGTGCCCGCCAGCACGTTGGGCAGCTGCACGCGGTTGTAGGCGCCGCCCTGCTCCTCGCCCACCACCGTGACGCGGGCGCCGGCCGTGCTGGCGAGCAGTTCCTGGACGAAACGGAAGCCCGCCATGCCGTTCCCGGCCACGGCTACCCGGAGGGTCACCGGACCGCCTCCAGCCGCACCGCGCACACCTTGAACTCCGGCATCTTCGAGACCGGATCCAGCGCGGGGTTGGTGACGCGGTTGACCGAGGCCGGGCCGCCCCAGTGGAACGGCATGAACACGGTGTCGGCGCGGATCGTCTCCGTGATCCGCGCCAGGCCCTCCGCCGCGCCCCGCCGGCTGATGACCCGGATCCGGTCCCCCTCCGCCAGGCCGTGCGCCGCGGCGAGGTCGGGGTGCATCTCCACGAACGGCTCCGGCTGCGCCTCCCGGAGCGCCCGTACCCGCCGGGTCTGCGCGCCGGACTGGTAGTGCTGCAGCAGCCGCCCGGTCGTCAGGTACACCGGGTACCGCGCGTCGAGTTCCTCGGCCACCGGGCGGTGCTCGACCGGGACGAACCGGGCCCGCCCGTCCGGCGTCGCGAACCGGTGCAGGAACATCCGCGGTGTGCCCGGATGACCCGGCGCGGGGCACGGCCAGAAGACGCCGTCCTCGGCGGCGATCCGCTGGTAGCTGATTCCGCTGTAGTCGGCCGGGCCGCCCGCGCTGGCCCGGCGCAGCTCCGCGAACACCGCCTCGGGCTCGGTGTCCCACCGTCCCGGCGCGTTCAGCCGCCCGGCCAGCGCGGCGATCACCTCCAGATCGGTCCGCACCCCGGCCGGCGGTGCCGCGGCGCGCCGCCGCAGCAGCACCCGGCCCTCCAGGTTGGTCATGGTGCCGGACTCCTCGGCCCACTGGGTGACCGGCAGCACCACGTCGGCGGACGCGGCCGTCTCCGACAGCACCAGGTCGCACACGGCGAGGAAATCCAGCGCCGCCAGCCGGCCCGCGATCCGGCCGGACGACGGCGCCGACACCGCGACGTTGCTGCCCATCACCAGCAGCGCCCGCGGCCCGCCGGCCGTGCCGAGCGCGTCCAGCAGCTCGAACGCCGACCGTCCGGGCCCCGGTATCCGGGCCGGGTCGACGCCCCACACCCCGGCGACGTGCGCGCGGGCCGCCGGGTCGTCGATGCGCCGGTATCCGGGAAGCTGATCGGCTTTCTGGCCGTGCTCACGGCCGCCCTGCCCGTTGCCCTGGCCGGTCAGGCAGCCGTAGCCGCTGCCCGGGGTACCCGGCAGGCCGAGCGCAAGGGCCAGGTTGATCAGCGCGGAAACCGTGTCGGCGCCCTTGCTGTGCTGCTCCGCCCCGCGGGCGGTGAGCACGATCGCCCGCTCCGCCCCGGCCAGCAGCCGGACCGCGGCGTGCTGCTCGGCGACCGTCACCCCGGTGATCCGCTCCACCCGCTCCGGCCAGTACGCGGCGGCCACCCGGCGAACCTCGGCGAATCCGGACGTCCGCGCGGCCACGTAGGACTCATCGACGTGGCCGCCGGCGATCAGGAGGTGCAGCAGCCCGTTGGCGAGCGCCAGGTCCGTGCCGGGTGTCACCTGCAGGTGCAGCGTGGCCCGCCGGGCGGTCGGGGTCTGCCGCGGGTCGGCGACGATCAGCGCGCCCCCGGCGGCCTGCTGATCGGACAGCCACCGGGTGAACGGCGGCATGGTCTCGGCGGCGTTGCTGCCCGCCAGCAGGATGACGTCGGCGGCGGCGAGGTCGGGCAGCGGGAACGGCAGCCCGCGGTCGGCGCCGAAGGCCCGCAGGCCGGCGGCGGCCGCCGCGGACATGCAGAACCGGCCGTTGTAGTCGACGTTCGGCGTGCCCACCGCGACCCGGGCGAACTTGCCCAGCAGGTACGCCTTCTCGTTGGTCAGGCCGCCGCCGCCGAACACCGCGACGGACTCCGGCCCGTGCGCGGACTGGGCGCGGCGGATCTCCGCCGCCACCCGCGCCAGCGCCTCGTCCCAGCCGGCGGGTTCCAGGGGCGCGCCGCGCCGCGGCCGGACCAGCGGGACCGTCAGCCGGTCCGGGGAGGCCAGCAGCTCCGCCGACGTCCAGCCCTTCTGGCACAGGCCGCCGCGGTTGGTCGGGAAGTCCCGGGCGCCGGGCCGCAGGCCGCCGCCGTCGTCCCGCAGCGACATGCCACATTGCAGGGCGCAGTACGGGCAGTGTGTCAGGACAGCGGGCGCGGGCACGGCTCAACGCTGCTGGGTCCCCGTTATCCGCAGTCTTCGCGCGCGTTACGTTCGCGAAACGACGATCTCTCCGTGGCCACTCGGTCAAGGTGCGTTCGCGGGGAACGCCGGCGCCGCAGGCGCTGCCGGTGCTGGTGAACGCTTCTGGTTCGTGACGGTATCTGCGCGGGCGGCGCGCGGGAAAAGAATTCGGCGGACCGTGGAATACGCGGCTGGCGGTCGCGGGCTAATGGCTGGGCTGCGGCGCGGTGCAGGTGATTTTCGGGTTCACGCCGACGTAGTTGAGCGGGCCGGCGGCGATCGTCACCGCGATCGTGCTGGCCTTGGTGCAGGTGCTGATGGTTCCGCTGTAATAACCGCGCTGCCCGGCGGCGACGGCACCGATGATCAGCCAGATCACGAGAAGCGCCGACCCGATGTGCATGGGAACCTCCGTCGGAACATCTGTTCAGTAACGGCGCGGCGGCCAGCTGCGATTTGGCTGGCCCGGTTATTTCCGGCGCCTGGATAAAGGATACCCAGGCGCACTGCCGCGATAGCGAATGCGCAGGTGGCTGTGGCTTTTTCCGGAAATCTGGAAAGTTGTCCGTGCAGGATTCGGACGGGGTCGGCCGGGCTAAGGACAGTGCGAATCGCGCCGTGAAGTGGCGGAGCTGGCGGGGCTGGGACACGATGCGCATGCCGGTCAGCGCGGGGCCGCGGCGGGCGGCGCGCACGGCGACCTCGATCACGTAGTCGATGTGGCTCTGGGTGTAGGTCCGCCGCGGGATGGCGAGCCGGACCAGATCGAGCGGGGCCGGGGTCTCGGTGCCGTCCGGGTGCAGGCCGAACATGACGGTGCCGATCTCGCAGCTCCGCACGCCGCCTTCCTGATAGAGCGCGCAGGCCAGGGCCTGCCCGGGGTAGTGCAGCGGGTCGATGTGCGGCAGCATGGCGCGCGCGTCGATGAAGACCGCGTGCCCGCCGAACGGGACGACGACCGGGATTCCGGCCGCCTCCAGCGCCTCGCCGAGGTAGGCCACGGAACGGACCCGGTATTGCAGGTAGTCCTCGTCAACGGATTCGGCCAGCCCCTGCGCGATCGCCTCCAGGTCGCGGCCGGCCAGGCCGCCGTAGGTGGGGAAGCCCTCGGTGAGGATCTCCAGGTTGCGGCACTGCCCGGCCAGGCCGTCGTCGTTGAGGGCCAGCCAGCCGCCGATGTTGGCCAGCGGATCCTTCTTCGCCGACATCGTCATCCCGTCAGCCAGCGCCGCGACCTCGCGGACGATCCGGGTGACCGGGACGCCGGCGTAACCCTCCTCGCGGGTCTTGATGAACCAGGCGTTCTCGGCGAACCGGCAGGCGTCCAGGAACAGCGGCTTGCCGAAACGGTCACACACCTCGCGGACGGCCCGGATGTTGGCCAGGCTCACCGGCTGGCCCCCGCCGGAGTTGTTGGTGACGGTGAGCATGACCAGCGGCACCGCGTCGGCGTGCTCGCTGAGCAGCTTCTCCAGCACGACGGTGTTCATGTTGCCCTTGAACGGGTGGCGGGCCGACGGCTGCAGCGCCTCCGGGATCGGCAGGTCGACCGCCTCCGCCCCGGTGAACTCGATGTTGGCCCGGGTGGTGTCGAAGTGGGTGTTGTTCGGGACGATCCGGCCGGGCCCGGCCGCCGCGGTGAACAGGATCTTCTCCGCCGCGCGGCCCTGGTGCGCCGGCAGCACGTGCCGGAACGGGAACAGGCCGGTCACCGCGTCGCGGAACCGGTAGAAGGACGACGCGCCTGCGTAGGCCTCGTTCCCGCGCTGGATGCCGGCCCACTGCTCGGCCGACATCGCCCCGGTGCCCGAATCGGTGAGCAGGTCGATCAGCACGTCCTCGGCCGGCAGCTCGAACAGGTTGTAGCCGGCCGCGGCCAGCGCGGCGGACCGCTGCCGGCGGGTGGTCAGCCGCATCGGCTCCACCGAGTGGATGCGGAACGGCTCGATGATGGTCCGGAACGGCTCATCCGTCATGGGCTGGCTCCCTCATACACCCGCTGAGCAGGATGATCACATACCGGGGCCGGTGCCGTCAGGCCGGGGCCGGATGCCGCGCTCGCGCATCGCTCGCGGCCGGCCGGCGCGTGTGCCGCGCCCCCAGCTAACTCCCGCCCGCCCATCTGTCACCCCTGCACCCGGAGCGGACCCGCCGGGGGCGGCGGGGGCGGCCGGGCCGGCCCCCGGCGGTAACGTCGGGGCATGGAGCTTGAGCCCGGCCTGCGCGCGGACGTCGTGACCGTGGTGGGCCGCGATGACACGGCCGCGCACATCGGCAGTGGGGACGTCCCGGTGCTGGGCACGCCGCGGCTGCTCGCGCTCGCGGAGCAGGCCACGGTGACCGCGATCCGGGACGCGCTGCCGCCCGGGCACACCTCCGTGGGCACCGCTGTCCGGCTGGAGCATTCGGCGGCGAGCCCGGTGGGCATGGAGGTGACGGTCACCGCGGAGCTGACCCGGGCCGACGGGCGCCGGCTCGTGTTCGCCGTCACCGCGGCCGATGCGCGCGGGACGGTGCTCGGCTCGGGCGCGATCGAGCGTGTCGTCGTCGGCCGCGCGGCGTTCCTGTCCCGCCTGCGGCGAGACACCGAGGAACGAGACGGCCGGGAGACCGGCCGGTGAGGCCGAAACGTACCCAGCGGGCCCGGGGGAAACACCGGCGCACGACGGGAAACACCGGCGTGCGCGGGCAGCGCTGGCGGCGGACACGCCGCGATGCCGGACGACAGGGCCGCAGGGCGCCGGCGGTCCCGGGCGCGGGCCAGCCGCGCGCCGGCGGTCAGCCGGCCGCCAGCCAGGCCGGGGTGAGCTGGCCCTCGGCGACGATGATCGCTGGGCCGGTCAGCTTGGCGGGCGGCCCGAGGGTGACGGTCAAGTCGCCGCCGGGGACCTGGATGGCCCAGGATCCGCCGCGCGCGCCGGAGGCTTCGGCGGCCGCGACGGCGGCGGCGACCGCCCCGGTGCCGCAGGACCGGGTCGGCCCGGAGCCGCGCTCGTAGACGACCATCTGGGCGGCCCGCTCGCCGGTCACCCGGACCAGTTCGAGATTGGCCCCATCGGGGAAGAGCCCATGGTCGAAGGCGGGCGGGGCGGACAGATCGTAGCCGTCCAGCGGCGCGTCCACCATGCAGGCCAGGTGCGGGTTGCCGACCGAGATCGCCAGGCCCTGGCAGCCGGCTCCGCCGAGCGACGCCTGGCCGGGGCCGAGCACCTGGGCCGGGCCCATGTCCACGGTGATCCGCCCGTCCGGCTCGGCGCGGACGTGCCGGGTGCCGGCGCGGGTCCCGATGGCCAGCTCCGGGCCGCCGGCGAGGCCGTGGTCGAGCAGGTACCGGGTGAACACGCGGACGCCGTTGCCGCACATCTCGGCTACGCTGCCGTCCGCGTTGCGGTAGTCCATGAACCACCGGGCGGCTGGCTGGCTGCCGGGCTCACCGGACGGGGCGCCGGCCTCGGCGATGGCGGCGGCCGGGGCCAGCGCGGTCGCGGCGGCCGAGGCCAGCAGCTCACCGTCCGGGGCGGCGGCGCGGAACGCACCGGGGCCGCTCTCGGTCAGCGCGGCGGCCAGCACCTCGACCTCCACGATGCGGAGCACGCCGTCGGCGCCGACGCCCGCCCGGCGGTCGCACAGCCGGCGGACCAGCCCGGGCGTCAGGTCGAGCTCGCCGTCGGGATCAGGCAGGATCACGAAGTCGTTCTCCGTGCCATGTCCCTTCGCGAAGTGCATGAGCCGATGCTATCCAGCCCAGGCTGCCTGCCGGGGCGGGCGGGCGTCGGTCAGCGGGCAAAGCCTGCAGCCCGGCCCGGTCGCGGGCAGGCGGCCAGCGTGATCGCCTGGCCGAGCAGGGCCTGCCCGCCGTCCGCGGCGTCGAGCCAGGTGATGCGGGGGTCACGGCGGAACCAGGATTCCTGGCGGCGGGCAAACCGGCGGGTGGCCCGGTCCGTTTCGTCCCTTGCCTGGTCCAGGGTCCACTCCCCGGTCAGGTGGCGCAGCATCTGCGCGTAGCCGAGCGCGCGGCTGGCGGTCCGGCCCTCCCGCAGGCCGGCGCGTTCCAGGCGGCGCACCTCGGCGGTGAAGCCGCCGCGCCACATGGCGTCCACCCGGGCGGTGATGCGGCAGTCCAGCTCGTCCCGGGGGACCCGGACGCCGATCTGCACCGCGGGACGGCCCTCCCGGTAGTCCGGCAGGGTCGCGGTGAACGGGCGGCCGGAGATCTCGATCACCTCCAGGGCGCGGACGATCCGCCGCCCGTTGCTGGGCAGGATGGCCGCGGCCGCGGCCGGGTCCTGCCCGGTCAGCCGGTCGTGCAGCGCGGCGGGCCCCTCGGCGGCCAGTTCGGCTTCCAGGCGCTCCCGGGTGGCGGGGTCGGTTCCGGGGAAGCTCAGGTCGCCGAGCGCCCCGCGGATGTACAGGCCCGAGCCGCCGGCCAGGATCGGCACCCGGCCGCGCGCGGTGATGTCGTCGATGGCGGCACGGGCCAGCCGTGCGTAGCCGGCCACGCTGGCGGCCTGCCGCACGCCCCAGATGTCCAGCAGGTGGTGCGGCACCCCGCGGCGCGCCGCCACGGTGAGCTTGGCGGTGCCGATGTCCATCCCCCGGTACAGCTGCATGGAGTCGGCGTTGACTACCTCGCCCCCGAAGGCCAGGGCCAGCTCCACCGCGAGCGCCGACTTGCCCGCCGCGGTCGGGCCTGCGACCACGATGACGCGCGTGTGCACGGGCCCCGCCCGGAGCGGTTCCGGGCGAACGGGTTCGGCCACGGTTTCGCGGTCAGGACGGACGGGACAGGGCCGGCATGCCGAGCGGCACCGGGGCCGGGCGGGACACCCCGGCGCCGGCTCGCACCGGAATGCGCTCTTGTTCCGGTTGCTCACGATGGCCGTGCCGGGACTCCCAGGCGTCGCCGGCACGCGTCCGGCGGACCGTCCGCGGCGCCCCGTCGGCGACCAGGTAGTGCGGCGCGGCGCGGGTGATCGTCACGGTGACCACGTCGCCCGGGCGGGGGCTGGTGTCCTGCGGGGTGAAGTGCACCAGGCGGTTGTCGCGGGCGCGGCCGGACATGCGGCGCGTGGCGGAATCCTTGCGGCCCTCCGCCTCGGCGACGAGCAGCTCGGCCGCGGTGCCGACCAGCCGCTGGTTCTCCGCCAGGGTGATCCCGCCGACCAGCGTGACGAGCCGGTCGTAGCGCTCCTGCACCACCTGGGGCGGCACCTGCGCGCCCATCGTCGCGGCGGGGGTGCCGCGGCGCGGGGAGTAAAGGAACGTGAACGCGCCGGCGAACCGGGCATCCCGCACCACGGCCAGCGTGGCCCGGAAATCGTCCTCGGTCTCGCCGGGGAAGCCGACGATGATGTCGGTGGTGATCGCGGCGTCCGGGATGGCGGCGCGGACCCGGTCCAGGATGGCCAGGTACCGGTCGCGGCGGTAGGCCCGGCGCATGGCCTTCAGCACCGTGTCCGAACCGGACTGCAGCGGCATGTGCAGATGCGGCATGACGTTCGGGGTCTGCGCCATCGCCGCGATGACGTCGTCGGTGAAATCTCTCGGGTGCGGCGAGGTGAACCGGACCCGTTCCAGCCCCTTGACCTCGCCGCACGCGCGCAGCAGCTTGCCGAATGCGAGCTTGTCGCCGAACTCGGCACCGTAGGAGTTCACGTTCTGGCCGAGCAGCGTGACCTCGGTGACACCTTCCGCGGCCAGCGCGCGGACCTCGGCGAGCACGTCGCCGGGGCGGCGGTCCTTCTCCGTGCCGCGCAGGCTGGGCACGATGCAGAAGGTGCAGGTGTTGTTGCAGCCCACCGAGATGGCCACCCAGGCGGCGTAGGCGGACTCCCGGCGCGCGGGCAGCGCCGACGGGAAGGTCTCCAGCGTCTCCTCGAACTCCGCCTGGGCCTGCTGCCGCGCCCGGGCCCGGTCCAGCAGCGCGGGCAGCGCGCCGATGTTGTGCGTGCCGAACACCACGTCGACCCAGGGCGCGCGCTCGGTGATCGCGGTGCGCTCCATCTGCGCCAGGCAGCCGCCCACCGCGATCTGCATGCCGGGAGTGGCGTTCTTGACCGGGAGCAGGTGGCCGAGGTTGCCGTACAGCCGGCCGGCGGCGTTCTCGCGCACCGCGCAGGTGTTGAACACGAGCACGTCCGGCGGGGCGCCGCCCGCGGCACGCCGGTACCCGGCTTCCTCCAGCAGGCCGGCCAGCCGCTCGGCGTCGTGCACGTTCATCTGGCACCCGTAGGTGCGGATCTCATAGGTGCGAGGCGACGGGTTCATGACGCCTCAAGGGTACGCGCCCGGCCCGGCGGCCGGGGACCATGACCGGCGCCGATGACCGCACGCTCACGGGGCGGCGGGGCTAGCAGGGCTAGCGGGCGAACTCCATGGCGCGGGACTCGCGGACGACGGTGATCCGGATCTGGCCCGGGTAGGTCAGCTCCTCCTCCACCTGCTTGGCGATGTCCCGCGCGATGACCTGGGCCTGGATGTCGTCCACGCTGTCCGGCTTCACCATGACCCGGATCTCCCGGCCGGCCTGCATGGCGAACACCTTCTCCACGCCCTCGTGCGCGGTCGCGATCTGCTCCAGCCGCTCGAGCCGGCGCACGTAGGACTCCAGCGACTCGCGCCGGGCCCCGGGACGGCCGCCGCTGATCGAGTCGGCGGCCTGGGTCAGCACCGCCTCCACGGTCCGCGCCTCGACCTCGTTGTGGTGCGCCTCGATCGCGTGCACCACGTCGTCGGGCTCGCCGTACCGGCGGGCGATCTCAGCGCCGATGAGCGCGTGGCTTCCTTGCACCTCATGGGTGAGGGCCTTGCCGATGTCGTGCAGCACCGTGCACCGCTTGAGCAGCCCCGCGTCCATACCCAGCTCGCTGCCCATCATCCCGGCGATGTGCGCGGACTCGATCAGGTGCTTGAGCACGTTCTGCCCGTAGGACGTGCGGTAGCGCAGCCGCCCGAGCAGCGCCACCAGCTCGCTGTGCATCCCGGTGATGCCCAGCTCCACCAGTGCGTCCTCACCGGAGCGCACGCACAGCTGCTCGATCTCGGCCTTGCCGCGCTCGTAGGCTTCCTCGATGCGCTGCGGATGGATGCGTCCGTCCAGGACAAGCCGTTCCAGGGTCAGCCGGGCGACCTCGCGGCGGACCGGGTCGAAGCAGGACAGCAGGACGGCCTCGGGCGTGTCATCGATGATGAGGTTGACGCCGGTGACGGATTCGAACGCGCGGATGTTGCGGCCCTCACGCCCGATGATCCGGCCCTTCATCTCGTCGCCGGGCAGATGCAGCACGGAGACGACCGATTCGCTGGTCTGCTCGGCGGCCACCCGCTGGATGGCGAGCGAGACCACCTTGCGCGCGCGCTTGTCCCCCTCGGCCCGGGCCTGCTGCTCGATGTCCCGCACGACCAGGGCGGCCTCGCGCTTAGCCTGGTTCTCGATCGTGGTCACCAGCTCGGTCTTGGCCTGCACCGCGGTCAGCCCGGCGGCCCGCTCCAGCGTGGCGGCACGCTGCTCGTCCAGGCGGTCGATATCGGCGGCGCGGCGGTCAAGCTGGTGCTGCCGCTCATCCAGTTCCGCGGAGCGGTCTTCGATCCGGTGCAGTTCCTTGTCGAGCCGCTGCTCCCGGTCGGCCAGCCGGTTCTCCCGGCGTTCGAGGTCGCTGCGCAGCTCGCGGATCTCGTCCTTGACCGAGCGGATCTCGTCCTCGACCTCACGACGCCCCTCGGCGGCCTGTTCGGCGGCCTCCTGGGCCCGGGCCCGGATCTGTTCGGCGTCCGCTTCGGCGCGGACCCGGATCTGCTCGGCCTTCGCTTCGGCCTGGCTGCGGATCTGCGCGGCCTCCCGGGCCGCCTCGTCACTGCTGGCCGCGGTGCCCGCGGTGACGCTGGGCGCGGCGGTGCCCGGCGCGGGTTTCAGGGTGCCGGCGGTGGATCGGCGGAAGACGATGACAAGCGCGAACACCGTTGCGAGCAGCCCGACCAACATGAACGCGAGTGCAGCTCCGCCGCTCACGGTCACCCCTTCCGCTCATCAGGTCCCGTCTCCGGGCACCGCACGTGCGTAACCAGGGGTATGCCCTGGCGCGAGGGGTACTGCACGCAAGCGCGTGCGGCCGGGTCATGCTGGGACGCTGACATGGGCCGCTAGCTGCGGCCAGGCATTCTATGAAGTTCTTTATGATCATCCGCGCAGCGCGGAGTAACACCTCGCTGCCGTGAGGTTAAGCGCAGATAACGTTTTGAGCAAGCTGTCAGGACTTAGGTCCCCCGCCCGCTAGCAGGCAGAAGGCCCGGCGCCGTCAGCGTTGTCGCAGGTGGCAGCGCTGGCGGTTACCACATGAAATCGTCCGGCCCGATATCGGGATCCGGTTCGGCGACGGCCTCGGCGATCTCCGCCCCTTCGGCCTCCAGGGCCTCGCGCACTACGCGGTAGGCCAGGGCGGGGCCGTAGCCTTTCCGGGCCAGCACGCCCATGAGCTTGCGGACCCGGGTGGCCGCGGGCTGGCCCCGGGTGGAGCGGGTCCTGGCCGCGACGAGCTGGCGCGCCATGGCGGCCTCCTGGGCGTCGTCGACCAGCTCGATCGCTTCGTGTATGTCGTCGTCGGCCAGCCCCCGCCGGTGCAGCTCGGCCGACAGCGCACGCCGGGACAGGCCGCGGCTGTGGTGCCGGGACTCCACCCAGGCCCGGGCGAAGGCCGGATCGTCGATCAGGCCGGCGGCGGTGAACCGGCCCAGGACGGCCTCGGCCACCGGGCCGGGGACATGCCGGCGCCGCAATGCGTCCGCGAGCTGGGAACGGGTCCGCGGCTCCAGGATGAGCAGCCGCAGGCAGATCTGCCGGGCGGCGGTTTCCGGGTCGGCCGGGCTGGTCCCGGCCGGCCCCGTGTCAGCGGGCCCGGTGTCAGGGGCGCGAGGGGCTGGGGCGCCAGGGTCCGGCGGTTCGGGAGGCGTGCGCCACGTCGCGGACCAGGCAGGCTCGATCTCGGCCTGGCCCGGCGGGATCTCTGTTCCCCGCCGGGCCCACGCGTCCCGCTGAGACGTCGGTGGTTTCCGCCTAGACGGCACCGCCCGGGCCTCCGCTGGCGTTCGGGATCCGGCCCGCACTGGCGGCGCCCGGTCCCCGGCCCGGCCCGGCGGCCCCAGCGGCCCCAGCGGCCCCGGCGGGAGCCCGGCCGGCGGCTCCGGCCGTCACACCGCCCGGGCGGCTGCTCGCGGCTCCGGCGGCCGGACGGCCGCCCACGCCGCCCGGGGCGCTCGCGGCTGGGCGCCCGCTCGCGGCTCCGGGGGCGGCCGGGCCGGTGTCCGCGGTCGCGTTGGGGTCGGCGTCCAGCCGGGGCCCCACGCCGAGCTTCTCCTTTATCTTCTTCTCGATCTCGTTGGCCATGTCGGGGTTTTCGCGGAGGAACGTGCGCGCGTTCTCCTTGCCCTGGCCGAGCTGATCACCTTCGTAGGTGTACCAGGCCCCGGCCTTGCGGACGATGCCCTGCTCCACGCCCAGGTCGATGAGGCTGCCCTCGCGGCTGATCCCGACGCCGTACAAGATGTCGAATTCGGCGTTCCGGAATGGCGGTGCGCAATTGTGGACAATCACGTCCTCTGCGACCAAGTTGTGCAGCTCCTCAACCTCCACATCGAAGGTGCGGGCGCGACGGGCGAGCAGGACCTCCTGGATTCTGGAGAACCAGAGCTGATCAGTCAGGATTTCGTGGAGGAACTTGTCATCAAGCGCGTCGGCAAGCAGCTGCAGCCGGTCTCGGCGCATCCGCGACGCGCCGAGCACGACCTTCATGCCTCCCTGCGGATCCCCCGCGCCTTCGCCGATCAACTGCGCGGCGAGGACAGCGGTCACCCCTCTCTCTTCCAGGTAGGCGAGCACCGGCTTTGCGAGATCCTCCAGCAGGTAAACCCGTTGCGAGCCCCGGTAGCGGCCGTCGAGGGCTGCCAGCTCGCGGACCACGACCTGCCCTCGCGGCCCCCACATCGGGATGGCTTCGGCAAATGCCGAGACATTTTCTACGCCGGATACCCGCACCTCCCACACGGGAAGCTTCCCTGATATCCGGCGGCCCTTGACCAGCCCGCCGCGCTGTGCGCGCGGGTCGCGCCGCTGCACGCTGCTGCCGATACCCCAGCGGAGCAGCAGCCAGTGAACCTGCTGGGCGAGCTGCTCCGACGCTGTCGTGAAGCCGACCCGAACCCCGCCTGTCTGTTCGCGGGAGACGTAGCCGTCCGATTCGAAGTATCCGAAAAGGAAGTTACCGATCACCTCGGCCGAGACGTCCGGCGCGAAGAACTGCGGCGGAACCCTCTTGCCGGGTGCCAGGCAGCCGTAGATCCCCGCCCAGCGGCATAGTTCGAGCAGGCCGTTCTTTTCGCCTGGCCAGTGGGAGAATGCCATGGCTATTGCCTGACTTGTCGGCTTCGCTTCGCATCCCAGAGTGCTGGCGATACTCGCCGCGTCCCACTGGAGTGGCTCCGCCACGTTGATGAAGTGGATCGGGGTCTTGCCACCGACGTAACCGTCGCCGGCGAGGTAGCCGAGCATCCTGGCGTGCTCCGGTGGCACCGGCTCGGCCGAGCCGAAGCCCTGGAAGGCACGCGGCCGGGCCACGCGATCCCCGCGAGCGAGTTCCGCTGCCGGACGCCAGCCGTGCTCGGTCAGGACCTTGTGGTCCGGTGTGACCCACAGTTCGGTGCTGTCGCGCAGCCTGAGGCCGATAACCTCCTGCTCGCCCTGGTCGAACCACGACGTGACTTCACGTGCGACGAGCTCACCATTCTTGTC
>Ga0335081_10009702_pt1 | contig 15513 bp, 8 predicted proteins | sample Lox_Sample_35_FD_206713 | JGI IMG/M metagenome (GOLD analysis project Ga0335081, IMG submission 206713) | Soil microbial communities from Loxahatchee National Wildlife Refuge, Florida, United States - Lox_Sample_3.5 | ecosystem: Environmental > Terrestrial > Soil > Wetlands | place: USA: Florida... | reverse complement strand
CGCACCGGACCCTCGTGCCTGATACACATCGCTATCGCGACCGGCGACATCCGTTCAGTTGACGGAAGGACACCATGGCACATCATTGGCTGATCGAACGATTGCGAAGCTGGGGTGACCGGCCGGCATTGGCTTGGCGCGACGAAGCCTGGTCCTATCGTGCGCTCTGCGACGCCATCGACACCGCCAGGGTCGAACTGACGGAGCGCGGCATCGGGCCCGGCAATACGCTGGCGATCTGCGGCGACTATTCGCCGAAACTGTGCGCGTTCCTGGTCGCGGCGCTGGTCAACCGCAACATCATCGTTCCTTTGTCGTCGGCCGCCGCGCCACGCAAGGAACGGCTGCTGGAGCTCTCGGAGGCGCAATTCGCGATCACGTTCGCCGACGACGATTCCGCGCAGATCGTCGCGTTCGACCGGGCCGTCGCCCACCCGCTGCTCAAGCAGCTCCTCGCGCGAGGTTCGGCCGGGCTCGTTCTGTTCAGCTCGGGCTCGACCGGCGAAAGCAAGGCGTCGGTTCTCGATTTCGACAAGCTGCTGACGAAATTCAAGCTCACGCGCTCCGGCTATCGCACCCTGGTCTTCCTCCTGCTCGACCATATCGGCGGCATCAACACGCTGTTTCACGTGCTCTGCCACGGCGGCACGCTGGCGACCGCATCCGACCGAAGTCCCGAAACCGTCTGCGCCGCGATCGAGCAGCACCGCATTCAGCTGCTGCCCACCACGCCGACCTTCATGCGCATGCTGCTGATCGCCGACGCGCTCCGGCGGCATGATTTGAGCTCGCTCGAGATCGTCACCTACGGCACCGAACCCATGCCGGCGAGCACGCTCGCCGCCGTGCGCGAGGCTCTGCCCCGGATCCGTCTCAAGCAGACCTACGGACTTTCCGAGCTCGGCATCCTGCCGACGCAATCGCGCGGCTCGGATTCGCTCTGGCTCAAGCTCGGACAGGATGGCTTTGAGCACCAGATCCGCGACGGCATCCTCTGGCTGAGGTCGGAAACGGCCATGCTCGGCTATTTGAACGCGCCATCGCCGTTCGACGCGGACGGCTGGTTCAACACCCAGGATCTCGTCGAGGTGGACGGCGAATACATCCGCATTCTCGGCCGCAAGTCGGAGATCATCAACGTGGGCGGCGAAAAGGTGCACCCGACCGAAGTCGAGAACATCCTGCTCCAGTTCCCGAACATCAAGGACGCGACGGTGTCGGGCCGTGCCAATCCGGTCACCGGCCAGGTCGTCGCCGCAAAGATCACGCCGCTGCGACCGGAGGAGCCGGAGCAGCTCAAGCGGCAGGTGCGACAGTTCTGCCGATCGCTTCTCGAACCCTACAAGGTGCCAGTCGTGATCGACGTGGTGGCCGAGGATCACCACGGCGCACGCTTCAAGAAGTCGCGGCGGGCGGGGCTCGACCGCTGACGCCGCCACGCCTCCACGGCCGGCCGCCCACGGGCGTCCGGGCGCAAGTCCAGACGCGATCCAGTTCATGGCAACCAAGCGGAAGATAGCGCTCATCAGCGGAGGCAGTCGCGGGCTTGGCGCGGCCCTCGTGTCCGGCTTCATCGAGCGCCAGTACGGGGTCGCGACGATGAGCCGGGCGGCGACGCCCTTCATCGAGGAGATGAACCGCGGCCGCGACACCCGCAAACGCTTCTACTGGTCCGCGCTGGATGGGCGGGATCACGACGCCGTGCGGGACTTCGTGCGCGACGTCGCCGATCGTTTCGGCCGCATCGACGTGCTGGTCAACAATGCCGGCATGGCGGTCGAGGGGGTTCTGCCGACCTTGCGCACCGACGAGATCGTCGCCGCCGTCGAGGTGAACCTGACGGCGGCGCTGGTGCTCGCGCAGGCCTGCTCGCGCATCATGCTGCGGCAGGGCGGCGGCTGCATCATCAACATCTCGTCGATCAATGCGCTGCGCGGACACCCGGGCGTCGCCGTGTACAGCGCGACCAAGGCGGCGCTCGACGGATTGACGCGCAGCCTCGCGCGCGAGCTCGGGCCGCGCAAGATCCGCGTCAATTCGGTCGCCCCGGGCTATTTCGAAAGCGACATGGTGAAGGACCTGCCCCGGGAACAGAAGGACCGCATCGCGCGCCGCACGCCCTTGGGCCGGCTCGCGCGGATCGAGGATATCGCCAATGCGGTGCATTTCCTCGCGTCCGATGCGGCGTCTTTCATTACCGGGCAGGTGCTCGTGGTGGATGGAGGGATCACATGCTGACGACGTTGACGCCCGAAGGACTGCGCTCGGTGATACACGGCCGGATCAGCTCTCTCTTGCAGGAGCGCTCCGGCCAGGAGCGCGCGGTCTCGGGCCAGGACAAGCTGAACGCGACGCTGGGCCTGAGCTCGCTCGATCTCGCATTTCTCGTCGCCGATCTCGAGGCGGAGCTCGGCGTCGACCCGTTCGCCAAGCTGGTCTCCATCACCACCGTGCGGTCGGTCGAGGACCTCGAGCGCGCCTATCAGGGCGCATTGTTCCCGCAGACGGCCCCGGCGCGGCAGGACACCGACCTCACGTCCGCCGCAGCGCGCGCGAAGACGCGCCTTGCCCGAAGGAAGGGAAAATGACCTCCGGCCCGGCAGCCAGCGGCGTCGCCATCATCGGGATGGCGTGCCGCTTTCCCGGCGCGGTCGACCATCGCGCCTACTGGCGCAATCTGTGCGAGGGCGTCGAGTCCATCACCCCGCTGGCCGAGGCGGAGCTCGTCGCGGCGGGCGTGCCGGCCGCGGCGCTGCGCGATCCCACCTACGTCAAGGCGGCGCCGCTGTTGTCGGACGTCGATGTATTCGACGCCGAATTCTTCGAGTACTCGCCGCACGAGGCGCGCGTGATGGACCCGCAGCAGCGGCTCCTCCTCGAAGTCGCGTGGAGCGCTTTCGAGGACGCCGGCCGGCGTCCCGACAGCGCCGCCCCGGTCGGCGTCTTCGTCGGAACCGGCGGCGTGGTCAGCAGCTATCTGATCGATCGCCTGGCCTCCTCGGCCGATCTTCCCGGCCAGACCGGCAGCCTCGCCCACATCGGCAACGACAAGGATTTCGCCAGCACGCGGATCTCGTACAAGCTCAACCTGACCGGACCGAGCATCAACGTGCAGACCGCCTGCTCGACGTCGCTCGTCGCCGTCCATCTCGCCTGCCAGGCGATTCTCGCCGGCGAATGCGACATGGCGCTCGCCGGCGCGGCCACCGTGCGGGTGCCGCAGCGGGTCGGCTACGTCAGCGTGAAGGGGGGCATCCTGTCGCCGGACGGACACTGCCGTGCGTTCGACGCCGCGGCGGAAGGCACCATCTTCGGAAGCGGCGTCGGCGCCGTCCTGCTCAAGGACGCGGCGGCCGCCCTGGCGGACGGCGATCACATCTACGCGGTCATCCGCGGATCGGCGATCAACAACGACGGCGCCGAGAAGGTGAGCTACACGGCCTCGAGCGTCGCCGGCCAGGCGCGGGCCATGGTCGAGGCGATGTCCGTGGCCGAGATTTCCGCCGACCGCATCGGCTACGTCGAATGTCACGGCACCGGAACGATCGTCGGCGATCCGTTGGAGATCGACGCGTTGACCCGTGCGTTCCGCACTGCGACCGACCGGCGCGGCTTTTGCGCGATTGGCTCCGTCAAGACGAATATCGGCCACCTCGAGCAGACCGCCGGCATCGCCGCGCTGATCAAGGCGGCGCTCGCGCTCGAGCACGGACGCATCCCGCCGAGCCTCAACTTCCGGACGCCGAATCCGAAAATCGATTTCACGTCGAGCCCGTTCTTCGTCAACACCCAATGCCGCGACTGGCCCGCCGACGGCCACCCACGCGTCGCCGCCGTCAATTCGCTCGGCCTCGGCGGCACCAATGCCTTCGTCGTCCTCGAGGAGCCGCCCGCGCCCGAGAGCGCCGCGCCGGCCGTCGTGCCGGCGTCGCACCTGTTCGTGCTCTCGGCGCGATCCGAGCCGGCGCTTCGCCGATCGATCGCGAGCCATCGCGCCGCGCTCACGGACGTGGCGGCGCCGCTCGCCGACATCTGCTTCACGCTGGCGGCGGGCCGTACCCACCTCGCCCATCGATTTTTTGCCGTTGCGAGCTCGCCGGCCGAGCTGCGCGACGCGCTTGCCGAACCGGCCATTTCGCTCGATGGCGCGCCGCAGGAGGTGCCGGCGCGGCGGATCGCCTTTTTGTTCTCCGGACAGGCGTCGCAATATGCCGGCATGGGCGCGGAGCTCTATCGCTCCGAGCCGGAGTTCCGCCACGTCATCGATCGCTGCGAGGAGACGTTGCGCGGCGACCTCGAACGCCCGCTCACCCAGGTGCTGTTCGGCGCGGAGGGCGACGATGGCGCGATCGATCAGACGGCCTATACCCAGCCGGCCTTGTTCGCCGTTCAGGCGGCGCTGGTCGCGCTGTGGCGCTCGTGGGGCATCACGCCCGACCTCGTCCTCGGCCACAGCGTCGGCGAGCTCGCGGCCGCCTATTGCGCGGGTGTCTATTCGCTGGAAGAGGCGCTGACGCTGACCGCGAACCGCGCCCGCATCATGCAGGCGCTGCCGCCGGGCGGCGCGATGACCGCTATTTTTGCCGACGAGGCGGCGGTGGCGACCGCCTTGCAGGACTTCGACCGTTCCACGCTCGGGCTCGCCGCCGTCAACGCTCCGCACAATACGGTCGTCTCGGGGGCGCGGGCGAGCGTCGACGCGGCGCTACGGCATTTCACGGCGCTCGGCATCCAGGCCCGCCTCCTGACGGTCTCGCACGCCTTCCACTCGCCGCTGATGAATCCGGCGATGGACGCGTTCTCGCGCGTTGCGGCGCGCGCAAACGGGCGCAAGCCGCAGTTGGACTGGGTGTCCACCGTAACGGGCGCGCTCATGAGCGGGCCGCCCGACGCGCACTATTGGTGCGAGCATGCGCTCAATGCGGTCCGCTTCATGGATGGGCTGGCGACGCTGCGCGCGATGGGCGCGACCGACTTCGTCGAGATCGGCCCGGGCAATACGCTGCTGGCGCTCGGCCGCCAATGCGACGGCGGGGCCGGGCTCGCATGGCTCGGCTCGCTCGACAAGCGCGGCGACACGCGGCAGATGCTGGCGAGCCTCGGTGCGCTCTATCGGCGCGGATCGGCGGTCGATTGGGATGGCTTCAATCGATCGCGCGGCGGCCGGCGGGTTTCGCTGCCGGCCTATCCGTTCGAACGCCGCCGGTTCTGGATCGACGGCGAAGCGACCAATCGCTCCGGCCCGTCCCCGGCGGCGGGCCGCAGCTTGACCGGAACACGGGTGCGCTCGCCGCTCTCCGACGTCCAGTTCGAGAGCGCCTACGGTCTCGCCCAGTTCGGTTATCTGACCGACCACCGCATCTACGGCATGCCGGTTCTGCCGTTCACCGCCGGCCTCGTCGCGCTGCAGCAGGCGGCGCGCGACCACTTCCGAACCGACGCGGTCGAGATCGACAATCTGCAGTACCGCGAGGCCATGGTGCTGCCCGAGACGGGAGAGCGGATCGTGCAATCGGTCCTCGCTCCGACCGACACGGACACGGCCGATTGCCGGCTCGCCAGCATCGGCGGCGAGGAGGCCGATGCATGGCGAACCCACATGCTCGGTATGGTGCGTCCGACTTCGGCGCCGCCGTACGCGCCGCTCGGCCTCGAGGACGTCGGCGCACGATGCACCACCGTCATTCCGCGCGACCGATACTACGCTGCGCTGCAGCGGCTCGGGCTGGAGTACGGCCCGGCGTTCCGCGGGATCGAGAGCCTGCGGCGCGGCGGCAACGAGGTGATCGCGCGCGTGCGCTTGCCGGACGGCGTCGCAATCGAAGACGCGCCGAGCCTGCATCCGGCGCTGCTCGACGCATGCCTGCACGTGTATCCGGCGCTGGTCGACGCGTATGGCGACCTCACGGCGCCGCCACCGGAGACCCGGCGTACGTTTCTGCCGATCAGCATGGAGCGCTTCCGCAGCGCGGGCCCGGGCGTCCGCGAGGTCTGGGTGCATGCGGTGCGCCGGGACGCGAGCGCGGAGGGCCTGACGCTCGATATCGCCATCTACCGCGACGACGGAAGTTTTGCGGCCGAGATGACGGGGCTGTCGTTGAAGCCGTTGTCGCCGCAGGAGCTGAGCCAACGCGCAAAGCCGCAACGGGTCGATTGGCTCTATCGCATGGAATGGCAGGAACGCCCGGGCTTGACCGCGCCTGCGGCCGCCGCAGGCGAGCCTGCCGCCTGGGTGGTCCTGGCCGACCGCAGCGGCGTCGGCCGTGCGCTGGCGGACCTGCTCGAACGCCGCGGGGACACCTGCCACGTCATCCCGCGCGACGCCTTGGCCGAAGCGCCGGTCGCGGATGCGCGCGGCGAGACCGATCACGTCATCGAGCGGCTGTCGATCGAGCTTGCCGCCTTGATGGGGAGTGGCGCGGTCCGCGGCGTGATCGATCTCTGGGCGCTCGACGTGGCGACCGAGTGCGCGACGCCCGACGGCCTGGAAACGAGCCAGAAGATCACGGTGGGCGCGGCGGCGGCGGTTTTCCGAACCGCAGCCCAGGCGCCGGGCGGTGCGCACGCTGCGCCGAAGATCTGGCTCGTGACCCGCAACGCCATCATGGTCCGGCCGCAGGATCGCGCGGCCGAGCCGGCGCGCGCCTCGCTGTGGGGGCTCGGCCGCAGCGCCGCGCTGGAGCATCCCCAGCTGTGGGGCGGCCTCCTCGATCTCGACGCGGCGCCCGATGCCTCGTCGGCCGCGGACGCCGCGGCGCTGCTCGGCGAGATCACCCATGGCGACGGCGAGGACCAGGTCGCGCTCCGCGCCGGCCATCGGTTCGGCGCCCGGCTCGTCCGTGCCGCGCCGCCCGTTGGCGGCGATGGCCGGTTCGATCCCGAGGCGATCTACGTCGTCACCGGCGGACTCGGCGCGCTCGGCATCAAGCTCGCGCAATGGCTGGTCGACCGGCACGGGGTCAAGCGCATCGCCCTTATCAGCCGGCGCGGGCCGGCCGATCCGCTCGCCGAGCCCACCCGGCTCTCATTTGCGGCGCTCGGCGTGCAGCTCACGATCGTCAAGGCCGATGTCACCGACGCAGCCGAGCTGCGTGAGGCGCTCGGAGCGCTGCGGCAATCGCCGCAGCCGATCAAGGGCATCTTCCACTGCGCCGGATTGCTGGACGACGGCATCCTCATGCAGATGGATTGGCCCAAGTTCCATCGCGTCATGGCGCCGAAAGTCGAAGGCGCATGGCTGCTGCATACGCTCACCCGCGACCTCGCGCTCGACCACTTCGTGGTGTTCTCGTCGATCTTGAGCCTCATCGGCTCGGCCGGCCAAGCGAACTACGCCGCCGCGAATGCCTTCCTCGACGCGCTCGTGCAGCGCCGCCGCAGCGAAGGACTGCCGGCGCTGGCGTTGAACTTCGGACCGTGGGACGAATCCGGCCTTGCGACCGCCTCCGGCGACAAAGGCCGCGTGATCTGGCGCGCCCGGGGTACGGAATACATCGATGGCGAGACCGGAAACCAGGCGCTCGATCTTCTGACCGGAAGCGACCTCGCGCACGGCGCGATCTCGATCACCCAGTGGCCGGTCTTCATCCAGCAGTTTGCCGCCGTGCCGCCGCTCTATCGCGAGCTGCAGAAGGAGACCGCCGCGGCTCCCGCCGCATCCCACGCGGAGGGCTTGCGCGCCAAGCTCGGCGCGGCGGCGCCGTCCGAACGCCGGGCGCTGCTCATCGCGTTCATCGCCCAGCAGGCCGCGAAGACGCTCGGCATGTCCGATCCCGTTCCGGCGGAGCGGCCGCTGCGCGAGCTCGGCCTCGATTCGTTGATGTCGGTGACGCTCGTCAATCGGATGGAGACCGCACTCGGCATCCGCATATCCGCCGCGAAGCTCATTCCGGGACCGAGTGTCGAGCAGCTCGTCGACGATCTCATGCCGCTTCTCGCCACCGAAGGTGAGCCCGCGGCAAGGCCCGCACCTGCCGCGACCGCGGAGGCGGAACCCGCGAACGCAGACAGCGGGCGCCGCTGGCTCGTCGTGGTCGGCCCCAGGGCCGCGCCGCGCTTCCGCCTGTTTTGCTTTCCGTTCGCGGGCGGCGGCTCGGCGGTCTACCGCAGCTGGGCGCAGGCGCTCGATCCCGGCATCGAAGTGGTCGCAATCGAGCCGCCCGGCCGGCTCAGCCGTATCGCCGAACCGCCGGTGTCGGACATGACGGAGTTCGTCGATCAGCTGGCGGAGGAGATGACAGGCGCATTGGATCGGCCGTTCGCCTTCTTCGGCCATTGCCTCGGGGCGTTGACCATGTATGAGACCGCGCGCCGGCTCATTCACACGACCCCATTCCGGCCGGTGCACCTGTTCGCGTCCGGCGCCCGCCCGCCCGACCGCATTGCCGACCAGAGCTCGTTCGAGGAACGGCTGACCAATGATCTGCTGAATCTGGCCGAGTTCCGCATCAGCCTGCCCGCCCATCGGCAGCCCGACGATGTCTTTGCCGAGCTCATTCGCCACTTCAACATTCAGGCGACGGAGCAGCTGCTGGTCGATCCGGAGTTGCGCGGGCTGATGCTGCCGGTCATTCGCGCCGAGTTCGAGATGGCCTCGAACTACCACTTCGCCGGCGAACAGCCATGGGACATCCCGATCACCTGCTTTGCGGCCCGCGGCGACCCCTACGTGTCGCGGCGCCACGCGCTCGGCTGGGGACGCTTCACCAATGCGCGCCTGCAGGTCTTCATCCGCGACGGTGCGCATTTCGCCGTGGTGGACGATGTCGGGTTCATCCACACCGTGATCAACCGGGAGCTGCACTGAGGCCGACAGCAGCGGCCGGGTACCGATCCGCGTGCCGGCGCCGCCGGGAGGCGGGCCCAGGTGCGGTCGCCGCCGGCCGATTCGGGTGTGAAGTGGGTCACACCGGTTTTCACCAAGGCGTCCCACACTGGCGGGGGAGAAGTGGGGGCATTCCGGACATGTCGACTACGGATCAGGTCTGCCTCTTTTGCAAACAAGGCCACGTTTCCCAGCTGACCAAGGAGCTGACGTTTCGCCAGACGACCGACCGGGGTCCCATCGTGTGCCGAATTGCCGTCCCGGTCGGCCGCTGCAGCAAGTGCGGCGCGGAAACCTTCGACGCGGAGGCCGAGGCGATGATCGAATCCGCCGTGCGTCGCGAATACGAGAAGCTGCCCCCCGCACCGGGCGGCGAGGACTAGGCCCGAATCGGGCCGCTGGAGGCCGTGCAACCTAAGATTAACGCTTCACCGCCGTGTCATGGGATTGCGGGTTGTTCGATGTACCGTGTAGAATCGATACGCGGATGCCGCTCGAGGACGACCCGGTCCGGACGACGAGATTCGATCAATCCGCTCGTTCCGCGAATGACGGTATTCGCGACTGTGGGCAGGCGGCAACCTTCCATGAATACGGTCACGACCTGGCTTGGCGACCTTGGCCTCGGCCAGTACGCGACCCTGTTTGCCGAGCATGCGGTCGACGCGGCGGTCCTGCCCGACTTGAACGAGGCCGACCTCGAGAAAATGGGCATTCCGCTCGGGCACCGAAAGCGAATGCTCAAGGCCATCGTCGCCCTGCGCGCGGGCGGCGAGGACGAGACCGAGCCGACGTCCGCCGGCGCGGCCCGGTCGAACGCCGAACGGCGCCAGCTGACCGTCCTATTCTGCGATCTGGTCGGCTCGACCGCGCTCGCCGCCAAGCTCGATCCCGAGGACCTGAGTGGCGTAATTCGCAAGTTTCAGCATACCTGCGCGTCGGTGATCGCGCGGTTCGACGGCAATCTCGCCAAGTTCATGGGCGACGGCATTCTTGCCTATTTCGGCTATCCGCAGGCGCACGAAGACGATGCGGCGCGCGCGGTGCGCGCCGGCCTCGACCTGGTCGGCAAGGTCGGTCAATTGCTGCTGCCGTCCGGCGAGGCGCTGCAGGTGCGCGTCGGCATCGCGACCGGTCTCGTGATCGTGGGCGAGAAGATCGGCGAAGGCACGTCGCAAGAGCAGGCCGCCATCGGCGAGACGCCCAACCTGGCCGCACGGCTGCAGTCGCTCGCCTCGCCCAACGCCGTTCTCGTCTCCGCCAGCACGCGGCGGCTGCTCGGAAGCATGTTCGCGTGCGAGGATCTCGGCACGCACCGCCTGAAGGGGATGCCAGACGCCGTGCCGGCCTGGCGCGCGACCGGCGAGCGCGTGGTCGAGAGCCGTTTCGACGCGACGCACGCGGGGCGGCTCACGCACTTCGTCGGTCGCCAGCAGGAGGTGCAGCAGCTGATGGACCTCTGGGCGCGCGCAAGGGGCGGCGAAGGCCAGATCGCGCTGCTGTGCGGCGAGGCCGGAATCGGCAAGTCGCGCACCTGCCTGACCCTGCAGAACCGGATCAGCCGTCAGTCGCACATCACCGCGCGCTTCCAGTGCTCGCCCTACCACCACAACAGCCCGTTCTACCCGGTCATCTCTCACCTCGAGCACGCGGCCGGCTTTCAGCGGACCGACAGCCCGGAAGCCAAGATCGACAAGCTGAAAGCTTTGCTGTCGCAGGCCGGGGAAGAAACCGTGGCCGACGCCGGGCTGTTCGTGTCGCTGCTATCGCTGCCGAGCTCGCCGCGCGACCCCGATCTCAACCTGACGCCGCAGCGGCAGAAGGAGCTCACGATCGACGCGCTCGTGCGGCAGCTTCTCGGGCTCGCTCGCTCGCGGCCCGTGCTGTGCATTTTCGAGGACGTTCACTGGATCGACCCGACCACGCTCGAGCTCCTCACCCGGGCCGCCGACGCGATTGCGAGCGCTCCGGTTCTCTTCGTCATGACCTTCCGGCCGGAATTCGCGCCGCCGTGGCTCGACCGGCCGAACGCCACGATGCTTCGGCTCAACCGCCTGGCGCGCGACCAGGCCGGCGCCATGGTGTTCGACGTGACCGGCGGCAAGGTGCTGCCGGAGGAAATCTTCGAGCAAATCCTCAACAAGACCGACGGCGTTCCCCTGTTCGTCGAAGAGCTGACGAAAACCGTGCTCGAGCTCGGGCTCCTGCAGGATGCCGGCGACCACTACGTCATCGCCGGGACGCCGCCGACCTTGGCCATTCCGACGACCCTGCACGACTCGCTGATGGCGCGTCTCGATCGCCTGGCGCGGATCAAGGAGATCGCGCAGATCGGATCGGTCATCGGCCGGGAGTTCTCCTATCGTCTGCTTGCCGCGGTCGCGCCGCAACCGCACGGCCAGCTCGAGGAGGCGCTCGACCAGCTCATTGCCGCCGAGCTGATCTTCGCGCTGGGCGAGCCGCCCGATTGCACATACACGTTCAAGCATGCGCTGGTGCAGGACGCCGCCTATGAGAGCCTGCTGCGCACCAAGCGCCAGCAGCTCCACAGCCGCATCGCGGCCGTGCTCAAGGAGCACTTCGCCCAAACGGTCGCGACCCAGCCCGAGCTGATGGCGCATCACCTGGCGCAGGCCGGGCTCACCGAGGAGGCGATCGAGTATCTGCGGATCGCGGGCCAGCGCGCAATCCAGCGCTCGGCAAACGCGGAGGCGATCGGTCACCTCAAGCGCGCGCTCGACCTGTTGCAATCGCTTCCCGCCACGCCGGAGACGAGGCGCACGGCGCTCGGCCTGGAGGTGATGCTCGGCCAGGCGATGATCGCAGGTCGCGGATACGCGGCGCGCGAGACCCGGGAAGTGCTGCTGCGGGCGAAGACCCACATCGACGCGTCGACCGATCCGGACCAGACCTTCTCGGTCCTTTACGGGATATGGGCGTGCTACTACGTCGGCGGCGAGGTCGAGATGCAGCGCGTCGCCGCCGCCGAGTTTCTCGCCGAGGCCGAGCGGATCGGCGACAAGGGCGCGCTTTGCCTGGCCAATCGCACGCTCGGCACCACCTATGTGACGATGGGCGAATTTGCGGCGGGGCGCCAGCACCTCGAACGGGCGCGCGCGCTCTACGATCCGGCTCGTCATGCGGACCTGCGCTATCAATACGGGCAGGACATCGGCGCCGCCGCCGCGTGCTATTTGTGCTGGGCGCTGTGGCATCTCGGATATGTCGATCAGGCCGAGATGATCGCCGCCGAGGCCATGGAACAGGGCGAGGCGGTCTCGCATCCCTTTACGCGCGTCTATGCGATCTGCCATGCGCGCGGAATGATGGACATCTTCCGCCGCCGGCCCGAGCAGACGCGAACCTATGCGCGTCTGGTCGTCTCGCTCTGCGCCGAGCACGGTTTTCCGTTCTGGGGCGCCGGCGGACGTATCCTCGACGGCTGGGCCGCCGCATCGCAAGGACGCGTGTACGAGGGGCTCAAGGAGCTGCGCGCAGGCCTGAAAGCCTGGCGGCATCATACCGGCGCGCGGCTGTGGCTCCCGATCTTCCTCGCCTTGCAGGCCGAAGGCTACGCCAAGGCCGGCGAGAACGACGCCGCGCTCAGGGTGATCGACGAGGCGCTCAGGGTTTCCGACGAGACCGGCGAGCGTTGGGCGCTCGCCGAGGTGGTGCGCATGAAGGCGTCGATCCTGCTCGCGGTCGGCGAAACGGGCGCGAGCGAAGTCGAGGCGATTCTGGCCAAGGCCCTCGACATCGCCCGGCAGCAGGGCGCGCTGTGCTGGCAGCTGCGCGCCGCCTGCGACCTTGCACGTCTCTGGCACGGCTCGGGCCGCAGCGCGGACGCGCTGCGCCTGGTGCGGTCGACCTACGATCAATTCAGCGAAGGATTCGAGACGACTGAGCTGCGCGACGCCAAGGCGCTGATGCAGACGCTGCGGCAGGCGGCCTGCTGCTCGAGGCAGCCGCAGCATCGCGGATGACCGATTCATTGCAACGCGTGGGTTTGGTTCGAGTGGAGCAAAGCGATGGGCAAGAAGGCTCTGGTTCTCGGAGGCGGTGCGCCGAATTTCACCTTGATGTCGGGTGCGCTGCTCGCCCTGCATGAGCAGGGCGTGTTCTTCGACGTCATCTACATGGCGGGCGCCGGCGCGGTCGTCGGGCTCGTGTATCTGGCGCCCAAGGGGCTGACGCCCGCGGAGGCGCTCCTCAACACGATGAACTACGGAATTTCCGATCAGATCTATGCGGCGGTACCGGTCAACTACAAACTGTTCAACAAAGGGGGCCCGTCGGCGGAGGTCTTTCGCGACTATTGGTCGAGCCTGCCGCCGGTGCAGGCCGCGATGCACCAGTACGGCATGAACGATCAGCAGAAGCTCGCCGCGGACATGCTGCTGTTCACCGGCGCGGTAGCCTGCCCGAGCGACGTGAACTACTTCAGCAAAGGGGTCTGCGCGCACGTTCCCTTCATCGAGGGCGTGGTCGACTTCGACAAGCTGAAGACCATCCCGCAGCAATACTACCTGAACGCCTATTGCATCGACGATGAGCAGAGCGTGGAATTCGTGAAGCCTTACGTCGATCTGCATCACTTCCGCGCGGCGTTGTCGTTTCCCTACATCTATCCGCCCTATCAGATCGACGGGAAATACTACTACGAGGGCGCATCGGTCGATTGCCTCAATCTGATCGCCGCCATGCATGAGGAGCGCGCCAAGAACGACATCGACACGATCGTCGTGCTCGACGTGTTGCGGTCCTTTCTGATCCAGCGCCCGCGCAACCTGTGGGACGCCTATGCGCGATCGATCATCGTGCCGATCGTTGCGAGCGCCGAGAAGGAGCTCGAGATGTTCCTGCATTGGGTGGAGACCGGGCACATCGTAAAGAAGGTCCCGCCCTACATTCCGGAGAAGCTGCATGCCGTGCTCCACACGCAGGAGCACGCCAAGAAGATCACGCCGCCGCCGCTCAAGGCCTATCTGTTGCGCTACCCGATTCCGGATCAGCAAAAGCCCTATGCGCTGGATTGGTCGAAATCGAATCTCGAGACGCTCTTCAGCGTCGGCTACAGCGCCGGAAAGACGTTCTTGAGCGCTTACGGATCGCAGCTCTAGCGCATATCGGCAACCGGTTCGGCTGCGGCGCGGCCGCCCGCCTCAGGCGAACGGAATGGCGCGCCGCAGCCGATCGATCAGCGTTTCGAGCTCGCCGCACGCGTATGACGTCGGCGGCACGGCGCCCCAAACCGGCTTCGGCCAGGCGGCGTCGCCCTTCTGGCGCGCCACCACGTGGACATGCAGCTGCGGCACCACATTGCCGATCGCGGCCACATTGAGCTTGTCGCAGGCAGTCACCTGCTTGAGCACGGCGGACACCTGGGCGATCTCGGCCATCAGCTGCGCGCGCTGGGTCTCGTCGAGGTCGATGATCTCCATGGCGCCGGCCCGGCGCGGAACCAGCACCAGCCAGGGAAAGTTGGCGTCATCGGCGGCGAGCAGGCGGCAGAGCGGCAGATCGCCGACCACGCGCGTGGTGCACGCGAGCCGAGGGTGCAGCGACCAGGCAGGCTCGGACAGGCTCATCGTCATGCCGCCGGAACATAGGCTCGGGCGAAACGCGCGCAAGACAGCGCGGCCGCTTGCATTCCCCTTCCGTTCCGCCGATATATGGGGCGGGAGGTTGGCGGTGGACGAGCCACTCGCCAACCGGGTCAGGTCCGGAAGGAAGCAGCCCTAACGAGCTCCGGTTCGGGTCGCTCGTCAGCCTCCCACCTTTTCTTTTCCGCCAGACGAGGATGCGCCGGGGGCTGCAGGCAGGATGAACGACGCCACCACCCCGGACGATCAGGGCGCCGACGCCCCCGGCCTGGCGCTGACCGCGCCGGCCGCCTCCGGTTATCGCGTGCTGGCGCGCAAATACCGGCCGGCGAGCTTCGACGACCTGATCGGCCAGGACGCGATGGTCCGCACCGTCTCGAACGCGTTCGAGACCGGCCGCATTCCGCAGGCCTGGATCCTCACCGGGGTGCGCGGCGTGGGCAAGACCACGACGGCGCGCATCCTCGCGCGCGCGCTCAACTACGCGCTGGCGGACGGCTCGATCGCCGGCCCGACCATCAAGATGCCGGCGCTCGGCCTCAACTGCCAGGCCATCATGGAGAGCCGGCACGTCGACGTGCTGGAGATGGACGCAGCCTCGCACAACAGCGTCGACGACATCCGCCAGATCAACGACGCGGTGCGCTACGCGCCGGTGAGCGCGCGCTACAAGGTCTACATCCTCGACGAGGTGCACATGCTCTCGGGCGCCGCGTTCAACGCGCTGCTCAAGACGCTCGAGGAGCCGCCGCCGCACGCCAAATTCATCTTCGCGACCACCGAGATCCGCAAGGTCCCGGTGACGGTGCTGTCGCGCTGCCAGCGCTTCGACCTGCGCCGCGTCGAGGCGGGCGCGCTGGTCGCCCATCTCGAGGGCATCGCGGCCAAGGAAGGGATCGCGACCGAACCGGAGGCGATGGCGCTGATCGCGCGCGCCGCCGAAGGCTCGGTGCGCGACGCGCTGTCGCTGCTCGACCAGGCGATCGCCCATGCGGCGGGCGGCGTGCGCGCCGAGGACGTGCGGCAGATGCTCGGCCTGGCCGATCGCAGCCGCGTCATCGACCTGTTCGAGGCGGTGATGCGCGG
>Ga0335081_10009701_pt1 | contig 15514 bp, 10 predicted proteins | sample Lox_Sample_35_FD_206713 | JGI IMG/M metagenome (GOLD analysis project Ga0335081, IMG submission 206713) | Soil microbial communities from Loxahatchee National Wildlife Refuge, Florida, United States - Lox_Sample_3.5 | ecosystem: Environmental > Terrestrial > Soil > Wetlands | place: USA... | reverse complement strand
TTTCGTAAAGTCGGGTAGTGGATTGCCAACAACTGACCTTTGCGGACCTTACGAACTTTTGATGAACGTCTTATTTGATCTTTACGCCCGTTGGTATCCAATGGGTCAGCGTTGAGAGCGCTTAAACGGATCAAGGAGACTATGTCTATTCAGGACTTGTTTGTTCAGCAGTTCAGCAAGCTGTTCCATCATCACAGTGAAGCTCCTTCACCGGAGTTGCGTCAGGAACGCGCCGCCGTCGATTCGATTTCGGCGGACGAGCGGAACCGTCTGGTTGCCGCGGCACGTCTTGCGATTCTGGAGCTGGAAGCCAAGGGGAAGATAGAGGATGATTCCCGCCGTTACTTCGCTAAGCCAGGCGAGGCTGAGTGGGGATGCTGAACTGCTCGCGTTGGCGGATGCAAGATCACTGATTTTCGCGGGCCACCCAAACCGCAAACCGGCGGCCTTTCCGATGCCGTAGCGCTCGCTCTTGCGGGTAGAATCGGTGTCATGCCCACAGAGCAGGAAACCGCCGCGCTCGCACTGCTGAAGCGCGTGCCCATCTTTGCCAGCCTCACTGAGCCGGAGTTTGCGTTTCTGACGCCACGGCTTTTGCAGCGCAAATATTCTTCTGGCGAGCTGATTTTCGGCGAAGGGGATGCTTGCGCCGGGCTCTACGTAGTGCAGAGCGGCAATGTGCGCATCTTCAAGAGCTCAGCCGGTGGCCGCGAGCAGGTACTTTCGATCGACGGCCCGGGCAGTTCGATCGCAGAGCTTCCCGTCTTTGATGGTGGAAATTATCCCGCTTCGGCGCAGGCGATCAGCGACAGCACTCTGCTTTTCTTCAGCCGGCAGGACTTCCAGGCCTTGTGCCTGCAGCACCCGCAAGTCGCACTGAAGGTGCTGCGAGTCATCGGAGGACGGCTGCGCCGATTGGTTGGCATCATCGAGGAGCTTTCCTTCACCACCGTCCGGCACCGTCTCATTGCGCTGCTGGTGCGACTGGGCAAGGCGAATCGCAAGTCCGGCGACGACGCCGTAACGTTGACGCTTCCTGCTAACAACAGCGAGCTGGCGGCGCAGATCGGCACGGTGCGGGAACTGGTCTCGCGCAATCTCAGCCGCCTGCAGTCGGAAGGACTGATCCAGCTCGACAATCGCGCGTTGACCATTCCCTCCCTCAAACGCCTGGAAGCGGAACTGGATCACTCTGCCGGCTAGAATTTCTTGCAAAGTTTCGCGCCCGTGACAGAAGTCATAGCTGCCGCAGTCAGGCGCCGTTACTCTGGCCTGGAAAGCGGGAAATAGCCGCAGGAGGAACGAAACGATGCCAGTAACCGCGACCGACACCGTGGGGGAGATTGCCGCCGGGACACCCGGCGCGACTCGCGAATTCGAAAAGCTTGGAATTGATTACTGCTGTGGTGGCGGGCGCACCCTGAATGATGCCTGCGCTGCCGTCAACCTTTCCGTGGAGGAGGTGCTATCTCGCCTGCAAAACAGCCTGGCCATGCCTCGTCCAGCGGACAACAAGAACTGGCAAGGTGAATTACTGGCCGACCTCATCGCTCACATCAACTCTACGCATCACGTTTTCGTGCGCGAAGAGTGCCCGCGGATCGAAGCCCTGGCCGCGAAGGTGATCGGCGTCCATGGCAAGAACCATCCCGAATTGCAGCAGCTGCAGCAAGTCTTCACGGTTCTCGCCGAGGAGTTGCGTGTCCATCTGATGAAGGAAGAGCAGATTCTCTTTCCTTATGTCATACGCATGGAGGAGAGCGCGATAGCGGGGGAGCCGGCTCCGCCCTCCTGCTTCGGCACGGTGACCAATCCGGTGCGTATGATGATGCAGGAGCACGATGGCGCGGGCGAGGCGCTGCGCGCATTCCGGTCGATTACCAGCGACTACAAAATTCCGCCGGATGCGTGCATCAGCTATCGCACTTTGTATGAGGCGCTGCAGGCTTTCGAGGCCGATCTGCACCAGCACATTCATTTGGAGAACAACATCCTCTTCCCACGAGCAGTCGCCATGGAAGCTAAGGGGTGAGCTCAGTCCAGGCACGATCCCCGGCACGGCTGTTCTAGCCGTGCCGAATCGTTGTTAGCGCAATTCCTGCGATTGTGACTGGAGTCATAGTGGGTGGCTGAGTCTCTCGCTAGTCTGGAGTTGAGAGGATGGAATCGCAGCCGCCGTGACCCCGCAACCTGGCCAAACTTTCCTCGACGAACCGCAGGACGCTAAACAATCCAGTCGGAGCGTCAGCGTTGCTTCGCCGCTTCTGATCTTTCCCGATCACCTAACCAGTCCGCGCAAGAAGCTCGTCCGCCGCGACGATCACGAATATTCGCAGCCATTGCGGCTCGGCATGCAGCTTTTTCTGGTGCTGCTGAATGTCTGGATTGGAGCTCAGTTCTACCTCTGGGTGCGGTGGGCGGAGAGCGGTGGACAGGCGCTGGAGGTCTCGCGCCCCGCCGGAGTCGAGGGCTGGCTACCCATCGAAGGGCTGATGCAGCTGAAGTATTTCGCGCTCACCGGCGAGGCGCCGCACGTTCACCCGGCGGGATTTGTCCTGTTTGTGGCCTTCCTGATCGTCAGCGTAGTGTTCCGTAAATCATTCTGTAGTTGGCTGTGTCCCATCGGCACGTTATCTGAGTACCTGTGGAAGCTGGGGCGATTTACCTTCGGCCGCAATTTCCGCTTGCCGCGCTGGGCCGATCTCGCACTGCGGTCGCTGAAGTACATCCTGCTGAGCTTCTTCGCCTACGCTGTGCTGAACATGTCGGCGGGAGCCATCGCGGAGTTCCTGGGCAGCCCCTATGCGCTGGTGGTCGATGTGCGAATGCTGAACTTCTTCCGCTATCTCGACGGTATCACGGGAATCGTTGTGCTCAGCCTGCTGGTCGCTTCGATTTTTGTGCAGAACTTATGGTGCCGCTATCTCTGCCCCTACGGAGCGTTTCTCGGGCTTGCTTCTCTGCTCAGTCCATCGCGGATCACGCGCAATGCGGACAGCTGCATTGACTGCGGCAAATGCGACAAGGCATGTCCTTCGATGCTGCCCGTGCATCAGCTGATGCAGGTTCGCTCGGCCGAATGCACTGGATGCCTGGAGTGTGTCGCGGTGTGTCCGGCGAAAAATGCGCTGGCGATAAGCCTGCCCGCCGGGTTGCGAAGACGCCGCACGGTTCCGGCCTGGAGCATGGCTGCGGGAATTGCGCTTATCTTTCTTGGATTGGTGGGCTATGCGAAGTTCACGCGCCACTGGAATACAGACCTGCCGAAGCAGGTCTATCTCCAACTGGTGCCGCAGGCGGACGAGCAACAGCACCCGATGCCCAATCCATAAGCCAAGCTCCGGCCCGACGAGGTTTTACGAACTTTGCTGGATCCGCGACCGCGGATCAGTTCTTCGAGTTTCAACCAGCACGGTGATCGCTCACCGGCTCACCTTTACGCCAAAGCATGGCGGGCGGTTGCAGGTGGAGAGCCGCCAGCTTGACATTCACGGATTCGACGTCGGCTTTCGACCAGCCGACTGAAGCGACCTCGATTTCGCCACTCGGAGCGATCAGAAAAAGGGTAGGAACGTTAGTCAAGCGGTAAGCGTTCGACACGTCGTATCTTCGCGGATCGTCCAACGCGATCGGGAAGGTTATCCCGTACTGCTTCACAAAAAGCAAGGTCTCTCGCGCATCATTCTGCGAGACACCGATAAAACTGACGTTCGCCTTGCGATAGCTCTGGTACATCCTTTCGTAAAAAGGAAATGCGTATTGGCAAACCGGACAACTGATCTTGAAGAACGCCAGCACGACCGGTCCCTTTCTCAGCGCTTGTTCCAGGCCGACCGACTCGCCGGCAATGGTGGGAAGCGAAAACCCAGGCGCGAGCGCGCCCGCGGTGAGAGTAGCCATTCAATACCCCCTATCGCACTTTAGATTGCTCGGCGGCGGGCGACGATGCAACCGACAGCCGGCGAAGGATCTTTCGAGTAAGACCGGTGAGCGGCAATCGTTCATACTGACTGCGGGTGAACCAGCGGCCATCGGGTGCGCAAGGCTCCGACTGCTCACTCTCGCCGTTGAAAACCGAAACCTGATAATCGGTACTAGTGATGGAATGGCGGAGGCGCAGTAGTGGAACACTGCCATTCGTCTGTGACAGCGGCGGCAACTCCCACATTCCCGCCATCAGTGAGGCTTCGGCTGGACGCTGCACCAGCAGCACGGCGGCATGCCGTCGCGCCAAGATGTAGCGCAGCTCTTCGCGTTTTCGCGGCGCGCGCAATCTTTTCTCTCCGGCGCCACGGGATTGGCAGAAGCGGTTCAGCGGACAAAGCAGACACTGCGGCACCCGCGGCGTGCAGATCGTCGCGCCCAGCTCCATCATTGCCTGGTTGAAATCGCCGGGGCGGGTGTGGTCCAGCAGGGCTGAAGCCTGAGACCAGGAACTTTCCCCGTCATCAGTTGTCGCGAACAGGCGCTGCAACACGCGCTGGACATTTCCGTCGACAACGGCGACCGGCTCGCCAAAAGCGATGCTGGCAATGGCCGCGGCGGTATAACGGCCGATCCCGGGAAGCTGCAGCCACTCCCCGGCAGTGCGAGGAAATTTCCCATGCCGCTCGCGGATGATGACTCGCGCTGCCTGATGCAACCGGCGGGCGCGGTGATAATAGCCGAGCCCGCTCCAGGCGGCGAGCACACTCGCTTCCCGTGCGGCCGCCAACGCCTGCACGGTGGGAAACCTTCGCAGGAATCGCACGTAGTGATCCACCACGGCGGCCACGCGCGTTTGCTGCAACATGATTTCCGAGATCCAGACGCGATAGGCATCCGGATCACAGCGCCACGGCAGCTCACGATGGCACTGGTCATACCACGCCAGCAGAGCCTGACGAAAGCGGCGTATCCTGGCCGCCGTCAGCGGCACCATGGCAGTGCTCATCCGTTCATGGAGCGCAATGCTGGATCGCAACTGGAATTCCCGGAGCGCCTCGGAAGCCCGGCCTACGCAGGCGTCACTGCGGGTTTTGCGGGCTCTGCTGATTCTGCTGAGTCTTGGGTTGGATCGAGACCAGCTCCACCTCAAATATCAGGGTCTCGTCCGGTCCGATCGCGTCCCCTGCGCCGCGCGCGCCATAAGCAAGATCGGGAGGTATGAACAGCTGCCACTTCGACCCGACCGGCATCAGTTGCACCGCTTCCGTCCACCCCTTGATTACGCCGTTCACCGGGAAGGTGATCGGCTTGCCGCCCTTGTACGAGCTGTCGAATTCGGTGCCGTTGATCAGCGTGCCCCGATAGTTGCAGACCACGGAGTCCGTTGCGGCAGGTTTGGGACCGGTCCCTTCCTTCAGAATCTTGTATTGCAGGCCGCTGGGTAGGGTGACCACACCGGGCTTGCTCTTGTTGGCCGCCAGGAAGGCTTCTCCTTCTTTCTTGTTGGTTTCTTCCGCCTGCTTGCGCGCGGCTTCGCGCTTCTGCATCACCTGCCCCTGCAACTCCTGGATGGCGGCCTGGGCTTGTTCGTCGGTCAAGAGCATCTTGCCGCCTGCCATTCCGTCTTTCAATCCACGCAGCAGGAGTTCGGGGTCGATCTCGATGCCGTCACGGTGAACGCCCTTGCCGATGTTCATGCCAATGGCGTAGCTGACCTTGTCTTTTTCAGTCGGCAGCGCATCGGACGCGGAAGAAGTTTGTGCCGGTGAAGCCGCAGCGGGCTTCGCTGCCGAAGATTGCTGGGGAGCGGCGGACTGCTGGGCCACTGCGCTTGCAAGCAACAGGGCCGAGGCCGCCACAACGTAGGACATTCTGGTAAGTGTTTTGAGCATGCCTGCATTGTTACATGCTGCGCCACATCCGCAAAGTCGGCGGAGAGTTCTGGGGCGTCGTTAGCCGGTATTTCTGCGCGGGCCCTGCGAGCATCTGGGAGCGATGCGTCGCCTGGGCCACGGCGCCCCCCGACTGGTTGAGATAGCGTTGCGGTCCGAACGCCCATAATAAGTGAAATCCGTTTGACATTAACGGTTCAATTCGATTAAATCGAACGCATTTCCTGCTCGCCAAATTTTGGTTGCGACCGCGAAACCGGAAAGATCTTTGCAAGGGGAAGATGGATGGATTTGAAAACTCAGCGTCCCTGGATCGTGGTTCTGTTCTTGCTGCTCCTCTGGTGCGTTCCCGCTAAAACCCAGGTTTCGGCCAGTTTGTCAGGGCGGGTAACGGACCAAACCGGGGCTGCGGTGACGGGAGCCAGCGTGACGGCGACCAACGTCGACACCGGTCTGTCACGCTCGACGATAACGGACCAGGCTGGGCGCTATCAGCTGATTGACCTGCCCATCGGAAGGTACGAGCTTCATGCCACCAAGAGCGGGTTTGCAGAAGCCATCCGCTCGGGGATCCTGCTCGTAGTGGGACAGGCGGCGATTGCCGACGTGCAATTGAAGGTTGGCGCGGTGAGCGAGCAGGTGAAGGTCAACGCGGATGTTCCGATCGTGAATACCACCACCCAGGACATCTCGGGCCTGGTAGGCGAGAAAGAAGTGAAGGCGCTGCCTCTGAATGGCCGGAGTTACGATCTGCTGCTCACACTGAATCCTGGCATCGTCAACTTCACTTCGGAGAAGACCGGTGGCGTGGGCGTCTCCAATTCGAGCACGGGAAATAATTTTGCGGTCTCGGGAAACCGGCCACAACAGAATCTCTTCCTCCTCAACGGCGTGGAATTTACCGGAGCCGCGGAGAACAACATGACGCCGGGCGGCGCCAGCGGAAACCTAATGGGGGTCGACGCGGTACGCGAGTTCAACGTGCTGCGCGATTCGTATGGCGCCGAATACGGCAAGCATCCGGGCGGGCAGGTCACGATCGTCACTCAGTCGGGCAGCAATCAGTGGCACGGTTCGCTCTACGAATTTCTGCGCAACAACGCCTTGAATGCCAGGAATTATTTCGACCCGTTGGGATCGACACCGCCGTTTCAGCGCAATCAGTTCGGCGCCTCGTTGGGCGGTCCCATTCAGAAAGACAAGACCTTCTTCTTTGTGAATTACGAAGGGCTCCGGCAGAACCTGCACCAGACCTCGGTGGCGTTTGTGCCGAGCCTGGCGTCGCGGGCCGCGGCCGCGCCCAGCGTGCAGCCGTTGCTGAACCTGTGGCCCACGCCATCGCCCACCGATCCGACATTCAATGGAATCTCCGCGGTCTCCAGCAGCCCGCTCCAGACCATCCAGGAGAACTTCGGCACCGCGCGCCTGGACCACGTCTTCTCATCGAAGGACACGTTCTCCGCGGTCTATACCATCGATGACGGCGGAGACGTGACGGCCACGATTGCCGATCCTTACAGCACCGACATTCTGAACCTGACCGAGCAGGTGGCCAGTCTGGAAGAGACGCACATCTTCTCTCCATCACTGCTGAACAGCGCTCGCTTCGGTTTTTCCCGCGCCGCTTATTTCTTCACCGGTGAGCCCACGCCTGGAACGCCGGCCGCGGATGTCCCGGGATTTCTGGACGGACGTCCGGTGGGCGCTGTCGTGGTCGGCGGCAGCGCCGCTTCAAATCCCCAGGCGCAGATCGGTTTGGCGGGGAGCAACAACGGCAGCAATCTGAATGTGCACCGCAATCTTTATACGTATGAGGACCAGGTGAGCCTGGTGCATGGCCCGCACCAGTTCACCTTCGGCGCATGGATCCAGCAATTTCAATCCAACGAAAATCTGGCGTTGAGCCAGTATGGCCAGGCGACCTTCGCCAGCCTGCAGACGTTTCTGGCGGGGACCACCAGCTCGTTCCTCTACGATCCTTCGCCGACCGACATGAACTGGCGCTCGATCTTCGGGGCCTTCTTCGCGCAGGACGTGTTTCGCGTTTCGCCGCGGCTGACGCTGAGCCTGGGATTCCGTGACGAGTTCTCCACCGGCTGGAACGAGGCCCACGGTCGTGCCGCCAACTATCTCTTTCCCGATGGCGTGATCTCCAGCCAGCCGCGCATCGCCAGCAATGCCTTCACCGTGAACAATGCGAAGTTCCTGCCACAACCGAGGATCGGTCTGGCCTGGAGCCCGTTCCCCGAAAGGACGGTGGTGCGTGCCGCCTTCGGCATTTACAACGATCTGCAGGACGCGCTGGGCTATCGTATGGACCAGAATGCGCCGTTTAATCCCACCTACAGCATTGCGTCGCTGCCGGTCTCGAAGCTGCCGATCAATCCACTCGCGCCGCTGCCGGCGCATGCATTGCTGGTGCCGGGAGGCGTGCAGCCGAATATGCAAGTGCCAACGCTGATCTCCTGGTCGCTGAGGATCGAGCAGGAGATCACACCCAACACTTCGCTCACGATCGGGTACGTAGGCTCGCACGGATATCACGAGCTGATCGGCGTGGACGCGAATACACCGATTCCGACGATCTGTCCGGCGTCGCCATGTCCGGCGGTGTATCCCAGCAACTTTCCGGCGCCGCTGGCGGGAACGCCCGTTCCGGCCGGGACCTTCTACATTCCAGCGGGCACTCCCAAGGCGAACCCCACGCTGGCCAACACGTGGACGTGGTTCTCCGTCGGCGACAGCAGCTACAACGCGCTACAAGTCGACTTCAACCATCGCTTCAGCCACGACCTTTCGTTCCGCGCCGCCTACACATGGTCGAAGGCGCTCGACGATGGCGACTCGCTGAACCAAACGACTGCCGGCAATGCGCCTGGGCTAGTGGCCAATCCCTATGACATCCGTGCCGACTGGGGCTTGGCAACCTACGACGTGCGAAACTTCGCCACCATCAGCTTGGTGTATGCGCTGCCCTTCGGAAATGGAAAGATGTATGCCAACAATCTGAGCGGCTTTGGCAATACACTCATCGGAGGCTGGTCGATCACCAGCATTGTGCTGGCGCAGAACGGTTTTCCCTTTACGCCGCAGCTAAGCTACAACCCATCCAACAACGGCGACACGCGCAATCCGGTTCGTCCGTTCATCAATCCTGACTTTACCGGGCCGATCATTACCGGATCTCCATTGCAGTACTTCAATCCCGCGGCGTTTCTCCAGCCTCCGCCCAACAGCGGCTTCTACGGAAATCTTGGGCGGGATACCTTGATCGGACCGGGGCTCTTTGACTGGGATTTCTCAGCCATTAAAGATACGAAGTTGACGGAGCGGCTGAACCTGCAGTTCCGCACGGAAATCTTCAACATCCTGAACCATACCAACTTCAACACCCCGAATCTGATTACGTTCACGCCGTCAGGCGTGTCGCCCACGGCCGGAGCGATAAACAGTACGGCAACGACCTCGCGGCAGATTCAGTTCGCGGTGAAGCTGCTTTGGTAGTCGAGGCGGTTATGCCGCCGCTATCGTGGTTTGCAGGAGCACCGCCGCTGCCGCGGCTCCAGACCTTTTCCCGCTGATATTCGGAGCTTGCGCCCGGGGCTAGATTCATCCCGCCGCTGTGCGGCTGGACCGATTTCCTAGCTCCGTCAGGTGCTCTGAGGCCATGATTCCACGGATGGCTTTGTGGTGATGGTCGGTGTGCCGGGAAGAGGTGTACGATCCCAGCAAGCAAAATCAGAGCACCGGGGAGCCGATCGCTCATGTCCAAGAGAATCACTCGAAGTGTGCTTGTCGTTCTTCTGGCCCTCGCCACGCTGTGCTCTGCGGCAGGCAAGGAAGACGAAAAGCAAAAGCCCGCGCAGAGCATCGCGGAGCTGCAACAGCAGATCGAAAAAATCCTGAAAGACACGCACACACCGGGAGTGTCGATCGCAATCGTTCATCGCGACGGGCCGGAGTGGGTGACGGGGTTGGGACTGGCCGATGTCGCCGGCGGGAAGCCAGCCACCGCGGACACGCTCTTCCGCATCGGCTCCGCGTCCAAGGCATTTGCGTCGCTCTCCGTCTTGCTGCTCCAGGATCAGGGCAAATTATCGCTGGACGATTCCGTGCACAAGCTGGCTCCGGAAGTCTGGTTCGAAAATCCGTGGGAGTCAACCGATCCCGTCCGCGTGGTGAACCTGCTGGAGCACACCACCGGCTGGGACGACATGCACTTGCGGGAATATGCGAAAGATGAGCCCGCGAGCAGCGATGTCCGCGAGGGGCTCGATTACTATCACGGCTCACGGATTTCGCGCTGGCGGCCGGGAACCCGCGCCGCTTACTGCAACTCCGGTCCGCCGGTGGCCGCCTACATTGTCGAGAAGATCAGCGGACAGAGGTTCGAAGATTTTGTGCAGCAAAATCTCTTCCTTCCGATTGGAATGAATACAGCGACCTACTTTCCGCCTCCTGCGGGAAGCGCAACGACGCTTTATCACAGTGATGGTAAGACGCCGTACCCTTACTGGAACATCCTGCTGCGGCCCGCCGGATCGATCAACGCTTCTGCGAAGGACATGGCAGCTTACGTTCAGTTCTACCTGAATCGCGGAGCAGCTAATGGCAAGCAACTGGTGCCGGCCTCGGACATCACGCGCATGGAAAGTCCCACCAGCACATGGGCGGCACGAGACGGGATGAAGACCGGCTACGGCCTGAGCAATTACTGGACGGTCGCCGACGGCTTTGTCTATCACGGCCACAATGGCGGCGTCTCCGGCGGACTCACGGACGTGAGCTACCTGCCGGATGACGGCGTGGGCTACTTCTTCAGCATCAACAGCAGCAGCGTCGACGCCTTTGAGCGCATTACCAAAGCTATTCGCGCGTATATTACCAACAAGCTCCAACGGCCAACCGTGCCTGCTCCTGCCGCATTGCCTGCGAACGCCCAGGATTACGCGGGCTGGTACGAGCCGGACTCTCCGCGCAGCGAAATGATGCACTTCCTGGAGCGCCTCGCCGGCCTTAGCCGGATTCATTTCCAGGACGACCAACTGATCTTCACCTCGGTGATCGGCAACCAGAAATTCATTCCGGTGGAAGGCGCGCAATTTCGTCTGGTGTCGAAGAAGGATGCACCCGATCCGGTTCCGATCCTCGAACTGCTTACCCCCAACCCGGAGGGCCGCTTTGTTCAGGCTGGAATTCTGACAACGATGAAGCAGATTCCCACCAGGCTGGCAATCCTGGAGATCGCCGCCACCTTGCTCGCGGTTCTCTCGATTCTGGCTATTCTGTTTTACGCGCCGTTCTGGATTCTTGGCGGGCTGAGCCAGAAGCGCAAACGGCCCGCTGAGCGTGCGATGCGATTGTGGCCACTGTTGGCCGTGCTCAGTCTGGTCGCCTGCGTTGTCATCATTGGTTTCTCGAGTCCTGATGTGATTCCGCGCATGGGAAACTTCACGGTCTGGTCTGCAGCCGTATTTCTGCTGACCATCTTCTTCGCGGTGGCGACGCTGGCCAGCGCGATCGCATGGTGGCGAGCGCCGATCGAGGGCACACGCAGGAGCGTACGAACGTTCTCCTTCATCGTGACTTTCGCGCTGTTGATCATGGTGGCTTACTTTGCCTATTGGGGCGTAATCGGATTGCGGACGTGGGCCTAGCTGTTAGCCAGCCTCGGAAGATAGGTCGATGATGAACCCGCAGCAGCTAAAGCCCTGGCCATTTCCATGACCTTACGGACCGCCTAAAGGCGGTCCCTTTCAAGGCGGCAATTAAGTCAAAGCCTCGTTAACGCTCGACTTCCGGCTTGAAGACCATGCCCTGGCTGGTCTTGCCGTTCATCAGGACAACCAGCGGCGCTTCGAATCGCAGATGGCGAACGCAGTCGTGTTCCTCCAACGCCGGCTGCTCGGCGAGCCAGTGCCAGTCGACGAAGCCCTCGCCTGCGTCCGGGTTAACGGTGAAATAGCCAATCTGGAAGGCGGTGAGGTTCTGGAAGAAATGGCTGCCCTGCGAGGGAACCACGCGGAAATCGCGAAAGCCCGATTCCACAATGACGCGCGCGCCGGAGATCTGGTCCCAAGCCACAGGAATGCCAAGCCAGGGGTCGGTTGACCCCCAACGGCCAACGCCGATCAGCAGATAGGGAGTATTGCTTTCGCTGAGTTTGGCGTTGAAGTGGGCGACGCTCTCGGCGACCTCGCGGCTGCGCACACGCTGGAAGCGATGCGAGTCGACGACGATGACGTCACACAAATCCTGGATGCGGCCGTGTCCTAGCACCTGCGAGCTTTGGCAGACCAGCCGCTGCGGTTCGACCTCGTCAATGCGAATCTCTTCGCCCGCGCGCGACAGGACCAGCGGCCGCAGCTGGAGAAAACCGAAGTCCGCGGGCTCATCCCGTTTTTGCGGCATGGTGACGGCGAACTCGATCTCTACCGGACGGCCGAGCGCATCTTCGCCAATGTGCATGAGTTGCTCGAGGATCTGCGGCAGGGGAAACATTCCGTGCTTGAGAATCGGGGCAAAGCTGACAATCCGCGGCCCATGGCGGCTGAGGCCATCGTAGACCGCGTGATTATCGGGAGAATAGGTGGAGGCGAGCGTTCGCAGCGTGCCATCGGCCTCGGCAACATCGAGGGTGAAGGCAACCTCGCGCAGCTCGCTGGCGGGATCGTCGGAGCGATGCGGGTGATCCAGCTCCAGCGCCCAGAATTCGCTCTGCGAATTCGTCAGCATGTCCTCGACCGAGGAGAACTGCACCAGATGCCGCGGATGGCGCGGGCTGAACGTCAGACACTTGCCGCCGCTCACCACGGCATGTCCCATTCCCAGCGCCACGGCAGCAAACCCGTCGGCCACTTTCACGGGCCCAATCGGATAGAAGTTACGCGAGCGCACTACACCGGAAAAATCGGGATAGAAACGATTGCCGTGCGCTGCGCCCACCACCTGCTGGAGGACCACGGCCATCTTCTCTTCTTCCAGCCGGTACGGCGTGGCGCGCACGTAAGCCTTGGCATGCTGGCTGAAGGTGGAGGCGTAGACGAGTTTGATGGCTTCCAGCAGTTGCTCCAGCCGCACCTGGATGTCGGGATGGCGGTTGGCCAGCATGAAGGTCTCGTAGACGCCGGAGAAGGGCTGGTATTGCGAATCCTCCAGCAGGCTTGAGGAGCGCACCGCCAGCGGATAATGCACCGCCTCCAGAAAGGCCAGCAAGCTGTCGAGCAGGGAGATGGGGAATGGCGCTTGCAAGAATCGCCGTGTGATCTCGGCATCGTCGGTGCTGTGGAGGGCGAGATCGAGCAGGTCGTTATCGCTGAGGAAGCGATCGAAAACTTCCGTGGTCAGCACCAGGGTCGGCGGCACGCCCACGCGAATGCCGGGAAAGCCGCGGCTAATTCCGCGTTGGCGCAGGATGTGACGGATGAAAGCCAGGCCGCGCGCCTTGCCTCCCAGCGAGCCGCCGCCAATCTGCAGGAAGAACGACTGCCCGGGCTGAAAGGTGGCAGCATTGAATTCGCCAATCAGGGTCTGGCTTTGCTCCTGGCGATATTCCACGATGGACTCAATCAGGTCGCAACGCAGATTCTCGAGTGTGCCGAAGTCGCTGACCTTGCGCGGCCGCAGCTTCTGCGCCAGAGCGAATTCGGTGCGCGCCATCAGCCAGTGGGAAAAATGATTGCGCTCGGCATGATAGGCCAGGCTCTCCTCCGGCACCGTGCGCAGAGCATTCTCCAGGCCATTGAGATCGACAGCGCGGGCCACCTCGGTCTTGCAGTCCGGCAGGTGAAAGACGAAATCGCCAAAGCCCATCTCCTCGGTCAGGATGTGCCGCAGATCGCCCAGCAGCGTGGGCGAGCGCTTCTGGAGGAAGCAGAAGCCCTCGCTGTAGGCGGGCTCCATGAACTCGGTGCGGCTGGATTGCAGCACGATCGGCACATCCGGCACGGTGTGGCGAACCATGCGCGCCAGCTCGAATCCCGCCTCGGGCGTCACCTCACCGCCGCGCGGAAATTCGATGTCGGAGACGACGCCCAACAGGTACTCGCGGTACTTCAGCACCTCTTGTGCGGCTTCCTCGTAGTTCGAGCTGAGCAGGATCTTGGGCCGCGCCCGCATGCGCACCAGTTTGTGCGCGACGTTCAGGCCTTCGCTCAGCAGACGGCGCGACTGGCTGATCAGCTCGGTGTAAATCACCGGCAGGAAGACGGAGTAGTACCGGATGTCGTCCTCCACCACCAGCATGACGGGAACGTTCATGGCGTGGGTGTCGTGCAGGACGTTGCGCTTGTCTTCGATGTACTTGACGATGGAGATGAGGATGCGCGCATTGCCCTGCCAGAGGAAGATGCGCTCGATGGTGGTCTCGGGATTCCGGGCCAGGAAGTTCTTGATCTCGCGATAGTCGTAGGCGAGGACGACGACGGGCACGTCGAGGCCGGCGGCTTTGATCTGGCGGGCGAGCTCGGCCGCGTCCATGTCCGCGACCTGCAGGTTGGTGACGATCAGATTGAAGCGCGGCTGAGATCGCGCCAGCTCTAAAGCCTGAGCTCCGGTGGAAACGTGCGTGATCCCGGGAACCTGGTGGATGTCGAGCTCAAGCGATTCGCCCATCAGCAGCTCGTTGAGCCGGCCGTCTTCGCGCAGGATGAACGAATCGTACAGGCTGGAGACCAGCAGGATGTCGTTCACGCGGAACGGCATCAGGTTCTCGAAGCCCTCGAAGAGGCGCTCGGAGGAGGAAACGAGGCCGGCGATGGGACGAGCGATGGTCATGCCGAGTGCACTCCGCCGATAGCGAGCGCCGATGAAGACTCAATACCATGCGGGCGAGGATTGTGGTTCGGGCAGAACTGGCCTTGAAGATTATGGTTCGGGTAGAGCTGGCCGTGAGGCCAGCGTCCCGGCACACCCTTCTTATGTCGAGCCGGCTTTAGCCAGCGGTACGATCGCCCTAATGGAGAGGGGCTACCCCCCTCCCCCAGTCGCCCGTAAAATATTGAAAACACAAGCGAACTGCCGCAAAATATTGGGCCTTGGCCAATTGCGGGCAAAATCTTGAGGGCAAATGACTTATCGCCGAATTCTCGAGGCTGAGCTGGTCTGAAGTGTTTCGAGATCGGGCGGGGCGGGCAAGTGAAGAAACGACTCAAACGTCGGTTCACTCAATCACACTCTGGAAGACGATGGCCTGAAGTGGCCCGGACACAACTTCACCTCATCCTTCCACGTTCATTCTACCTTGCGTTGCGGCCATGGCCTAGGGAAGTTAGTCACAGTCATATGTGACGAGGTGGAAAAGCGTTTTGTGCCCTGATGCGTTTTCAATTACTCGACCCGCCTATTCGCAAAGGGAGTATGCGTGGGAATTCCCGAAGTTAACCCAAATCTTGGATGCGTACTCTGAAATGTCGGTAGATCAGGGTACCGCACCGAACGTGATTGGCTTCTGTCACGTAGATGGTTGGGTCTGCCCCGCCGACGGCAGCGGCGAGCAGATGTTGATCATGGCTAGGCCATCCGCAGTCCGTGGTCGCTCTCTCATATAGCTGCCGCGAGAGTTTATTTCTCTTAACCAATACTGCACGACCGGACTTGACCTGACCGATCTTTTGTACCAAGTGGAATGTTAGTGTAGCGCCTTTTTCGAACTAACTCCGTAGTCGTAGTCGGGGGTGTGGAGATGTGGGAAACGC
>Ga0335081_10009700_pt1 | contig 15514 bp, 20 predicted proteins | sample Lox_Sample_35_FD_206713 | JGI IMG/M metagenome (GOLD analysis project Ga0335081, IMG submission 206713) | Soil microbial communities from Loxahatchee National Wildlife Refuge, Florida, United States - Lox_Sample_3.5 | ecosystem: Environmental > Terrestrial > Soil > Wetlands | place: USA... | reverse complement strand
AAAGACGAGAACAGGAAACCTATCGAATACCTGCTTGGTGGCAGGCTGCAAGGCAACTCTACATATTCATACGACAGCGTCTGCGTCGAGCGGAGACGGCATCGAGTCTGACGGTGAAAGCGGACTTGATCCGACTCGACAGGATTTTCTTTGACCGCATCACGATGTTCTTCAATGGTGAAACCGTCACCGTAACACCCTTATCCATGACGGATCCGAGAGCCCCCGAGCAGGGGGGTTGTATGGTGATGCAGTCGACGATGGCGTTACCTACAATCTACTGTGGGACGGCAAATCAGCCACCCCCCAAACAGATCACTGGACGCTAGTTCGCGTCGATGAGCATGCTCAGCTGAATATGTTGCAGATTAATTCTCTTACAGTCTTAGTTGGGAGCGACGGCACAGACTCAAAAGCTCTGTCCGAAACGAGTCTTGATGAAGCGCTAAATGTAGTATTCGGATTGGGAGAGCATGGCGCCTCAGCAAATCGCAAAGCCATCCTATCACCGCAAATCGCCATTCCAGGATGACATAGCATTTCAAGCGCTCAGCGCGCTGTCGCGTTTGACTGATGCCTGAAACGGGAGTACCGGTGGAGTGAGCACTGTGCGCCGAGTGGTCTTCTGCTCCCCCGTAGCCACCCTTTCGAGAGCTGCACTTTTCGAGTGATCCACCGCATCGACAACACTACCCTATGTTACAGCGATAACCAAGGGCGCTCGTTCCGTCACGGCGGACTATGCGATGGGAGTACGTCAGCTCAGGGGCACGCACACTTCAGTTTCGCGCGCGGATACTCGGGATGGTGCAGTGTCCCCGGCCGCCGCGCTCGATACACTGCAACTCCCCTTTTATCGACAGCCAAGGCCCCGGGGGGCTCTGGAGCCGCGACGCCGCTCTGGCTCAAAGTGAGCCGCCCAAACGTCGATGATTTTTCAGCCATTTCTGACGCGCGGGACGGGGATAACAGTTACTGAAGCGCAGACATCATTTTAGATTCAGTTGAAGATACAATGCATGCCAGAGGCGATGATAGTTGTTAGCCGCGCACGCTTGCCAACCTGCCACGATACCGTCGTGGGGTTCATTCGCCAGGCCGGCTCCGCAGTGCGACGCGTGCGGCTCACGCTTTCCGATACTTCTGGGGTCGCCGTCGAGGACAAACTCTGGCTTAACGACAGCACCGACGCCGCCGCGCTCGCGGAGGAGGTCGCCGAACAGCTCGCTCGCAGCGCGAGTGAGCGGTCTGATCTGGAAGCTACCATTATTGTCTCGGATGGCGGATGAGGCGGCTCACGCCGACGGAGAGCGCGAAAGGCAACGAGCAACGAATCGCTGCTGGCCTTGTTGGGCACTCCAGCAACAAATTCAGGCAATATGCGTCCGAACAGGTGCACGCGCGCCACTAGTTCTTGAGCGCCAAATCCGTCCGGCGTGGACTCGGCGGCGACGGCATGAGGCCGCGCACCGACGAGAAGTATCGCCGACGCCATTCGATACTGCCGAGAATTATAAGTGCGCACGCGAGCCCGCTGAACGCTATCGGCACCACTGAAACTGTCGCCTCGAATGCACGCCCCTGCTTTGCACTGAAGCAAGGCGCTCGCTCGCGCACGAGCTGCCCCGTACGCACCCGTTCCATCGCGTATCCCAGGTCGGCCGGGTTGTTGAATACCTTCAGTTCCTTGACCGCTCGGCCGATAACCTCCTCCCGCACGCTACCCGACAGCCGCAGAAAGCCTTCGTTGACTCCCACGCAGAGCGAGTCATCCAATGTGGCGATCAACGCTGCTTCGAGTCCATAGTGAAAAATGCCAATCAGGCTTGCTTCCTTGGCTTCCAACTCCCGCTCGATCGACTTGATCTCGGTCGTATCCCGAAACAGCAGAACCCCTCCTTGCAGCGCACCCGAGTCGTCGCGGATAGCTCTCGCAGTCGCGGCGATCGAGGTGATGTTGCCCGTGTCCGGGCCGCCGATCGACAACTCAGCCTTTTGAAAGGTTCCCGTATCCGAAAGCCCGGTCTGCAGATGCTCGAGCGCAAAGCTCAGGCCATCGGCAGTGGTCGCCGATTCGAGCTCGGCTTTCAACGCTTCGAACGGTTGCGCTTCGCGCGTCTTCAGCAGCTCCTGAGCCATTCGATTGGATCGAAACACCTTCAGATCGCGATCAAGTAAAACCGCCCCCGCGCCCATGCCGTCGAGAACAGCGTCCATGAACCTGCCTTCGTCCGGCGCGACCGTATCGCTCCGGGAAAAAGCGACAAGACTGCTGCGCATCGCCAGGAATCTTCGCACGATGAGCATCGCCGCCAGAAGAAGGAAGACCAGGCCGGCGGCGGATGCACCTGCGATGATCTGCACGGTGGGTCTTGCCGATACCTCCTTGTCGGCGTTGCTATCGGCCAGTGTTACGTGCTGTTCGTCTATCATGTCGTCAAGGCGAAACAGGATATCGTCCATCGAGGAACGCCCGCCGCGCGAGCGCAGCATCTGCAACGCAGCGTCCGCGCCCATCTGCGCCCGCACCTGCATCGCAGCACCCAGCGCGGAGATTCGGGTACGAATCAGGCCTGCAAGCGTCATGATGCGCTGATGCTGAAGCGGTTCGTTGCGGCTCAACGTCTCGAGAAAAGAAAGTTCAGGACCGATCTTGTCGGTAGCGGTCTGATAGAGTTGCCAGTTGTTCTGGTCACCGGTGATCAGGTAGTCGCGTTCGCGGGTTTCGGCTTCGCCAAGCAGCGAACGGAGATTTTCAAGATGATCCATCGCTCGATGAACGCCCGCCGCTCGATTGCCAGTGCTGACGAGAGCCGTCAGGTTCCAACACGCAAACACTGCGCTAGCGGCCATCGCGAACAAAACCGGAACCAGCCCCAGCATCGCGCCGGTGAAACCGAATGAACTGGCCGGCGGTGAACTTCCCTTCGCCGGTGCGCCCATCACTCCTCCCCGAACCGCAAAAGGCGGTTACAAACCGTTACATCCGATGCCACGATTTTACTCGTTGATTCTGGAATTTCGGTAGAGCGGCGAAGCACGACAATGCACAGCCAAAAACAAAGGACAATTCGTCACGTAGTCGGCTCTTGGACTATTCGACGAAGACATGGCACGCTAAAGAGGGTAGCAAACTACAGGCGAGGAGCGGCCGGCCGGCAGTGCCGGGTGAGCGTGCTGCGCAGTTGGTCTGATGCGACGCAGGCATATCGTTCCAGGGTCGGTGCGAATTTTCGGTCTCCCGAACACGAACAGGGACTTCGGGATTCGCGACAATGGCTCCGGCCAAATGTGGTCGGAAACCAGTTATGTCGGCTGGATCAACTACTGGACCGGCGATGTGGTTTTGGCCCAGAAGTACGTACCGAAAGCCCGGCTGTTCGATAGATTGCGCGTCCTGTTCGGGCTGAATGAGCCCGAGGACGACGTCAGCATGGAATACGAGTGCGAGTACAAGGTGTCGCTCCTCGACGTTCAGTCCGTAAAGGAACTGCACACCGCGGGTTTGACTCTAACCGGAGACCTGACCTTGACCGAGGAACGTCGCGGGAGTTAGCTGCGCCGCTATGCCCCGATCGAGGTTTCGGACCTAGGCCCAGATTCTTTCAGCGGCTGCGATCATGCCTCGCGCTACACGCGGTCACTTCCCGTCAGGAACAGGGCTACTTCCTCGGCGTCGTGGATGTGCGGCGGAGTTGACCAGTCGGCGTCCATGCGGCCGTGCCACATTTCTACCTGAGGCGCGCCGCTCGTGGGTGTGGCCACGCCAGCGATATGGTTGACCTGCAGGCTCTGGGTTTCATTCCGCTCCCTGCGAAAAATCGACTTGGGCCTCAGGAGTTGATGAATAGTCCGCGTCTGCAGAATCGATAGCTCCTGGCCAGTCGCGATCGAATGTCAGCTCTAAGCCTGATGGCACGGCAACAGCCCGTTCGACCTAACCCCGAACGGGTGGATTCGGACATTCGGCCTAGAAACAAGCGAGGAGCGATCATCAGTATACGGGTGCCGATACCGAGCCGGTAATGCGGTCACGATCAGCGCCCTTTTCCTGGAATCTGGATTACACGCCGGGGGTTCGAAATGTCGCTAAATTCGGTGCGAGTTCCGCTATGCTCCCTCGCCTGAAGAAATCTCACATTTACTCCGAGGGGCGCAATTCTGGGGCATCAAGACAGCGTCGCGCCTCTAGTGCAATGGAAGCGGAAGCCCCAGACCCTAGGCCCCTTCACGACTACGGAAGCTCGCGCGCGGCTCGGGCGGAAGGTTCAGAAACTCGCGATTGAAGGACTCGCTCATATATTCGACCAATTGGCGCATCGACACCACCCCGGTCGGACGTCCCTGGTCGTCGACCAGCGGTATGTGGCGAAACACCTCGATCAGCATGCGGTTGAGCACAAACGCAATGCTGGAATCGGACGACAGTGTGACCGGATCCCTCGTCATGTAATCTCTGATCACCGCTCCCTCGAAGTCGATGGGACGGCACGCTACCCGCATCAAAACGTCGCGTTCGGTGAAGATTCCCATCAGGCGTCCCGAGTCGGTTACCAATGCGCAGCCGCGCGATCCGTGACGCATTCGGGCAATGGTTTCGGCCAGAATCCCGCCCGCGTCGGCCACGAGCGGCGGCTGGATCGTGACGTTGTTGAGGGTCTCTGTGAGGAGGGCAGATTCCAATTCGGCGGGTCCGGGGCATTCCTTTTCTGCGGGGTCGAATACGTCATCGTCGCTGGTTGACATAGCCCCTCCTTGCGTTGGGTCTGCAGCAACCATAGACCCGAAACTCACTGGAGCAAAGCATTTTTGTAGAACCGTTTGTCTCCGGGCGTGTATCGGCGGAGTTCGTTGTCTGTGAGCCAAGGGGAGCGCCGACGGGCAAGTGGATGCCTAGGCCTTTCACTTCAAACTTCATCAACGCCGAGTCCTTCGAGCCAGTAAGCGTGTTCTTCGACTTCATGCCGGACCAGATCCACGGTCTCGACAAGTCGCTGCGGCTTGTTGCCATCGGCGAGGTCGATCAGACGTGCGCACTCGGAACACAGCACGTACATGCGCACGCGCAACATCCTCGCTTGAGCCTGAGGGTCCATGGTTCCCACCACCCTCCGCAGCGCTTTGCTACTAGACTTTAGTTTCGGACGGGTGAACGAGCCTGACAATCACGCTCGCGTCAGTCTGCCGGCGCGTCGAGCAGCGCAAGCGTTGCTGCTAGGATAGCGCCCGGTAGCGCGTCGAGCGAACGAACGTGGTAGAGGCGGCAGACGAATCGGATCGCGCTCCCCCGATCACCGTAGGCCCTTTCGATCGCGCGGCGCAGGCGCGTGAACTCGCCGGACTCAGCGAGCATCCGGCTCCTTTCACCCTTTTGCTGATAAATCTTGTTCCTCCCATAAGGCCGCGGGCGCAGCATTCTCTTTGGGCCCGCACCACTCAAGATGCGCAAGTTTGGCGCTTGCCCGAGTACGTGATAGACGGAAGGTTACGGACCCGAGGCTTTACTACCGCATGCCCCTTTCCCCCCAGGGGTAAGCGTGTGCTTGTCCACACCCGGGTCCGTGTCCAGACTTCTCCCCCAATAAACGCAGGAATCTCGGGCCCGCAAGAGAGTGGTTCGAGGCTTAACCAGCTCGAGCGGTCGGGGTTCTGATGACATTTCCAAAAAGCAACATGCGAGCCGTCCTGGCCAGGCACGAAGTCGTTCGCGTTTATGCGCTTATTCACGTCAAGAAGAAAGCCTAGGATGATGGACACGAAAGTTGGCAGGTCTGCCGCGAAATTCGACCTGCCAGAAAACACTGCGGGTTCCTTGGCCGGAACCCCCTCACAGATGTAGCGGTAGAATCGGTCGCCGGCTGAATTTGGCAGCGCTCAGTGCGCCGGAGGTTGGATCGACTGCGCCGAGGTAGCCCGGTTACAGCGTTCGGGCGATCGCACCTAACAAAGTTCATCAGCCGTGAGCGAGACCGTCGGAAGCGCGCCCAGGTTCAACGGGATGGCGCACGGTCAACCTGATAGCACAGGTAAGGCACCACTGCGCAACTCGCCTGCCTCGGTCGAAAGGTCGAGGCACTGGGGCGGATATTAAGCTCTTAGCCTGCTCGTCCTGGTTGATTGGTGGTCGACGGGCTGGCGGCCCTCGAAAACGCTATATTAGGGCCGGTCAAAATAGACGTCGTGACGCCAACGCGCCGACTAAGACGACACGCTCTTAAGAGCCTCTCCCGGCCTTGGACGACGAACAAGTCTGGTTGAATCAGTTAGAAATATAAGTGACAAAATCCAATTCTTCGTCCGCGAATGCAGGCCTGGACTGGCCAGGCGCAGCTTTGACAACCATCCCCACAACCTGAGTGGTAAGACCCATCTCCACCAGGGCCCAACACATCAAAGGTTTGTCGTTGAATGGCTCAGCCTTGAATCGCGCCTTCCAGTTGCCCGCCGGTATCATTTGAAGAATCTTGCGTCCTGTCGCCATTTACTTCTCCTTTGAGACGTGGCCCATCGATGCAATCCGCGTCTTGCAGACATGGGCGCGTGCGTGGAAGTCGTTTTCGAATTAGCGTTCGACCGGACTGCCGATTCGGCGGCTAAATGTCGCGCTTTAGTGCAAAGGATGAAGCGGTCATTCTCGCCGCGCGTCAGCACGCGCTCTTTTGTCATCTCACCGATCAACTTATGACCACGGGCCGCGAGCTGCCAATCATTTGTGCCAGATCGTTGTGGCCTAATTCAGGAACCAGGAGAGTTCCTCGCGTGTCTTCGAGTCTGCCAGGCACCATCCCGAGTCGCACTCGGAATGAATAACCCAGGAACATGATGCGCCTTTGAAACATCCTCGACCATAATCGCTCAGCGGCACCCGAACGCGGTTAAAGGCGCGACGGCCCCCAGAGTGTCGCAACCGGGGACCTCAAAGGCCGTCGCGCGCGGCCCCTTTTAACAATTGAGAACGAAGCCATACTCCTTATTGGGACCTTGGGCGTCCCAGCTAGGTTTCGGCACAGTTGTTCGTCTGACCGCGCTGCCACCGCTCGATTTCCTCGACGCTGAAGCGCCAGTCGCTACCAATGCGAAACCCCGGCAACTTCCCTTCCTTGAGAAGCCGATAGATTGTGCTTCTGTGAATCTGCAGATGGTCTGATAATTCATCGACCGTTAGATATTTGGGTTGCTTCATAATGCTCTGCCACCGTGCACGTATTTTCCGGATTGCCCTTTCTTAAGCGACCAAGGAATAAGGTCGGGGACCGCGTTCGGCCAGATAGGCACGCAAGGATTCCAGGCCAAAATCCCGAACTGCGATTTTCCAACCCTCTGGAGAAGCTTGCTGCACGTGCCAATGGCCGGACGCAAGCCGGATGACGACACGAGCATCATTTGCGAGCGTGGCGCTGGCACGTCCTCCAAACCGGTCCAGCCCGAGACCGAACTCGGACAGCAGGTGCTCCCAGTAAACCCAGGTCATTCGATTACGCGGCCGCGCCACGCCCTGAACATCCTCTTTCCCGATGGAATACCGATCCATCATCGCCTGAACCAGGCGACCGGCGGTTTCCGCCTCGAACTCTGAGGCTCCGTTTTCCGGAACCAGCCGCCGCAGGAGCCGAATCTTTCTTAGAGCGTCCTCCACTCTCATCGCCGTGCGCACTCCGGCTCACCGACCTGCGCTTCCTGTTGGTTCTTCTCAGCCTCGGCCATAAGGCTGAAGCAGACCTTCGCGCAAGTGGCAGTGAGGGTGACCAGCGCCAGAGCCAGTATAAGCTGCACTGAAATTGGCACTTCGTTATCCTCCGTTCGTCTCGAAAAAGCCCGCAGTTGTGCGGTGTTTTAGAATCGACATCACTCAGCTTCAGCCTGGGTTCTATTCTTCTTTAACCATCCTCGACTTGCCCTACCGCGCTATAAACATGTTAAAGAATTTTCTAAATGCCGTCAACCATCTATAATGGTCTTTATTATGCAGACAATTGCGCCGGAGAGAGTCATTCATTAGAAACGACTTCGTTCAAGGACTCTTATCGAGTTCTATTGACAGGATGAAGCTAAATTAGCATAATTTAACACTGAATAGACGAGTTACGGGCGTTGAGAAGGCCGTTGGGAGACCACGGCTCGTACGAATAGGCGCGTTCCTGCTCTCCGCGAAGGGGTGGAGTGGGACCTTTAGCGAGGTATGGACGATGAAACGACAAGCACGCGATATGCGTGAACGCTTGAACGCCTGTCTTGCGGAGCTAAACCAGATCAGGCCGACAGATCTTTTGAACTATGGTGGAAGCTTTCGCCTTCGAGCCGAGCTTCCATATATCGATCGAACGTTCGAAGCATTTCATCGACTCTACCATCGCGACTTAACCGGGATTCCGTTCGACCTTCTGCGGAACGTCACGGCCGATGCTTCTGCCACCTTAGACCAGGTTCGAAGAATCACGACCCTGGCGGACGAACACCCAGCGAATCTCGACGAAGCGCTGGAACCTCTGATCAACGACATAAAGGATTCGTTCGATCGAATCTCTGCCAACGTCGCAAGCGCGGTAAGTCAGGGCTCGAAACAGTCGCCGATTTTGACGAACGCCACCGTGGCAGTCGCCGTATCTGCCTTGGTCGCGGCTCTCGCGATCCTCGCGTATTACTCGGGTCACGATAAAGCCGTCGCGGACGAACTACTGAGGGCTGTGCATCGAGTTGGCCTTTCGTGAAGCATTGCGCCAATCGGTACGCGAGATAAGAACCGCCTTGGGTCAGGGGCGGTTCTTACTCGCCTCGATAAGGTCATCTGGGTTCGCAGAGTCTGCCACTACGTCAACCGAACTTTCTGGTGCTGTATCTGGGCGCCCGTAGATAGCTCCACAATGTACGGCCCCGTCGAGAATTCGCTCGCTCGTCTGACGATTCCGGATGTGTCGACGCCGATGCAGTTTTAGGGGCGTCTCGGTCGCGGGCTGGATTTGGCAGCGCTCAGTGAGTGGTCGTGACGATTGCGCCGAAGTAGTCCAGTTACGGCGTTCTGCCGATCGCACCCGACAAAGTTCGTCGCGCGTGAGCTAGACTATCGGACCAAGTCGTGGCTTTAACCTGTTACTCAACGTCTTCTTCCGGTTCGGTCTCGGTGACAATCATGGTCTCCACGCCTACCTCGCCCTCTTCTTGGCTTTGGTTCGCCCGCTCGGCCAGAAGATCTCGTATCTCAACTAAAAGTTCCCGCAGGTCGCCACTGATCTCCACCAACTCTCCAAGCGCTGCGATAAGCATATCCTGGTTGGCCGCGGCGGCTTCGGTCGGAATGGGTCTGCTTCGCACCCGCCCGACCGTACTCTTCTTGGCGACCTTCCGCGTGGCTTGGCTTAGCTTTTTGGCGACAGTCTTTGATTTCCTTTTCATTTTTCTCCTCGCTTGCGAACGAATCGGCCTTGCCGCAACTGGCTTCTAGTAGGCTCGCGTACTGGACCGGAGGGTCGCCGACACACGAACGCCCAGAATCTGCGCTCACTTTGCCGCATCGTCAACCGCCGGGACAGCGCTGGTATCTGGAATCTAGCATACTGTCGAGGACTTATACGTTCCCCATTTCGGCTTGCAGCGTTTCGATGACGGTGTCGAGATCAGCAACCCGCCGTGGGGACTTTTGTTTCGGACAACCGACTCTTCGCTTACTCGGTGGTCCACCAACTCCCGTGCAAACCTTCGCCATACACCTGCACCTTTGCATGCTTGGGTAAAACTTGTGCAATCTGAGTCTCTCGAGCCGCCCGAGCAGCCGCACTAATTCTGGCAAAGCCAGGTAAACCGGCTACCCCCGCCAGCAAGCTACTCGCCGGTTGAAGAGTTCCTGTCATCGGTCGAGTACCCTGACCCGTAGTCAAGTCGAAGCAGTTGGTGTAGTGGTGTAGCTGAATCGAACAAACTCGATTTGCCCGGCTCTTTCATCGCAGTCGATGCGCGAACCGCCCTGCTCACATAATCCCGAGGGCACGGAAGCGTGTGTCCAGTGCGCCAGTCCCCTTCGACGCGTATGTTCAAAGTGCGGCGGCGAAAACCCGCCTGAAGCGCTCTTCTGCGCTCGATGCGCCAACGCTTTTCCTGAAAATGACTCCGCCGACGGCCAGCGGAAGACCGCTGCCGCGCCCCTCGCGAGCCTCAGGCGACCGACCGGCCTAAGCCCTGAGTTCGCCCCTGAGGTGCGTGCGCTCATCGGGCCCGCGCTGGATCTCATGGGGGAAGCTTCCGAGCGTTATAGGATCGCATCGCTACTAGCGCACAACCACGAAGAGGCAGGGAACAAGAGCGAGGCGATGCACGCGCATCTGCGCGCCAGCGAATGGGCGAGCGTCAGTGACTTCGAGGCTGCGCTGCACCACTTGCATCAGATGCGCGCCCTCGCGAGAGAGAGCGACCCGCCAGAATCGGCCGCACTCACTATCGTGGCATGCTCAAAGGCCCTCGCTCACGGATGGCGACTGGGGGCCAAGGCGGCTGAGGCGTCCGGTCGATAACAACCCGGCAGGGACCGAATACACGCCGATCAGGCTCACCGCGAATCTGGCATCGCGGTCGTCCGCGTCCAAAACACACACGGTTCGGCGGAACACTTCGGCGCCAGTCGTGCGGGCGGAAATCGCAGCTGGAATCGCATCGGAAGATGGTGCCCAATGTAAGGTACACACAAGAAAGCAACTATTGATCGCTGATCGCAATCAAGCGCGTATTTTCTCTCGATGCCCAATAAAAACAAAATGGCGAGCACCGAAAGCCAGAGAAAGCTATCGATGCCCGCCGCACCACATATCCGCCACCGAAGCGGGCCTAAGTCTTTGTCACAGACCGGCTACATGAGATGTGATCGAAGCAACGCGACGGGCGCGAGCTTCAATCCTTGAGCTTTCGGCTCGCTTTGGGCTCGTCATGAGGCGATCCGGTCTCGATCCAGCTATGCAAGTCTTCGATTTTGAATCGCCAACTTCGACCCACACAAAACGCAGGAAGATCCTTGCGTTTGATCAATCGGTAGATGGTGACCCGGCTAACTCGCAAATACTCGCTTACTTCGCGTAGAGTCAGGACCTCTTTTGTTGCTATCGGCCCCTCGATGATCATGTGTTTCTTCATTAGTGAAGGTTAATGACCGGTTGGGGCAAGAGACCTGCAGAATTCACTTCACCATCATCCCCTGCGGCGCTCGTGCTAGTCTGGCCGTCCTGGGCCGCGCAGCGGTGGAGTCAAAGCGCCCAACCGTTCATTCGAGGTCCGTCGAGTTCGCTCCCTCAGCACCCTGGCAGCGATCTCTGCGATGAATATGGTGAGTAAACTACGCAGCGCTTGGGCAGCGGCGGAATTCTTGGAGCCGCGGTCAAAGCCGCATCTTGGAGCAGGGTCTTCTGCGCAGCTCTCCCTGAGCCGTAGTCGAAACTATTACATGAATTGACATTACTGTTCACGCCGTCGCAAGTGACGGGATTGCATCCTCCTCCATCCCAGTAACCGGAATTGTAACCTCCGGGCCTCACCTCCGATGCGATGTTGCCGCTGAGCAGCACCGGGCCGCACGCCGGAGGGTATTGCTTCCAGACATAGATTGCCGTATTGCCGCCGGTGTTAGGATTGAGATTGAGAACTTTGTTGCCGATCACGGCGAGACCAGTGCCGGTAGCGATTCCGATTCCGCATTGACCGGTATTTAGCACAATGTTGTTCTTGATAGTCACATGATTGGCGCCCAGGATCTTGTCGCCATCGGCTCCCAGTATCCCGCAACCGGATGGAGACTGGGCGCCGCCGGAGCCGGGCACAGTCGCGTCAAGGCCACCCGTGACGAAATTGTTCTCGATGTCGGCAAACTGCGTTTTGTAGATGCTTATGCTGTCTTCGGGAGGATTGGTCGTAGCGCCCTGGGTCATCAGTATCGGCGCGTTGCTGTCAGTTTCGATTGCCTGGCCCAAGGTACCATCCCGGGTGCTAAGGAGAAAATTGTTCGCGATTCTGACGTTGGTGCCCGCCCCGGTTTGAATCTGTTGGCCGCGCGGATAGACACCTTGAGGATTCAGCAAAAAATTACCTACTATCACCGTATCGTTGCCGAAGATTTCGATATTGCTTTCACTATAGGCAACGACATTGCCTTGAATCGTAGTAAAGCTGCTGCCGCGTACCAGTATTCCGTCCCGAGTATCGCAACAGCGTTGGGATGCACCTTCTACGTGGATATAGCTGTCGTGAATGCGGTTACCCGACCCGTTCTTTATGTAGATCCCGCGCCCCGCACACGGGCCGATATTGGAGTTCTGGAGCGTTACATTGCTGGCTTCGTTTATATCTACGCAGTCGCCGTTCTTCGTGCTGATGCGATAGTTCGTGAACGTCTGCCCGTTGTTCGCGCTGCTCAGCTTCAGCGTGCTCGTCAAAACCGTCGCGGCTCCTGTTGGGCTTTCGGTCGCCGCGCCCGTGTTAGTGGTGCCGCGGATCGCATTGATTGCAACCAGTCCCAAGGCACACAGCGCCAGCGCGCCGGAGACATATTTAACCCTATTACGTACTGTCACAGCGGAGTTGGGGATTCAGCCTGCGGTAACCGGCCAAAAGCGGCCAACAAAAGAATTGCAACGCACCAATCGCAGCAACTGCCAGTCTTCGGTATCCAGACCGATTGCGATCAAAGCGCCTAGGAACACGACGACACTCACACATCCGATTACGAACAGATTCAGAGCAGGTATTTCTATTTCGAATGTCTTTGTGACGAGCAAAGCCGCGAAAGTCACGACCGCCGCAATACAACCCTTAACGAAACGGACATCGATCGGCCAAACACCCAGGTATTTCTTCACGGCCACGACCGAGATCAGGTTGAGTGCAACGTTTGAAGCAGCCGTCGCGACGGCCGCGCCATTCAGACCATATTCCGGCACCAGAGTCCGGCTCAGCAGCAGATCGGCCGCGAGGCACGACAACGCTGCTACTACGAACGTTCTTTGCCTTCTAGTCATGATGAGCATCGTATGGCTTCCAGCGGTCACAACCATGACGAGCTGGCTGACACTCAATACAATCAAAGGGGTCGCAGCCAGGGTATAGCTCGACCCGTAAAGGAACTCGAGCAAACTGACCGGGACTGACACGACCAGAAGAAACAATGGCAGGCATGCGTAGAGCGTCCATTTCGTACACATTTGGTACAGTTCGGTCAATCGACGCCGATCGCCTCGGGCGTAGATATCGGCAACCATCGGTCTGAAAATGCCGTGGAACGAACCGAGTAAAATCGCAAACAGAATCGCAAGTTGACTGGCCGCCTGATAGATCCCGGTCTCCGCGGCGCTCCGAAAGGCTCCTACAAAAAGCCGATCGACAAACATCAGACCATTATACCCGATTCCCGCCAGCATGACGGAGCCGGAATAAGTAACGAGTTCTCTTCCGAGCCAACGGGGACGGATGTCTTTCGCGCCGATAACCGGAAACAGACGCCGGACGTAATAAACTGATAATAACGCTCCAACAGCGAATCCGCTTAGTGTCGCAAAGATCGCGCCGGGCAGACCCCATCCGAAGAAGAACAGGATGCAGAACAATCCCAGAGCAGAGCCGGCCTGAGCCAGGCCCGAGTACGCGAAATACTGCATGCGTTGCGAGAGTTTCGTTATGCCTCCGGCGACGAAGCACACAGTATAAAAGGGGAGCGTCAGCCCGAACAGCCGGATGACCGTAACGGCGTTCGGCTTATGAAATACCCGCTCAGCAAGAGTCGGCGCCATGAACCACACCGCCGCTGCCAAGAGAGCGCCGGAAACACATGGTATCGTGAGCGATTGAATTACTGCGCCCTTGAATTTACGCGAGTCCGCTTGATAGTTCGCGCCGAAATAGATGACTCCAGCCTCGAAGCCCAAGGTACCGACGGCACCAAGAACACGTACCAGGGTCCACCCAATCGCATATAGTCCGAAGCTGGCGGCTCCAAGGAAGCGCGCCATCAGCACCTGGCTGACCATGTTAAGGGCGCGCGCTACCAGCTGCCCGCCGAGATTCACGCCCGCGCCGGTCGCTAGCGTCCGGACATCACCGTTCTCCTCTGCCGCGCGGGTATCTTTTTGCTCCCACCCCCGAATCGCCACATTCATAGACGTATCGCTTCCACCTCGCCGCAGATCCCGAACTCGCCGCCTTGGCCGATTTGCGCGACCTCGCTCACGAGCGCATCCGTGCCGTATCGGATTCACGAACCGGCGACCGGCCGTCCACGGACTCTCGACCATTGCCGCAAAAGCCGGCCAGTGCCGCGTTGTATGCTTGAAGGTGTATGGACGCGCATACATCCGTGCTGAACAGTCTTGCGGCCCGCTCTCGCGAAGCTCGACCCATCCTTTCGCGGAGCATTTCGTCTTCGAGCAGCCTGCTCGTCGCGAGACCCAGTTCGCGCGCGTCTCGAACCTTTACCAGAAACCCGTTCACCCCTTCTTCGATCATCTCGCGCACCGCGCTGTTTCCGACTCCGATCACAGGTATTCCCAGCGCCATGGCCTCTCCCACGGCACTTGTCGCACCTTCCTGGATTCCAGTGGACCAGCCTACATCGAAACTCTGCGCCAAATCCGCCACGCGCGTGCCAGCATCTTTGTGAATCACGTCCACGCCCGCTCGCAGGCCCAGTGCTTCGGCCGTTTTCCAGATAGAAGATAAATACTCAGAGCAGCCCGGATGGAGCCCGCCCATCATTATCAAGCGAGCGTTCGGAAACTGATTGCGAACGAGCGCGACCGCGCGCACGCATGTTTGATGGTCCTTTTCCGGATGCAGCCGCGCTATATATCCTATCGCCATATCACTGGGTGCGAGGCCCAGCTCCGCTCGGGCCGCTTTCCGACGCGCAGCATCCGGCCGAAATCGCGCTATGTCGATTGGCGAAAAGTAGCTCAGCATGCGCGCTTCAAGTCGCTTCAGTCCCGGGTAGGCGTCTCGGGTTTTTACACCATTCGTCAGAATTACGTCCGCCATGCGGCAGGTGATCAGACTTCCCATCGCACGGCTCATCAGCGACCCGCCCATGCCGATCACGTGTACAACCACTGGCCGCTTCTCCAGTTTCGCCGCGAATCCTCCGTGTGGATGAAATGGGTCCGCCAGTTGTATCAGGTCTATCTTGTACTCGCGGATGGCTTTCCTTACAGCCTGAACGTTGCCGACCAGATTCGCCAGGTATCTCACATGCGCCGCGCTCTTAAACAGGGGCTTGACCGGTCTTCCCGAAGAGTAGGTAATCACCCGGATGCCTTCGGCACGAAGACGTGTCAGCGCGTCGCCAGGCTCGTCCGGGATAGCGACAATAGTCTCGATGCCAGCCCGCGCGAGGGCGTCATTGAGACGAGCGTCGTGATTGTGCGGTCCGCTGAAGATATTCGATGCTATTATTGAGAGAACACGCATCAATCACCATGCCCGTCGGGCCAAGAGTCGGGAAGGCTGTAACGAATCGAAGAGACTATCAGAACACATTAATCAGGCGGCTGCTGCT
>Ga0335081_10009699_pt1 | contig 15515 bp, 13 predicted proteins | sample Lox_Sample_35_FD_206713 | JGI IMG/M metagenome (GOLD analysis project Ga0335081, IMG submission 206713) | Soil microbial communities from Loxahatchee National Wildlife Refuge, Florida, United States - Lox_Sample_3.5 | ecosystem: Environmental > Terrestrial > Soil > Wetlands | place: USA... | reverse complement strand
CCAAGGTGGGAGACACTTTCGTGGTGCACATGGACCGCGAAGCGCTCAACGACTATCCCCTCGGGCTGTACGACGTCACGGTCGAGATCGTCACGTTCGTGCCGGACCAGGAGATTGCCTGGACCGTGCGCGGCCAACTGAACCTCGGCCACGTGTATGGCTACCGGCTGGAGCCCATCGAGGGGGGCACGCTCGTGACGTCCTACTACGACTGGTCCGCGGCCGAGCAGGCCTGGAAGGACGCCGCCATCTTCCCGGTGATTCCAGAAAGCGCACTGCGGGCCACGCTGGGGATCCTGGCCCGCACGGTCGCCCCCGGCAAGCCCCGCCCCGCGTCCTCAACCCGATGACCGCGGCATTCCCGGCTACCGCGCGCGGCTGATCACCATGACGTCCTGGAAGCGACGAACCAGGTCCCCTCGAACAACTTCTCGCCTTCAAGCTCTCGGGTCAGCTGTTCGCCGGTGAAGTACCGCTTGTAGACCCGGTGCCGAGAGCCGTCGTTGAGGATCCGCTCCTGCCATTGTTCGGGGCCGACCCCAGGGCGGAGGGCGGAGTCCACTACCACCAGCTCGCCGGCCACCCGCCGGGCTTCGGCCAGGAACGACCGGCGCTCCCGGGGCGGAAGGTGACCGTAGAAGTGGCTGGTGAACACGCGGTCGAAGGCGTGGTCAGCGACCACGAGGCGCAAGGCGTCACCGACGATCGCCAGCCCAGCCGGCAGCCGGGACTGGGCGATGGCGACCATAGCCGGGCTCTGGTCGATCCCGACGACGAATCCCCGCAGGTGCCGGGTCAAGAACCCCGTGCCACAGGCCACATCGAGCGTGCGGGCCGCCGGCAGGCTCGCGGTCAGCTCGATCACTCCGGCCACCTCTTCGTTCCAGCCGGGCCGGTCCCGGAGAGCGAACATCCCCGCGCCGGTGTACCACTCGTCGTACTCCCCGGCCCGGCGGTCGTAGTACGCCAGAGTCTGCGGGTCGGCAGCGAAAGCAGCTTCGGGATCAGGGTTCACGTTTATAGTCTCGCGCGGGTCAGCCACGCCACCATAGTGGAGGTTGGTAGCCTGGCGAGTGCCGCTCCGCTTCCTCGTGGGCGCCCAGAACCAGGTCTGGTTTCATCCCTGCTGGTCCATGGATTCCGCTGAGCCGCGCAACACAGCGCGGTCGCCGGCGGGCCGACCGCGCCATACGACATCCCGCGGGGTGGTGGAACTGTATGGCCGGCCAGGTTCCGAAGCGGGCCTGGCTCGGTCGCCGGCGAGGAGGATGCCGTGAGCGAACTAGACCGGCTGGAAGCCGCGCTCGGCGAGTGCCGGGAGATGATCCGCGAAGCACACGCTGCCACGAAGGACCTGCGCGCCGCGGTGCGCGAGGCCAAGCAGGAAGTGCGCGCTCTGGCGGCGGACGAGGTGGCCGCTCACATCCAGGGTGAGGTGTCGCGGCAGCTGGAGGAACTGGGTGAACGGACCCGTGAGGCGGTTACCGCGGCGACGCAGAAGGTGATCTCCGAGTTCGACCGGTTCGGCGAGTCGTTGCTGGGGAAAGAGGCCTACTGGCAGAAAGCGAGCGGCCGCCGGGCCGCCGCGCGCCCTGACACCGATGTCGTACCGCCCGGTATCTTGCCCGGGGACGACGACGGCTGATGCGCTGGGAGGGTTGGAGAACGCCGTGAATGCATCCGCCGCCGGGAGCGGCGGGCAGATCGTGGTCGCCGGCGCGGGCTACGCCGGCTTGCACGTCGCCTAGCCCACCTGCTCAAAGACGCCATCGAGTGGGAGTACCGCCAGTCCGTCAGGCACCTGCGCGGCTGGGACCCGGCAGCCGTGTAACCGGGTTCCTGCCTCACTGACCAGAGCGCGAGCTTGCGGAATCTCACCCGCGAACTCGACTGGAACGCCGCCTGCTACTGCTTCGCCCGCGGCATCGATCCGGTGCGCGCCCGTCCTGCCTTCCAGGTTTCTGGAAGATTCCTCTCGGATGCGCCGGAGGTGGGCATGACCACCTATCGTGAGGTCGTTATGGCAGATATCTCTGCGCGGGGGTGCCAGGATCGATGAGTGACGATTGGCACGGCTGGTACCAGAACGAGTCCGGGTCCAGCCATCAGCCGACCGGGGCTTATCAGGCTGGAGGGGCGGGCGGCTAGGGGGGGGGGGGGGGGGCCGCCGCGGACCGGGCCGGAGCGTGGCCGAGCCAGCCGCCAGCCCGGTCCGCGCCAGGCGGGGGCGAACCAGAGCGGTGGAACCTGGGCGGTCGCGGTGGGCGCCGCTGGCGGTTCTGGGGGCAGCCGGGACGGCGCGGCCGGCGGATCGCGCTGATCCTCGTCACGGTCGTGGCCGTGCTGATCGCGGGCGTCGCCGGGACCTACTTCTGGCTGGACGGCAAGCTGAACAAGTCCGTCACGCTGCCGGCCACCTCGCTGACCTCGGCCGGGACGAACTGGCTGATCACCGGCTCGGACAGCCGGGCCGGACTGTCCCGCGCCGAGATCGACGCCCTGCACGTCGGGTTCGACGAGGGCACTCTGAACTCGGACTCCATCATGCTGCTCCACATAGGCAGCGGCCGCCCGGTGCTGATCAGCATCCCGCGTGACTCCTACGTGGACATTCCCGGTCACGGCTGGAACAAGATCAACGCGGCGCTGGCTTACGGCGGGGCGAACCTGCTGATCCAGACGGTCGAGAACGCCACCGGGCTGAAGATCGACCACTACATGGGCATCGGCTTCGGCGGCCTAGTCGCGGTGGTGAACAAGATCGGCGGCGTGGAAATCTGCCTCAAGACCGCGATCAACGACTCCTACTCCGGGGTGAACCTGTCCGCCGGGTGCCACAACCTCAACGGGGACCAGGCGCTCGCCTTCGTCCGCGACCGGCACTCGTTCGCCACCGAGGACCTGCAGCGGATACAGGACCAGCGCGCGTTCCTGTCCGCCCTGCTGAAGAAGGCCACCTCGCCCGGCGTATACCTGGACCCGTTCACGGCGCTGCCGTTCGGATCGACCGCGGCGAGCTCGATGTCGGTCGACAAAGGCACCAGCCTGCTCGACCTGGCGCATGCGGCATCCGCGCTGCGCAACCCGGAGACGGGCACGGTGCCGATCGCCGACAACAACTACTACACGAGCGCCGGCGACTCGGTGCTGTGGAACAAGGCCAAGGCGACCGAGCTGTTCAACGCGCTGAAGAACGACTCGGCCATCCCGAAGGGCTTGCTGTCCGGCACCACCGTCGGCTGAGCGCTCGCCGGCCAGCTGTCTGGCCGGGCCAGTTGTCATAAAGCCTCTCATCGTGTTCTGACGTAGCGTGTTGTGACGTAGCGCATGCGCGGTCCCGGCCCGGGAATCCCGCACGCCGCCGGCAACGCTGGAGAGGCAGTTGGTCTGGTGTGCCCGAACACCTCGTAGACCGCACGGAGTCCCTACCCGAGCAGAACCTGCTGCGTGACTGGCGTGCGGTGATGTTCGCGCCGGCCGGTGACGGCCAGCGGCGCCGGCGCGGCAGCGACGGGGTCCGGCTGGCCGCCGCCGCGCTGGCCCTGGTGTGCTGCCTTCTGGTCATCCACTTCGACTCGCGTGTCGACCAGGCCATCGCCCAGGTCATCCACCCGCCGCCGCGGACCATTACCTGGCTGATCACGGTGGTCTACCAGGCGGGTTCTATCGGCGTCGCGGTCGCCTTGGTGCTGCTGGCCGTGCTCGCGCGCCGCTGGGAGATCGCCCGCGACATCGGGCTGAGCGCGGCTGGCACCGCGGTGGCGTGCGGGATCCTCACCGTCGTGCTCGGCAGCCACGGCGGACGGCCGAGCGGAATCGTCATCGACGGTTATGAACTGACGTTCCCGGTCCTGCAGATCGCCCTGTTCATGGCGGTCACCACGGCTGCCCTGCCCTACCTGGCCCGGGGCGTGCAGCGTCTGATCGAGATCTTCATCGCGCTGGTGGCCTTGGCCTGCGCGGTGGGCGGTCACGGGCTGCCGCTGAACGTCCTGGGCAGCCTGGCCATCGGCTGGGGGATCACGGCGGTGGTCCGGCTGGTGTTCGGCTCGCCGCTCGGCCTGCCGTCGGCCGATGACGTGCGCCTGCTGCTGGCCGAGCTCGGCATCGCCGCGGACGGGGTGCGGCCGGTGGCCAGGCAGGTATGGGGGGTCGCCAGGTACGAGGCCGTCGACGCGAGCCAGGCCGATGGCAGCGGCCGGCTCGGCGTGGCGATCTACGGCCGGGACGCGGCCGATGCGCGGCTGCTGACCAAGGCGGGCCGGTTCGTGTGGTACCGGGACTCCGGGCCGGCCCTGACGGTCACCCGGCTGCAGCAGGTCGAGCACGAGGCCTGGCTTACCCTGCGCGCCGGGCAGGCCGGCGTCGCGGTCCCCGCGGTCATCGAGGCCGGGACCGCGGGACCGTCGAAGGATGCGCTGCTGGTCGGCCGGCTGCCGGCCGGCGCAGCGCTGGCCGATACCGACGCCGCCGACATCACCGACGCCACGCTCGAGGAGGTGTACCGGCAGCTGCTGGTATTGCGCCGGGCCCGGATCGCGCACGGCGCGATCAGCGGGGACGCGCTGCTGGTCGACCCGGCCGCGCAGACCGTCGTGGTCACCGACTTCCGTAACGCTTCAACGAGCGCGTCGACCGATCAGCTCGACCGCGACCTGGCCGGCGCGATCGCGGCGACCGCGGTGGCGGTCGGCGCCGGCCGGGCCGCAGATGCCGCGGCCCGGTGCCTTCCTCCGGAGATGCTCAAAGGCGTCCTCCAGCACCTGCATAAGCCAGCGCTCGACCCGAGCATCGGCCGGAGCCTGCGCGGCCAGCGCGGGCTGCTGGCCGACGTCCGCCAGCGTGCCGCGGCAGCCGACTCGATCGAGTTGCCTGCGCTGGTGGAACCCCGGCGGGTGAGCTGGCCGACCCTGGTCATGATCGTCGGGACCCTGATCGGCGGGTGGGCCCTGATCGGCGTGCTCATCGACGTGTCCAAGTCGTTCGACACCGTGATCGGCGCCGACTGGCTGTGGGTCATCATCGCGTTCGTGCTGGCCCAGCTGGCCTACGTGGCCTCGGCCGTCGAGAGTCTCGGCAGCGTGTCCGGGCCGCTCCCGTTCGGGCGGACGATAGCGGTCGAGGTGGCCAAGGCATTCAGCGCGCTGGCCGGCGGAACGCCCGCGGTCTTCGCCACCCGGGTGCGGTACTACCAGCAGCAGGGCTACGACACGTCGGTGGCCTTGAGCTCGAGCGCCATCATGACCACCACCAGCTGGATTTCCACCGGGGTGCTGTTGCTGGTCTCACTACCGTTCGCCTGGGGGTCCATCCACCTGGAGATCACCCCCCAGTCGGGCGGCAACTCGAAGCTGGTGTGGATCATCCTGGCCGTCGTGGTCCTGGTCGCCCTCGCGGTCGGCCTGGCCCTGGCGGTTCCCCGGCTGCGCCGGCTGGCGGCGGACAAGGCACGTCCCAAGGTCCGTGACATGTGGGGCAACCTCAGGCGGGTGGCCAGCTCCCCGAACAAGCTGGTCCTGCTGCTGGGCGGCGCGTTCGGCCGGGACCTGGTGGTGGCCATGGCCCTGTCGGTCTCGCTGCGGGCCTTCGGCGACCATCTCCGGCTGCCCGTCCTGATCGTGGTCATCGTGCTGGCCGCGATGATCGGCGGCATCGCCCCCTCACCCGGCGGCCTGGGCGTCGTCGAAGCCGGCATGATCCTCGGCCTCACCTCAGCCGGCGTCTCAGAAGCCGACGCCACCGCCGCCGTGTTCATCCAGCGCCTGTTCACCTCCTACCTGCCGCCCATCTGGGGCTGGGCCACCCTGGTCTGGATGCGGAAGCGGGAGTACCTCTAGAAGCAGCGTCGGCCGCTATGTAACTGGTGAAATTCACTTGACCAGTTACGCCCTGACCCATAGCTTGTCACTGACGTAACAATAATAGTCAGTTACAAGGGGGCTACCGCGTGCCACCAGGTCCCGCGCCCCCGCGCACGGCGGCAGCGCCCCCGCGAACGCAGGACCGGGAGATCCTCCGGCTGGCCGGCCCGGCGTTCGGAGCCCTGGTCGCCGAGCCGCTGTTCCTGCTCACGGACTCGGCGATCGTGGGCAGGATCGGTACCGTGCCGCTCGGCGGCCTGGGCGTGGCCAGCCAGGCGCTGACCACGCTGGTCAACGTCGCTATCTTCCTGGCCTACGGCACCACCGCGGCGGTGGCCCGCCAGCTCGGTGCGGGCCTGCGTACGGCGGCGATCCGGCAGGGCATCGACGGGCTCTGGCTGGCCGCCGGGATCGGCCTGGGCGTGCTGGCGCTGGCCTGGCCGCTGGCCCCGGAGATCGTCCGGGTCTTCGGCGCCACCGCGGGCGTCAGCCGCGGCGCCGTCGTCTACCTGCGGATCAGCCTGCTCGGGGCGCCGTGCATGCTCATGGTGCTGGCCGGCACCGGGGTGCTGCGGGGACTGCAGGACACCGTGACGCCGCTGGCCACCGCGGTCGCGGCGAATGCCCTCAACATCGCGCTGAACGCGACGTTCGTGCTGGGCCTGCACATGGGGCTGGCCGGCTCCGCGTGGGGCACGGTTATCGCGCAGACCGCGGCGGCATCCGCGTACCTGGCGGTGGTCGTGCGGGGAGCGCGCCGGGCGGGCGTCGGGTTCGGCGTGAACCGGTCCGGGCTGCGCACGGCCGCGTCCGCGGCGACGGGGCTGATCCTGCGCACGCTCGCCCTCCAGGCGGTGCTCGTGGCGACAACCGCGGTGGCGGCGCGCCAGTCAGACGACGCGATCGCGGCCCACCAGATCGCCTTCCGGATCTGGACGCTGCTGGCCCTGGCGCTGGACGCGATCGCGATCGCGGGGCAGGCCATCACCGGCCGCTGCCTGGGCGCCGGGGACGTCGCCGGAGCCCGGGCCGCTACCGGGCGCATGGTCGGCTGGGGAGTGCTGTACGGGACCGCCTTCGGGCTGCTCACGCTGCTGCTGCGGCCGGTGCTGCCGGGCCTGTTCGCGGCCGCTCCGGGGGTGCGGTCGCTGCTGCTGGCCGTGCTGCTGGTGGTGGCGGCGCAGCAGCCGGTGGCGGGCGTGGTCTTCGTGCTGGACGGGGTGCTCATCGGCGCCGGCGACCAGAACTACCTGGCTGTCGCCGGAGTGATCACCCTGGCCGTGTTCCTGCCGGCCGCGGCGCTGGTGCTGGTGCTGCGCGGCGGCCTGGTCGCGCTCTGGCTCGCCTACAGCCTCTGGCTGCTGGCCCGGTTCGTGACCCTGGTGCTGCGGGCCCGGGGCAGCAACTGGCTGGTGACCGGGGCGGTGCGAAGATGACCGCGGGCCGGCGCGCCCAGGTCAGTACGGCAGCTGGTCAGGCTGGCAGTTAAGCCTCGGAATCCTCGGTCCAGAGCCCGATCAGGCGGCCGAAGCGCTGCACGATCGCCGAGACGATGCCATCGTCGGCGAGGGCGCGCCCGGCTTCCTCCCGGTCGGCGTGGCGCTCGGCCTGGGCCCAGGAGTGCAGCACGCCGAGCTGGGCGGCCAGGCCGGGCTCGACCTCACCCCAGCGCCGCACGGCACGTGCCCGGTCGGTCGTCCAGGTGTGGTCGTGGACGCTGACCAGGCCGGCGACGGCCAGGAGCGTCTTACGGCCGGCCCGGATGCCGAGCAGGTCCGCGGCCACCGTCCCGGACTCCAGATGCTGCCGCCAGCGCCGCAGATACTGGCCGAGGTCGCCGTTGAAACCGCGAGCGGCCCGGGCGTCCGCGGGAAAGGCCGGCAGCGCGGCGGATGGATCCGGGCCCGCCAGGTGGACGCAGTAGTGGCGGAGGAAGACCCGCAAGCCGTAGGACGCGTCGGTGTCGCCGGCCAGGTCCGCGCTGGTGGCCGCGGCGACCTCTACCCCCCGGCACCGGTCGGCATACCGCGCCGACAGGCGCCGCCCGAGAACGGCCGCGTCCGGGAGATCGACCGACAGCAGGTCGACGTCCGATGACCCGGGGCGCACGGTGCCGGTCGCGACCGATCCGTAGACATACAGCGACGCCCCGGAGCCGCCCGCAAAGGCGACCGCATCGGTCAGGACGGGCTCGAAGGCCGCGAGCACCCGGTCACGGCGCGCGCCCGTCCGGATCGTCCCGTCAGCCGCCACACCCTCTTCGGGATCAGCCATCGTTCACTGACCAGCCAAGCATGACCGTGACCGCGGCACAACCGGCACAGGCCATCACGTATCAGCCGGGGTGACCGGCAGCCGCACCCGGAACCGGGTGTCGCCCGGGACGGATTCGAGCTGGATGTCGCCGTGGTGCTTGTTCACCACGATCCGCCAGGTGATGTCGAGTCCGAGCCCGGTGCCCTGGCCCACCGGCTTGGTGGTGAAGAACGGCTCGAAGATCCGGTCCCGGATCTCCTCCGGCACCCCGGACCCGGTGTCACCGACCTCTACGAACACGAACTCCCGGTCCAGCCCGGTGCGCACGGTCAGGATCCCGGACGAGCCCATGGCGGCCACCGCGTTGTCGATCAGGTTGGTCCACGCCTGGTTCAGCTCGGCCGCGTACGCGGGAATGGCGGGCAGCGACCGGTCGTAGTCCTTGACCACCTGGATGCCGGGGGGAGTCTTCCCGGACAGCATGACCAGCGTGCTGTCCAGCAGTTCGTGCACGTCGACCACCTGGTACGGGGCCCGGTCGAGCTGGGAGTACTGCTTGGCCGCGCCGACCAGGGCGGAGATCCGCGTGGTGGCGTCGTCGATCTCGTTCATCAGCAGTTCGGTCTCGACGGTGCAGTTCAGCCACTGCAGCGCCCCGTCCAGCATGGCGGCGCCCACGGTCGCCGTGACCCGCTCCAGCCAGGCGACGTCCAGCCCGGCGGCCACGAAGGCCGCCGCCAGCAGCCAGCCGTCGCTGATCCCGCGGGAGTCCAGCCAGTCCGTGAGGGCATCCTCCCGGTCCGAGGCCTCGAGCGGGGACAGGGCCGGCGCCTTCGGCACCCCGTCCGCGGCCTGTTCCTGCAGCTCGATCAGCGTCTGCAGCGCGGTGGCGTCCCACCCGCCGCCCGCGATCGCGCCCAGCTTGCGCCGCATGCCGGAAACCCGGTCGCGCAGCGAGGCGGTCGCCCGGGCCGCGGCCGCGGCCGGGTTGTTCAGCTCGTGGGTCAGGCCGGCCGACAGCGTCCCCAGCGCCAGCAGGCGTTCCCGCTGCCCGGTCAGCTCCGCCAGGTTCGCCCGGTAGACGACCCCGCCTCCCAGCAGGTGCACCGCCATCGGGAACCACTCCCGCATCAGCTCGGCGAACACCTCGGCGTCCAGCACGAAGAATCGCGACGGCTCGGTCACCCGCATCGAGCTGGGATAGACCTGCGGCACCCGGTCGCCCAGGTAGGCCAGCCACGCGCCGGCGTACACCCCGCGCTGTGACGTCCTGCCTGCCTCGATGTCGTCGCCGCGGATCCGCCGCGACAGGACCACGGCGCCCTCGAGCAGCACGTAGAGGTACCTGGCCGGGTCGCCCTCGGCGTACACCGGCCCGGCCGGGAGGAGCTCGACCCGGCCCCGCTGGCACAGCCAGTCCAGCTGCGCGCCGGTCAGCCCCTCGAACAGGAACAGCGTGCGCAGCTCATCCGCGCTGCACCGCTCTCCGGTCATGACTTCTCCAGGTAGGGCCGTATCCACTGACCGCCGGACAAGAACCACGGTCCGTTCGTTAAAAAATCAATGTAATCCGAACGGGCCGTGGTATCTCCCCCGGCGGCCGGTCCCGGCCTGCGTCCCGGCCGGGTGCCGGGCCCTGCTAGCCGATGACCTCGTCGTAGGCGTACATGTCGGTGGAGGCGTTCCAGAACTCCACTACCTTCCCGTCGCGCAGGTGGAACACGTGCGCCTCGTTGACCTCGACGCTGCGGCCGCCCCGGCTGGCCGTGACGACCACCAGCGCGACGCCGTGCTCGTCGTCGGCGAGGACCGCGTGCAGGTCGATGTGGAAGGTTCCCGCCGTGACCTCCATGAGCTTGCCGAAGAACCCGAAGACCGCCTCCCGTCCGCGGTACTCGCCCGAGGTCTGATTCCGCCCGGTGTCGTGCCACACCAGGTCCTCGGCGAACAGGTCGTTGAGAACAGCGAAATCGCCCTTGGCGAAGGCGGCGTAACCGTCCCTGACGCGGGCGGCATTAGGATGCTCGGCCATAGGTCTTCCCTCCCGGTTGTCAGCAGGCGAGAGCATCCCCGCCCGCGATGCACTGGCCATTTTCGGCAGCGCCAGAGCGCGCGTCAAGACGGCCGCCGAACCGGCGATCCCGCCGGGCCCGCGGCGTTTCGCGCCGCGGTCAGTGGGCGTGGGCCATGTGGTGGGAGGCCGGGTGGGCCAGCCTGCGGAGGCGGAACGCGGCCGTGATCTCCATCACGGCGTAGACCAGCAGCCAGATCCCCAGCACGATGGTCAGCGTGAGCACACATGCACCGGGCACCACCTGCCCCGCAGCCCTCACCAGCCAATCCTCACCTGCCTCACCCGTCCCAGGCGCTCGCCGCTCACGTCATCGTGGACAGTTAGTGGTGTCATGGCACCACCAACTGTCCACGCTCATGAACCGGCCTGCGGCCACTGCGCTCACGGGGTCCACGGAACCGGCCGGCCGGTGAACGCCGCCAGCCGGTCGATGGCCGGTGCGTGGTCTGGGACCGGCTGCGGATCGGCGAATCGTCCGGCACGCGGCTGGCCGGGCAGCTGGGCCCGGACGAACGTGAGCGCCTGCTCGGCCAGATCGTCGGGCAGTTCGGCCGCGATGCCGGTGGCCTGGACCAGATCCCAATCGTGCGCGAGCAGGTCCGCGATGCGCCACTGCAGCCGCTCGGCGCCGGTGGCCACGCCCACCGGCGTCGCCTGGCTGCGCTCCAGCACCCCGGGGCGGCCGGCGGCGGCCTGCAGTTCCGCCGCGGACCGGCGGTAGGCCCCGGCCGGATCGGCGCCGAGCCGGTCGGCGCCGCGTTCGGGCATCGGGCTCTGATCGAACATCGCCACCAGCACGAGGTTCATCCCGACGAGATGATTGACCACATCCCGCACGTTCCACTCCGTGCACGGGGTCGGCGCCGTCCACTGGCCGGCCCCGATGTGCTCGATCAGGTCGCCCGTAACCGCGGATGCGCGCGCGAGATCATCGACGATCGCAGAGTTTGCCACCCGGCGAGGCTACGACATGACCCGCCCGGCGCCACAGCGGTTTTCGGCCGCTCGGCAAGCGCAGCGGCCGCCTCTACCGGACACCCCGGAGCGCGCGGTGCCACCACCGGCGGGTCAGCAGCATCTGCCACCTGAACTGCCGTGGGTGCTTCCCGTTCCAGCCGTGGATGCACCGCCCGGGCTGGCCGATCAGGCAGCTACCGGGGCAATCACCCAGGCAGTGCCGGCAGTGCCGGGCCTCGGGCATGTGCGCCTCCTCACGAACTCCCGCGTGCCGCCAGGGTAAACGCGCCCTTGATCGCCGAGAGCATGACCGGCAGCGCGATGGTCTCGTCGATGGGCTGCGACGGGTCCTCGGCCAGCGCGGTGACCACGTAGCTGTGCCCGGTCCTGGTAGTGGCCAGGTAGGCCATGGCCAGGACGCCGGGTTCGGATCCGCCCTTGAACCAGGTGGTCTGCCACTGGGCCGGGTCCAGAGCCAGGCTGTTGTCGTTGAGCGAGAGCACCTGGCCGATCGGGGCCAGGCCCGGCCGGCGGGCGAGCGCGGCCAGGGAGACGTAGGCCCGGCACAGGTCGGTAGCCGAGGCGAAGTATTCCAGGCTGTTGATGTCGCGCGGGGCGATCCACGCTCCTGCCGCCGACACGGCGGGCAGCGGCGCCCGGTCGATGGTGCTGGCCAGCAGCGCCCGGCGGCTGGATTCGTCCGCGGTGATGTAACGCGTCGCGAGCGCCGGCCACTGGCTGAGCTTGAGCACGAATATCTCGCGGGTGGTCAGCAGCGGCTTGTCCAGAGCCGGGCTCGCCATCCCCGTGGCGCTCAGCGCCGCCTCGACCGCGGACCGGCTCACCAGGTTGATCAGCATGTCGGTGGCCGTGTTGTCGCTGAGGGACACCATGGCCGCGGCGGTGTCCAGCACCGAGACCCTGGTGCCGTCCGGCTCGTCCTGGAGTTCGCCGGCGGGCAGGCTCTTGAGCTGCGCGGTGACGGTCAGCGGCTGGCTCCAGCGGATCCGGCCCGAGGCCACGGCATTGCCCAGCGCGTCGAGCACGTAGAGCTTGAAGGCGGCGCCGATGGGGGCCGGGGTGGCCGGGTCGATGCCGTGCACGGGCTGACATGAGCCGTGGCTGACGTCGGCGACGAGCAGCCGCACCCGCGGGGCGACCGAGCGGAGGGCGGAGTCGACGTCGGGCCAGGTGCCGGGCGTCGGCCCGGTGGTGACCGGGCTGATTCTCAGCTCGCTGATCAGGTCCCGGCCATCGACGGCGAGCCACACCTGCGCTGCCGCGCCGTCGGCGGAGATGATGGCGACCACCGTGTTCAGCTCACTGACCTGGATCGACAGCAGCTCGGCGCCGGTCACGGCCTGCAGGGCCTGGTTCAGTACGGCCGGGTCGACCTGGGCGAGAAAGGCGGCGTCGAAGTGGGCGCGCACCTGCCCGTCGGATATGGGCAGGTGGGCCGCGGCCGCGAGGAGCCACCCGAGCTGGGCTCCGGCCGACGTATCGGGCGGGAGCACGGCCTTCGCCGGCCGCGTCGAGGCGGCCGTGGCTGACCCCGCCGACCCCGTCGGCGCCGGCGCGGCCGGGCTGCACGCGCAGATCAGCAACGCCACCGCGACGCTCAGCGCGACCAGGAACGGCCACGCCGAACGGCCCGGTCCGCTCCGGCTCCGGGTATACCGGCCCGACATTGCTTTTCCTCCTGCACGGCACATACCCCCTCTGGCCGCCACCCGATCACGGCCGCCGGGTCCGGCTATTCCGCTCGTGCTAGTGCGCGGCTGGCCGCCTGGGCCGCGGCGCGCACCGCCGGGGACGGGTCATGGCAGGCCGGCTCCAGCCACGGGAGCGCCTGCCTGGCGCCGAGCCGCCCGAGTGCGGTGGCGGCGGCGGCCCGCACGTGCGGGGAGATGTCGGCGAGCGCGGTGCGCAGGCGGTCCGCGGTGTCCGGGACGGCGATCTTGCCCAGGGCCGCCGCGGCGCGGGCCCGGACGAACTCGTCGCGATGTCCGAGCAACTGGCTGAGCGACCGCTCGGACCCCTGGTCGCCGATCTCGCCGAGCACCCAGGCCTTCGCGCGGATCTGGGCCGTGGTGTTCGCGTACAGGACCGGGGCTCGTCGCGCCGACCGGGCCAGGGCGCGCCCGGCCAGGTTACGGATCCGGCGGTCGCCCGCGGCCAGGAACACCCGGCTGAGCGACGGCACGGCCCGCTCGTCCCCGATGCGGGCCAGGCCCCGCAAGGCGACCGCGGCCAGCGGGCCGTCGCAGAACGTGAGCAACCGGGCCGTGGCCTCCGGCCCGCCGCGGGCCGCCAGGATGCGGACCGCCCGGTCCCGCACGCCAGGATCGAAGTCCTCGCTCGCCGCCAGCGCGATCTGGGCCACTTCGGGATAATCGGTCTTGGCCAGCGCGAGCAGGGCCTCCGCCTGGATCCAGGCCGGCGGATGAAAGGCGGCGGCGGCCAGGGCCGGCCCGGTCGCCGGGTCGGCGAGCTTGCCGAGCGCTTCGATGCACATCAGCCGGGTGTACAGGTCCCCGGTCTCGCCCGCCAGGGCAGCGGCCAGGTCGCCGGCCGACTCGCGGGCCCGAAGCTCGCCGAGCAGGTAGGCGGCTGCCCCGCGGCCACGGGCACCATCGCGCAGCTGGCTGATCAGCGCGGGAATCACCGACGGGTCATGGTCGTGGGCCACGAGCTTGATCATGTCCTTGCCCAGGCCTATCCCGTCGGCCGCCAGCGCGGTCAGCAGCACGGTCCGGGCCTGGGGATACCCGGCCTGGACCAGCAGCCGCACCGCGCTGCGGCGGGGCCACGTCCATGTCGGCTCGAGCCGTCCGGCGATCTCCGCCAGCTTCCCGGTCAGCCCGTCCGTCGTGCTCAGCGACTCCAGGGCCGCGTTGACCACCATCGGGCTGTCATCGGACAGAGCGTCCGTAATGAGGTGCTGGTACTCGGCCAGGCCGGCCAGGCCCCGGATCGCGGTCGCCCGGAGGAAGTCATCGCGATGCGCGGCCAGCCCGGCCAGCGTCCGCACCCACGCGGGGTCGTCCTGATGCCTGCGCTGCGCGGCGATCTGGGACAGCGCGTAGGACAGCTGGCTTTGGCCCTTCGCCCACCGCGGGTCACCGGCCTTGGCCGCCAGGTAGGCCTGGATCAGCGGCCCGGCGGCGCGCAGGTCACCGAGCGCGCCGAGTTCCCGCACCGCCGCCCACCGGCCCGGGTGATCAGCCTCGAGCCGCGTCAGCAGGACCGAGGCGGTAGCGGCCCGGTCAGTTCGCTCAGTGTCTCGGAGGCTTTCCGGGATGGGCAGGCCAGCCGCGTTCAGCAGGTCGCGGTACCGGTCGGCCTGGTACCGCCAGGTTCCGGGCTGCCGCGCGGCCCGGGCCTGGTCGATCACGTCGGCCAGCAGGACGAGCGCGGCCCCGGGGCAGGACGTGATCCGGAGCGCCCGCTCCCGGGCCGGCTCCCACGGGTGGCTGGGCGTCAGCGCCTGCAGGATCTGGATGACCCGGCCTGGCACCCCGAACTCCGTCAGGTCCCCGGGCCGCAGCCCGGTCCGGCTCGCGCCGTGCAGCCACGCGGCCATCTGCTGCCGCTCGTCACCGCCTTCGGCCGCGACCACGGCGGCCACCCGGGCCAGATGATCGAGGTAGGCGCCGCCGACGTCGTCGATCTCGCCGCGGTGCAGGCGGCGCGCCAGCCGCTCCGCTCCGGCCAGGTTCATGTCAAGGATTCAACCCCACGCCGGGTGTGCGGGGAACCGCTACGAGAATCTGCCAAGCTGGGGGCATGGACCCGGCGGACCCGCGGGCGGCGGTGGCGCTTCCCGATCCTGCCCTGGTGGTGCTGGTCGGGCCGTCCGGATCGGGCAAGTCGGTCTGGGCCGCGGCGCATTACCGCCCGGATGAGGTGGTCTCGTCGGACCGGTTGCGGGCGCTGGTGGGCAGCGGTGAGCACGACCTGGATGCGTCGGCCGACGCCTTCGCCCTGCTGGACCTGATCGTGGCGGCCCGGCTCCGGCGCGGCCTGACCGCCGTGGTGGACACGCTGGGCCTTGACCCGGTGCGGCGCCGCGGCTACCTGGGGCTGGCCCGCGGCAGCGGCCTGCCCGCCGTCGCCGTGCTCCTGGACACCGATGCGGCCCAGTGCCGCCGCCGTAACCGCGCTCGCGATCAGGCCGTGCCCGCGGCGGTCCTGGACGGCCAGCTGCGCCGGATGCGGGCGGCGGTGGCGGAGATCGGCGGCGAGGGATGGGACCTGGTGGCCACCGCCGCGTCGGCCCAGCCGGAGGCGTCCCACACGCCCGGCGCGAGGAGGGCGGCCAGCCAGCAGCGGCAGCGGCCGGTCCGGATGGGCCTGGTGCTGCAGCT
>Ga0335081_10009698_pt1 | contig 15515 bp, 11 predicted proteins | sample Lox_Sample_35_FD_206713 | JGI IMG/M metagenome (GOLD analysis project Ga0335081, IMG submission 206713) | Soil microbial communities from Loxahatchee National Wildlife Refuge, Florida, United States - Lox_Sample_3.5 | ecosystem: Environmental > Terrestrial > Soil > Wetlands | place: USA... | reverse complement strand
GACGGTTGCAGTTTGCGATCTGGTGCGCGGACACAAGCGATCACCCAAGAAGCTTTGGCTTTCGTTCGATGAATGGAATGTCTGGTACCGCACAACGGGCGGCAACGACGTCGACGGCCACGCAAGGAAGCCCCGCACTTGCTTGAAGAAGTGTACAACCTTGAAGATGCGCTGCTCGTTGGCGGCTTGATCAATTCGCTCGTGCGCAATGCCGATCGAGTGAAAATCGCGTGTTTAGCACAGCTGGTGAATGTGATCGCTCCGATCATGACCAATGCCGATGGCTTGTTCCTCCAGACCATCTACTATCCGTACAGTTGGGGGCTGCAGTTTGCAAAAGGAGCGACATTGAACCTGTTGGTTGAGTCTCCGACCTATGACGTTGAAGGACTCGATAAAGTTGGATATGTCGATGTCGCAGGGGCATTGGATCATGATGAGCGCAAGCTCTCCCTTTTCATTCTTAATCGCGACCTTTCCGGGGCACACGACGTTGAGATTGTGTGGGAAGATTCGGCCCCGGCTCGTGTGGCGACAGCTTCTTTGCTCACAGGCGATGATCTCAAGGCGTCAAACAGTTTTGCCACTCCGAAAAAAGTAGTACCTCGATCTTTCACGGTTTCAGGGTCAAGTGGAGGAAAGACAACCTTCCAGGTGCCAGCTCGCTCGTATACCACGATTCAGTGGGCACTCTGAGAACGGCTAGAGCGCGCAATGTTTGCTCTTTGTAACAGCACGAGTTAGGGCATGCCTGCCCGAAACTAATTCACTGATCGCGATCTTCGTTGTTCGTGCGATCTCACGCATGTCCATTTGAAGGTTCGGGGGCGCTCACTTTATGGCATGGGTTTTAATTCGACCCATGTGGTGTCTGGCTTAAGAGGAATCACATACGCCCCCCGCTCCGACTTTAAAGAAGGGACCGACCGATAAACCGCGCCTCCCGCAGGTTTTGCTGGTTGCTCGATTCTCAATCGCGCCTGCGGTGTAATCGTGCTGGCTCCGGCCAGTCCTACTCGCACAATGCCAGTGCCGGAGTCGAATTCCAAGCGTTCGAAATTTCCGGCGTCCATGGTGAGCCACAACCCTAACGGAGCAACGAAGATACGCGAGCGGAACGAATCGCGCGGGGTCACCGCAATAAGACTGCCGTCGTGCTTGATATTTCCTCCGAATGCAAGCCATCCAAACTCGGGATGATTCACGACGTAGGTAGCTGTGTTCCATGCATGGCCGAAGAAGTTGGGCCCGTAATCGCCACTGTAAGGATCCGGCTTCAGCATGTCTGGAAAGGCATGAAACGCTGCCGATGCGAATCCCTCCTGGTCGATATCAGTTAACGCGCCCATTGTTCCGCCATAACCTACACGCAGTAAATAAAAGTCGTCGGGATGGTCACGGTATTCCGACAACAGTGGAATGGCGTTTAGACCGGAGCCGTAATGATGAAGCTGCCGCTCGAGCCTTCGGTCTTTGGCCGCGAAGACGAAATCCCAATAGCGGCGGGCGCTCCCGTTGTATCCCCAGTGAGGAATGGCCGGATCGTAGCCGAGGATGGCATTGAGCGTGACTTCGGCCTTGTCCTGATAACCAAAATATTTTGTCCATGCGTAGACTTCTTCCTGCCCGGTTGAGTCCCATGGCATCTCGCTCCCGAACGGATAAGCCTCCTGCTTCCATCGGTCCGCGCGCTCGTGCATCTTGTTTTCGAGGGCCTTGGCTTGCTCGCTCATTCCTTCGCGTTTAAGGTCATCGAGAATTGCCACGAATATCGATCCTTCCATCTGGCCAAAGACTGCCAGGTCTCTCGCGTAATTTGTCATCGCCATGGAGGTCTCATAAGCGTGGTTTAGATACCAATCCCAAGGATGATTGATGATAAGTCCTGGGTGGTTGCGTGCGAGGCGGTAGAGCACCAAATTCCCGGCGGCCACATGTGGGTAATCATAGGAACGGTCTACTGCTTCCGACGCTTGCTTGTTCCAACTCGTCCAGCTTGTCCAATCGAAGGCATGGTTGTAGTAGTTCGGGGGCAGTTGGTCGGGTTGATAGTAGAACAAACTTTTTCGCACACCGTATACATGAGGACCGTCAGAGGATTGAAGACCTCCCCAAAGAACGCCGTCAACGAACTGCTGCAACTTCTCAAGTTCCTCTTTGTCAGGCTGAACAAATTCCTTCAAGACGGCCGCCAGCCAGGAACCCGCACCACCTTCATCGCTAAGACCGGCGATCCACACACGACTGTCTTGCAGGACCTGCTGATTGGTCTCTCGGTCGTAGCTGATCACCGATGGCGCGCGGTGAAACGGATCCTTTGAATCGGTGAACCATTGCCGGGTAGTGAGGAAGTGGCCCAAGTCCGACACAACTTGTGTTTCAGGCTTCGTCACAAAATACTGAATGGTCTGTGTTGTGCCATCGTCGTAAGTGATGGTGAGGCGTGAGCGTCCCCACGTTTTTCCGCGCAGAGTATAGGCTCGCTGGCCTTTCCGCGTCGGAGAGTCTTCGCGAATATCGAGCGCTGCCGCAGGCTCGACTTTCAGCGAAGAGACCGGTCTCCCGTATTTGATGAAGAGGCGGCCTTCAATGTCCTGCGGTAGCACGTAGCCCGGAATCCCCACTGCTACCGGGCGGCTGTTTTCGGCGAGAGTGTTTTCGATGTGTCGGATCGAATCGGAAACAAGAAACTTGAGTCCGTAGGTTTTGGACTCGCCCGGCTTGAGCGTGAGGGCGGTCGGAGGATTCCAGGATTGCGCGTTTCGCCACTCATTCTCGGCGTAGGCCTGACTGTGGACCATCCACTCGTAGAAACCTTCGAATGTGATCCCTCGTGGCGTGGGATCGATGAAAACCGGAGGCGCACCGAAACGCCCTTTTCTGTCGAGAATCGGGTTGTATGCTTCGACCGGAGTTCTGCCGTCAGGAACCACTAATAGCACCGGACCGTGACCGTTTAGACGAGTGACTTGCAGATATCCGGCATCTTTCCCGATGTAGGGATCGTAAAAGGAGCAGATCGCATGCGCTTGTTCCAAAGAGCGGTCATTGAGCACGTTATTGAAGATCATCGGAATGCCCAGTGCACCGATTTTAACCGCCTGCTTAGACTTGTTTTCTATCGTGAAGCGGAGGACAAGCTTGCTTTTCTCGACTGCCCACGAACGAACGATCTTCAAAGGAATATCAGCCGGAAGTGTGGGCGAGAGGTCCGCGCTAGCCAGTGCGTTTCCAGAGACCGGCAGCGCGTGGACTGGCGTGCGTGATGCCGCTGTAGAGTAATTCGTCCAGTTTGACGCACCGCCTGTACGAAGGCGTAAGGTGATGTCGCCCAGATGAAAGAAACCGTTTTGCGACCGCGCAATGAGAAGGTCACTTGGCGTGAAATCGAAGCCGTCGGCACCTTTTGGCTTGAGTCCCGCAACGGTTTGGGAGGATTTCACTAAGCTCAGAGTCAAATCCGGAGTGTCGATGGTTTCGATGCCTTGGGTGAGCATCGGTCCCGGAGCAGGTGGCTTCTGCGCCGCGGGCTTTTGTGCCGAAGCGACAACTGATATTCCGATCAAAGCAATGAACGGCAGAGGTAAGCGCATTCTTCGAGTAGGCACCATCTCAGTCCTAATTGACTCAGCAAACTGTGGTTGTATAGGAGCAGCGTCTGGGAGTAAGTAGTGCTGCGACCATCAAGCTGTCTTGTTGTCGACCTTCCAGTACACTGCGTACCGCTCGTGGATCACTTGGTAGAGCGGCACCATTGTTATTGGCTGGGATTGTCCTACAGTGCTAAATGTGAGCGGCTGTTTTCCATCAGGTTCAATCCATGCAGTTGGCTTGCTCGCGTCGGCAACGATGTCTGCAACTTTTTTCTGGTCGCCCGGTTTCGGCTCATAGTCGCCGTAGGTCATTTCCTTTGTGACGGCCTCAAACCTTCCTGCAAGCACGAGTGGTCCATACATCGCAGCCTGGATCGTTTGATTGTCAGGCATGCTGTCAATGTGAAGTCCCATCGGCAGGCGGAGCTCAATTTTGTCGCCTGATTTCCATACCCGATTCAGCGTTAGATAGCTACTCGGGCTCGAAAATGCAGGTAAAGGCTCGCCGTTGATTTTGACACTGCCGTTTTGCGCCCAGTACGGAATGCGAAGATTGATTCCGAACTGAGTTGGATTTTTCGCCGTGACCGTGATCGTGGTTCCTTGCTGTTCGGGGAACCGCGTGTCCTGTTTCACGCGCAGTCCTTTTTCAGACCATTCCAGTTGTGAGTTGATGTAGAGATTTACGTAAAGCGAATCGTCATCATGGAAGTAAATGGTGTCAGTCAGCTTTGCGTATTCTTCCGAACCCGTGCCGGTGCAGCACCAGAAAGCGTCGAAAGGCTTGCCGAACGTCTTCCAGTACCCGGATGCCAGGGGCAAGTAGTACATCATCGTACCGTCGTCGGGATTGATCGTTCCGAGGCGATGGTTGAACAGCGTCCGCTCGTAATAATCCATGAGCCGCGCGTCGGGATTCCAACCAAAGAGGTGTCTGGTCAGCTTCATCATGTTGTAGGCACAGCAGCACTCTGTCGTGTGCGTGCTGAGTTCCGACGAGAGCTTGCCCGGGTCGGTGTTCCACGATTCGCCATTGCTGGTACCGCCGGTGCAATACGAACGCTCGCTGACAACTTCATCCCAGAAATACTCGGCGATGTCGCGATACCGCGGTTCCCCCGTTAGCTCGTAGTACCTAGCTGCGGCAATGACCTGCGGAATATGCGTGTTGACGTGCAGGCCTTTCAACTCGTCCCGATGAGCGGCAAGTGGATCGAAGAACACTTTCTTGTCGAATCGCTGGGCGACCTCGAGGTAATACTCTTTGCCCGTGACCGCATACAAGTTCGACAGCAGCTCGCCCATGCCGCCATATTCGGTTCCGAGCACGCGCTGCATGTGTTCGTAACTGAGCGATCCGGTGTAACCAGCGGTCCATGCCGCCATCTTCTGAACCATGTCGAGCGCCTGCTCGTTGCCACAATGGACGTACATCTCCAGAAGTCCAGCCATGATTTTGTGAACGGTATAAAAGGGAGCCCATACTCTCTGGCGCTCGCGCAGACGATCAAAAAACTCGATGGGGAAGGCGCTGAGGTAACCGCTTTTTAGCGCCTCTTGGCACTTGCCGAGTTCTTCCACGACGACCGAGGCGTTCTTCTTGAGGTCCTCATCTCCATTGGACGCGTACATCAAAGCGCACGCCGAAAGATAGTGGCCGCCTGCATAGTGACCGCGCAGTTCGCAATCCGGCGCTTCCCATCCACCGAGTGGCTGGGCGGAAGAAGGAAGCCCCGCATTGATGCGAAATGTATGTAACAGTCGATCCGGAGGCAGTGAGTGCAAGTACTGTCGGTCCGCTTCCATCGCGACCTTGCACGGACCTTCTCCGAGACGCACTTGCGTCATCGGAAATGGGCGAACCTTCCACGGCACTTTTTCATAGCTGACGGACTTGCCCGCGTTCCGTGTAGCATCCACAACCGGATCTTGCGGCGGTGCCGCCATCAAAGATTTGGGTATAAGAGTGGAGCCGGCTACCGTCGCGGCTGAAGCGATGAACTGCCTGCGAGAGAGGTCTGTGAATCGAGTCATTTCGACGAATCCCTTCTGAGAAAAGTCCCGCGTCAAACCTTGGATATTGCATACACTAGCTCTCGTCCGAAGCAGTTTACAAGTGGGACCTCATGATGTGCCCGATTTCGGAATCTGAAGTAGATGGCCGATATGCCGACGAGGAGCACAATGAAGAACGCGCCGATGCGCTTCATAGAAACTGCCGGATGGTTTCGCGGTACTTGCTGTAAAGGAATGACACAAGCAGAAGCGCTGCTCCAAGAATAATGAAAGTGATGTAATGATCCCCAGGAGCGAGTCCCCAGGCGTCACACCGCGATCTTCCCCACACATACCAATAGCAAGATCAGCCCGGTCAGTCGGAAACTGCGCTCGTTGACGGCAAGCGCCAGCAACACAATCAGGACTCCCTCAATGCCCCATGCGCCAGGTAACAAGACCTTACTGATTTATCCCGGCCGTGCAAAGGCAACTCTGCGTCTCGGGATTCCTAGAGGAGTTCATGATCTCCGTATTGTCGCTATGCCACTGCGCCGTTCCGTGATCGAAGACCTCGCTGCCAATCAGAAACTGAAATCGCCAGAATCCCACAATCGGATCCGTCGACGATGATGTCTCAATCAGCCGCGCCGCATTCTCATCCAGCTCCGACGCTTGCCGATGGAGCCTCGCTTTCGGAACCGCCCCTCCCGGGCACTGGGCAAAAGCCGTCGCCGGGAGCAAAGCGCCCGCCAGCAAAAGGCCTAATGTTTTGGCAAGGTTCTGAATTCCTGTTTTCATCTCAATCTCCTCCGAAATTTCGGACGTGCGTCGCGCATGTTGCCTTCGATCGCTCTGCCGCACAATGCAGCCGTGGTGAAGATTGCGTGAGGTCGGGATAGATTGATAAGCCCTGTGTAACCAATGACTTCACGACAAATCCCGGGACCAGTGATATAGTTTTCGCCACGTCGAGTGGCATCCGTGTACAGGTTCTCGGAATTCGACCTCGATCCCTCCCGCTTCGAACTGCGGCGCAACGGTCGTGTCCTGAGGCTGGAACGCATTCCCATGGAGTTGCTCATTTTTCTTCTCGAGAAGTCCGGCAGAGTCGCCACCCGCCAGGAAATCATCGCTCGCCTTTGGGCAAAGACGTCTTCGTCGATACCGAGCACGGCATCAACACTGCCATTCGCAAGATTCGCCAGACCTTGCGGGATGATCCCGGCAAGCCGCGCTTCGTTCTGACCGTCACCGGCAAAGGCTATCGTTTTGTTGGAGAAGAGCCAGCTCACGTCATGTTAGTGGTTCTCCCCTTTGAAAATCTCAGCGGGGACCCTGCCGAGGACTACTTCACCGACGGTCTGACGGAAGAGATGATCGCGCAGTTGGGATCGCTCAGCCCCGAGCAGCTGGGTGTAATCGCGCGCACCACGTCGATGGCCTACAAACGCACCAGCAAGAGCGTGCAGCAGATTGGCCATGAACTCGGGGCCGACTATGTGCTTGAAAGCAGCGTTCGCCGCAACGGCAGCCAACTCCGCATCACCGTCCAGCTGATTCGCAGCCGCGATCAGGTCCACATCTGGGCGCAAAACTACGATCGTGACATCAGCGTATCGATTGCCCTGCAAGAGGAGGTCGCCCGGGCGATTGCCTCGCAGATTGAGGTGAAGCTGAGCCGAGACTATACCAAGCGAGGCGTCCGGCCGCGCCACGATCCTCAGGCGAACGAAGCCTACTTGCGGGGTCGTTTCTTCTTCAATCAGTTCACGCCTGAGGGTTACCGCAAAGCCATCACGTACTTTCAACAGGCCATTGACCGAGACCTGAACTTCGCTGAAGCCTACGCTGGACTCGCCGACTGCTATCGCTATCTGGCGATAACCGACTTCCTCTCGCCTGCCGAGGCCTTTCCAAGGATGATGGAGTCCGCCCTCCGCGCCGTGCTTCTCGGCGACAGCCTGGCTGAATCGCACAGCGCCCTGGGCGGAGCCATGAAACATAAGTATCGCTGGCAAGAGATCGAGAAGGAATTCCAGCGTGCAATTGCACTTAATCCCAGCTATTCCGACACATACCGCAACTACGCCGCACTGCTGGCTGCCGAATTGCGTCATGCTGAAGCCTGGAAGCAGATTAACGAAGCCATGCGCACCGATCCTCTCTCACTACCCAATAATGCCGAACTGGTTCGCACTCTCTACTACGCTCGCGACTACGAAGGTGCTCTGTCGCAAGCCCGAAAGGCGTTGCAGCTCGATCCCAACTACTCTCGCACCCACTTCTGGATGGGGCGCGTCTATTCCCAGATGCGCCTGCACAAAGAGGCGATTGCCGAGGCCGAAATCGTAGGGCGCTCTCTGTCAAACAGCAACCTTGCGCTTACGGAAATGGCCTATAGTCTCGCGGCCGACGGCCGCTCCGCTGAGGCCCGCCAGATCCTGCTCGACTTGGAACAGCGTGCTAAGTCAGGATTCGTCCCTTCATACAATCGGGCCGTGATCCATCTTGCTCTCGGCGAAAATGATGCTGCCCTCGAGTACCTGCAGCAAAGCTTCGAGCAAGGAGACTGGGCCATTTTCGTCCTTGCTTGCGAGCCCCGTTGGGATCCATTGAGAAACACCGCGCCATTCCACGCCCTGCTTACAAAATTAGCGATCTCATCCTAAACGCAGCAACTGCCGCAATCTTCCGAACGATCACGCCTTTTTAGGGTGTGTCAGTCTTGTGCTATATTTTCGATCCAGCCAACCCGGGGCGTTTTTTCCAGCATTTCAGAATTTACGCGGTCGCAAAGAAAGCGGCGGCTCATTCGAGAGAGCATGAACTCGGTGGGCATCGCTTCTGAAAGGGAACTTCCATGGCACACTCGATCGAACAACTGAAAGCGGCCATTCGCGGACAGCTGATCCAGCCGGCAGATGCCGCATATGATGTGGCACGCCGGGTCTATAACGGAATGATCGACAAGCAGCCGGCGCTGATCGTGCGTGCTGTTGACGTGGCCGATGTCATGGCTGCAGTGCGCTACGGACGAGACAACGGGATGCTGACCGCGATTCGCGGGGGCGGCCACAACGGCGCCGGTCTCGGAACCTGCGACGGCGGACTCGTGATCGATCTATCCCTGATGAAAGGTGTGCACGTTGATCCGGCAGCGCGGACGGTACGAGTTGCAGCCGGTTGCGTCTGGGGTGACGTCGACCATGCCACTCATGCCTTCGGCATGGCCACGCCCTGCGGTTTCATCTCGACCACTGGTGTTGCTGGACTGACTCTGGGAGGCGGCATCGGCTACCTGAGTCGCCGCTATGGACTGACCATCGACAATTTGCTCTCCGTCGACATGGTTCTCGCAGATGGACGATTCGTCACCGCAAATGCAGAAGAGAATCAAGATCTTTTTTGGGCTGTGAGAGGTGGTGGCGGGAATTTCGGAGTTGTGACCTCGTTCGAGTTCCGCTTGCATCCCGTAAGCACTGTACAGTTCGGCCCGACATTCTGGCCGCCGGAGCAGGCGGGCGATGTTCTTAAGGCGTATCGCGAATTCATTGTGACGGCTCCGGAAGAAGTGAACGGATTCTTTGCCTTTCTCGTGGTGCCACCTGCCCCGATGTTCCCTGAGAACCTGCACCTGAAGACCGTCTGTGCCATCGTATGGTGCGGGCTCGGGACCGCTGAAGAGATGGAGAAGGCGACCAGGTCTATGCGCAGCGTGGGAACGCCTTTGCTCGACGCGGTCCATACCGCGCCGTTTCCCATCGTGCAAAGCGCCTTTGATGCTTTGTTCGTTGCCGGAATGCAGTGGTACTGGCGTGCCGATAACTTCACGGAACTGAGCGATGCGGCCATCAAGAAGCACGTCGAACATGGGTCGAAGCTACCGACTATGCTTTCGACGATGCATCTCTACCCCGTCAATGGTGCAGCCCAACGTGTGGGCAAAAATGATACAGCCTACAGTTTCCGAGAGGCCTTGTTCGCCGAGGTTATCGTTGGAGTGGACCCGGACCCCGCCAACGCCGGAAAGATTACTGAGTGGTGCAAGAGCTACTACGAGGCGCTGCATCCCTACTCGGCGGGAGGCGCATATGTGAACTTCATGATGGATGAAGGGCAGGAGCGGGTACAGGCGTCATTCCGCGACAACTACAGTCGCCTTGCCGCGATCAAGAAGAAATACGATCCAACAAACTTCTTCTGCGTGAACCAGAACATCAAGCCTGCGGCGTAGGCGAACCCCTCACCATCATGGCCGTTGCTTGATGCCTCGATGTGACTCTTTTTCGAAACAAAAGAGGAAATCACGCCCTCATTCCGTTGATTTTGGAAGGATGTAACGCCTGCCTCCAAAGTATGTCCGTGGTGTGGTTCCCAGCATGGTCCGAAACATCTCGATGAAGGCACTTACACTGTCGTAACCGATTTGGAAGCGACAATTGCACCACACTTTTTCCTTCGCGAATCAGCGCGTCCCATGGGCCAACTCCGGCAGCAGCGACCCGCACTACCAGCTCCCCGTCTTCCGGCGCCGGACAAGGTATTTCCTCGATCACAATCGCAGGTCGGCGGGCCGAAGTGATGGATCCGACCGGCTTTCATACACTTCCTCGAGGTTTCACCTGAAGCACGTCTTTCATGCCATGCTCATTGCTGCCCGTGTTCTAACGCGTGCTGACTCGGAGAGCTATCGCAGTCACGTGACAGAGGTGTTCGCAAAATAAACCTAAGCCACCAGCAGAATCTTCCCGGCAGCTCCCTTCTCTGCCGCTGCTTGAGCCTCGGCCGCCTCGCTGAGTGGCAGTTTCTGGCTAATCGGGATCACTAGCTTGCCATCTCGCACGGCTTCGGCCATGAACTCAAGGGTTTTCCTGTCAAATTTTGAGAAGACGTGCACCGTCTTTACAGATGGATATCTTGTGGCGTTCTTCGGCAGCTCGACCACCGATGCATAAATGCCTCCCGCCTTGACCTTGGCGATCAGCTTCTCGGCAGTTCTTCCGCCCACCGCATCCGCCACCGCATCGACCGGCGGAAGACTCGCAATCGCGGTGTCGTCGTCGGTTGCGACAATCTGATCCGCGCCGACCGTCTTCGCGTCATCTACCTGTTTCTTCAAAACCCCCGCAATCACAGTCGCCCCTCGTTGCTTTGCAGTGAACACCGCCGAACGCCCTACGTTTCCCGCAGCACCTATGACGAGGACCGTTTGGCCCGCTTTGATTCCCGTAGCTAAGAGGAGCTGGTTGCCGGTCGTCGTCACGAGCGGAAGGGCCGCCGCCTGAATCAGATCGAGTCCCTTGGGAACTTTCGCGAGCACTGCAGCTTTCACAACGCAAAGTTCGGCGTAAGTATTGTCCGCCATAGCGAACACCTGTTCGCCGACGGAAAAGCCGTCTACTCCTGGCCCAGTCTTGACCACAGTTCCCGCAATATCGACCCCTATGAGGCTCGGGAACTTCATGGGGTAGAAATCCTTTGTCAATCCCGCACGTCGCTTGTAGTCAATCGGGTTCACGCTCGTAGCGGCTACCCGTACCAACACTTCCCCCGTACTCGGAACCGGATCAGGGTATTCCTCGAACTTGAGTACCTCAGGACCGCCGTATTGGTGGACGACAACTGCTTTCATATTTCATCTCCTTGTAGTCGCTACCCGAGCAGTCACTAAAAAAACGTAGGAGAGCGAAGCTAGAATCGGTCGCAGAATTGACCCCGTCGGGATAATCATCGCGAAATATTCAAGGACAAACTAGGCATCGGTTCTCCCGCCCGAGTTCGATCGTCTCCAGTGCATCGAGGTATTTCGCCCACTTCATCACATCTCGGATCTCACACTGCAAGTAAAACCCTGACGAGATCGAAGGTGCGATGGCTCCTTCGCGAACGGCGTCGCGAACCAGGTCGCGCACCGCTTCGTAGCCTGGAATCTGTACTCGCTTTGCGAGTTCGATCAGTTCTCGCAACGGAAGTTCACGTGCCGCAATCATTGACAGCAGCAACATAAGGCCGTCCGGACCCGCGAACCGATCAAGAGATAATCCCTCGACAATGCCACGGTTTTTTCTGAATTCATCTCGCGGATTGTACTGACACCCGTATGGCTCTCGGCATCTCGGGCCGGTGTCGCGGCGGTGAACTAATCGCAAACATCCTACTTTCGGTTTTCCGTGAGTGCCCTCTGCGGCAAGCCACTCCACCCAACCTGCCTGTAGATCTGACACGAGTTCGCCGCAACTATCGCATCGCCAACCGGATCGAATGGATTTACCACTGGGCATAGGTTCACGAACATTCTGTCGGCCGACTCTCCGACTGGGGAATTGTTAGCCCTGCGCTCGGCGTTCGCGCGTAGCAGCCCCTTTGCCGGCGGCCTCTTTTCTATTCTTTTGAGGATGAATGCCCAGCTCGTGCCACGAAGTTTCCGCGAGGTTGACATCGTAGTAGTTTGCCGCTTTCTCGATGTTGGCAAACGCCAGAGCACGGTCGGCATCCGAGACATCGATGACTTGATCGAAGCGTGCAACCGCGTTGCGCACGTGCTGTGCGTCAGTCAGCGGTTCTTTACGCTGCCTTGGAAAAGCGTAGACGCTGTCAGGCAAGTCCCTCTGCATCGTCAGCTGTCCATGTTTCTCATGAGGTCTCCAGGTTGCTTCCGGCATCTCTTTGTCATCCTTTCTCAATACTGGACCGGAGTGCGACGAGTTGCTCATCGCCCAGTTGCTAAATGCATTTCATCGGATTTCAGTTGACCGTTGAACAGTTTCAGGCGGGAACTCACGACTTGCTTTACGGACTCTACGACCGGCGGCAGAATTTTATACGGCACGACTTCGTTCGGCTGGCTGGCTAAACTCCGTTCGAGCGACCGGCGCCAGGCGATCCGCAGTTCCGTATTGATATGGATGATGTTGATTCCAGCGGCAATCGCACGTACAAAATCTTCATCATCTGTTCCCGAACCCCCATGCAGGGTAAGAAAGATTCCAACCGCTTTCTTGATCTGACCAATTCTCTCGATGTTCAGATGCTTCTTGGTCTTCCCATCGACCATACTTTCCAGCATGCCGTGCATGTTGCCGACCGCAGGAGCAAGCGCGTCGATTTCGGTAGAGTCGACGAATTGTCGGGCTTCCTCAGGTGTCGTGAGGTTCCGGAATTCGTTGCTAACGCTTTCGTGGATCTCAGAGCCAGTCCCGATGTGGCCTATCTCTCCCTCCGCAAGGATTGCTGGATTGATCGCTTTGACGGCTTCAACAGTTTCCTTCGTGTGAGCAACGTTCTGATCGAAAGGAAGCGCGGAAAAATCAATTACGACTGCATCGAACCCCGCCCTGGCTGCCTCCACTGCTTTCGCCAGTGAATGCGTATGATCCGCGTTGAGGAAAATTGGGACGTCCTGTTCGGCGCGCATAGCTTCCACAACCGCTGCCAGTTCATATGTCCCGAAAAAGTCTCGTTCTCCTTCCGACGCGCCAACCAACACCGGAACTCTCACTTCAACCGCGGCCGCGACAACCGCCTTTAGCAGCACCAGGTCGGCAACATTAAAATGCCCTAGCGCCACGCCTTGTTCTTGCAAGCGACTCAAAACGCTTCGTAATGAATCCATGACGATCCAAACCTGTTGCTGATTGTCGCTTTGCCGATCGAATCGGCTGCGATGGAGTCATTACACCCGACGTGCTCTTGCGAATCAATTGGACGATGGTATTGGCGATACCTTGGTATTGCGGCTCGTCGAAGAGCGTGGGGACGACGAACTCCCGACACTCCAATCCCTACTTTGGTATCGGTCGATACTTTCGTCCAATAGATTCGCACTCGCGCTTCTGGCTTAATGTAAGGCGATGATGGTAGGAGCAATTGTGAACACTGCAACGACCGTACGTCACATCCGGCGGACACCCTATCGAGATCGGAGTCATCAATGAACGCCGTACAGGCTGAACAGAAGAATGCCGTTCGAATCGAGCAGAAAAGCTACGAGATGCCTCCGCGAGAGGGGATGAGCATCGCCCACTTTCTCACCGTCGCAGACATTGAGCGATCGGCCCGTTACTACGAGAGGGTCTTCGGCGCTCGCATTCTGAGCCTTGGCGACGGCAACGCGCCGGGTTACCTTCAGCTTGCGAATATCTGGATGATTCTGAACCTCGGGGGCGGGCCGACCCCGGATAAGCCGACGGTAACGCTCAGCGTCCCCGACCCGAATCACATCAATAGTTTTATGAATTTCCGCGTTGCGGATATTGAAGCTTGCTACAAATTATGGAAAAGTCGAGGAGCTGAGTTCATCACGGAACCCATACCCAAGTACGGCGAGATCCGTTGCTACATCCGCGATCCTGATGGGTACATTATCGAAGTCGGACAGAGCACCGACCTTACGTACGGTTAAACGCGACTTAGTCCCGACTTCAATCCGATAGCATGACTGGTGACAGGCCCAGCCGGGTGCCATTTCCTCGCGACTACCGCGCGTCCGGGATACTGCTGCATGTCACTTCCCTACCATCACCCGATGGCATTGGAGACCTGGGGCCACCTGCATCCTCCTGGATCGATCGCCTTGCAGAAGCCGGCCAGAGCTGGTGGCAAATGCTGCCGCTCGGTCCAACCGGTTACGGCAATTCTCCATATCAGCCGTTATCGTCTTTGGCTGGCAACGCACTGACGATCAGCCCGCAGTGGCTCGTCGAGGATGAACTCGTAGCCGCGGGCGACTGTCAGCATCCATTGTTTCCCGCGGACGCGGTAGATTATGGCGCGATCATTCCCTTTAAGCACCGGCTATTGGAAAAGGCCTGGGGCCGCTTCACGACTGGTATTCGCGCTGATCTTCGTCCGGAGTTCGAGAAATTCTGCCACGATCATGATCAGTGGCTGCCCGATTACGCCCTCTTCCGCGCACTTAAGGCTAAATTCGCCAACGCACACTACCTCCAATGGCCAAGCGAACTAGTTCAGCGTCAGCCCCCAGCTCTAGAGCAAGCGCGCATTGAACTTTCGGATCGTATCGGTCAGGCGTCCTTCGCGCAGTTCGTTCTTTTTCGGCAAGCTGAACGAATGAGGACCCACGCTCATAAAAAGGGGCTGACCCTGATGGGCGATCTGCCTTTTTTTGTTTCTGGGGACTCGAGCGACGTCTGGGCGAACCCGCAATTCTTTCTTCTCGACGAGCAGCATCGGCCGAGTTTTGTCGCCGGCGTCCCTCCCGATTATTTCAGTTCAAAAGGACAGTTGTGGGGCAATCCCGTCTACAACTGGGACGCCCTTCGGCAGACAGGCTATCGTTGGTGGATCGCCCGTTTGCGCTCCCTGTTGTGCCACGTTGATGTGATTCGCTTGGATCATTTTCGTGGTTTCGCTGCTGCCTGGCACGTGCCGGCAGGAGCGCCAACTGCTGAGACCGGAAGTTGGGTCCCCGGTCCCGGCATCGACTTGTTCCAAGCCGTCGAGAAGGAGTTGGGCGGGCTGCCCTTCGTTGCCGAGGACTTGGGGCTGATCACCACAGATGTAATTTCGATGCGGGATCGACTTCACCTTCCCGGCATGCGCGTGTTGCAGTTCGCCTTCGACGGCCACAAGGACAACCCATATCTGCCCGAGAATTTCGACACGAACACAGTCGTATATACGGGTACTCATGACAACCCGACGACTCGGTCGTGGTTTGAGGACTTGCCTGTTCGTCAACAGGAGATTATCTGGACTTACTTAGGAGGACGAGGAGCTAAGAGCACCAGCATAGCCCCGGCGTTAATGGAATTGGCATGCTCTTCGGTCGCTGCGCTTGCAATAAGCCCGCTGCAGGACTTACTGAACCTGGGCAAAGAAGCTCGAATGAATGTCCCGGGGCGCGCCGACGGAAATTGGCGCTGGCGATCTACCGAAAGCATGTTGTCGGACCCTCATTTCGAA
>Ga0335081_10009697_pt1 | contig 15516 bp, 10 predicted proteins | sample Lox_Sample_35_FD_206713 | JGI IMG/M metagenome (GOLD analysis project Ga0335081, IMG submission 206713) | Soil microbial communities from Loxahatchee National Wildlife Refuge, Florida, United States - Lox_Sample_3.5 | ecosystem: Environmental > Terrestrial > Soil > Wetlands | place: USA... | reverse complement strand
CCGGGAACGCACGATGTGCCGCCGTTTTCCCTTGGTGGTCCCGACGATTACGCCATATCACCGGATTCGCTGGAGCTCGCGTTCGCCATGAACGTGGACACCAATCTCGCCACCAGCACCAATTCCGATATCTACACAGTCCCGCTCGCCGGCGGCGATCCGCGCAAGATCACCATCAGCCCGGGCGCCGACAATTCGCCGCAATATTCGCCCGACGGTCGCTATCTGGCGTTCCGCTCGCAGCAGCGTGCGGGCTATGAGAGCGATCGCTGGCGGCTGATGGTGCTGGAGCGCGCCACGGGCAAAACGACGAATCTGACCGAGGCGCTCGACCGCTGGGTGGAAAGCTTCACCTGGTCGCCCGATTCAAACCGGCTGTTTTTCACCGTCGAGGACCGCGGGCGCACCAGCCTGTGGATGATTCCGCTGACCGGCGGAGGCGCGGCGACCATCGCTTCGGGCGACACCAGCCTGGACGACGTGCAGTTCAGTGCCGACAACAGCTTCATGATTTACACCGAAGAGAGCGGGTCGCATCCGGCAGAGATTTTCCGCGCCTCCTCGAGCGGCGGCCTGGGCATTCCGCTCACGCGGATGAACGATTCGCTGCTCGAAAATTCCACGGTGCGGCCGCTCGAAAGCTTTTCGGTGGAGAGCGCGGATAAGACACGCGTCTACGCCTTCGTTGTGAAGCCGCCGAATTTTTCGGAATCGCAAAAATACCCCGTTCTGTTCCTGCTTCACGGCGGACCGCAGGGCGCCTGGGGCGAAACCTGGACTTATCGCTGGAACGCGCAGGTGTTCGCCTCGGCGGGGTACCTCGTGGTGATGCCCAACCCGCGCGGGTCCACCGGCTACGGCCAGAAATTCATCGACGATATCAACGGCGATTGGGGCGGCAAAGTCTACGACGACATCATGGCGGTAGTGGATTATGTGACCGCGCTGCCCTACGCCGATCCGGACCGCATGGCGGCCGCGGGCGGCTCGTTCGGAGGGTACATGATCGACTGGATGCTGGGCCACACCACGCGCTTCAAAGCGATGGTCTCGCACGACGGCGTCTTCGATCTGCGCAGCATGGCCGGCGCGACCGAAGAGCTGTGGTTCCCGCTGTGGGAGTTCAAAGGAATGCCGTGGGAGAATCCGGAGATGTACGAAAAATGGTCACCCAGCTATTTCGTCAAGGATTTTCACACGCCCACGCTGGTGTTTCACGGCGAGCTGGATTATCGCGTGCCGCTCGATCAGGGATTGCAGCTTTTCACCGCCCTTCAGATGCAGAAGGTGCCTTCGAAAATCGTCGTCTTTCCCGACGAGGGCCACTGGGTGCTGAAACCGCAGAACAGTGTATTGTGGTACACGCAGTTTCTGGACTGGATCGGCGAGTGGACCAAGAAAGCCGATATACACTAGAGTCTTGGCCGCGTGCCTTTGCGGCAATTCTAATTTCTGATGGCGATTGAATTTCGAAACATAACCGCGGCGCCGCTCTCCCGCTTCACGGCGACAGCGCCTTCCGGCGCGATCATCGGCGTGATCGGAGAAAAGACCGCGGGCGTGAGCGAGTTGATGAAGCTCGCCGGTGGTGCAGCGCAACCCCAGGAAGGCGAGATCAAGGCGCCGCCCGAGCGCCGCTATGTGGCGCTGGGTGACACGCTGAATCTCGCGCCGGCCGCGGTGATCGCGCTCGACCAGGCTCTGGCGACCCAGGACGCGATCGTGCGCGCGCGGACCGTGACGGCTCTCGATCGCCTGCGGCGTTCCGGAGCGACCGTGCTGCTCGCGTCGCACGAATATCCGCTGCTCGAATCGCTGTGCGACGAAGTATGGTGGATCGACGCCGGAGCGCTGGTATCCAAAGGCGATCCCAAGGAAACGCTGGACCGGTATCGCCGCTTCGTGGCGGAAAAAATCCGCGCGTGGGGCGAGACCATCGCGCCGCGCCTGGCTCCCGTGGCGCGCCGCGGCGACGGGCGCGCCGAGGTCATCTCCATCGAAACGCTGGGTGCCGACGGCAAGCCGACCATCGTCTGGAAGAGCGGTGAAATGGTGAGCATCCGCGCCACGCTCCGTTTTCACGAGGCGGTGGAGAATCCGGTGCTGGGCATGCTGATCCGCACGCAGATCGGCTTCGAGGTTTACGGGACCAACACGGAGCTTGAAAAACTGAAGCTGGGACCGTGCGCGGCGGGCGAGACCGTAGTCGTAACCTTCCGCTTCCTGTGCGATCTGTGCCCGCACGCTTACACCATCACCATGGCCTCGCACGATCCCGACGGCACCGCGCACGACTGGCTCGACGACGCGGTCGCGTTCACGGTAGAGGACGAGCGGCCGACCGCGGGAGTGGCGAATTTGCGGGCCAAGGTGACGGCGGAGAAGTCCGCCACCAGCGCGCCCGAATAACGGGGTTATGCGTCGCGCTATGCGGCAACTCGCCGGCTCTCCCGGATTCAGCGCCGTCGCGATCCTGACGCTCGCGCTGGCGATCGGCGCCAACACCACCATCTTTTCCGCCGTCGACGCGGTTCTCTTGCACCCGCTGCATTATTCCGATCCCGATCGCCTGGTGATCGCGCTCGAGGACCTTCCGCTGCACCGGCTGCACGGCATCGCGCCGTCGCCGCAGGATTTCGACGAGTTCCGCCGCGAGGCCGCCTGCTTTTCCTATATCGCCGGGGTCAACCAGATCAGCGCGACACTGACCGCCGACGGCGCGCCCGAGGAGGTCAACGCGCTGCGCATCAGCGCGTCGGTGTTTCCGATGCTTGACGTGACGCCGATCGCCGGCGGATTATTCACCGCCGATGACGAGCAGCCCGGCCGCGATCACATCGTGATCCTCTCGGAGGGTCTGTGGACGCGGCGCTATGGACGCGACCCGTCGATCGTCGGCCGCAACATCCAGATGAATCGTGAAAGCTACCGCGTGGCCGGCGTCACGCGGCGGATTCTCGATTACCACGTCGACGCCGACCTGTGGATGCCGCTGGCGTTCGCTCCCGTGGAGATTCAGCCGGGCACGCGCGGGCCGCACTACATCGACGTGATCGGCAGGCTCATGCCGGGCGTGACGCTTGAACAGGCGCAACAGCAGTTCCGCGCCATCGCGGCGCGCATCGTCAAAGACCTGCCCGACCAGGCGTCGATGGATCGCGAATTCGCGATCAACATCGAGCCGCTCGCGCAAAGGCAGGCGGGCGATTTGAAGACGCCGCTGCTGATCTTATTGGGCGCGGTCGGCGCGCTGATGCTGATCGCCTGCGCCAACGTGTCGAACCTGCTGCTCGCGCGCGCGATGCTCCGGCGCAAGGAGATCAGCATTCGCGCCGCACTGGGCGCGGGCCGCGGCCGCATCATCCGGCAACTGCTGGCCGAGAGCCTGCTGCTGGCGCTCATCGCCGGAGCCGCGGGTACGCTGCTCGCGCTCTACGGACTGCATCTCTACGGACGCTTCGGACCCAACGACCTGATCCATGGAACCCAGCCGTCGATCGACCTGTGGGTAGCCGTTTTCTCGGTTCTTATTTCGATCGCCGCGAGTGTCGTATTCGGCCTGGCGCCGGCGTTAGCGGCCTCGAAAATCGACCTCGCTGAAGCGCTCAAGGAAAACTCGCGCGGCGCGACGGCCGGCGGCCGATGGCTGCGCGAATCGATGGTTGCGCTGGAAGTCGCCATCTCCCTGGTGCTGTTGATCGGCGCGGGACTGCTGGTGGAGAGCTTCGCGCGTCTGGTGCGCACCAGTCCCGGCTTCGATCCCGAGAACGTGCTCACCGCGACCGTCTCGCTACCCCTCACGCAGTATCGCGAGCCTTCCCAGCGCGCGGCCTTCGCGCGAACGCTGCTCGAGCGTGCGCGTGCGCTCCCCGGCGTTCGCTCCGCCGCGGTGGTCGATTTCATTCCTTATTACGGCGGCCCGGGAAGCGCAGCGGACGTGGTGGGCCATCCGCGCCCTCCGGACGCGCCCATGCAAATCATCTTTCAAACGCGAACATCGCCAGGCTATCTGGCGACCATGGGCGTGCGACTGCTGCGCGGCCGCGACATCCGCGCCTCCGACGAGCAGGGATCGCCGCCCGTGGTGGTGATCGATGAAACCGTCGCGAAACAGTTTTTCCCGGATCGCGATCCGATCGGCGAGCAGATGTCGCTGCCGCTCTCGCGTGGCGTGTATACCGTGATCGGCGTCGCGGCCGTGACCAGGTCGCAGAATCTCGCCGCCGCGCCTCTGGCTCGCGCCTATTATTACGGGCCCGCCGATCCGTTCGGCTCGGTAGGCGTGCTGGTCAAAACTTACGCCGATCCGCTCGCGCTGGTTTCTGCGCTGCGTCACGAAATCTCTGCGCTTGATCCCAATCTTCCCGTGACCGCGCTCACGATGAACCAGATCCTGGCCGACTCGGTCGCGCGGCAGCGCTTCGCCATCGAACTGATGATCGCGCTCGCGGCGATCGCGGCGATTCTCGCGGCGGTGGGAATTTACGGAGTGCTCGGCTACCTGGTGAACCAGCGCCGGCGCGAATTCGGCATTCGCGTGGCGCTGGGCGCGCGCTCGGCCGACGTGCTGGCGATGGTACTGCGGCAGGGATCGGCGCCGGTGTTGATGGGAATCCTCGCCGGAATCGCCGGCGCACTCGCGCTCACGCGGGTCCTCAAAACCGTCCTGTATCAGGTGAGCGCGACCGATCCGTCGATCTTCGCGCTGATCTCCGCGGCCCTCGCCTTGATCGGACTGGCGGCCATGTTTTTTCCCGCGCGCCGCGCCACGCGAGTGGATCCAGTCGACGCATTACGGCAGGAATAAATCAGCCGTGAATAAACGCGAATAAACATTCACGTTTATTAACGGCCAACTTATTTCTCCAGCAAAAAATTCCCCGCGAACAGCGCATCGATCCCCGACGAATAGAAACTCCGCACCGCGTCGCGCGGCGTTGACACCAGCGGGTCGCCGAATAAATTGAAGCTGGTGTTATACAACACCGGCAGCCCCGTGGCTTTCCCCGCTTCATGCAAAAGACGGTGATACAGCGGGTTATCCGCTTCGGACACGGTGTGCACGCGCACAATGTCCTCGCCCAGGATCGCGGAGGCGAACGTTTTCCGGTGCTTCGGTTTCACCCGCCCGACCGTCGCCAGGTTGCGCGCGTTGCATCCCGCCTCGAAATATTCCGAAGCAAGCTCGGCCGGCACCGACGCCGCGAATTTGCGGAACTGCTCGCGATGCTTGATGAAGACGTTCAGATTTTCGGTGGAATACGGATTGAGCGGCGAGGCCAGGATGCTGCGATTTCCCAGCGCGCGCGGCCCGAACTCCATCCGCCCGTGCATCCACGCGACGATTTTGTGCTCGCCCAGCAGGCGCACCGCGGTCTCCAGCAACTCGGCCGTCGAGCGCAGGTAGTGAAACCGCAGCTTGCAATTTTCAAGCACCTGCTTGATCTCCTCCTGCCCGTACGAAGGACCGAGCAGCAGCGACCCGGAGTAATGCTTGCGCGAAACTTGAAACGCCGCGCCCAGCGCCGTGCCGGCGTTGCCCGCCGCGGGCTGCACAAACACGTTTTTCCAGCGCCCGGAGCGCTCCAGAAACTCGACCAGCAGCGCGTTGTAAAACAATCCTCCGGCGAGCGCGAGATTCTCTCCCTCTCCGGCCAGCTGCAGCACCGTTTCCTCGATGGTCTTCTGCAATCCGCGCGCGACCGACGGAGCCAGCGCGGGCGGAATCCTCGCCCCATTGGGCAAGCCGACGCGATCGTAAAATTTCGCGCCGAATCCGCCCGACGTGTGCCGGTTCCCGTCGAAAAAAGAAGCGTCCAGGCGCGGCGGTTCGGCCAGGATTTCCGCGAAAACCAGAGCGAATCGATCATCCCCGGATGTCGAGAGCCACTGGACCTTGTGCTCGTCCGCGCGGGCGCGAAATCCGAGCAGCTCCGTCACCGCCCCGTACAGCCGGCCGAGCGAATCGGGATAATACCACTCCTTTTCGACCTGCAACTGCGTTCCGCTCGCCTGCCAGCGCGCCCCGCAGCGGAAATCGCCCGCGTGGTCGAGCGTCAAAACCGTGGCTTCCTCGAAGGGCGAAGCGAAAAACGCGGAAGCCGCATGCGCCGCGTGATGCTCCACCACGGCAATCTCGCCGTTGGGAAATTCATCGCGCAGCGCCAGATGGAACAAGGACTCCGGACCGCGCGCGAAGGGCCGCGCGATCGCGACGCAATCCACATCGGCGCGTTCCGCACCGGCCAGTCGCAGACATTCGTCGATCGCCGCGCGCGGAATCGCGCCGGGAACCACGTGGCGCGCGAGCTTGGCCTCTTCCACTGCCGCGCGCAACTCACCATCCTTAACCACCGCGCACGCCGTATCGTGCAGCAGTCCCCCCAGCCCCAGAATCACCATATTATTTCGATTTCTGCTCGATTTTAGCCCAAGTATCCTTCAGTCCCACCGTGCGGTTGAACACCAGCTTCGCGGCCGACGAATCCGGATCGACACAAAAATATCCCAGCCGCTCGAATTGATACCGGTCGCCGGCCTTGGCGCCCTTGAGGCCCGGTTCGAGCTTCGCGCCGCGGATCACCTCCAGCGAATTCGGATTCAGATCGTCGGGGATCTCCTTGGGATCTTCCTTGTTAAACAGCGTCTCATACAGCCGCACTTCCGCGTCCACCGCGTGACCGGCGGAAACCCAGTGGATGGTCGACTTCACCTTGCGCCCGTCCGGAGCGTTGCCCCCGCGCGTCGCCGGATCGTAAGTGCAGCCGATTTCGGTCACCTCGCCGCGATCGTTCTTCGTCACGCCAGTGCACCTGATGAAGTAAGCGTAGCGCAGCCGCACCTCACGCCCGGGCGCCAACCGGAAATACTGCTTGGGAGGGTCTTCCCGGAAATCGTCCTGCTCGATGTACAGCACGCGCGAGAACGGAACCTGCCGCGTCCCCGCGCTTTCGTCTTCGGGATTGTTGATCGCTTCCATCTGTTCGGTCTGGCCCTCCGGATAATTTTCGATCACCACGCGCAGCGGCCGCAGAACGCCCATCACGCGCGGCGCGCGGCGATTCAGATCGTCGCGCACGAAATATTCGAGCAGCCCCAGCTCCGTGCTCCCGTTGGTTTTCGAAACCCCGATGCGCCGGCAGAAATTGCGGATCGCATCCGGAGTGTAGCCGCGGCGGCGCATTCCGGAAATGGTCGGCATGCGCGGATCGTCCCAGCCGGCCACCAGTTTTTGCTGGACCAGTTGAAGCAGCTTCCGCTTGCTCAGCAGCGTGTATGTGAGATTGAGCCGGTCGAACTCGATCTGCTGCGGATGATAAATTCCCAACTGCTCGACATACCAGTCGTACAGCGGACGATGATCCTCGAATTCGAGCGTACAGATGGAGTGCGTGATGCGCTCGATCGAATCGGATTCGCCGTGCGCGAAATCGTACATCGGATAGATGCACCATTTGTCGCCCGTGCGGTGATGCGACGCGTGCAGGATGCGGTACATCACCGGATCGCGCAGATTGAGATTTGGCGACGCCATGTCGATCCTGGCGCGAAGCGTGCGTGCGCCGTCCGGAAATTCGCCCGCCCGCATGCGCTCGAACAGATCCAGATTCTCTTCGACTGTCCGGTTGCGATACGGGCTTTCAACGCCCGGCTCGGTGAGCGTGCCGCGCATCTGCCGCACCTCGTCGGCGCTCAGATCGCAGACGTAAGCTTTCCCCTTTTTGATCAGATCGAGGGCCCATTCATAAAGCTGCCCGAAATAATCGGACGCGTAATAAATCCCCGCCCATTCGCCGCCCAGCCATTTCACGTCCTCGATGATCGATTCGACGTACTCGGTTTCCTCTTTCGATGGATTGGTGTCGTCGAAGCGCAGGTTACATTTGCCGCCGAACTCTCGCGCCAGTCCGAAATTCAGGTGGATGGATTTCGCGTGGCCCACATGCAGGTAGCCATTGGGCTCCGGCGGAAAGCGCGTGTGCACGCGCCCGCCGTACTTGTTGGTCTTGAGGTCCTCGGTGATGATCTCGCGGATGAAATTGGAAGCAGCCGCGTCCGTTGGCGTGGTCATTTCAATAATTCGATCGCGCGCGCGATGCGCTTCAGCGTGGTCTCGCGTCCCAGCACTTCGAGCGTCGAAAACAGCGGCGGCGCGATCTTCCTTCCGCACACCGCCACGCGAACCGGCAGATACATCTGCCCGGTCTTGATTTTCAATTTTTCAGCGCCGGATTTGAGCGCCGCCTCCAGCGCGTCGTGCGTGAACTCGGCGCTCGAAAGAATTTCGCAAGCCGTCTGAAGAACCGTCAGCGCCATGGCGTGGTCGCCCTTTTGCGGAATCAGCTCGTGCGGATCGTAGGGCGGAAGCTCGTCCAGAAAGAAAAAGTCGGCGACCGTAGCGACATCGCGCAGCAGCTTGATGCGCTCCTGAATCAGCGGCGCGATCTGACGCATTTTGCCGAAACTGGTCTCGAATCCGGCCGACTCGGCAAACGGCAGCAGCCGCGTCGCGAGGTCGTCCAGATCGAGCGAACGGATGTGCTCCGCATTCAGCCACACCGCTTTCGGATCGAAAGGATCGTCGTCGGCGAAATTGACCACGGCATTCGAATGATTCACGTTCTCCAGCGCAAACGCGTCGATCAGCTCCTGCCGCGACATCACCTCGCGATTATCCTTGGGCGACCATCCGAGCAGGCACAGAAAATTGATGAACGCGTGCGGCAGAAATCCGGCGTCGCGATAGGTGGTCACGCTGACCACCGGTCCGTGCTTGCGCTTCGATAATTTCGATCCGTCCGGCGCCATCAGCAGCGGCAGATGCGCGAACTGGGGCACCGGCGCGTCCAGGGCTTCGAAGATCAGCACGTGCTTGAACGTGTTGGCGAGATGCTCCTGCCCCCGAAGGATGTGCGTGATGCGCAGATCGGCGTCATCGACGCAGGAAGCCAGTTGATAAGTCGGAATGCCGCTCGAACGCAGCAGCGCAAAATCCTCCAGATCGGCGGTGGATTTCGCCACGTGGCCGTACACCAGGTCGCGCACCGCGATTTCCGGCCGCGTCTCGCGCGGCACGCGAAACCGCAGCACGAACCGCTCGCCCGCGGCCGCGCGCCGGTCGCTTTCGTCCCTCGACAACTCGCGCATTCCCGGATTGAACAGCCACGGACCGCCTTCATGCGTATGTTCTTCTTCGCTCGATGCGGCGGGCGTGAAATCGCGATACGCCATGCCGCGCTCCAGAATCGCGTCGGCGGCCTGCTGATGCAGATGATGGCGCTCGGATTGACGGTAAAGCTGGTCCCAGCCCAGATCCAGCCAGTTGAGCCCCTCGAAGATCGAATTCTCCGAGGCCTGCGTATTGCGCTCGACGTCGGTATCGTCGATGCGCAGAATCATGGTTCCAGCGTTGCGACGCGCGTACAGCCAGTTAAAAATGAACGTTCGGGCGCCGCCGATGTGCAGATATCCGGTGGGCGAGGGGGCAAAACGGACTCGGAGCATGAAAATTTCAGGATAGCGTAGTCACACGTTTTTCGAGGCTTGACAGCCGGCGAGACCGGCTGTCCCAGTCTACAAAACGCTGGTTTCCGTGTACCCGCCGAACACGTCCTTTAGCGCCCCGCACATTTCGCCGACAGTGGAATAAGCACGCACCGCATCGAGAATATACGGCATCGTATTCTCCGGCCCCTCCGCCGCCCTGCGCAGAGCATTCAGCGTGCGATCGACCTCGGCCTGGCTCCGCCGCGACTTCATCTCGCGCAGCCGCTCCACCTGTTTGCGCTCGATTGATTCGTCGATTTGCAAAAGCTCGATCGGCTTTTCTTCCGCCTCCGCGAATTTGTTCACCCCCACGATCACCGCTTCGCCCTGCTCAACTGCCTGCTGGAATTCGAAGCTCGCGTTGGCGATCTCGGTCTGCGGATAGCCGCGCTCGATCGCCGGTATCATCCCGCCCATCGCGTCGATGTTGCGGATGTACTCATTCGCCGCCCGCTCCACCTCTGCGGTCAGATTCTCGACAAAATAGCTCCCGCCCAGCGGATCGGGAACGTTCGCAATGCCGCTCTCATACGCGAGCACCTGCTGCGTACGCAGCGCAATCGTCACCGCGTGCTCGGAAGGCAGCGCGTAAGCTTCATCGAGCGAATTGGTGTGCAGCGACTGGCACCCTCCCAGCACCGCCGCCATGGCCTGAATCGCCGTCCGCACGATATTGTTCTGCGGCTGCTGCCACGTCAACGAACAGCCCGCGGTTTGCGCATGGAAACGAAGCTTCCACGAGCGCTCATCGTGAGCTCCGTAGCGGTCGCGCATCACATACGCCCAGATTTTCCGCGCCGCGCGAAATTTCGCGATCTCCTCGAAGAAATCGTTGTGCGAATTGAAAAAGAAGCTCAGCCGCGGCGCGAACGAGTCCACCGGCAGTCCGCGCTCGAGCGCCCAATCCACATATTCGATCCCGTCGCGCAGCGTGAAAGCCAGTTCCTGCACCGCGGTCGACCCGGCTTCGCGAATGTGATACCCGGAAATCGAGATCGGATTGAACCTCGGCACGTGTTTCGCCGCGAACTCGATCGAATCCGTCACCAGTCTCATGGATGGCCGCGGCGGATAGATGTATTCCTTCTGCGCGATGTACTCCTTCAGAATGTCGTTCTGAAGCGTCCCCGAAACTTTTTGCCAGCTCGCGCCCTGCTTTTCGGCGACCACCAGGTACATCGCCCAGATGATCGACGCGGGCGAGTTGATGGTCATCGACACTGTCACGTCGCCCAGCGGAATTCCGCGAAACAGCGTTTCCATGTCGGCGAGCGACGCGATCGCCACGCCGCACTTGCCCACTTCACCAAGCGCGGTTGCGTCGTCCGAATCGACCCCCATCAGCGTGGGTAGATCGAAAGCGACCGAGAGTCCCATCTGCCCCTGCGAAAGCAGGTAATGATAGCGCGCGTTGGTTTCTTCGGCCGTGGCGAATCCGGCAAACTGGCGCATGGTCCACAGCTTGCCGCGATACATCGTTTCGTGAATGCCGCGCGTGTAAGGAAATTCAGCCGGCTTGCCGATTTGCTCCGGCGCATCGTCCCGCGTGTATACGGGTTTCAGCGGAAGGCCGCTCAGGGTCCGGTAAGACCTGGAGGCCGTTAGCGTTTGGCTCATCGCATTTTTATTTTACGGAAAAGGGAGGGGCGGCGCGGAGAAGGCCGCCCCCGCATCCCCGCGGACCGCGAGGTGGTGACGGTACCTCGCGCCCTCCGATGTCCACGGGGATCATGGATTGCATGGTAACGATTCGCCACAGCACCAAAACGTTTCAGGCTAAAACACCTGAGTGCTTCATCGGCCCGAAGATCCAAAGCCTCCCGCGCCGCGCGCCGAGTCTCCCAGTTCGCCTTCTTCCCAGTCCACTGCCTGGTATTTCGAAACAATCAGTTGCGCAATGCGGTCGCCCTTCTCGATGATGTAATCCGCGCGCCCCAGGTTGAACATCACCACGCGAATTTCACCACGATAGCCCGGGTCGATCGTACCGAAATTAACGGTTATTGAGTGCTTTAGCGCCATTCCGCTGCGCGGCCGCACCTGCGCTTCATAGCCCGCCGGCAGTTCGATGGCGATCCCTGTCGCAACTGCCTGGGCCATACCGGGTGAGAGTACTATGCGTTCCACAGATCGTAGATCCATCGCCGCGTCTTCTTCGGGACCGTGCGCGTAGGATGGCAAAATGGCATCCACGTGAAGTTTCTTGATGCGGATTCTCATGACAGAACTAGCTATGATATCCGCTTATGGTCCCGTCGAAAACCAGCCGGGTGCTGGCGGTTGCACCGATGCCTCCGGAAAAATGCGCCTACGCTCTGGCGCGCTACAGCCGCTCGCCCGATTCCATCCGCGATTCGCTCGAATGGGTGCGCACCCACGATTCCTCCAAATTCCTGGAGAGTTTTTATTTCCAGTACGGCCACGGATCCATCGCGGACCTGGGCCACCTGGTGCTGTGTTTCGAAGGCATCTCCGAGCTCGCCGCGACCGAGATCGAAGACGAGCAGGTGTGGGACGGTCAGGCGCGCTCCTCGCGCTACCAGGATTTCTCGCGCTCCGGATTCGTGACGCCGCCCGGAGCGGACGAAAGCGCGTACGCCGCCGCTGCGCGCCGCCTGCTCGATGGTTATCACGCGATTCACCAGCGCATGGTCGAGTTCTTATCTGAGAAATTGCGGCGCCCCGAATCGATGAAGCCCGACATGTACAAGCGCAACATCGCCGCGCGCGCCTTCGATGTCGCGCGCTACGTCCTGTTTTTTGGAATTCCCACCGGCGTGGGCCAGGTGACCAGCATTCGCACGCTGGAGCGCCAGATCCGCCGCCTGAAAGCGTCGGAATACGCGGAAGTGCGGGAAATCGCGGAGGAGATCGCGCAGGCGCTGACCGTTCCGCCCGCTTGCGTGTGGGACCCGGGCGCAGCGCATGAGCCGCTTGCGCCCACCCTCGCGCGGTACGTCGATGTGGACGAGCATGCAGCCCAGTCGCGCCGCGATCTGGCGCAATGGGCGTCAGCGAATTTGTCGTTTAGTGGGCTGCCGCCCGTCGACGCGGTGCACGTGGTGCGCGCGCTCGATATTCATGTCGATATCGCCGCCACGCTGCTGTATCCCGTGTGCGACCGACCCTATCACGAGCTCTACGACATGGTCAGCGGATGGAGCGCGGCGCAGCGCAACGAAGTGATCGACCTCGCTCTTCGTTCGCGCACCCGCCGCGACGACCTGCTGCGCGGATTCCGCGGCGGCTTGTACGCTTTCGATCTTCTCGTCGACATCGGCGCCTATCGCGATCTGCACCGGCACCGCCGCTGCCAGCAGTTCCGCCAGGAGTTCTCCGGGCGCCTGGGTTACGATACTCCATCCGCGCTCATCGAGGCCGGCCTCCAGTCCACCTACGACGCCCTGATGCAGGAAACCTTCGCCGCGCGATCGAAAATGCAGGGCAACTCCGCGCATTACCTGCTGCCGTTCGCGGCGAAGTCACGCTTCCTGTTCAAAATGGACTTCGCTGAGGCGGAATACATCGCGCGGCTGCGCAGCGGCGTCAAAGGCCATTTCAGCTATCGCGCCGTGGCCTGGGAAATGAAATGCGCCATGGAAAAAATCGAGCCCGAACTCGCGCGCCTGATCGACGCAACCCCTCCCTGGGTCGAAGATCCCCTGGTGCGCTAACCAGATCGCAGATTTTACACACCTTTAGCCATAAAACGCCTCTTCGTTCGTCATACAATTGAAGAAGACCGTTCGCGGAACTTTCGCGTACGAAAAGTCGTCGTAAACATTGGGAGATCCCCGGCCAGTGAAACTCAAGTGGAAGATTTTCCTGTTCATACTTCTGCCGCTCGCGATTGCAGGCGGAATTTATGGCGCTCGGCAATGGTCGCAGCGCGACCTGATTACGGTGCAGACCGGTGCCGTCGTCCGCCAGGACCTGACTTCCCTGGTCACCGCTTCAGGCGAGATTAAACCCCGCAATTACATCAACATCGGAGCAAACGCGCAGGGCCGCATCGTGGAGCTTCTGGTGAAGGAAGGCGATCACGTCCACAAGAACCAGGTGGTCGCCCGAATCGAGCACGTGCAGGCCGCCGCCGACGTGCAGGCGCAGAAAGCCATGGTCGCCTCCTCGGAAGCCGATTCCGCGGCAGCCGAAGACAGTATCAAAGCCGCCGATTCGAGCACCCAAACCCAGGAAGCCACGCTCGAGCGCTTCCGTACCGAAGCCGCGCGCGCCAAGCTGCTCCTCGACAATTCCGAAAAGCTCTACCATTACAACCTGATTGCGAAACAGGATTACGACCAGCGCAAGGCGGACTACGAATCGGCCATGGCCAGCGTCCGCGAAAACGAAGCGCGCCTGGAGCAGATGCGCGTGCAGCGGCAGGAGCAGGCGGCGCAGCTCACTTCCACACAGCGCCGCGTCGCGCAGGCGCAGGCGGGCCTCACCCGAATCGAAGATGTGCTCGCCAAGTACGACGCTCTTGCGCCGCTTGACGGCGTAGTCACCGATTTACCCGTGCGCGTCGGCGAAACCGTGGTGCCGGGCGTTCAGAATTCCGCCGCGTCCACCATCATGACCATCGCCGATATGTCGCTGATCACGGCCGAGGTCAAGGTCGATGAGACCGACATCGTCAGCGTGCAGCTCAACCAGCAGGCCAACATCAGCATCGACGCCATGCCCAACCGAACTTTCACCGGAAAGGTGATCGAGATCGGCAACACGGCGATCCTGCGCTCCACCGGACTGGCCGCCTCGCAAAGCGCGACCTCCAGCCAGGAAGCCAAGGATTTCAAAGTCACCATCGCTCTCGATTCGCCTCCCGACGACATCCGCCCGGGCCTTTCCTGCACCGCCAAGATCATCACCGCCACGCGCCGCAACGTGCTTTCGATTCCTATCCAGGCGCTGACCGTGCGCCGCAAAATCGATCTCGAGCCAGCTTCCGATGGTGTTCAGGCCTCCACCGAACGAGTGGATAAAGCCCTCAACCAGGAGATGCAGGGCGTCTTCGTGATCAACAACGGCGTGGCCGAGTTCCGCAAAGTCGACACGGGAATCTACGGCGCCACCGACATCGAGGTGCTCAGCGGCCTCAACGAGGGCGACACCATCATCACCGGAAGCTATAAAGTGCTGCGCACCATCCGCAATGCCGCGCGCGTGAAGATCGACAATCGCGCGCCCGTGATGCCCGCCCAGAGCTGACGGTTACACTGAAAATAAATGGCCACGGCAGTTCTCGAAAAAACCGGACGCGGCGAGCAGTTGAAGCGCGACGGCATCATCATCCGCACCTGGGACCTGAAAAAGACCTACGTGATGGGCGACCAGGAGATCCACGCTGTCTCCGGCATCGACATCGAGATCCGCAAGGGCGAGTACGTGGCCATCATGGGTCCCTCGGGCTCCGGAAAATCCACGCTGATGAACCTGATCGGCTGCCTGGACACGCCCACTTCCGGCGAGTATTATCTTGCCGGCAACCTGGTGAGCGACATGGATGACGATGAGCTGGCGCGCATTCGTAACAAGGAGATCGGCTTCGTTTTCCAGACTTTCAACCTGCTCGCCCGCGCCACCGCGCTACACAACGTCGAACTGCCGCTGATCTACGCCGGCCTTTCGCACAAGGAGCGCGAGGCCAAGGCCAAAACCGCCATGCGCGCGGTCGACCTGGAGCAGCGCATGCTGCACAAGCCCAGCGAGCTTTCCGGCGGCCAGCGCCAGCGCGTAGCCATCGCGCGCGCGCTGGTGAACGACCCCTCCATTCTGCTTGCAGACGAGCCCACCGGGGCGCTCGACTCGGCCACCGGCAACGAGATCATGGGCCTGTTCGCACGCCTGCATCAGCAAAGCAACACCATCGTGCTGGTGACCCACGAGCACGACATCGCCATGCACGCCCACCGCGTCATCCACATCCGCGACGGAAAAGTAGAGCGTGACGAAAAGATCCGTTAACTT
>Ga0335081_10009695_pt1 | contig 15517 bp, 11 predicted proteins | sample Lox_Sample_35_FD_206713 | JGI IMG/M metagenome (GOLD analysis project Ga0335081, IMG submission 206713) | Soil microbial communities from Loxahatchee National Wildlife Refuge, Florida, United States - Lox_Sample_3.5 | ecosystem: Environmental > Terrestrial > Soil > Wetlands | place: USA... | reverse complement strand
ATTCCACGCGGTCGGAAAATCCCGTGGAAAGATCGTTGCCCATCGCATAAGCGCCCAGGTAATGGGCGGAAATGCGCGGCAGCACGAAAAAGATTGCACCCGCGGCCAGGAAGATGAACAAAGCCAGTACCGGTGCCGTACCCGAGAGCGCCATCCCCAGCCGCCGTTGGCCCTTGTCGTTCGACAATCCCTTCGACTGCACCGCAGCTTTGCCCGCGGCCTGCCGCATCTCCATCAGGATAAAAGTGGCGACCGCCATCAGCATGAAACCGGCAAAAGTCAGCAGGAAGACGCTGTTCACCGTAAGCACCGCCGAAGCCAGCACCATCAGGAACGCGATCACGGAGAGAAAGTAGTAATCCCGGTCACGCTGCGTGGAGAACAGCCGCACCACCATGACGAACAACACCAGGTGCACCGTTGCGTCGAGAAATGACCGCGAAATCAGAAAGTAGTCAGCCAGGTAAAACGCGACGTATCCGACCGTCAGGACCGTCGTCCACCGTTCGTGGATGATCAGATTCCGCCGGGCCGCCAACAGATATCCGCGCAACAGCAATGCGCAGCCGACGAACAACACTGTGGGCAGGTCCAGTTCGCCGGTTGAGGCGAGCGTGCCGAATCCCGTCAGCACCAGCAGGTAGAGCGCGACTTCAAAATAGCGCTGCACCCCCGAAGACAGGCTGGCAGTCGCGGATTCCGCTGTGGTCGTCATGGATGTTTGCTATTGTTCGCCAATCCTGTGCGAAAAGAAAGAGTACGCATGGGTACTCGCTGTCGCCGCGAGCCACGCAGAAGTCAGCCCTCGCAGAATGTTAGAATCGAACCCGTCAGGCATCGGTCCCGCGCGACGTCTTCCCGCCAACCCCGCCAGGTCCGGAAGGAAGCAACGGTAACGGGCTCTTGCGTGTGCAGTGGGTCGCCGGTGCCTGGCTTATTTGTTCCCGCCCCAAATGTCCACAACTTGAGCGCGAATCTTTACACATCCCTTACAACTCTCCTCAGACCAAACAAATCCTCGCGCATCGAATTCACTAAAAGGCGCAGAGACCATCCGCCTGATCACAAGTTGAGGAAGAACCATGCGCACCGACACTCCGACTGCGACGACCGCTACCCCCACCGTTACCATCCGTGTCTCCGGCCAGTTCTTTGAGGGACACCTGCTATATCTCGAGCAGTTGGTTCGCAGTGCCGCTGCCTGCCTGTTGTGGCCGTTGTTGAACCTTGCCTGTGTGCAGGAAGTCGATGACGGCGCGCTCTATTACCTTGCCGAGGGCGAGGGGCGCAGGTTCTCCATTGTCTCGTGCCCCGATTTCGTCCGCGAGGGAATGCAGCAAGAGATAGAGCATGTCGCAGCCTGATCAATAGCGGTGTTGGCCCAGATTTCCATCTCCCACACATTCTCCGGCCCAACGGCGGCCTCTTCGGAACTGCAAGTACGGGTGCTATCGACGGCAGCGATTCTGCCTCGCTCCTTGATGGTGGCCCAGGTTCGCGAGCGCTTTTTGTGAGCTAACCTGGGACCCTTGCCACCCGCTGGGCAACACAATCCCGCCAATTCTCATCCGAGTTGCACCTGGGGAAGGAGCCATGATCCACAAGCCCCTCTGTCTTGCCATTTTTCTGACCGCCTCAGTGTGGGCCGCCGAGAATCCCGCGCCGCAAACCGCCAATGCTCCCGCTACCGAACTGAACCAGATCAACCACATTCTTTTTCTCGCCCAGGAAAACCGTTCCTTCGACCACTACTTCGGCTACCTGCGCGCCTACTGGGCGGCGAACGGATATCCCGACCAGTCCTTTGACGGCCTGCCACAGTTCAACCCGACGAGCGGGCCTCCGCCGCTCTACGGACCGCCGCCCGCTAACCCGAGCTGCGATCCCGCGGATCCGCCGCCCATGACCTGCGTCATCGACAGCAACAGCCCGAACATCCGGTCGTTCCACCTGTTGACGCAGTGCATCGAGAACCCCAGCCCTTCGTGGAGCGAATCGCACAACGACTGGGATTACATGGACCCCACCGGCAACAATCCCGCCATGCTGAATGGCTTTGTCTGGACGGCGGCCTACGACGCAAGGGCGCTCAGCTATTTCGACAAAAATGGCCATCGCGCCATGGGCTATTACACCGATACCGATCTGAACTACTACTACTTCATGGCGACCAACTTCGCGACCTCAGACCGATGGTTCATGCCGGTGATGACGCGAACCGCAGCCAACCGTTACTACCTGGTGGCCGGGACATCCGAAGGCCTGGTCTATCCCAAGGGCACCGATCGTCGCGATTCCAAAAACCTGAACGTGCGCACCATCTTTCAGGAATTGCAGGCGCGCGGGCTGAGCTGGAAGATTTACGTGAATCCCACGGGCTCGCCCTGCACCGGCCCGCCCTACGATCCCGCCTGCCTGCTGACCCTGAGCTATATGCAGTTTTTTGTTTTCGGGCAGACCATCCCTACTCAGTATCCCAACAACATCGGCACCATCGGGATAACCAATTCCGATTATGACAACGACGTTGCCAACGGGACCCTGCCCAACGTCGGCCTCATCGAGTCCGCCGGCGACGCCGGTCTCGACGAGCATCCCTCCGTAGCCGACAGCGTGCCGGAAAAGATGCAGCCGGGCGCCGCCTACGCCGCAGGCCTGATTAACGAATTGATGTTCAGCCCCAGCTGGAGCGATTCCGTCTTCATCCTCACTTATGACGAAGGCGGCGGGTTTTACGATCACGTCTCGCCCCAGCCCGCCGTGAGCCCGGACGGAATCAAGCCGCGAGACCTGCTCAAGGGAGACATCTGCACCACCTCGACCGGGCCGACCTGCGACTTTGTCTACACCGGCTACCGCATCCCGCTCATCGTGGTCTCTCCATTCACAAAAGCGAATTATGTTTCGCACACCGTGATGGATTCGACCGCCATCCTGAAGCTGATCGAAACCCGCTTCAACTTGCCCTCACTCACGGCCCGCGACGCCGTCCAGCCCGACATGACCGAGTTCTTCGATTTCGCCAACCCGCCGTGGATCGTCCCGCCCAATCCCCCGGCCCAGAACACCTCCGACCCCTGCTACTTGAACAAGCTCCCCTAGGTTGGACGATGGTGGCCCACGACGGTGGCCCAGGTTCGCGAGCAGTTTTTGCGAGCTAACCTGGGTTACATGTGCGGACGGTGGCCCAGGTTCGCGAGCAGTTCTTGCGAGCTAACCTGGGTTACATATCACAGCTTCACCCCCGCCCTCGCTGTAGTGTCTTCTCATGCCGCAAGGCCTAATACGCTTCCAGCGCTCGCAACAATCTCACTTCATTACCTTCACCTGCTACCACCGCAAGCGCGGCTTCGATTCCCCGGACGTCTACGATCTCTTTGCTAAAGTCCTGGAAGACACGCGCCGCCGTTTCGCAATGTCCATCTACGGATACGTCATCATGCCTGAGCACGTCCACCTGCTCCTGAGTGAGCCAGCACATGGCCTGCTGGCTGACGCCATCCATTTTCTGAAGCTATCGTTTTCCAAGCGGCTGCCCCTGGCAGGCAAAACCGTCGGCACGTTCTGGCAGAAGCGTTATTATGACCGCAACATACGCGACGACGTCGAGTTTCAAAGGAAACTGCGATATCTTCACCGAAATCCGGTGAAGCGCGGTTTGTGCGAGAGAGCGGACGACTGGAAGTGGAGCAGCTTCCGGCATTACGCTTTCCACGAAAAGGGAATCGTGGACATCGAATCCGAGTGGGCGGCGCGTACCCGGGAAAGGCAAGTGGGCACATGACGGCGACGGTGGCCCAGGTTCGCGAGCAGTTTTTGCGAGCTAAGACGGTGGCCCAGGTTCGCGAGCGGTTCTTGCGAGCTAACCTGGGTTACATGTCCACGACAGATAGCGCCACAATTAAAAATAGGACAGGCACTCTCCCCCCCGCATTAGACATTTTTCCTTCCAATCCTGCAAAATACTGGATTCCTCTCTCAGGAGCTTGCATTGAACAAGCCTGTTCGCGCCAAAATCAGCGCCCTCGGCACCTACGTCCCGCCCCGCCTGCTGACCAATGCCGACCTCGAAAAAATGGTCGAAACCTCGAATGACTGGATCATGGAGCGCACCGGCATCCGCGAGCGCCATATTGTTGACAAAGGCGTTGCTACCAGCGACTTGGCCGTCGAAGCCGCCAGAAAAGCTCTGGCCGCGCGCGCGCTTGCCCCGAGCGATCTCGAGGCCGTCATCGTCGGCACCGTCACGCCTGACATGTTCTTTCCCTCGACCGCTTGCCTGGTGCAACACAAGCTGGGTGCAAAAGGAATCTGGGGCTTCGACGTTTCCGCCGCCTGCTCCGCTTTCGTTTACGCCTTGCAGGCCGGCGCGCAGTTCATCGCCAGCGGAGCGCACAAGAAAGTCATGGTGATTGGCGCCGACGTGATGTCCTCGATCATTGACTACACCGACCGCGCCACCTGCGTGATCTTCGGCGATGGCGCCGGAGCCGTCCTGCTCGAACCCGCAGAGGATGATTCTGTTGGAATGATTGACTTTGTCCACGAAGTCGATGGCTCCGGCGGATGCTTTCTCTACATGCCCGGCGGCGGCAGCCTGAATCCTTCCACCCACGAAACCGTGGACAAGAAAATGCACTTCGTTCACCAGGATGGCGGCGCGGTGTTCAAGTTCGCGGTGCGCAAGCAGGCCGAAATCTGCGAAAAGCTCCTGAAGCGCAATGGCTTAAAGGGCAGCGACATTGACGTCTTCATCCCACACCAGGCCAACAAGCGCATCATCACCGCTACCGCCGATCGCCTCGGACTGCGTCCGGAAAGCATCGTCATCAACATTGACCGCTATGGCAACACCACCGCCGGCACGATTCCCCTCGCCATGGACACCGCCCGTCAGGAAGGCAAGCTGAAGAAAGGCGACCTCGTATTGCTCGCTTCCGTCGGCGCCGGATTCACCATCGCCGCCTGCCTGTTGCGCTGGGCTTATTGAGGCCGTCCGCGGAGAAGGCCTGCGCTAGGAAGTTCCAAAATGGGAAGCGTTGATTCCATTTGGATTGCGGACCGAGGTGTCCCCTCGCATGATTCGAAGGATGATCGTCGCTCTGCGGTCATCCTGAACCAGCCACGATGGGTTTTATGAGAGCTTCGAAGCAGCGTCGGCGGCGCAGATTTCCCTTCGAGCAGGTTTCAACGACTTACGCGCATCGCTAGCCGTTCTTCTGTTGCTCGAATGCCTTCTGCAGATATTTTCGCGCTTCGTCCAGAGCGCCCTGGGTGTTGTCGTTGGTTTGAATGGCCTGGCGGTATTCGTTGGTGGCGCGCTCGCGCTGCCCGGTGATGTCGAAGATTTTTCCCAGTTGGATGTGGCTCCAGACTTCAGTCCAGCGCGGATCGCCGTCGCCGTTCAGGGATTCGCGATACGCATTGGCCGCCGCCTGGAAATTGTGTTGCAGAAAAAATACTTCCGCGATGCGGTAGTGGGCGAGGGAACTGTTCTTGTTGACCTCGAGCGCCTTGTTGAATTCCGCCAGCGCTCCCGCCATATCTCCTTGTTGCACCAGCCCCTGGCCGCGCTGAATGGAGGCGCGCAGCTTGACGTCAGTCGAGTTTTTCAGCACGCGGTCATCCGGATCGATCAGGATGCGGCGCGGCTTGCCAAACGTTTCTACAGTAAAGGCCGACTCTGTGCCAACGACTTCGATGCGCTTCTGCTCCGTCTTGCCATCCGTGTCAATCTTGAGTTCGACGGGCATGCGGAACAGATCGAGGTCCTGCGTGATCTGACCAACAATGCGGAAACCTTTATTGTTTCCAAGCCGATAGACCGTGTACTTGGTCTTGAACTCAGGCGCTCCGGTTGAATCCAGCCACTGCGAGAAGAACCAGGTGAGCTTGTCGCCATACTGCTGCTCGGCGATAGAGCGGAAATCGTCTATGGACGCGGACTTGCCGGCAAATTTCGCCGCGAAAGTGCGCATGGTCTGATCGTATTTCTGGTCGCCCACCACCCAGCGCAACATGTGCAGAATCATCGCGCCTTTATCGGTCACCAACGACTGGAACTCCGGCGAGAAGAGGTCGAGTTTGCCGACGCTTGAAAGCGGCGCGGTATCGTACGCCAGCGCCCCGACCGACATATCTTTCACAGCTTCTTCCAGTCCCGCAGCTCCCGCGGCTTGTTCTACATAGCGCGCTTCGGAATAGCGCGCGAATCCATCGCTCAGCCACCAGTCCTCATGCGAATCAGGACTGACGGAAACGCCCCACCACTGGTGGGCTATCGTGTTGGCCAGCAGGCGGTAATTCACTTTTTCAGTCACGGCGCGGCCGGCGATGGCGGCGATCTCGGGCGCCCAGGCGGAGGGGACGGTGTCGTCCGGAATTTCGACCACGCGCAAAGTGGTCGAGGGCGCTGGCCCGTAAAGAGTTACGTAGTAGGTGAACTCCTTGACGGCGGTTTCGGCGTACATCGCGCCCAGATTCTGATGTGAGGGCTTAAAGAAAACGTGAAGATCAAGGCCGGCTTCGTCGCTTTTGAATTCCTGGAAGATGCCGGCAACGATGGTGCCGGGGAAACTGGGCTTGTCCCAGGTGAAAGTGTAGGTTTTGCCTGGCATTGCAGCAGGCGCGCCCTTCTTTGGGACGCTATCGGAAACGGTTTCCTTTCCGCTTCCGATCACCACCATGTGCGCGGGGACCGTGATGCTGATGGTGGCCGTGAAACGGTTGATGCCATAGGCATTTACCGGAAACCAGCGACTGGCGTAGAGCAGGTAGCTGGTGTCGTCGCCAATGGATGCGAGTTTCAATCCCTGCACCGGGCTGTCGTCTGCAGAGTCGAGAGTGCCGTCGTACTCGAAAGTCAGAGTCGTGCTCGCGTCTTTGGCGAGCGGCTCGGTCAACTGCACGCGTACGGTGGAATCCTGGGCAATACGTTCTGCGTTCAGCTGCTTGCCGGCAGCGTCACTCACCCTGGTCACGCGCAACCCGTTGTGCAGCTCAAACGTGGCCGCGTTCAGGTCCTCCAGGGCAGTGAACTTCACCTTAGCGCGCGCTGTGATCTTGTGGATGTGGGGAGTGAGTTCGGCTTCAATCTGGTAATCGTCCACCCGCAGGCGCATCTTTTCGGCGGCGTGAGCGGGCAGGCAGGCGAACAGCAGCAAGACAGCGTATACGGCAAGGGCCCGACTGTGGAGTCGAGGTAGCAAATGCATCAAGCGATATCTCCTGGAGGTCCCGCTAATCCTATGATGAAGATTGTTACCCAAAAGATGCTGGCAGGACAAGGTTTAGCAGATTTCTGACAATCTGGAGACCTGTCAGGAAACGCGGCTGAGGCTCGCCGGGAGCAGGGCCCAAATGGCCTCGGCGGCGCGCTCGGCGGGATGGCGGGAGTCCTGCATGGGGCCGCGGAGCAGGCTTTTCACCTGTTCCAATTCTTCGACCATCTTGTCTCGCGCCGGGCCATAAGGCAGAACTTCGTTCAGGCACGCGACAACTTTGGCGGCGGTAAAGTTGCGCTGGACCAGCTCGGGCACAACCTCGTGTCCGGCAATGAGGTTGACCATGGCGAAATGCTCGACCTTCACGCGCGGCCGCCCCAGCAAGTAGGTCAGTGGCGAGACCCGGTACACCATCACGAACGGCGTTTCCATCATGGCGGCTTCCACCGTGGCTGTGCCGCTGGCGATAATGCCGCCGCGGGAGTGGTGAAGCGCGGGCAAAGATTCCGGCACCAGGCGGACGGGCAACGGGCGCGTGATGAGCGATTGCAGGAACTCCCGGTCGAGCGTCGGCGCGACCGGAAGGAGAAACTGATAACCCGAGCCCAGCCTGGCGGCGGATTCGAGAATGGTGGGCAGGTTCATGCGGACTTCCTTGACGCGGCTGCCCGGCATGATGGTGATCCAGGGCTTGGCGGGATCGAGCTGGTTGGCATTGGCGTACTCGGCTCGGCCGATGGTGGGGCGGGGAAGATCAGCCAGCGGGTGCCCGACAAAGTGGGCGTCCACGCCGCGGTCGCGATAGAACTTCTCCTCGAACGGAAAAATCACCAATGCCTTGGTCACGTATTTTCGCAGCAGGCGGACGCGCCCCTGCCGCCATGCCCAGAACTGAGGACAGACGTAATAGACAACGGGGATATTGCGGCGGTGCATCTGGCGAGCGACACGCCAGTTGAAGGCCGGGGAATCAATGACGATGGCGAGATCGGGACGGTTGCGGTCAGCTTCCGCGATGAGGCGGCGGAACTGGCGGTAGATATTGGGCAGGCGGCTGAGAATCTCGGTGATGCCGACGACCGCCAGATCTTTTGTGTCCACTACTGTGTCGCAACCGGCGGCGCGCATGCGCTCTCCGCCTGCGCCAAAGAAGGCGAGCGAGGGACCGCGCCGGTGCAGCGCGCGGATGAGTTCGGCGCCGTACATCTCGCCGGAAGCCTCGCCCGCTGAGATCAGGATGCGCACGGGGGTAGTGTAAAGCAGGCCTGGAAAGAGAGTTGCACGTTAATTCGCGGGCGAGGGCGCCCGCGCCACACTGCCACATGCTAGTCGTCGGCGCTGGCGGTGACTTCCGGGTTCGCGGGCGAGGGCGCCCGCGCCACACCGCCACTAATTTCCTGGTCTTTGTACTGCAGCTGATAAAGCTTGTAGTAGATGCCACGCTGGGCGAGCAGTTGCTGGTGAGTGCCCATCTCGCGCACCTGACCCTTGTGCATGACGATGATTTTGTCGGCACGCTGCACGGTGGAAAGGCGATGGGCGATGATCACCGAGGTCCGGCCTTCGACCATGCGGCTGAGGGCATCGCGCACGCGAAATTCGGTCTCCGTGTCCACGCTGGAAGTGGCTTCGTCGAGGATCAGGATGCTGGGATCATGGGCGAGGGCACGGGCGAATGAGATCAACTGCTTCTGCCCGGTCGAAAGCGTGGTTCCGCGCTCGCGGACTTCCTCGTGAAAGCCGCGCGGCAGGGAACGGATGAAATCGGCGAGGTTGACATCTTCGGCGGCCTTTTCCACGTCTTCGTCTTCAATCCAATCGGTGCCCAGCCGGATGTTTCCGCCCACGGTGCCAGTGAACAGAAATGGATCCTGAAGCACGACGCCGAAGCGGCGGCGCAGCTCGGCGAGGTCCATATCTTTTACATCCACTCCGTCAATCTTGATGGCGCCGCGCTGCACGTCGTAGAAGCGCATCAGCAAGGAGATGATGGTGGTCTTGCCCGCACCGGTGTGGCCGACGATGGCGACCGTCTGGCCGGGTTCGATGACGAAACTAACATCGCGAAGGACCCAGTCGAAATCGGCTGCGGTGGTGGTTGGATGGTTGCCTGCTTGCGATGATCCCTTGACTTCGCTCTCCACCGGCATGTGCCGGTAGGCAAACCAGACGTGGTCGAACTCGATGCGGCCGTCGCCTTCGGGAACCCTGGTCACGGCAGGGGAAGTGATCTCGACCGGAGTGTCGAGCAGCTTGAAGATACGCTCGCTCGAAGCCATGGCGGATTGCAGGATGTTGTACTTCTCGCTGAGGTCCTGGATGGGACGAAAGAAACGCTGCGCGTATTGCATGAAAGCGACCAGCACGCCGAGCGTGGCAGCACCGCGAATGACGTCGTTGCCGCCGTACCAGATGACGCTGGCAATGGCGATCGAGGAGAGAACTTCCACCACCGGGTAATACACCGCATGGGCCATGATGGCGTCCTTGAAGGCGTCCATGTGGGTGGCGTTGACTTCAGAAAACTTGTTGAAGGCACGCTTTTCCCGGTTGAAAAGCTGCAATACCACCATGCCGCTGACGTGCTCCTGCAGGTAGGCGTTGATGCGGGCAATAGCCACGCGGATGCGGCGATAGGAGTCGCGTACCTTGTCGCGAAAGATCTTGGTGGCGACGGCGATGAAGGGCAGCACCGCAAACGTGATCAGCGCCAGCTTCCAGTTCATGCGCAGCATGATGGCCAGAATGCCGGCCAGCACGAAGATATCTTCGAAGATGGACACCACGCCGGCGGTGAACATCTCGTTGAGCGCATCCACGTCGGTGGTCACCCGGGTGACCAGACGGCCCACGGGGTTCTTGTCGTAGAAGCCGATGTGCATGCGCTGCAGGTGGCGGAAGATCTCCTTGCGCAGGTCGAACATGGCTTTCTGCCCAACCCACTGCATGAAGTAGGTCTGCAGATATTCGAGGACGAAGCTGAAGATCAGCGCTCCTACATAGAGGACGCCGACCTGGGCGATGCCGGTAAGAGGCTGGTCACTGAGAAAGAAGTCGAACGGCGAATGCCCGCCCGGAACCTTCACCAGGTAGCGGTCAATGGCGATCTTGGTGAGGTAGGGACCGAGGACATCGGCGACCGCCTTCAGAACGATCGAGGCCAACGCGATGATTACCTGCCACTTATAGGGGCGGAGGTAAGTCAGCAACCGCCGCATGAGGCGGCTGTCGTAGGCCTTGCCTAAGACTTCTTCTTCGTGAAGGGCCATGCTCGGACTATTTTAGATGGGAAAACCCCAGATGAAGACGCAAAGAAAGCGACGAATCGGGCTTAGTTGACCGTTTTGAGTTCACCTTCCTCCCGGGTCGGAGTGCACTGCGTCGTGATGCTCTCCTTGAGAGGATCGCCTTTGTACTTTTCAATGTTCTCTCCGATCCATTTTCTCAACGGTTCCAATATCCGGGACGCATCCACTTTCAAATAGCGGGTGTCCTGATTGTAGTCCGCCATGCCAAGATAGATCATGAAAGTCAGTACCTGAACGTGATCCAGGCGTGGGATGCTCAGATCAATCCGCTCGCCCTTGGAGAAGACTGTATCCAGCGGTGGATTTCCCTCTTTCAGACTTCGCAAGTCTGGAGCATCAAGAATGCCCCGCAGGTTCTGCATCTGCTGCGCACTGAGCGAGCCGAGATAAACGCGTGCATGAGCCGGTTCATGCACCTCCTGGTTTGATTTCTCCAGGCGATAGCGGCCTGTGCCGTAGACGATCACGCAGGTGCGATCGGCCTGCCTGCCAGGACTAAAGATGTTGTCATCGATGAGCCTCAACACGAAAAAGTCACGGATTCCCGCAGCAATCGCAGGAGGTGGAATAGGGGATTGACGATTGGCAGCGGACTCACTTGAGGCATGGCTGACTACTGGTTCCATCGCGGGTGTGCAGTTATTGCCATGCTCATGGCTGAGCTCAGTGTGGGGAGTTTTCTGTACCTCGTCAAACCAACTCACAAGCGGCCCGACAGACCTGCGAAACTCTTTGCGCCCTTCGGGCGAGAACATCAAATTCTGCCAGTGTCCGGGCCGTGCTATGCCGATGGCCAGCACATCCACCGAATCGCCTACAATGTGAGTGGGAATCTTGTCTTGAGAAAGGGTTCTCAGTTCGTCTGCGTTCAGAACTATCCACAAGTTGTTTAGTTCGGCAGCGGAAATCGAGCCTTCAAAGACCTTCGTCTTGCGATAATGAGTTTGCTCCAATCGGTAGTTTCCGTCCTGACGAACCAGCACACAGACTGTATCCGTGTATTCTACGCGCTGCATCCGCAGCAAATACTTGAGCGGCGGTGCAGTAGGCGAAGCTGAACCTGGTTCGCTCTGCGCCCAGACGAGACTCACTGCCGCTGGCAGACAGCAGAACAATGCGAGTGGCCAGAGTCTCATAAAGCGGGGACATTACACCACAAACTTGGGATTGCTGCTAGCCGGGGATAGCAGTTGCGGGGTAGAGTGTGAGTCTCTGGGACACCTTGAGGGACTGATCGACCCTACGACACTTTCCGCAATATAAGGGCGGAATTCTTCGATCCGAAGCCGACGCAGTTGCAGATAGCGTGCTCGATCTGCGCCTTGCGGCCGATATCGGGGACATAGTCGAGGTCGCATTCCGGGTCGGGCTGGTCCAGATTGATGGTGGGCGGCACCTGGCCGTGTTCCATGGCGATGAGTGTGGCCGCGATTCCCGCCGAGCCGCAAGCGCCCTGAGCGTGTCCGATCTGCGATTTCAGCCCGGACATGGGGACCTTTGGAGCGCGTTCCCCCAAGGCCAGCTTGAGGGCCCGGGTTTCCACGCGATCGTTCATCTCGGTGGAAGTGCCGTGAAGGTTCACATATTGGATGTCGCTGGGAGAAATGCGCGCTTCCTGCAGCGCCAGGGCGATGGCGCGAGCGGGCTCTTCCGGCGAATCGCTCATGCGAACGCGGTGGAAGGCTTCACAGGTGGCGCCATAGCCAGCGATTTCCGCGTAGATGCGAGCGCCGCGGGCGCGGGCATGTTCGTAGTCTTCGAGGACGAACATCCAGGATCCCTCGGAGAGCACGAAGCCGTCGCGATCGGCGGAAAAGGGCCGCGAGGCGCGTTCGGGAGCGTGATTCCAGGATTGCGTCAGCGCGCGCAGCAAGGTGTAGCCCTTGATGATGCCCGGGGTGATCGGCGAATCAGCCCCGCCGGCGAGGAACATGGGTTGCACACCTGCCTGAATATGCTGGAAGGCGTAACCGATAGCGTCCGTCGAGGAAGTGCAGCCGGCGGTGATGACGTGGCTGTAGCCGCGGAATCCGAAGCGCATGCTGATTTCGCTTGAGATCGTGCCCATGGTGCCGCTGGGGATGCAGAACAGGCTGACCTGCTTGACGTGTCCCGAATGCCAGAGGCGGTATTGTTCCTCGGAAAACTCCTGCGCGCCGCCTCCGCTGCCGAGGACCACGCCGATCTCCCGCCGTTGGTCGAGCGACATGGCTTCGGTATTGAGGCTGGCATCGCGGACTGCCTCGGTGGTTGCCGCGATGGCGAGGGGCACAACGCGGGAGACGTGCTTGCGCTCGCGCGCGTCCACCCAGGCGAGTTCGTCGAACTCCGGAATTTCGCCGGCAATATGAACGGGAAGGCTGGAGGGGTCAAAGCGCGAAATGCGCTTCACGCCAGATTTCCCGGCGAGGATGGCGCGGCAATAAGCTTCCTTGCCAATGCCATTCGGGCTGACTACGCCCATTCCGGTGATGACGACCCGAGCAAGCATGGTTCGATGAGTTCCCGCCGACGGCTTCCCCAAGCAGCGTGGGATAATTATTACCATATGCCCGCGGGCGTGTATCTCTCGGTGCCCTTTTGCCGCACCAAGTGCAGCTACTGTAACTTTGCCTCGGGCGTGTTTTCGGCGGCGCTGTTCGAGCGCTATGTAGAGCGCGTTTGCTCGGACATCATAAGGGCGGCCGGGGTTGCCCAACAAATGGGCGGTGCGTTCGATCCCACGGTGGACAGCATCTACCTGGGCGGCGGAACTCCCTCCATATTGCCTATAGCGCAACTGGAGCGGCTGTTTGTCACCATTTCGCAAAATTTTGAGATTCTGCCTGACGCAGAGATCACGGTGGAGTGTGCGCCCGGCACCCTGCCGCCGCCCCTGGTAGAAGCCTTGTGCCGCCAGGGCGTAAACCGCGTGAGCATGGGCGTGCAGTCGTTTACGGATGCGGAAAGCGCCTCGGTCGGACGCCAGCACAAGCGGACGACCGTGATGGAAGACATTGCCCGACTGCGGGCGGCAGGGATTTCGAACATTAATGTGGACCTGATCGCGGGCCTGCCCCACCAGACGCCTGCGAGCTGGGAGTTCTCGCTCGATGAAATGCTCGCCTCGAGTGCGCCCCACGCCAGCGTTTACATGCTGGAAGTGGATGAAGACTCCCGCCTGGGCAGGGAACTGATTGCCGGGGGAGCAAGATACCATGCGCATTTTGTGCCGGACGAAGACCTGGTGGCGGATCTTTATGAATCAGCCTGCGATCGCCTGAATGCGGGGGGCCTGGCGCAGTATGAAATCTCGAACTTCGCCCGGGCCGGGTTCGAGTCGTGCCATAACCTGAAATATTGGACGCGGCAGCCCTACTGGGGATTTGGCGTGGATGCCCATTCCATGCTTCCAGCGGTCGAAGCGGGAGCGGGGGTGCGTTTTTCGACGGCGGATTCGCTCGATGAATTCCTTGCAGGACAGCCGCTGAAGATCAGCCCAGTCTCGCGGAGAGCGGCGATCGAAGAGGCGTTCTTTCTGGGCCTCCGGCTGAACCGCGGGGTGAATCTGCGGGAGATCGAGGCCGAGTTCGGGCCGCTCGCGGCAGGCTTTTCGGAGTTGATTGGCGAACTGAAAGACGGCGGGATGATCGAGCAGGAAGAGGACGTGATCCGGTTGACGGCCCGCGGGCGGCTGCTCTCGAACGAGGTGTTTGAACGCTTTCTCTCCGCGCCGGAGAGCGTAGGCCAGGGTTTAGACCTATAATCTGGCACGATGGCTTGAAGCGGGAGGTGGCCATGGGACTCTACTCGCACTATGACGGCGCGCATAATCATCCCGTCAACCGCGCGCTGCACATGATTGCCATCCCGGTGGGATTTTCGTCGGTCATCGTAGTGTGGTTCCACTGGATCATCGCTCTTTGCCTGATTCCTGCTGCGTTTGCCTTGGCCTGGCTCGGCCATCTGATCGAAGGCAATAAGCCGGCATTTCTCAGCAATCCGGCGCATGTGTTTGTGGCGCCGCTGTGGATGGCGCGCAAGATTTTCGGGGCGGGCACGAGAAAATCCGCGTAGAGACTGCGGACTGCGCCGGGGGTAACTTTCCCTCCTACTCCGGCTATGTTTTAATCGAAGGTTCCGCATTGGTTTCCGCTTGCGGAAGCAATCGCCACCCCGGGCCACGGAGGGATCTTGGATTTCCAACTCAACGAAGAACAGCTCCAACTGAAGAAGAGCGTGCGCGAGTTTGCCAGCCGGGAAATCGCTCCCCACGTGATGACGTGGGACGAAGCCGGGGAATTTCCGCTGGCCACCATCAAGGAACTCGGCAAGCTGGGCCTTCTGGGCACGATTTTCCCGGTGGAGTATGGCGGGGCGGGCATGGGCTACGTGGAGTATGTCACCGCGATCGAGGAGCTTTCGCGGGTGGATGGCTCCGTCGGCATCATCGTGGCGGCGCACACTTCGCTGTGCTCGAATCATATTTTTATCGCGGGGAGTGAGGAGCAGAAGAAGAAATACGTCAGCAAGCTGGCGACGGGCGAGTATCTCGGGGCGTGGGGGTTGACCGAGCCTTCCTCGGGGTCCGATGCGGGCAGTGCGCGCATGACGGCGGTGCGCAAGGGCAAGAACTGGGTGTTGAATGGCACCAAGACTTTCTGCACCAACGGGCACTACGCCGATGTTCTGGTGGTGGTGGCGGTAACGGACCGGGCGGCCCATACGCATGGACTTTCGGCCTTCATCGTGGAGAAGGGAACCAAGGGTTTTCGTCCCGGGAAAAAAGAGAACAAGCTGGGGCTGCGCGCCAGCGACACGGCGGAACTGATTTTCGAAGATTGCGTGATTCCGGCGGAGAACCTGCTGGGGGTCGAAGGCCAGGGCTTTCCGGACGCGATGCGGGTGCTGGACGGCGGGCGCATCTCCATCGCGGCGCTTGGCCTGGGCATGGCGGAAGGCGCCTATGACGCCGCCCTCAACTATTCCAAGGAACGCCAGCAGTTC
>Ga0335081_10009694_pt1 | contig 15518 bp, 10 predicted proteins | sample Lox_Sample_35_FD_206713 | JGI IMG/M metagenome (GOLD analysis project Ga0335081, IMG submission 206713) | Soil microbial communities from Loxahatchee National Wildlife Refuge, Florida, United States - Lox_Sample_3.5 | ecosystem: Environmental > Terrestrial > Soil > Wetlands | place: USA... | reverse complement strand
CGCCCGGGTCAACGAGGCAATCGCGGACGTCGAGGCCGGGCGGGTCGCCGCCAGGGTCGTGCTCGCGCCCTGACCTTCATCCTGCCGTTTCTTCGCCAGTAGAGTCGGCTGCGTGGCCGACCCTACTGGCGCCCCGCTGGCTTCGGATCGGATCGGGATCGTGCTCGCCGACGATCATGCCCTGATCCGGAGTGGTCTTCGCCGGGTGCTTGACCGGGAGACGGGCCTCACCGTGGTCGGGGAGGCAGGAGACATCGAGGCAGCGCTGGCGCTCACCGAACGACATCGGCCGGGAGTAGTGGTGCTCGATCTGAACATGCCGGGCACGCCGACACTGCCGGCGATCCCCCGGTTTCTCGAGGCGTCCCCGCGAAGCGCGGTCGTGGTCTTGACGATGGAGGCGGAGCCGGGCTTCGCCCGCACGGCGTTGAGCGCGGGCGCCCGCGGCTACGTCCTAAAGGACGCGGCCGAGGCGGAGCTGGTGGAGGCGGTGCGCGCGGTGCTCGCGGGCCGCACCTACCTCGACCCCGGTCTCGGCGCCCGGCTGGCACGCACGCCTCCCGAAGCGAGCGGGACCCATCCGGGGCTGTCGCACGGCGCGCCAACCCTGGCCGTCGGGACGGATTTCGCGGGACATCGGATCGACGCCTTCGTCGGCCAGGGCGGAATGGGCCTCGTCTTCCGCGCGACCGACCTCGTCCTCGGTCGGACAGTGGCGCTCAAGCTGATCGCACCGGACGCTGCCGGCAACCCGGTGTTCCGCGCCCGCTTCGAGCGAGAGTACAGGGTGGCGGCCGCCATTGATCACCCCCACGTCGTCGACATTTACCATGCCGGCGAGGACGGAGGGATGCTGTATCTGACGATGCGCTACGTCGATGGCACCGACCTGCGCCGATTGCTCCGCCGTGAGCAGCTTCTCGACCCAGCGCGCGCCGTGTTGATCGTCGGTCAAATCGCCGGCGCGCTCGACGCGGCGCACGCGCTCGGGCTCGTGCACCGTGATGTCAAGCCCGCCAATGTGCTGCTCACGGAGCGCGCGGGACGCGACCACGCCTACCTCACCGACTTCGGCATAACCCGGCGGGCCGGCGACGAGCACCTGACCCGGACCGGAGTGGCCCTCGGATCGGTCGACTACATCGCGCCCGAGCAGGCGCACGGCGCCGGCGTCGATGCCCGCGCGGACATCTACTCGCTCGCATGCATCCTGTTCGAGATGCTGACCGGGCACGTGGTGTTCGATCGCGAAACTGACCTCGAGAAGCTTTGGGCACACGTCCACGACGCCCCCGGCAGCCTGGCGACGCTGAACCCAGAGCTTCCGCCGGGTCTTCAGGATGTGCTCGATCGCGCACTCGCCAAGGATCCGAGCGATCGCCCGTCGTCGGGGTCGGATCTCGCCCGCGATGCCGCTGAAGCGATCGCGCTCGGGCAACCGCCGGCTGGTTCGTAGAAAACCGCAATCCGGCGCGGCCGGTCACCGATGTCCGCCGGCCCGCGCTCTCCTACGGTCTCCTCGACGAGTCATCTTCCGCAAGGAGCAACGATGTTTCGAAGAGTCCTGGTCGGTGTTGACGGGCGCCCTGGGGGTCGCGACGCGGTGGCGTTGGCGAGGCAGCTGACCGCACCCGACGGTGTGATCACGCTCGCTCACATCTACGGTCAGGACCTGCTGATCGGGCGCGGCGGATCGCAGACGGTCATCATCGAACAGTCCAGAGCCGAGCTGCTGCTCGAGCACGAGCTGGAGTCGGCGTCGCTTGACGCGCAGCTGGTCGCGTCCTTTGATCATCGCGTCGGCCGTGGACTTCATCTGCTTGCCGAGCGCCTGAGCGCCGACCTGATCGTCGTCGGCTCTACGAGGCACGGACTGCTCGGTCGTGTTCTCATGGGCGACGACACCCGCGCATCGCTGACCGGTGCGCCGTGCGCCGTTGCCATCGCTTCACGAGAGTTTCGACGCCAATCGCACGAGCTTGAGACGCTGGGGGTGGGCTATGACGGCTCCCCGGAAAGCCGGCTTGCGCTCGCCGCCGCTCGCGACCTGGCTGCCCAACACGGGTCGACAATCTTGGCCCTTCAGGTCGTGTCGCTCGAGGATGTGCAGAACGAGGCGCCGCTCCCGGCGGACTGGCCCGAGGGCACGAGCCGACTGATTCACGATTCGAGTGATCAGCTACGTGAATTGGGGGATGACGTTCTGGGCGATGCCGTCTATGGCGGTCCCCGCGAGGAGCTCGTTCGATTCGGGGAGAACCTCGACCTGCTGCTTATCGGATCACGCGGCTACGGACCGCTCGGGCGCCTGTTCCACGGCCACGTGTCGGACTATCTGGCACGCCATGCACCCTGCCCGCTGGTGATCTTGCCGCGCGCCGGTGCCTACGGGAGCGCAACGGATCACGCCAGCCGAACGGAAGTCGCCGTCACGACGGGCGCGCCTCAGTAGTCTCGGCAAAGGGGAGAGCTCATGTTCAGCGAGGTTTTGGTCGGGGTGGATGGGCAGTTCGGAGGCCGTGACGCGATCGCTCTGGCCCGGCAGATGACGGCGGAGGACGGACGGCTCGTGCTGGCCCATGTCTATCCCCTGCGCGGCGACCCGGTCCATCGGGACTACAACGACTATGAGGCCTCTGAGTATGCGAAGGCCCGCGACCTGCTCCTGGACGCACGCGATGAGGCGGGTGTAGAGGCCGAGCTTCGCTGGAGCGCGTGCACCTCGCCGGGCCGAGGGTTGCACGAGCTGGCCGAGTCGCTCGGCTCCGACCTGCTCGTCGTGGGGTCATCCGTGCGAGGGCTGCTCGGACGAGTGCTGGTCGGAGACGACACGCGCGCGGCGCTCAACGGCGCCCCCTGTGCGGTCGCGATCGCACCCGCGGGGTATAGCCGCCGTTCGCCTGCGGTGATGCGTGAGGTCGGTGTCGGCTACGACGGCTCCCCAGAGAGCGAACGGGCGCTCGAACTGGCCAGGATGGTCGCAGCCGAGCATCACACCAGGCTGTCGGCGTTCCGAGTGATCTCCACTCCCGCATACCTGTACCTGGGACATCTGGGCACGGCTGCACCGGTTGAGCTCGCCTCGGCTCACGATGAGGTCGACGATGCCCGCGAGCGGATCGCGGCGCTCGGCGGCGTCGAGCCGCACGCCGCCTACGGGGACGCGGCCGAAGAGCTGACGCTTTACAGCGCCTCCCTCGATCTGCTCGTCGTCGGCTCGAGGGGCTACGGTCCACTCGGCCGGCTGGTCTACGGCAGCGTCGCACAGCGGCTCGCCCGGAAGGCGCGTTGCCCTCTGCTGGTCTTGACGCGGTCCGCGCGAACGGGGTTAGGCGAGCTCGTCCAGGCGACGGTCGAGCAGCGCGAGCACGTCGGCGGTGATCTGCTCGACGGGGCGGTCAGTTCGCACGGTTAGGTGCACGCCGGCAGGAACCTCGTCCAGCGGCTCCCACGCGCTTTGCTCGCGAACGACAACCGCGAGCCCGGCGTCCGACACGCGATCGCGAGCGTGCTCGCGGTACGCAGCTCGCTGCGCGAGGACCGAGCTCGGAGCCTGACATTCGATGAACAGCATTTGCGGCCGTGCGCCGAGCGCCGCGGTGAACGCGAGACGATCACGTCGATGGCGGAACGTCGCGTCGACGATCGCGCCGCCGTTCTCCTCGATTGCAGCCGCCGCGCGGCCGCCGAGTGCGGCGTACGTGCGCACATTCCACTCCTCGTTGTAGGTCTCCCCGGGCGCGCGCTCGATTGCATTGAGCCCGGCGAGGCGCTTGCGGACCACGTCCGAGCTCAGGTGGGGGAGCCCCGTCAGCTCCGAGAGCGCGTGCGCCAGATGCGATTTGCCGCTGGCAGGCACGCCGCCAACCAGGATGACGAGCGGTCGCCTCGCCCGCCAGGCAAACCGCTCGGCGAGCGAGATCAGATCGCGGGCATGAGCGCTCTGCCGCCCATGCCCCGCGCTGGCGCCCGGCAGTTGCGCCCCGCGTAGGAGGGCGACCTTGGCACGGACGAGCGCGCGGTACGCGGCGTAAAACGCGATCAGCGAATCCGGACCTGGGTCGCCACCGGCATCCCGGTATGACCGCACCAAGAGCGCGGCGAAACGCTGACCGCCACCAGCAGTCAGGTCGACCACCAGGAACGCGAGGTCGTCGGCAACGTCCAGCTCACGCAGCGCCGGATCGAACTCGACGCAGTCGACGATTCGGACACGATCGCCCAGAAGCACGTGCTCGGCGCGGAGATCTCCGTGCCCGTCGCGAACCCGGCCACGGTTTGCACGCGCGGCGAACGTCCGGGCGTGAGCGGTCACGAACGCGTGCGCGAACCGCTCGAGGCCCAGCACGCGCTCGATCTCGCCGCGCTGTTCGACGTCGCCGAGAAGCTCGTGGAGGTTGCGCTCGAAGCGGCGCTCGGCCGCAAGTACCGGCGCACCGTTCGGCCTCGCGCGCGGCGCGTCGTGGTGAAAGCGCGCCAGAATCCGCCCCACTTCGACGACGTCGCGTGATTGGAGCTCGCCGCGCTCGAGCCTCGCCGCGAGCGTTTGGGCCTCGTCGTAGCGGCGCATCTCGACCACCCAGTCGACCGCGCGCGGATCGTCCTCCTCGGTCAGCTCGACCCGGTCGCGCGATACCACCACTCCCCTTACTCCAAGATACAAATCGGGCGCCAGACGCCGGTTCAGGCGCACCTCCTCGGCGCACATCGCCCGGCGGCGTGAGGGCGTCCCGTAGTCGAGGAAGTCGAGCACAAGAGGCTTCTTCAGCTTGTAAACCAGCTCGTCGGCCAGGAACACCCAAGAGATGTGCGTCTCGCGAATCTCGACGGACGTCGGCCGGTGCGGGTATGTGTCCGGTCGCGCCAGCGCCTCGCGCACGGCCTCGTCGCGGGAACGCGGCGACGGCCCAACGCGCGGCGTAATCACAATGCGCCGGCCGTCACCGGCTCGGGATGACGCACGGGGCCGGGGTGCAGTTTGCGCGCGCGCCAGCGCCACAGCTCGTCGGACCCCCACACGATCACGGGGAAGCACGCGAGCACAATCAGCTCGCGAGGTCCAAGTGCGGCGGTATGGAAGATCGACTGGAGCGGTGGCAGATAGATGATCGCGGCCGCGAACAGCAGCGCGAAGGCCACGCCGCGGAGCAGGTGCGGGTTCGAGAATACGCCGACCTGGCGCAGCGAAGCACGGCTCGTCCGGACGGCGAACGCCGCGCCCATCTGGCAGGCCACGATCCCGGCCCAGGTCATCGTCGTGGCTTGCAGGTAGGCGTGATGCAGCGGTGTGCCGGCGCCGGTGGGGTCATTCGGGGACCAACCAGCGGTGAGCAGGACGAGGAAGTAGTCGCCGGTCACGAGCAGCGCCTCCAGCGCTCCGAGCCGAAGCCACGCCCGAGACAGCATCGCGCGGCTGATGATCCCGGCCTCACGGGGCCGGGGGGCCCGATCCATCGTCCCCGGCTCCGCCGGCTCCCGGCCGAGCGCGAGCGCCGGGACCGTGTCGGTTCCAAGGTCGATCGCGAGAACCTGGAGCGCGGTGAGCGGCAGCGGGATCGCGCCACCGGCGAGGCGTACAGCACGAAGGGGACCACCTCGGGGACCGCGTGGACGAAGATGTAGGTGATGAACTTGCGGATGTTGTCGTAGACAACGCGTCCCTCTTCGACCGTGTGCCCGCAGCGCGTCGACGATATGCAGCTTGGTCTCCGGGTTGCTACGCGCCACGATCAGCTCGGGTGTGTCGTGAAGGAGCGCGTCGCGGTCGCGCTCGGGCATGGCGTCGAGGTCAGCGCCATTGATGACCGTCGCGCTTCCTTCGACGATGCCAACCTCGCGCGCGATTGCCTCGGCGGTCAGTCCGTGGTCCCCGGTCACGACGATGATCCGGATTCCCGCCCGCTTGCAGCGGGCGACGGCCTCCGCGACTTCAGCCCGCGACGGATCGGCCAGCGCCGCCAGCCCTACGAAGCACAGGTGAGACTCAATCAGGTCCCTCTCGCCGTCCTCGGCCTGCGCGACCTTCCGTTGGGCGAAGCCGAGCACGCGCAGCCCGCGGCCCGCGTAGCGCTCAAAGATCTCACGCACCTCGGCGCGGTCTGCGTCAGTGATTGCGCGGTCTCCCGTCGGGGTGCGGATCGCGGTGCAGCACGCGAGCAACTCGAGCGGCGCTCCCTTGGCGTGGTACCAGAGCTCGCCACCCGGCTCCCGATCGAGCGTGGTCATCCGCTTCAGGTGCGGGTCGAAGTGGAATACGCGCTTGCGGCGGGCTTCGCGTTCACGCTGGGCGCCGGACACGTCGCAGTCGAGCTGTGCCGCCGCGAGCAGCAGCGCGCTCTCAGTCGGATCGCCGCTTCGGTGCCACCGGTCGCCGTCGCGCTCGAGATGGGCGTTGTTACAGCGCAGCGCGGTGCGCAGCAGGCCCCCGAACAGAGGCGGCGCCGACGCGACCTGTGAATTGATCTCGAGTTCGGTCCCACCCACCCACAGGAGCCGCACGCTCATGCTCCCCTCTGTCAGCGTCCCGGTCTTGTCGGTGCAGATCACGTCGGTCGAGCCGAGGGTTTCCACCGCGGTCAGTCGCTTGACCAGCGCCCGGCGAGCGGCCATCCGGCGCACGCCGCCCGCGAGCGAGAGCGTGATCGTCGGCAGCAGGCCCTCGGGCACGTTCGCCACGAGCAGGCCGATCGCGAACGTCACCGCGGCCGCCAGCGACAGGCCGGCGAGCGTGGTCCCGGCAAAGAAGAAGACCACGCCGGCGCCGACGGCGATGGCTGCGATCAGCCATGCGACCTTGTTCACCTGGCGCTGGAGGGGACTGATCTCCGGCTTGACCCGTTGCGACAGCGCCGCGATCCGTCCGAGCTGGGTGCTCATCGCGGTCGCGAAGACGACCGCCTCGGCGTCGCCGCCGGTGCACAGGGTTCCGGCGAAAACCACATCCTCCGACTCGAGCAGCGTCGCCGTACGTCTCACCGCCGCGGCGCTGCGAACCACAGGCTGCGATTCGCCGGTCAGGGCCGCCATGTCGACCTCGAGCGAGCCCTCGATCAGCCGGGCGTCCGCGGACAGGCGGACGCCCTCGGACAACAGCACCACGTCGCCTGGAACGAGCATCGCCGCGGGGATCTCCGCTTCGGAGTCGTCTCTTCGAACGCGCGCGTGGGGAGGCAGGAGCTCCTTGAGCGCCTCAGTGGAGCGCTCGGCCTGGAGCTCCTGCGCGTAGGCGAGGGCCGCGTTGAGCAGGATCACGGCCACGATCGCGAGGGCGAGGGTCCGGTTGCCGCTGGCCAGCGACAGCGCCGCCGCCATCCACAGCAGGAGCGCGAGCGGGTGCGCGAGCTGTCGCGCGAGCTCGCCGAGCCGGCTCGACTCCTGGGTGCGGGTGATCTCGTTGGGGCCGAACTGGTCCAGTCGCCGCTGGGCCTCGCGCCCGGTCAGGCCTCGGGTCTTGGTCCCGAGATGGGCGAGCAGCGAGTCGATCCGATCCTGCGGATCGACCTCGGGAGCACTCGACGGCGCCGAGCCGTGGTTGGCGTAACCTGTTGCTTTAGTCGGAAGCAGGTGAGGCATGGAACGATGGCGGCGTCGATGTCACCGCATGCGATCGTCCCCGGAGCGCAGATGATTGCCATCGGTAGTTCGCCCGTGTGTCGATGCGGTCCACCCGGCGCGCCGAATACGTGGATCGAGTCGGTACTTCACCGTCCGCGAACCGCAGGTTTGGGCGGTCGTCGAAGACCGTCGCCGGGCCTACTGTCAGAGCATGTCCCGCCTACACCCAGTCGAGGATCAGAGCACTTCCGCTTCCGAGCGGACGAGTGTGGTGCTCGCGAACGACCATCGCGGTCTGCGACATCGGTTGCGGTGGTTGCTGGATCGCGCGGACGATCTGGACGTCGTCGGCGAGGCAAGCGACTTCGAGAGCGCGCTGCACGAGGTGGCTGCTAAACGACCCGACGTGCTCGTGCTCGACCTGCGGATGCCCGAAGGGTTCAGCGACGAGCGGATACGCCAGCTGCGCACGCTGTCGCCCGCCACCGAGATCGTGGTCACCACGATGCACGTGAGCGAGGCGTTCGCCACCATGGCCCTCAGAGCCGGGGCGATCGGGTTCGTCGTTGCGGACTCCGCCGACCGCGAGCTTGTCGAGGGCGTGCGCCGGGCGGCCCGCGGACTCTCCTACACGAGCCCGCGCCTCAGGCACGCGGCGTGACTCGTTGAGCAGGCGCGCGACCGGCCTCGATTGGCTGGCGTCCGGTGCCTCTCCGGAAGCCGGCTGGGAACGTGGCTTTGATCGTCGTGCCCTTTCCGGGGAAGGAAGTTACCTCGAGAGTTCCGTGCAGCAACTCGATCCGCTCGCGCATGCCGAGCAGGCCGAATCCGTCGGTGTGGGCGCCCGGGTCGAATCCGCTTCCGTCGTCGCGCACGGTCAGTCGCACCGTGGCGTCGTCTTCCACGAGCTCGACCTGGGCGCGCCGGGCGCCGCCGTGCTTCGTGGCGTTGTTGAGAGCCTCCTGGATGATGCGGTACATGCTGGTCTCGACTTCGCTGGCGTGACGGTCGGGCTTGCGGCCCTGCTCGTAGGCGAGATCGGTGGTCAGATCCACCTCGAGCCCGCGGTTGCGGGCGCGCTCGGCAAGATCCTCGATCGCCGCCTGCGCACCGAGATCATCGAGCGCGGCCGGACGCAGGTCCGTGACGAGGGCCCTGAGCGTGCGGATCTCCTGCTCGAGCTGGGCGACGGCGTCGCGGACGGTCTCGACCACCGCCTCCGGCGCGGAGTTGTGGAGCTGGGCAGCGAGCCCCAAGCGCAGCGCCGCCAGGTTCTGGAGCGTTTCGTCGTGAAGCTCGCGGGCCCAGTGAGCGCGTTCTTGCTCGGCCGCCGCCAGGCGTTGCCGTCGTCGCTCGCCCTCGACCGTGACCGCGGTCGCCAACGCAGTGGCTGCACTAGCCGCGAACGCCTCCAGCAGGCGCTGGTCGTCACTGCTGAACGCCGGGCCGTCCTCGAGCCGGTCGACGGCGATCAGCACACCGTAGCCCCGTCCGCGGAAGACCAGTGGGACCACTAATCCCGCCTCCGCGCGGAGACCGAGCCGGCCGAGGCCATGCCGCTCGAACCGGGCGCGGTTGGGCTGATCCTCGACGCGTAGCGTCCGCGGCACCCGGAGCGCCGCGCTGGCCAGGCTACCTTCCTGGTCGACGCGCTGGCCCACCAAACCGTCGGGTACTTCCCCCGCGGCGGCGGCCACCACCATCTCTCCGGCCTGCTCGTGCTCGATCACGAGCGCCCGTGCCGCCACGAGTGCTCGCCCGCGCTTCGCTACGAGGCCCAAGATCAGATCGAGATCGGTCTCGCCGCCCAGCGCCCGCGCGATCTGGATGGTCGCGTCGAGCGCGTCGACGGTCCGCTTGAGCTCGGTGTGCTGGGTATTCAGGCGGGAGTAGCGTCGCGCGTGGTCGATCGCCACTCCCGCGAACTGGGCGAGCAGCACGATCGTCTGCTCGTCCTCCTCGGTGAACTCCCCGCCGCCGGTCTTCTCGGTCAAATACAGGTTCCCGAACGGGACCCCGGCGACCAGCACCGGAACCCCCAGGAACGTCTTCATCTGGGGATGGCCAGGCGGGAAGCCGTAGGAATGCGGATGAGCGCCGACGTCATCCAGCCGGAGCGGCACCGGATGCGCGATCAGCTCGCCGAGCACTCCTCGCCCCTTCGGCAGATCGCCGATCCGCTCGCGCTCGTCCTCGTCGATCCCGATCGTGATGAACCGCTCCAGCTCGGCCCGTGACTCATCCGTGACCCCGAGTGCCGCATACCGCGCCCCCGACAACTCGCGGGCGGACTCGAGCACGCGCCGGAGTACGACCTCTAGATCGAGGTCGGACAGAACGTCGCGCGCGAGGCGAACCGCGTCGAACGTGTCCGGGGCATTTGAGGATTCGTGGTCACCCACGGCCGTCATGAGTAGCGCAATATCTTCACAAATGGTGCTCGCGGCCCCAAGCCACACCGCGCGTGCCGCCCACACTAGCAGCGGCCGTTGGGCGACCTGTGGAAAAGCACGTACCGAGCCGCTGGAAACGACCGGATGCCGGGGAGTTCCGCCGTCGTTTAGATGGGGTCAAACACCCCAAGGAGACTGCAATGACCGTTCACCCGAAGAACCAGAAGGACCTGATGCTGGCCCCAGTCGCGGTCGAGATTGACCGCAACCTCCAGCGCCTCCGTGTCGATTCGCCCTACGACGTGCTCGCCGAGCTCGAGCTCGAGCTTGATCGGCCGGCCATGTATGCCAGTCCCGAGGAGCGTGCCGAGCTCGTTCTCCGGCAGGCGCTCCGCGACGTCGACCTGCACGGGTGGACGGCGAGCCTAAGTGACGACCACTGCCGCGTTCACCTCGAGGGCGGCTCGGTCTCGATCGATCTCGGTCTCAACCCCGCGATCACGAGCTATATCACCGACGGCGCGAGCGTCACGCGGGCGTGAGATACGACCGCTCCTGCGCGGCCTCTAGCAGCGAGCGGCCTGTCATCTCCTTCGGCGGTTCCATCCCGAGCAGCGCCAGAACCGTCGGTGCTACGTCGGCCAGCGAGCCCGTGGCTTTGAGCCTCAACCCTTTTGAGGTGACGATCAGCGGGACGGGGTTCAGCGAATGTGCGGTGTTCGGGCGATCGCCGGGGTCGAGCATGTGCTCGGCGTTCCCATGGTCGGCGGTGATCACGCAGACGCCGCCGGCGGCGTGCACCGCTCCAACCACGCGGGGCAGGCACGCGTCGATGGTTTCCACACCGGTTACCGCGGCGGCGATCACTCCGGTGTGGCCGACCATGTCGGCGTTGGCGAAGTTGATGATCGAGAACCGGGGCCGATCGTCGGCGAACGCGCCGACGAAGGCGTCGGTGATCCCGCGCGCGCTCATCTGCGGCTTGTAGTCGTAGGTCGGGATGTCTCGCTGCGAGGGCACCAGTTCGCGCCGCTCACCGTCATATGGTCGCTCGCGGCCGCCGTTGAAGAAGTACGTGACGTGCGCATACTTCTCGGTCTCGGCGACGTGCAACTGGCGCTCGCCTGCCGCCTCGATCACCGCGCCCAGCGTAGTCGCGGGATGCGCGGCCGTGAACGCGACCGGGTAAGGCCAGCCCTTCTGGTACTCGGTCATCGTGGCCAGCCGCGTGACGGGCGCGGCGCCGCCCCGGCCGCGCCATCCCGGCAGCCGCTCGGATCCGTCCCCGAACCCGGGCTCGGCGAGGGCGCGCACGATCTCGCGCATCCGGTCGGGGCGGAAGTTGAAGCACAACACGCTGTCGGTGGAGCGGATCCGTCCCTCCTCACCGACCGTGGTCGGCCGGATGAACTCGTCGGTCTCGCCGCGCGCGTACGCGGCGCGCGCAGCGGACGGCGCGTCTGGCGAGTGGTGGTCGGCGCGTCCGTGAACGAGCAGGTCATACGCGTCCTGGGTCCGTTCCCAGCGCCGGTCGCGGTCCATCGCCCAGTAGCGTCCGACGACAGTCGCGACCCGGCCGGTGCCGGCTTCGCGGCACCAGCCCTCGAGTTCGGCCAGATAGCCCTCGCCCGACGTCGGTGAGGTGTCGCGGCCGTCGGTGAAGCAGTGCAGTACCAGATCTCGGACGTGAAGTTCGGCGGCAAGCTCGACGAGCGCGCGGAGGTGGCCGAAGCCGGAGTGGACGCCGCCGTCGGAAACCATCCCCATGAGGTGGACACGATCACTCGCGGTCAGCGCGTCGCGCAGCACCTCGTTGCCGGCGAGCGCGCCGGCGGCGACGGCATCGTCGATCAGCGTCAGCGTCTGCGGCACGACGGCCCCGGCGCCGAGCGTCAGGTGCCCGACCTCGGAGTTTCCCATCTGACCGTCGGGCAGCCCGACACTCGGGCCGCTGGCCTCGAGCGCCGCGTGCGGATATTCCGCCCACAGCCGATCGAAGTTCGGCTTGTGGGCCTGGCCGATCGCGTTGCCGGCGCCGTCGGGGGCGATGCCCCAACCGTCGAGCACGATCAGGCACGCGCACCTGATGTCGGCGAGCTGTGGGCCGGGTGGCACCGTCATCGAGCGCTCACGGCGGTGCTCAGGAGAGCATGCACGCCCGGCAGCTCGCGGCCTTCGAGGAACTCGAGCGTCGCCCCGCCACCGGTCGACAGGTGGGTCACGCGATCCTGCAGCCCGAACCTGCGCATCGCCTCGACCGTCTCGCCGCCCCCTACGACGGTCCTGGCCGGCGTGGATGCGACCGCCTCGGCGACAGCGCGGGTCCCGGCCGCGAACGGCTCGAGCTCGAAGCGGCCCATCGGGCCGTTCCAGAATACGGTGCCGGCAGACGCGATCTCCGCGGCATAGCGATCACCCGTCCGCGGCCCGATGTCGAGCCCGCTCCAGCCGTCGGGAATCGCGACGCCGTCGAGGTCCCGCGCCGCCGGTTCATCCTCTCCGACCGGAGCGATCGCCAGATCGACCGGGAGCTCGAGCCGGCACGATGATCCAGCGGCGGCAGTCAGCGCGCGCCGAGCCGCATCGACGTCGTCCTCGGGACACAGCGATGCGCCGACGCTGTAACCCTGGGCGGCGAAGAACGGGAAGCACATCGCGCCGCCGATGCAAAGGACGTCGGCCAGCTCGAGGAACCGCTCGACCACGCCGATCTTGTCGCTGACCTTGGCGCCGCCGAGGATCGCCACGAGCGGCCGCTCGGGGCGGTCGACGACCTCCTGGAGCGCTTGCACCTCGCGCTCCATCAGGCGTCCCGCGGCGCTCGGCAGACGGTGGGCGATGCCCTCGGTGCTCGCATGCGCGCGGTGCGCGGTGCCGAACGCGTCGTTCACGTACACATCGGCGAGCTCGGCGAGCGCCGAAACGAGCTCCGGATCGTTGTGAGTCTCCCCCGGCTCGTACCGGATGTTCTCGAGCATCAGCATGTCGCCGGGGGTGAGCCGTTCGGTGAGCTCGCGGACCTGCGGTCCGACGACCGCCGGAGCAAGCGCGACCGGCGTCCCGGTGAGCTCGGCGAGTCGGTCGGCGACCGGCCGCATCGACAGCGCCGGGTCCGGCCCCTTGGGCCGGCCCAAGTGCGAGACGAGCACAAGGCGGGCGCCCCGGCCACGAAGCTCGGCGATCGTCTCGAGCGCGGCGCGGATGCGCATGTCATCCGCCACCTCGATCGGCCCGCCGGGCGTGGGCCGGTGCAGCGGCACGTTGAAATCGGCGCGCAACAGGACCCGCCGACCCTCCACGTCGAGCTCATCGATCGTTCTGAGCGAATCAGCCATATCGCGTCTCCGGTTGGTCTCGAGGGGTTACGCCCGCGCCGCCTCGAGCAGCAGGCGCTGTTCCGCCGCCGCGATCAGGCGGCGCGTACGATCGACGGCGTCGGGCGACACCGAGATCGCGTCGATCCCGGCGCGTACCAGCAGCTCCGCGTACTCGGGGTGAACCGACGGCGCCTGCCCGCAGATCGACGTCTGTAGCCCGGTCGCGCGCGCCCGTGGAATCAGCTGCCTCAGGTACTCGGTGACCGCGGGATCGCGCTCGTCGAACGTGTTCGACAGCCGCTCGCCGTCGCGGTCGGCGCCAAGCAGCAACTGGGTGAGATCGTTCGAGCCGATCGAGATGCCGGCGATCCCAAGGCTCGCGTACTGCTCGAGGTTGAAGAGCACCGAGGGCACCTCCGCCATCACCCACAGCTCGAAGCCGGGACGGTTCACCAGGCCGGCGGCCGCTACGAGATCGCGGCATTGCTTGAGCTCTCGCGTCGTGCGGACGAATGGGAGCATCACATGGAAGTTGGTGTGCCCGGCGTCCCACACGCGACCGATAGCCTCCAGCTCGAGCTGGAACACGTCGGGCTCCTCGGTGTAGCGCAACGCCCCGCGGAAGCCGATCATCGGATTGGCCTCTTCGGGCTCGAACTCGTCGCCGCCCTTCAGGCCCCGGAACTCGTTGGTGCGGAAGTCGGTGGTCCGGTAGGTCACCGGGCGCGGGGTGAATCCGGCGGCGAATGTCGTGAGCGCGTCCGAGAGCTTGGTCACGAACTCTTCGCCCCGCCCGTCGGCGAGCAGCTTGCGCGGATGGGTGCCGTCGAGGGCCTCGAGCAACATCAGCTCGGCGCGCACCAACCCGACCCCATCTACGTCGAGCGCGGCCGCGCGATCGACCTGCGAAGGCTCGGACAGGTTCACGAGCAGACGCGTGCCGGTGACGACTCGTTGCGCGACGGCAACGTGGCCGTTCGGCGACGCGGCGTCGGGTCCTGAGACGGGGGCGGGGGCGTGCGCCGCTCCCTCGATGATGACGCCGTGCGTCGCGTCGACCGTCACGAGCTCGCCGTCGCGCAGCCGCTTGGTGGCATCTCCGGTGCCGACGACGCACGGGATCCCGAGCTCGCGTGAGACGATCGCCGCGTGGCAGGTCATACCGCCGGAATCGGTGACGATCGCCGCCGCCTTGCGCATCAGCGGCACCCAGTCAGGCGAGGTCATGTGCGTGACGAGAACGTCGCCGGCGCCGAGCTTCCCGGCCTCGGCCAGGGAGTGCAGCAGCCGAGCCGCGCCACCGGCGCGACCCGGCGCCGCGCCCAGCCCCCGGACGAGCACCGCTCCTGCCTCGGCTTCAGGTGAGACGTCCGCCTTAGCAGGTCCTCCAGGGGCGCCGATCGTGGTGATCGGCCGGCTTTGAAGCATCCAGATGCGTCCGTCGGGGTCGAAGGCCCATTCGGTGTCCTGTGGTGAGCCGTACTCGCGCTCGATCGCGACGCCGAGCTCCGCGAGGCGCAGCACCTCTTCGTCGTCCAGCACCGGCCGACGGCTCTCCTTCTCGCCGAGGACGCGAGTGATCGTGCCGCCGTCGGCCACCACCTCGATCGTCAATTCCTTTGGCCGAACAGAACGGACGAGGATCGACATTCTCGACTTCTCGACCACGTAGCGATCGGGCGAGACCTGCCCCGAGACCACCGACTCGCCGAGCCCGAACGATCCCTCGATCACCAGGTGGTCGCGCTCGCCCGTGGCCGGGTCGATCGTGAACATCACGCCGGCGCGCGTGGACGGGATCTGACGCTGAACCACGACTGCGATGTCCATGTCGCTCTGGCTGAATCCGCGCTGGCCGCGGTAATAGATCGTCCGCGCTCCGAACAGCGACTGCCAGCACCGCTTGACCGCGTCGATCACGGCCTCTCTGCCCCGCACGTTCAGAAACGTCTCGTTCATGCCCGCGAACGACGCCGAGGCCGTGTCCTCGGCCGTCGCTGACGAGCGGACGGCGACCGGGACATCGGCCTCCTCGTCGGCGAGATGTTCGTACGCGGCGCCGATCGCCTCAGCCAGCCAGGGCGGCATCTCGCTCTCGGCTACCGCGCGCCGTGCCTCCTCGGACGCCTCCTGCAAGGCTGTCGTGTCCTCGACTTCGAGCGTCGCCAGCACCGCGTCAAGCCGCTCCGCGAGTCCCGTCTGGTGTCGAAAGGCCGCGTACGCCGGAGCACCGACGACGAATCCAGGCGGCACC
>Ga0335081_10009693_pt1 | contig 15518 bp, 7 predicted proteins | sample Lox_Sample_35_FD_206713 | JGI IMG/M metagenome (GOLD analysis project Ga0335081, IMG submission 206713) | Soil microbial communities from Loxahatchee National Wildlife Refuge, Florida, United States - Lox_Sample_3.5 | ecosystem: Environmental > Terrestrial > Soil > Wetlands | place: USA: Florida... | reverse complement strand
CCGGGTCCCTTCTGCAGCGAGACGAGGCTCACGCCCTGAACCTCAGCCAGCGCGCCGAGAGCCTCGAGCGGCATGGAGCGCCCGCGCGCCAGCACCAGGCGCTCCACGGTCGGGTTGCCCTGCCAGGCGATGCCGACGCGCAGCCCCGGCAGCTCGCCAAGACGCTCTCTCCAGCGCGCCACGCGCGCGGGGTCGGCGGCGAGATAGGGAACCTCTGCCGGAATGCTCCCCTGGTCCGTGCCGAGCGCCAGCGGCAGGCTGAGCAGCGGGCAATGAAAGTCAGCCGCCGGAGGCCGCTCGCCGCGGCTCACGAGCTGCACGCGGTCGCCGAGCGAGCGCAGCAGTGCCTTGATCGGCGGCATGACCTCGAAGATCACGGTGACACCGCGCGCCGCGAGCGGCGGCAGATAGCGGCAGAACTGGATCGCATCGCCCAGGCCCTGGTCGGCGTACACGAGCAGCCGCTTGCCCGCGAGCGACTCGCGCCCGTCCCAGCGCGGGGCGGCGAAGCTGCGCGGCGCGGTGCCGAGCTCCGGATCGCGCAGGCGCACCTCGTAGAGGGGCCAGCCCTGCTTGAAGTCACCCAGGGTGAGGCGCACGAACGCCGCGGCGAAGGTCGCCTTGGTATCGTCGGGCTTGCGCGCGAGCCTGCGGGCGAAGCTCTCGAGCGCCTCGCGGTAGCGCCCGAGTGCCCGCAGCGCGAGGCCCATGTTGGTGTACGTATCGGCCGGCGCGCCGTTCAAGGCGAGCGCCCGCTCGAAGCTTGCGAGCGCCTCCTCCGGGCGGTCGAGGTCGAACAGGACGACGCCACGGTTATTCAGTACTTCCGGAAGCGCCGGCTCGATCGCGAGCGCGGTGTCGAAGCTCTCGAGGGCCTGCGCCAGGAGGCCGCTACGCTGCAGGGCGACGCCGCGCTGCGCGTGCGCCATGGCATCCCCGGGCTTGAGCGCGATCGCCCGCTCGAGCACCGCGAGCGCCTCCTCGTGACGGCCGAGACCGATGAGGGCCACGCCACGGCCGATCAGGTCCGGAGCGTGCTCGCCGCGCAAGCCGAGGAGCTCATCGTAGTCACGCAGGCCTTGCGCATACTGGCCGAGCAAGGAATGCGCGACCGCCCGGTTGTGCAGCGTCTCGGGGTTGGCAGGCTCGATGGCGAGCGCGAGCGAGTAGCTCTTGAGCGCCTCGGGCAGCAGACCGAGCGCCTGCAGTGCGTTGCCGCGATTGTTGTGCAGTGCCGCGTTCTGGGGCTGCAGCCCGAGCGCTCGATCGAAGCTCGCCAGCGCGAGCTCAGGGTGGCCGAGGCGCGCCGCGAGCAGACCGTGATTGTGGTGCGCGCTTGCGAGCCGGGGATCGAGCTCGATGGCGCGCGCAAAGCAAGCGAGCGCATCCCGCGGGCGTCCGGCGGCCTCCAGCGCGACGCCGAGATCGGCGTGCGCCGCGGCATCCTTGGGCGCGAGGCGCACCGCCTGCCCGTAGCTCGCGAGTGCCTCCTCGCGCCGACCGAGGGCCGAGAGGATGGCCGCGCGCATGCCGTAGGCGCCGGGAAGGTTGCGGTCGAGCGCGAGCGCGCGGTCGCAGTAGCGCAGCGCCTCCTCGTCGCGGGCGAGCTCGTGCAAGGCGCGCGCGACGTTGACGAGCAGCGCGGGCTGGTCGGGCTTCAATTCGGCGGACTGCGCGAGCAACGGCACGGCTTCCCCGACACGACCGCTCTGCGCGAGCGTCACCCCGAGCAGCTGCATGGCATCCGCATTCTCGGGCGCGCGGCGCAGGATGCGCTCGCAGAGCGTCCGCGCTTCCTGCAGACGGCCGGCCTGGTATGCGCGGAGCGCCTCACCGAGCTCGCGGCGGCCGGCGGCATCGGCCGCCGTCATGGCTCGCATCTCCGCAATGAAAGGTTCAGTATTGCGCCCTCGCGACTTCACTGGGATCGCTGATGAGTATATCCATTCGCAGTCTGGCATCTCTTGCGGCGGGGTGCGCAGCGCTCTGCGCCGCCCTCGCGGCCCGCGCGGACACCGTCTCCACCTGGGCGGATGTGACCACCGAGATCGCGACCGACGGCCCCAATACGATGCGTACGCTCGCGCTTGCCGAGAGCGCGGTATACGAGGCCGTCAACGCGATCACCGGAAAATATCCGCGCGATCGTCTCGCTCTAGGGGTGACGCAGGATACCTCGATCGATGCGGCGGTCGCCGCCGCGAGCCGCACGGTGCTCAATCACGAGGCCCCGGCGCTCATGGAGCGCACGGAGTCGGCCTATCTGAGCGCGCTCAGCAGGCTCGTGCACGATGACGCGCGCGATCGCGGCATCGCGCTCGGCGAGCGTGCGGCGGCAGATGTGCTTGCCAAGCACAGCGACGACATCGGCACGATCGAGCCCTACCGCCCGCTCACGAGTCCGGGTGTGTATGTGCCGACGACGTTCCCGCTCGGCTATGCGGTCGCGCAGCACCGGCCGTGGTTCCTGAAGAGTGCCGCGCAGTTCAGGCCCGGACCGCCGCCCGACCTGAAGAGCAAGCTCTGGGCGCGCGACTACAACGAGATCAAGGCGATCGGCGCGCTCGCGAGCACCGTGCGCACGCCCGAGCAGACGGAGATCGCGAGGTTCTGGGCCACGGCGCTGCCGGATGTGCACATCGGAGTCGTGCGCTCGCTCGCCATGTCCGCGGGACGCGAGATCACGCGCAACGCGCGGCTCTACGCCCTTGTCACGGGGGCGCTCAACGACGCCGAGATCGCCGTATTCGAGGCCAAGTACCACTACCAGTTCTGGCGCCCCATCACTGCGATCCGCAACGGTGACCGCGACGGCAACGATGCGACCGAGCGCGACGCGGGCTGGCAGCCGATGATCGTCACACCGGTGCAGCCCGAGTACCCGTGCGCCCACTGCGTCATCGGGGCGACGATCGCGACCCTGATCCGCCTCGAGGTGGGCAAGGATCCGATGCCGGCGCTGAGCAGCGTGAGCAACACGGCGCCCGGGGTCACCCGCCGCTGGTCGCAGCCCGAGGAGGTGGAGAAGGAGGTCGCCGAGGCGCGCATCCTCGACGGCGTCCACTACCGCAACTCGTGCGAGGCCGGCAACAAGATGGGCGAGCAGATTGCGGCCGTCGTCGCCGCCGCTTACGGAGTGACGCACTGAGTGTCCTCGCTCCCTGATCCCGAGACGCTGCTGAGTCTCGCCCGGCAGGATCTGGCCAGCGGCAATCCTGGCGCCGCGGAGGCGAGGTGCCTCCAAGTCCTCAGCGCCAACCACCATCATGCGGGGGCACTGGAGGTGCTCGGCACGGCGCTCCACGATCGGGGGCGCTACGAAGACGCGGCGCGCATGTTCAACGCACTCACGCTCATGCAGCCGGCGAGCGCGGCGCACTGGACGAATCTCGGCACAACGCTGCGCGGTGCACGGCGTCACGACCAGGCCTTGGCCGCCTTCGAGCGCGCTTTGCGACTCGGTCGACCCTCGGGGGAACTGCTGTACAACCTCGGAGTGCTGCAGATGGACCGCTGTGAGTACCACGCAGCGTACCTCGCCTTGCGCGATGCCGTGGCGCTGGCGCCGCGCAACGCTACTACCCGCTGGGCCTTCGCGCAGTGCTGCTATGACATGCTGCGGCTCGAGGAGGCCCTCGCCACCCTCGAGGACTGGCAGCGGCTCGAGGGACTCACTCGAGAGATCACGATACTGATCGTGCTACTGCTGGTCATGATGGGAGCGGTGCAGGAGGCGCAGCCTGCGCTGCAGCAGCTGCTCGCAGACCCTCCGCAGACGGGACGCTCGGCGCTCAGGATCGCCTGTATCCAGGAACGCCTGCATCAGCTCGAGGGGGCGCGTGCCACGCTGCGAAACCTGCAGCACGAGCCGGAACTAGCCGCGGATCCGGAGCGACTGCTCATGTCCGCGGTGCTGGCCGAGCGGGCCGGGGAGCACGAGGAAGCTCGTCGACAATTGCAGCTCGCGCTCGACAACCAGTGCGAGCACATGTACCAGCACAAGCTGCTCTATCCGCTCGCCAGAGTGTGTGACGCGCTCGGTCTTCATGAGGAGGCGTTCGCGGCCGCCGAGCGCGCCCATCGGTCGCAGCTCGCACTCCTCGAGCGGCAGATCGGGCCGGCGTCAGTCGAGGAATTGCACCCGTGGTCGCTCGCGGCGCACAGCTGCGACCCCGAGGACATCGCGAAGTGGCAAGGCACCGACGCTGCCGTCGACACGCCGGTGTTCATCGTCGGCTTCCCGCGCTCGGGAACGACGCTGCTCGAGCAGGTGCTCGATGCACACCCGCAGCTCCAGTCGATGGACGAGCAGCCTTTCCTGATGAGGATCCTCGACGAGGTCAGGGACAGCCGGATTCGCTATCCCGCGGCGCTGGGCGCGCTGAGCTCTGCGGACCTGGACAGCATCCGGGCGCGCTACTGGGACCGTGTGCGAAAGCGCGGACGGCTCGTCCCGGGCCGCCGCCTAGTCGACAAGAATCCCCTGAACATGCTCGCTCTGCCGCTGATTCGGCGATTGTTTCCGCAGGCGCATATCGTGCTTGCCGTACGTCACCCCTGCGACACGCTGCTCTCATGTTTCCTGCAGCACTTTCGTGCGCCTGGATTGGCCGTTGCCTGCCGTGACCTGCCGACGCTCGCAGCGGTTTACGCGCGTGCGTTCGACTTCTGGTACTCGCAAGCGGCGCTGCTGCAGCCGCTCGTCCACGAGCTGCGCTACGAGGAACTCACGGCGAACTTCGCCAGGGAGGTCGACAAGCTCGCCGCATTTCTGCAGCTGCCCCCACACGAGGCCATGCTGGCGCCAGGAAAGCACGCCCGCGCCAAGGGCTTCATCAATACTCCGAGCTACGCCCGAGTGATCGAGCCGGTCACGAGCCGGTCGGTCGGCCGATGGCGCCGATACGAGCGGCACTTCACGGCGGAGGTGCGGGCCACCCTCAGGCCCTGGATCGAGCGGTGGGGATATTCGTTCGATTGACGCGCAAATCGGGCAGGGGGTGAGCTCGCGTCTTTGCCTACTCACCCCGCAGTGCTCGCCTCGCCAGGGAGGCCCTTGCCGTGCAGCTAGCACGCCCCCCGTGTCCGGTACTTAGAGAACTCACACCTCCAAGAGAGTGCGCCGGGCGCACAAAAAGACGGCGGGCCAGCTGCCCGCCGTCGTAAGTCGAAGCGTGATCGCTTCCGATCTTGTGCTTGTTAGAAATCGACTGTCAGGTTGAGGTACAGGTACCGTCCCGCCACATCGTACATGGACGGCCACGTGTTGCTCTCGGCGAAGATCGAGTTCCCGCCCGTGTCGATCGTATCGAGCGACGGCGGATCCTTGTCGAGCACGTTGTTGACGCCCGCGCGCACCGTGACCTTGTTCCACGTGTAAGACGCACGCAGATCGAGGTAGCTGATGGTTGGGACCTCGGCATCGGGAGGCACTGCTGAGGCTACCAGGGCATCGCCTGCGTAGTCAGGATTGTGAGGGTCGAGCCGCGAATTGCTCGACTTGCCGAAGAAGCGCCAGGTGAAGCCCGTCGAGAGTCCCGCGACCGGCGTATCCCAGTCGACCGCTAGGCGGTGGCGCCAAGTCGGCGTCGCAGGCTCGCACGACGGGCCGAAGCGCCCTGCGCAGTCAAAGGACGGCGACGAGCCCGGGGTCGTGATTAGCTTCTTCAGGTACGTGCCATCCAAGCGCGAGTGCAGCTTGCCCCAGCTCCCCAGATCGAAGCGGTAAGCGAGCCCCAGATCGAACGACTCGTTCTCCAAGCCGTTGAGGTTGATGAGCGGATCGATGGTGTAGCCCTGCGGGCTCGCCCAGAGGGTTCCGTTGGAGTCGCGATGGATCATCGAGCACCACGTCTGGCCGGTGGCGCTCATTCCAGTCGGATCCGCGATGCAGTTCTGCTGGATGAGGTTGGGACCGTAGGTGGTGATGACGCCGGTCATCTGGATGTCGGTGTAGTCGAGCGTCGCGCTGAAGCCCGGCAGGAAGCTCGGCGTGAACACGAGGCCGATGTTCGTGTTTCTCGACTTCTCCGGCTGCAGCGTGATGCTTCCACCAAGCTGTCCGTTGTACTGGCCCGCGGCTGACTGCAGATTCTGCCACGCAGGTGATCCGTAGATCGCAGGACTCAGGCCCGTCAGCGCGCATTGTGCCGCTGTATAGGAGGTGCCCGGCGCGCACAGATCCGTGCCGGCATCGAGGGCCACGAAGGCCTGCTTGTAGAGCTCGGCGAGGTTTGGTACGCGCGCGGCGCGGTTATAGCTCGCCCGCAAGCGGATGTCGCTGATCGGTTGCCAAGTCACTCCCACCTTGAAGGTGTTGGTCTCGAATCCGTTGCCGCTCGTGTAGTTCGAGTAGCGATACCCAGCCTCGAAGTCGAGCGCCTTCGCAGCCGTCATGTCGCGGATCAAGGGCATGCGCACCTCGGTGAACCCTTCCCACGAGTGGGAGGTAGCGTCGAAGCCGGTGGTGGGGGACCCGATGCCCGAGAGATCGGCGGAGGCGAACTCCTGATCCGGACGGAAGACCACGGTGTCGCGACGATATTCCGTTCCGAGCACGACCTTGAGGCCGTCGTTCGCGGTCGGCAGCTTGACGCCGGCGCTCGTCAGGTCGCCGGTGACGAAGCCCGTCAAGATGTCCTCCTGCGACTCGCCTTGAACCATCGAAGGCACCGAGAAGTACGCCGTCGAGGCCGGATCAACGCCCAAGGCCGGCTGCCAGATGTTCCAGGGCACGCATCCCGACTGACCGCCCAAACAGACGATCTGGCCGGCCGGATTCCTGACGGCGAGCAGCGCGTTCTGCATCAGAGCCGAAGAGGTGTCGTTCTGGTGCGTGTCGGTGAAGCGCGTGCCGCCATAGGTCAGCGATACATCGTAGTTCCAGTCCGAGTTGATCTCGCCGCGCGCTCCGAATACGCCGCGATATGTCGAGTGGCTGTACTGATCCTCGCGCGGTCCGCCCTCGACGTTGCGGCGTCCGATGTCGACCTGGGCCATCCCAGTCGCTGGGTCATAGAACTGGGCGAGCGGCGCGTCGGCGGCGCAGATTTGCGAGAACTCCGTCGCCGTCAGATACGGGTTCATGCCCGCGTTGCCGTAGGCGCCCACACCGCAATTGACGTAGTTGTTGCCGTCGCGGAATCCCGTCGCCGGATCGCTCGCGAAACCACTGCCGAAGAACAGGCCCGCAGCGGCATAGTTGCCGCGGGTCTCATCGTCCATGAACATGAACTCGGTGTACGCCTCGACGTGGTCGCTGAACTTCAGGTGTCCAAAGAAGCCGGCGGTGTAGCGCTCGTCGATGCGCTGCAGATAGTGGGTGGCCGCGTAGTTGTAGCGCGCATAACGGGCGCCCAGGGTGCCGTCCGGCTCGATCTGCTCGGCGCCGTTCGCGCCGATGAGGACCGCGGGCGCAGAGTTGCTCGAGCCGCCGCAGATGTAGGGCGCGAACGAAGAGCTGCTGAGCACGCAGGCCGCATGGTCGCGGTGATCGGCCGTGATGGGCGACTCACGCCGATAGCCGAGGTAGCCCTCGAAATTGCCCGCGCCGTCGGCGAAGTTATGACCCAAGATCAGGGTCGCGTCCTTGTTCTGCCCGTCCCAGTTGCTGCCGGTGGGATTGGCGAACTTTCGCGCCTCGAGCAGCGGATGGACCCAGTCCTCGTGGTTGTCGTGATTGTAAATGCCGAAGTTCGCATCGATCCGCACGCCCTCGAAGTGATCGTTCATTATGAAGTTGACGACGCCCGCGACGGCATCGGCGCCGTAGGTCGAGGAGGCGCCACCGGTCAACACATCCACACGCTCGATCAGGGCGACGGGAACCTGGTTCACGTCGGCTGTGGAGCCATAACCGAGGTTACTCGTGGCAGGCGCACCGGCCCCGGGGTCGCCACCCATGAGGCGGCGACCGTTGATCAGCACCAGAGTGCGCTGCGGGCCGAGGCCGCGCAGATCGATGGTCGCGATACCGGTCGAGCCCATGGACAGGCCCGATCCCTGGTCCGCGACAACCTGCGGCAGGCTGTTGAGCAGATCCTCAACGCGCGTGACGCCCGTGTCCCTGATCTCCTCCGCAGTCACTGCCGTGATCGGGCTGATAGACTGAAGGTTCGGACTTGCGATGCGCGAGCCCGTGACCACGACCTCCTGAATTGCTTCGGTGTTGGCAGCAGCCGGCGCGGCCGCCTGGGCCTGCGCATGGACCACCGCAGACTTCCCCATCAGACCGGCCGCCAACGCGCCGCCGCTGAGAACTGCGGTGCGCACGGCTTGTCTGAGAATTGGATTGCTTGCACTCGTCATTTCAGAATACTCCCCAATATCTTGTGTGCTGACCGAGGACTATTGCGGCTCCCCGATCATGGACGTCTTTTCGCGCGCGGTACTTTCGCAACACACGAGACATCGTGTCCGCGACCGTGAACCGCGCACCCTCTTTGGATTGCGAGGGCTTCTGCAATGGCGCGACACTATACGCTTCTCGGGCAGATGACAAAATGAAATCCAATGTTTACGGGGGCTTGTTGCAGGCTCGCCACAGGCGAGCAGGCGCGCGCAAGCGGCTCCGCGCGAGGGCGGGAGCCGGGTTGCGGTGTGTATTTTTTTCTATCGGGGTGAAGATTGAGTCGCGACTATTGACCGCACGGACTTGATCCGCCGAGGCTCCGTCGCGGACCTTCAGCCCACCTGTCGCGGACCTTCAGTCCTCTTCCTGCCGTGGCTTCCAAGCCTGCATCAGCTCCTGTTGTTTGCGGGGTGGGACCGGATCGTAGTGGCTGAGGTCCATTGTATAGGAGCCCTCGCCGCCTGTGAGCGCCTTCAGGCGCGATTGATAATCGGTGATCTCGGCAAGCGGCGCGAGCGCCGTCACCGAGGCGCGCTGTCCCGGCAGCGCGCCGTTGCCGCTGATGCGGGCACGGCGCGTCGCGAGATCTCCGGTGATGTCCCCGATCGCACTGGTGGGTGCTGCGATCTCGATCCGCACCACCGGCTCGAGCACGATCGGGTTGGCCTTCTGAATGGCATCGAGGAAGGCCTTGCGGCCGGCGGCAACGAAGGCCACCTCCTTGGAATCAACAGAGTGATGCTTGCCGTCGTAGACACACACGCGGATGTCCTGTAGCGGGAACCCGGCCACCGCCCCTTCCGCGAGCGCCTGCCGCACGCCCTTCTCCACTGCAGGGATGAACTGTCCCGGGATCGCCCCGCCGACCACCTCGTCGACGAACTCGAATCCGGCGCCGCGCTCGAGCACCTCGACACGCAGATACACCTCGCCGAACTGGCCGGCGCCGCCAGTCTGCTTCTTGTGGCGGCAGTGCCCCTCCGCGGAGCGCGTGATGGTCTCACGGTAGGGAATGCTCGGTGGATGCGTCTTGACGCGCACGCCGTAGCGCTCGGTCATGCGCTCGAGCAGCACGCGCAGGTGCAGCTCGCCCATGCCGTACAGGACCGTCTCATTGAGCGCCGCGTGATGCTCGATGCGCACGCACGGGTCCTCGGCCATGAGCTTGTGCAGCGTGTCGGCGAGGCGCTGCTCGTCGCCGCGACGATCCGGCTCGATCGCAACTCCGAGCATCGGCGGCGGAAAGCGCACGGACTTCAGGTGGTACTGGTCCTCCTCGTGCGAGTCATGCAGGACCGCATCAAGGTGCAGCTCATCCACCTTGGCGACCGCGCAGATCTCCCCGGGCACCGCCTCACGGATCTCGATCGAGTCCTTGCCCTGCAGCCGGTACAGGTGCGCGACCTTGAAGGGCTTGCGCCCGTCGCCGACGTAGAGCTGACTGCCGGCACGCACCGTCCCCTGGTGCACCCTGAAGATGCCGAGCTTGCCCACGTACGGATCGATGCTGACCTTGAACACGTGCGCGATCACGTGGCTTGCAGGGTCGGGGGTCACTGCGACACGCTCTGAGTCGTCCGCGAAGCCCTTGAGGAACGGCGGCGGATTGCCCTCGGCGGGATTGGGCATGAGGCGCACCAGCACCTCGAGCAGCCGCGCGATCCCGGCGCCGGTCTCGGCGGAGGTGAAGCACACGGGAATCAGATGGCCCTCTCGCAGGGCCTTCTCAAAAGGGTCGTGCAACTGCTCGGGCGAGAGCTCCTCGCCCTGCTCCAGATAGATCGCCATGAGGTCTTCATCGACCTCGACGACCTGATCGATGATTCGAGTATGCGCCGCCTCGATCGAGTCGAAGTCCGACACCGGCGCGCCACTGTCCGCGTGCGGATGGAAGAAGCAGTCAACGACGGCGCTGCCGCCGCCGGCGGGAAGGTTGAGGGGGAGACATTCCTTGCCGAAGGCCGTGCGCAGCGCGGCGAGCAGCTCGGCGGGCTTGGCGTCCTTGGCGTCGATCTTGTTGATGATGACGAGCGGGCACAGCCCGCGCTCGCGCGCGAACTCCATGAGGCGCTCGGTGGTGGTGTCGATGCCCGCCGCCGCGCTGATCACGATCGCTGCCGACTCGACCGCCTCCAGCACCGAGAGTGTCCGGCCGAGGAAATCCGGGTAGCCGGGAGTGTCGATGAGATTGATGTGGACATCGCCCGCATCACAGCTGCAGATCGCCGCATCGAGCGAGTGCTGCAGGCGCTTCTCCTGCGGGTCGAAGTCCGACACCGTCGTGCCGCGCTGCAGGCTGCCCTTGGCGCGGATCGCACCCGCCTCCAGCAGCAGGGCCTCGAGCAGCAGGGTCTTGCCGCTGCCCGCCTGGCCCACCAGAGCGACGTTGCGAATGCCGTGCGTCGAGTACCCCATGGCGCCTCTCTCCGATGGGATGCGCTTTTGCGGCAAAGCCTACTCCTAGGCGCGCCGCTGCGGCTAGCCCTCGAAGTCGAGGCCGAAGGCGGCGCAGCGGCAGGCACGTATTGAAAGGAGTAGGCTCGTAAGCCACGAGGGCCCACGTTATGACATCTCAACCCGGATCGAAGGCTCCGCAGCAGGGCGTTCCGCCTGCAGCGCCGCCCAAGCGCTCGCCGCACGTTGAGCAGCAGCTCGACGATGCGCTGGATGCGAGCTTCCCGGCGAGCGACCCCGTGTCGATCGTCACCTCACAGACGGAGGAGGACTGGGGCGAGGAGCCCAGCGCGCCCGCGCCGACGCGCGAGCGCTAGCCGGCCGTCGCCGACAGCTCCAGGGCCGCGCCGCTCTGATCGACGGTGTGCAGCAGCACCGGTCGTCGCCACACGCGGTGCACGTACTCGAGCACCTTGCGGCTGCGCTCGAGATCGAGCCCGCGCCCGTCGCTCTTGTGATCGTGCTCGAGCTCGAGCGTGCCGTCCGGGCGGATCTTGCCGGCGGCGACGCTCGGTGCCCCGAAGTTGTACTTCGGGGCGAGCAGCGAGTCGTGCAGCGCCGGCAGGTCGTCCTCGAGCACCTTGATCTGGCCGTCGCTGCGGGCGTTGAAGCGGAACAGGCCCAGCTCCTCGGCGAGCTCGCGAGTCAGGTAGTTGCGGACGAAGCTGAAGTCGTCGTCCTGCTGCATGATCGCGCGCGCGCTGTCCAGGCCGCGTTTCTCGATGATCTTCTCCCACATCGAGAAGCCGAGGTGGTAGGGGTTGATGGCGAGCGAGACCTGCTGATCCGCGGCCACGGGACGCACCACGTCGGAGTGACACTTGATCGCATCGACGTAGGCCTGCTGGGGCACGAAGTCGGCCTCACGCAGCAGGCGCGCGTGCCAGTAGGACGCCCAGCCTTCATTCATGATCTGCGTGGCGAACACGGGATAGAAATAGAATGACTCCTCGCGCACCGCGAGGAAGATATCGCGCTCCCAGCTCTCCATGTCGGGGGCGTAGCTCGCGATGAACCACAGCAGGTCGCGCTCGGGGTGCGGCGGAATCGGCGCCTTCTTGCGCGTCTCGAACACCCCGGCCGCAGCGACCGGGTCGAGCGAGGCGAAGCGGCGGCGGAACTCGTCGTCGACCAGATGCTTCGCATCCGGCAGGTACTCGGCGTAGCGGTCGCGGCGCAGCCGCTGATCGGTGTCGATGTGCTGCTCGAGCGCGAGGGCCGCATCGAGCACGGCCTCGACACGCGGCGCGCCGTGACTCTCGATGGCCTGCTCGATCTGGCGCGCGTGGCTCGCCGCGTGCTCGACGATGCGCTCGCTCACCTGCTCCTGGCAGCGCTGAAACAGCATGTTGTTGCGCGAGAAGTCCGCGTGCCCGAGGACGTGCGCGGTGACCAGGATGTTCTCGGCGAGCCCGTTGCTCGCGGCAAGATAGGCGTGTCCGGGGTTGCCGGGAAACACGACCTCGAAGATCCGCGAGTGGCCCATGTTGCGCTGGATCAGCTGATAGATGTAGCGCACCCCGAAGGACCAGTGCGGCATGCGCACCGGCAGGCCGTATACGGCGATCTCCATCATGAACGAGTCCGGCACCGCCTCGAAGTCCACCGGATGGAACGTGAGTCCCGAGCGCTGCGCGAGCTCCTCGAGGCGCCGCACGTAGCTCTGCCAGCCCTTGGCGCTCACGGCCCCTCCACCGCGGACGCCTCGGCCGTGAAGAAGTGCCGCACCGCGCCCCACACGTCATCGAAATCGTTGATGACGTAGCTCGCCGCCGCCGCACCGCCCGCGGCGATCTCGGCGAACAGCCGGCCGGTCTCGGTCGCGAGCTGGCGCGACAGTCCGGAGGAGACCTCGACGTAGCCGCTGAAGCACGCCTTTTGCGCGATGTCGGTGAGCGCGGCGTGGCTCTCGGCATGATCGCCCACCGAGTTGTCGCCGTCGGAGGCGTAAAACAGATAGATGTTGTGCCGCGCGGGGTTGTAGCGCGCGTCCATGATCTCGCGCACCTTGTTGAGCCCGGTCGAGGCCACGGTGCCGCCGGTGCCGGTCACCTGGAAGAAATCGGCTTCGGCAAATTCCCACGCCTCGGTGGTGTGCGCGACGAACACCGTCTCGAGCGAGCGATACTCGCGGCGCAGACCCTGCACGACCCAGAAGAAGAAGGTCTTGGCGAGCTTGCGGTCGCGGTCGGACATGCTGCCCGATACGTCCAGCATGAAGAAGACCACCGCGTGGATGGCCGGCTGACGCCGCCGCGCGAGCTGGCGAAAGCGCAGATCCTCGTCCGTGAAGGTGGGCGGGCCGCTCTTGGCGCCGCGGCGCTTGACGAGTTCCTTGAACGAGCGCCGCCGATCCAGGCGCGAGCGCGCCCCGCGCCGATCCCAGCCCTCGCGCACCCAGTCCGATTCCTCGGACGGACCGACGCGGGCCTTCAGGTTCGGCAGCTGCATCTCCTCCCACAGCCAGTCGACGATGTCGTCGATCTTGATCTCGAGCAGCAGCTGGACCTGACCCTCGTCCTGGCCACCCGGGCCCTTGTCGTGCGAGCCCTGATCCGCGTTCGCATCCGCGAGTACGTCGCCCGGCTTGGCATCGCCCTGGCCCACCCCCTGCGACTCGCCGGGGCGCCGCAGGCGGAAGTGATAGTGCTCGAGCATCCGCACCGGGACGCGCACCGTGCGCTTGCTGTCGTTGATCACCTCGCCGCCGGCGATGATCTGCGGCAGGTTTGCCTTCACCGACTCTCTTACTTTTTCATCGTGGCGCAGCCAGTCACGCGCGCCCCGCGAGAACAGGTCGTACCACTTCGCAAGCCCCAGCCCGGTCCGTTCCTTGCCACTCTCGCTCATGGCCTCGTCGAGCCCTCCTTACGCTATGGGAGTCGCCGCTACTCCTGTGCCAGCAGTGTCGTCACGTAGCTCAGCGCTTCCTTCGCGCTGTGCTCGTCGTAGCCGTATTCCTTCACCAGCCGCTCCTGCACGACCGAGATCTTCTGGCGCGCCTCATCGTCCGGGCGCGCGGTCGAGGTGACCAGGCGCAGCACGTCGCGGCGCTCCTCGAACAGATACTGCTCGATCGCCTCGCGCATGCGCGCGTGGCTTGCGAGCTTGAACTTCTCTCCGGCCTTGAAGGCGACCATCGCCTTGCGCACCACTTCCTGCCGGAACGACAGCTTGCCGGAATCGGAGACCTTGATCTTCTCCTCGACCGAGCGCAGGAAGCGCTCGTCCGCGGCGCGCGTCTCGCCGGTGATCGGATCGCTGACCTGACGGTGATCGAGCGATGCCTCCACCTCGTCCAGGTACTTCTCGAGCAGCTGCTGCGCCTCGTCCTCGAACGAGGCGAACATCGCGCGATGCACGTCCTCCTTCACCCAGCGGTTGTAGAACTCCTTGCGCGCCGAGACGAGATGATCGACCCAGCCCTTCTTCTGCTTCTGATCGATGCGCGCGTCGTTGTCGATCGCATCCTTGAGCGCGAGCAGCAGCTCCATGCTGGTGAGGCTGTGGGTGTTGCCGCGAGTGATGGCGTTGGAGATCGCGTTGATCACGAAGCGCGGGGAGACGCCCGTCAGGCCCTCGTCGGGAACCTCCGCCTTCAGGCGCGCGGTCTCGGACTCGGGAATCCCCTCGACCGCCTCGCCCGCGTACAGCCGCAGCTTCTTCGGCAGATCGAGGCCCTCGCGCTCGGGCTTCGCGAGCCGCGTGAGGATCGCGAACACCGCGGCGAGATCGAGCACGTGTGGATCGAGGTGGACGTTGCGAAAGGCGGGCGCTCCGGAGACGAGCTTCTGATAGATGCGCGCCTCGTCCGCATAGGACAGGGCGTAGGGCACCTTGATGATGACCATGCGGTCGAGCAGCGCCTCGTTCTCCTTCTCCTGGAGGAACTTGTGGAACTCGGCGAGATTGGTGTGCGCGAGGATCGTCTCATCGAGATGGATCAGCGGGAAGCGCGACACCTTGACGTTCTTCTCCTGCGTCATCGTGAGCAGCAGGTAGAGGAACTCGCGCTTGACCTTCAGGATCTCGATCATCTCGAGTACGCCGCGGCTCGCGGCGTACACGGCACCGGACCACGACCAGGCGCGCGGATCGCCCTCGTCGCCGACCTGCGCGACCTTGGCAAGATCCACCGAGCCGACGAGGTCCGCGATGTCGGCGGTCGTCGGGTCGTGCGGCGCGTAGGTGCCGATGCCGATGCGCGAGGACTCGGCGAGGAACACGCGCTCGACGGGCACGCGCACGAAGTCGCCCTCGAATTCGCGCTCGACGAAATCCCGAGCCCACGGGGACAGCTCGCCCTGGATCTCGACGCCGTAGCGCTCGCGAAATTCGGGGCGCAGACTGGCCGGCACGAGATTGAGCGGATTCTCGCGCAGCGGCGACCCCTTGACGGCATACAGCGCCCCGGCGTCGGTACGACTGTACTCCTCCAGGCCGCGCTTCAGAAGGATGGCGAGCGTCGACTTGCCGCCCGAGGGCGGTCCCAGCAGCAGCAGCAGGCGTCTGCCAACATCGGACCCGGCCGCGGCAGCCTTGAAATAATCGACGACGCGTGAGAGCGGCTCGTCGATGCCGAACAGCTCGCGCCGGAACAGCTCGCGTGCGCGCACGCTCTCGGGCACATCGGCGCTGCCGTTGTGGCCGTGCCAGCGCAGCATGTCCCAGATGTACTGATGGCTACTGCGCGCCATGGCGGCCGGATTCGCGG
>Ga0335081_10009692_pt1 | contig 15519 bp, 11 predicted proteins | sample Lox_Sample_35_FD_206713 | JGI IMG/M metagenome (GOLD analysis project Ga0335081, IMG submission 206713) | Soil microbial communities from Loxahatchee National Wildlife Refuge, Florida, United States - Lox_Sample_3.5 | ecosystem: Environmental > Terrestrial > Soil > Wetlands | place: USA... | reverse complement strand
TTGCGCGTCGCCCGGATACCAGTTCTGCACCGTCGAATATTTAATCTCGGCGTCGTCGAGCGCGATCAGCTCGACCACGGCGGCGTGCAGCTGGTTCTCGTCGCGCATCGGCGCGGTGCAGCCTTCGAGATACGAGACGTAGGCGCCCTTGTCGGCGATGATCAGCGTGCGCTCGAACTGGCCGGTGTTGGCCTCATTGATGCGAAAGTAAGTCGACAGCTCCATCGGGCAGCGCACGCCCTCCGGCACGTAAACGAAGGAGCCATCGGAGAACACGGCCGAATTGAGCGTGGCGAAGAAATTGTCCGAGGTCGGCACCACCGAGCCGAGATACTTCTTCACCAGCTCGGGATGCTCGCGAATCGCCTCCGAGATCGGCATGAAGATCACGCCGGCCTTCGCAAGCTCCGCCTTGAAGGTGGTGGCGACCGAGACGGAATCGAACACGGCATCGACCGCGACCCGGCCGCGCGCCTCGCCGCCCGTCATCTCGTCGTCATCGAGTTGGCTCGGCTCGCCCTGCTTGCGCACGCCGGCGAGGATTTCCTGCTCCTTCAGCGGAATGCCGAGCTTCTCGTAGGTGCGGAGGATTTCGGGATCGACGTCGGCGAGCGACTTCGGCGCCTTAAATGCTTTCGGCGCGGCGTAATAGTAGATGTCCTGGTAGTCGATCTTCGGATAATCGACGCGCGCCCAGGTCGGCTCGCGCATGGTCAGCCAGCGCCGGTAGGCCTCCAGCCGCCAATCGAGCATCCATTGCGGCTCGTTCTTCTTGGCCGAGATGAAACGAATGGTGTCTTCGGAGAGCCCCTTCGGGGCCTTCTCGGATTCGATCTTGGTCTCGAACCCATATTTGTATTGATCGACGTCGATGCGTCTGACCTGCTCGACGGTCTCGGTAACGGCCGGCATTCTTCCCTCCGCTCACGGTTGCAAGGACCGCGGGTTGGATTTGTCGGTTATGGTCGGTTCGCGATTGGCGGGTCGCGTTCGTTCCTGTGTTTCGGTTACTGGAGGCGCTTCGCCGCTCAGGCGGCGAGTTCGCGTCCCCCTTTAACTAGTGATTCAGATAGCTTTCTCCAAGTTCCGAGAAACTGTTCCACTTCGGCTTCGCTGGTGCTCCGGCCGATGCTGACGCGGATGGCCCCGCGCGCAAGTTCCGGCGCCACCGCCATGGCGGCGAGCACGGTGGAGGCCTGCACCTTGCCGGAGGAGCAGGCGGCGCCGGAAGAAACCGCTATCCCATTGAGATCGAAGGCGATTATCGCCGTCTCCGCCTTTATGCCGGGCAGCGCGAGCAGCGTCGTGTTCGGCAACCGAGTAACGCGGGCGCCGAAGATCACGGCCCGCGGCGTCGCCGCCTTGATGCCTGCTTCCAGCCGGTCGCGCAGCTTCGCCATCTGTTCGGCTTCAACCTGCCATGACCGGCGCAAGGCCGCGGCCGCTGCGCCGAAACCGGCAATGGCCGCCACATTCTCGGTTCCCGCGCGCAAGCCGCGCTCCTGACCGCCGCCCTTGATGAGCGGCTCGGCGATATGCATGTCGCCGCGGCGCACGAGCGCGCCGGCCCCCTGGGGGCCGCCGAGCTTGTGTGCGGAGAGGGTCATCAAATCGGCGCCGAGCGCGCCGACGTCGCAAGCGATACGGCCCGGTGCTTGCACCGCATCCACATGAAACAATCCCTTGGCGGCATGCACGATCCGGGCAATTTCGGCCACGGGCTGAACCACCCCGGTTTCGTTATTGGCCAGCATGACCGAAACCAGCGGCCGTTCAGCCCGCGCCAGCGCGCGGCCAAGACCATCGAGATCGACCACGCCGTCCGCCGACACCGGCAGTTCCTCGACCGCCTCGGGCGCAAAACGGCCGCCGCAGCGCACCGAAGGGTGCTCGATCGCCGACACAAACAGCTTGTCCCGTTTGCGCTTTTCGCCCGCGGCCTCGATGGCGGGGGTGAGCGCCAGCATGTTGGCTTCGGTGGCGCCGCTGGTGAAGGTGACGTGGTTGCCGTCGGCGCCGACCAAGGTGGCGACCTCCACCCGTGTCTGCTCGATCAGGTGGCGGGCGGCGCGGCCTTCCGTGTGCACGGACGAGGCGTTTCCGGTCAGGTCCAAGGCGGCGATCATGGCCGCGCGCGCCTCCGGCCGCAGCGGCGCGGTGGCATTCCAATCGAAATAGACACGCTCGCCCATAAGCAACCTGGTAGTATCCTACCGTTTCGACCCAAGACCCCGGAAAATGCTTGCTTTTTGCCCCGGGCCCCGTGCTAGAAGCCGACGCTCCACGGCACGGTTATAGCGCCTGCCGCGGTGCTGCAAAGCGGAATTGCAATAATTAGAATAATTCCAATCTAGTACTCGGCTGCTACCCCAAGCTCCGCGCGAACAAAGCCGTCCTCAGCCAAGGCGGTGCAGTCAGGGACATCGAGGTCTACCGCCATGCCTGAAGTCATTTTCACGGGTCCTGCCGGACGCATCGAAGGCCGCTACCACCCGGCGCGGCAAAAGAACGCGCCGATCGCCATCGTGCTGCACCCGCACCCGCAGTTCGGCGGGACCATGAACCACCCGATCATCTACCAGCTCTATTACGCCTTCGTGCACCGCGGCTTCTCGGCGCTGCGCTTCAACTTCCGCGGCGTCGGCCGCAGCCAGGGCTCCTTCGACCACGGCCAGGGCGAATTGTCGGACGCCGCCGCCGCCCTTGACTGGGCGCAGACCATCAATCCTGAGGCCAAGAGCTGCTGGATCGCCGGCTTCTCCTTCGGCGCCTGGATCGGCATGCAGCTTTTGATGCGGCGGCCGGAGATCGAGGGCTTCATCTCGATCTGCCCGCCGGCCAACCTCTACGACTTCTCCTTCCTCGCCCCCTGCCCCTCGTCCGGCCTGATCATCCACGGCGACAAGGACGCGGTGGTGCCGCACAAGGACGTCACCACCCTGGTCGACAAGCTCAAGACGCAGAAGGGCATCGTGATCGAGCAGAAGGTTGTGCAAGGCGCCAATCACTTCTTCGACGGCAAGGTCGAGCCGCTGCTCACCTCGGTCGCCGCCTATCTCGACAAGCGGCTGAAGACGGATCGGAAGCCGAGCGCGGCGTAGGGCCTCGGCCTGCTGGCCGAGTGCCCGCCGCAGTCCTCACCGATAGACCTCGCGCCGGTGACCGACGGCCGCCACCAGCACCACCAACCGCTCATCCTCGATGGCGGCGACGATGCGGTAGTCGCCGACGCGGTAACGCCAGAGCCCTTTGCGGTCGCCGGTCAGCGCATGGCCGAAACGGCGCGGGTCGTCGCTGCCGGCGATGCGCTCGCGCAAATGGCGCAGCACGCGCCGTTCGGCGTCCACGCCGAGCTTCCGCAGGTCGCGGACGGCGGCGCGGTCGAACTCGACCCGCCACGCCGGCACAGCCATCAGCGTTTCGTGCGCTTCTTGAGGTCACGCTCCAGGCTTTCGAGCGTCACCCGCGGTCCGCCACGTGCAAGACGCCGGCGCGCCAGGTAATAGTCCTCGATATCCTCGATTTGGCGCAGGATCGCCTCACGCGCGTAGTAGCTCTTGCTGCGGCCGGTTTTCTTGGCGAGCGCGTCGAGCCGGCGCTCGATGTCAGGCGGCAAACGAAGGGCGAGCATGTCGGGGCCTCCCAATTTGCTATACATGTATAGCAAAGCACAGGCGCCGACAACGGCTGGGGGAGCGTTTCCGGCGCCGAATATTCCGGCAGCCCGGTACTGGCGAAAGCGCTTCAATTATTCGCCGAACCTGTTACACCACGCGCCGCAACCGCAAGACAAGCCGCCCGCGAGCCCGCAATGAGCGCCTATAAGTCTGAATTCCTCAATACTCTGGCCGAGCGCGGCTTCATCCATCAGGTCTCGGAGCCGGAGGCGCTCGACGCCGCCGCCAAGGCGGGCGCGATCACCGGCTATATCGGCTTCGACTGCACCGCGTCATCGCTGCACGTCGGCTCGCTGCTGCCGATCATGATGCTGTACTGGATGCAGCAGACCGGCCACAAGCCGATCGCGCTGATGGGCGGCGGCACCACGCGGGTCGGCGATCCGTCCGGCAAGGACGAGAGCCGCCGCATCCTTACCGACGAGGCGATCAACGAGAACCTGAAGGGCATCCGCGCGATCTTTGCCAAGTTCTTGAAATTCGATTCGGATGGCGGCACGGCCATCATGGCCAACAATGCCGACTGGCTGAACGGGCTCAACTACATCGACTTCCTGCGTGACGTCGGGCGCCACTTCTCGGTCAACCGCATGCTCTCGTTCGACTCGGTGAAGCTCAGGCTCGACCGCCAGCAGGAACTGTCGTTCCTCGAATTCAACTACATGGTGCTGCAGGCCTACGACTTCGTCGAGCTCAGCAAGCGCTATGCTTGCGTGCTGCAGATGGGCGGCTCCGACCAGTGGGGCAACATCGTCAACGGCATCGACCTCGGCCGCCGCATGCTGAACGTGCAGCTGTTCGCGCTCACTACGCCGCTGATCACCACTTCGTCCGGCGCCAAGATGGGCAAGACCGCCTCCGGCGCGGTGTGGCTCAACGCCGACATGGTGAGCCCGTACGACTACTGGCAATACTGGCGCAACACCGAGGACGGCGACGTGACGCGCTTCCTCAAGCTGTTCACCACCCTGCCGCTCGACGAGATCGCGCGACTTGCGGCGCTCAAGGGCGCCGACGTCAACGAGGCCAAGAAGGTGCTCGCCACCGAAGCGACCGCGCTGGTGCACGGGCGCGCCGCGGCGGACGCCGCATCCGAAACCGCGCGCAAGACGTTCGAGGAAGGGGCGACCGCCCTCTCACTGCCGACCATCGCGGTCAAGCACAAGGACTTGGACGCGGGCTTAGGCGTGCTGGCCGCTTTCGTGAGCGCGGGGCTTGCCACCTCGAACGGCGAAGTGCGGCGCGCCATCGCCAACAACGCCATCGCCGTCAACGATCAGCGCGTGACGAGCGATAAGCACGTGATCGGCGCCAAGGACATCACGCGCGACGGCATCATCAAGCTCTCGCTCGGCAAGAAGCGGCACGTGCTGCTGCGGCCCGAGTAATCGCCAGGCTCACCGCGTCTGCGGCACGTAATTGGGATCGAAAGCGCCGGGCGACGGGATGAACTTGCGCAGCAGGCCGGGCGCGATCGCGCTCACCGGGTTGACCACGATGCGGGGCGCGCTGGGCGGACCGCTCGCTTCGTAGGTGATGCCCAGCAGACCCTCGTTGGCGCCGCCGCCGAGAATGAGGCCGACCACCGGGATCTGGCCGAACATGTTGTTGAGCCCGTAGAACGGCACGAAGGTGCCGCGCAAGTGCACGTCGTTCTTGACGTAGTCGATCTGGCCCTCGACCGTGGCACCCACCGCCGGACCGTGAACCACTCCGTCACGGATGGTCATTCGGCCCGGGTAGCGCGTGAAATCGGCGCGCATCTCGCTGAACTGCACGCTGCCGCTCGGCTGCCCGGGCGCGCCGGCGACCACACGTTGCAGCGTCGGTTCGCCGCGCACATCGAAATTGCGGATTTCGAGCGCGCCGACCTGCGGCTTCTGGTCCGCGCTCGGCGGATCCATCTGCAGCCGCATTTGCCCGCCGTACATGCGCGGATACATGTCCGTGAAGCGGAACAGCGCGCCGGCATCGTCGGTTTCAAAGCCGACGACGCGATGCTTGTCGCTGTTGCGCACGGCCAAGCCGCCGGTCAGCAGCGTGTCACGGCCGATCAGGGCTTGCATCGAGAAATTGCGGATCTGCCCGCTGCGGCGCGACATCTTGAGATCGAGGCCGCGCAGCGCCTCGCCGTTGTAGCCGACGACGGCGCCGAGCTTCACGTCGAGATCGAGATCGGTTTCCTTGCGCTTGGGTTTGTCCTTGGCGTCCTTCGGGTCCCCGGCGAGCGAGGCTTTCACAAAATTGCGGCCATCATAGACGTCGCCGCGCATGGTGACCTGCAGCACACCGTCGTCGCTGCGTTCCGCCTTGAGCGTCACCTTGTCGCCGCCCGAAAGCGCAAATTCCGGCAGCGTCGCCGAAACGATCTCGCCGGTGTTGTCGAACTCGACCGAGCCTTTGACGTTGGCGCCCGAGCCGCTGATGGTCATGTCGTCGAAGCGAACGGTTTTCGGCGTCGTGACCAGCGTGTAGGCGACATGCGCGGGCTTGCCGGCGGGCTTCTGCCAGCCCGGCAACAGATTGTCGACCTTGGCCTGGGTGAGGTCGGCATCGACGTTGAGCTTGTTGTCGGCCGCCTTGTCGCCGATCTGGCCGGTGACGTTGACCGGGATCACGCCGCTGACAGTGTCGCCGAAATCGATGCCCAGGCGGCGACGGGCGGCCTCATCCAGCTTGGCCTGCACCTGGATTTCGGCGTCCTGACCGTTGCGTTTGCCGAGCGTGATTGAAGCCGGCGTGCCGTTGATCTTGACGTCACCCTGTACCTGGTAGCCGTTGTTGGACGCCGTGACGCGCAAGCTCGGGGCTTCCACCCGCCGTCCCAGCAACAGCTTATCGGCGGCGAAATTTGTCAGGTCCGCCGTGATGGCATACCTCGCGGAATCCTTCGGCACGTTGCGCCCGACCAAGAGGTTGACGGCGACTTTGGCGCTGACCGTGCCGCGGGTCGCGCTCGGATCGAGGTCGAGGCCGACAGTATCGCGCAGGCCTTCGCTCGACAGCAGCGCCACCGCCGCCGGGACCGCGCCGTCGATGCGGAAGCGAGCGGTCGCCTGCGCGGGCTTGGGGTGTGCGTCCGGCACGTCAAAAATGCCGTCGGCGATATTGAGCTTCCGACCGGGCGCAACATCTACGGTGCCGCGGCCGAGGCTGACGCTGGCGTGACGGCCGACCACTCGCACGGTGAGGTCGGCATCGTGGATGGCCGGCATGCCGGCGAGCGGCTTCACGGTGGTGCCGCTGGTTTCCAGATCGACGGAAAGCCCATCGTCGGGCATCGGCGGGCCGTTAGGCCGGAAGTCGGGGAGCGGTGCATTGCCGGCGACCACGACGTGTTCGACCACGCCGCCGAAGGCGTGCTCCTCCACCCAGGAGCGCACGGCGTAATTGGCGAAGATCGGCCAAATCCGCTTCAACACCGATCCCGGCATGCGGGTGCAGGCGAGGCCGAACGCCAGATGCGGCACCGTGCCGGAATAATCGAGGCTGCCCGTCAGGGCGATGCCGACATTATACAAGGGCCGGGTATCGACACGGGAAAGATCGCCTTTCTCCAGATCGATGCGGCGATGCACGGTGTCGATGCGGCCGTGCATCGTCACCCGATTGATGGCAAACCCTTCCGGATCGAGCGGGCCGGCGCCAGCCAGAATGATCGGGTCGATCACGTTGTCGTCGCGCGTAATGTCGAACTGCCAAATGCCGCTCTGGTCGGTGGGCGCGCGCAGTACGGCACGCATGGTGAACTGATTGCCGCCGCCTTGAATCTGGAATGGAATGAGCAAGGCGCGCTCGCGGGCGTCCCAGCTGAAGCGAATGTCGGCGTGCTCGACCGCCACACCGACGTCGTCGTCGCCATGATCGACGACCTTGCCCTCCCCCGCGATGACCCGCCCCTGCATGCGTTGCAAAGCGCCAGAGGGCGAAATCTCCGCGCGTACGCTCGCCGACACCGGCAAATTTGCTTCCACTTGCGTTTCATTGAGTCGTAGAGCGAGCAAGATGTCGGCGGACGAGACGTTGCGTGCCTCCAGACCGATCGCACGCACGCCGTCGCCAACCGGCCGCATCGCGGCGCTCAGGACCCAGGGCTGCTGCTTTTGGTCCGAGGCCAGACGAAAAGTTATGCCGCCCGCCTCCGGCCGCATCAGGCTGACGTTGATCCGGCTGAAGGTCCAACGCCGCCCATTGCGCTGATCGTCGACCACCAGGTTGCCATTCTTGAGGCCGAGCTCGCGCAGGTCATGCCCGTCGAGGCCGGTGGCGCCGAGCCCGTCGATCCAGGCCAGCAAGCCGGCAAATTCCTCCGCGCCCGCGCCGAGCGGCCCCGGCACTGCCGCTTCCACGACTGCGCCCGGACTTGCCGGTCCTGTCGCCGCCGGCGCCGCCGTCGCGATCGGGCGCTTGTTGGCGCCGGCGAACACGGTGACAGCGCCGTTCTTCTCGATGCGCACGGCCATTTCGGCGCCGACTAAATTGAGGCTTTTCGCGCGCACATTGCCGGTCAGCAGGCTCAAGCCCGACAACCCCACTTCGGCCTTCGGCGCGCTCGCCACCACGGTGCCGTCCGCCGCGCGCACCGTGATGTCGCGCAGCCGCAGCGAAATGCGGCCATGCTCGTCGCGCTCGAGCTGCGTGCCACCGACCGAGACGGTGTGCGCGCCGCCGAAATTGTCCTCGATCGCCTTCTTCAGCCACGGCGTCGCCAAGTCGAGCTCGATCGGACCGCTCGCGAGGCGCCACCACAGGCCGGCGGCGGCGACGACGACCAGGCCCACGGTGATCGTGGTGCCCCACAACAGCCGCCGCGGCGTCGGGCGGCCAAGTAAGTGCAAGGTCTTTCGACGCAGCCTGTGCCCATGACGCACAGCGGCGTGCAGTGCCGCGCCATAAAGCTGCGCCGCGCGCTCGCGAACGCCATCCAGCGGCGCGCGGCTGCTCGCGTGCTTTGCCCCTTGGTGATGTTTGGCGGCACGGTCGCGCTTGGCGGCGTCATCATGCTCTTCGGCATCATGCGGATGATGATGCCGCGCATGGCTGGGCGAGCGGCGGTTGCCCGCTGCGTGGTGGCCTGGATGCTTGGGATCGTGGTCGTTGCGTGTCATGCCCTAATGGGCGCCCCTCATCCGGCGATGTCCGTGTCCCTTGCCGCCGCTCGATTGCCGGCGCGGCCAATGTCCCCATAGCGGTAGAGCCGCTTGCACCCTGCCGACGCAAGCGGATATTGCGACTTTGACGGGTCGAAAACGACGAAAGGAAGGCACTATGGTGCGCGAACTCGTAGCCGGCGCCAAGGCGCCCGCCTTCACGCTGCCGCGCGATGGCGGCTCCACCGTGTCCCTGAAAGACTTCATGGGCCGGAATCTGGTCCTTTATTTCTATCCCAAGGCCGACACGCCCGGCTGTACCGCGGAAGCGATCGCATTCTCGAAGCTGCGCGCGGCCTTTGCCAAGGCCGGGACCGAGATCTTGGGCGTATCGGCCGATTCGGTCGAAAAGCAGGATAAATTCATAGCCAAACACAAGCTGAAAATCCCCCTCGCCTCGGACGAAACCAAGAAGATGCTGACCGCCTATGGCGCGTGGGGCGAGAAAACTTTGTACGGCCGCAAATTCATGGGGGTCACGCGCAAGACCTTCCTTATCGAAGCGCATGGCCGCATCGCCCAGGTCTGGCCCAAGGTGAAAGTGGAGGGCCATGCCAAGGCCGTGCTGGAAGCCGCCCGCGCCCTGTAATGTCCTGCTTTTCCAGCCGAATTGCGGCCCGGCCCGGTTCCGCTTAGGGCCTTCTTAACCATATCGGACTGATATCGAACCGCTGGTTCGTGCCCCTGGCCAGCGGGAAGATCGATGTCGCATTCATCCGCGCATGGCCGGACCGAGCCTGCCTCCCGCCCGGGCGGGCGATCGGCGGCCGCCGTCGCGCGCCACGTCCAGCGCGGTCGCGACGGCTACACGCTTCAGCACGCCGGCCGGCAGATCCGCATCGGGCCGGTGGCGTTCTGGATCGTGGTTGGGACGTTGGTTGTGATGGCGGTTTGGTCGATCCTCACCGGCACCTATTTCGCCTTCCGCGACGACGTGCTCACCGGCCTGATCGGCCGCCAGGCGCAGATGCAGTTCGCCTATGAGGACCGCATCGCCGAACTGCGGGCGCAAGTCGACCGCATCACCAGCCGCCAGCTGCTCGACCAGGAGCAGTTCGAGCAGAAGCTGAAGCAACTGCTGCAGCGGCAGGCGACGCTGGAGCAGCGCACCGATGCGCTCACCGGCGATGCGCTGACGACGGGCTCGATCCCGCCGGCCAGTCGCTCTCCGCGCACGCCCGCCGCGCCGCCGAAACCCTCGCCGATCAGCGACACCGTGATCTATGTGGCACCTCCTGACCGCGAGGCACGCCTGCAATCGCGCGAGATGCCGGTCGTCGCGACCCGCTTGGCTGCGCTCGGCGATGCCGGCGGCCTTACCGGCATGCTGGCGCGCGTGTCCGGCTCGCTCGACAAGATCGCGCGACGGCAGACCACGGCCTTGACCGACATCGAGGAGCATGTCGACAGCCAAGCCCGCCGCATGCACAGCGTGCTGAGCGACCTCGGCGTTAGTATCGGCGCCATGCCGAAGTCGGCGGCCGGCGGCCCCTTCGTGCCGATCCGCCCGCCCAAGCCGGGCGCCAGCGCCTTCGACCGCCAGCTTTACCGCATCGATCTCGCGCGCGCGCAGATCGACCGCTTGAACCGCGTGCTCGTCGACGTGCCGGTGCGCAAGCCGGTGCCGGGCGAAATCGACATGAGTTCGCCGTTCGGCGTGCGCACCGATCCGTTCCTTGGGCGCCCAGCCATGCATACCGGCATCGATCTGCGCGGCGAAACCGGCGAACCGGTCTACGCGACCGCGGCCGGCCGGGTCACCAATGCCGGCCGCGACGGCGGTTACGGCAATATGGTCGAGATTGATCACGGCAACGGGCTTTCCACCCGTTACGGCCATTTGTCCGAGATCGATGTGAAGGTCGGGCAGGTCATCCGCATCGGGCAGATCATCGGCAAGATCGGCTCGACCGGCCGCTCCACCGGCCCGCATCTGCACTACGAGACGCGCATCAACGGCGAGCCGGTCAATCCGCAGAAATTCCTGCGCGCGGGCATGCGGCTCGGCAAGGTTTGAACTTTATGACGAGGGGCCGCGGAGCGCCTTCTCGGTCTCGTTGAGCTCGCTCAGCATCCATTGCTGAAACGTCGTGCCGGGCGGTGTGGTCTCGGTCACGCCGACCACCGGAACATTGGCAGCGTGCGCCAACCCGACCAGGTGCTGCACGATCTTGTCCGACGCCTGCTTGTTGTAGAACATCACGCGCACCTTGTGCTCCTTCAGGTCGCGCTCGAAGGCGGCGACGTCGTGCGCGCTCGGCTCGGTGTCGTTCATGATCGCGATCTGGAATTTCTCGTTGCGCATCTTCAAACCGAGCGCGGTCGCCATGTAGCCGAACACCGGCTCGCTGGCGGTGACGGCAGCGCCGGCGTATTTCTTGCGGATGGCCGCGACCTTCTCGTCGACCGGCTTGAGCGAGGTAAGGAAGCTCGCGAGCCGCGCTTGGTAATCGGCGGCATGGGCCGGGTCGATCTTGGCGAGAGCGTTCGCGATCGACTTGGCCACCGCGGGCATGGTCGCCGGGTCGTACCACAGATGCGGATTGTCCCCGGCCTTCTTGTGCACGAGATCGGCGGCGACGATCACGGACCGGCCCGGCCGCGTAGCAACCGTGAGCAGCTTCGCCATCCAGGGATCGTAATCGGCGCCGTTGTAGATCACGAGATCCGCCGCCGTCAGATCGCGCACCACGGCGGGCGAGGTTTCGAACAGGTGCGGATCCTGGTCGGGATTGCTCATGACGCTGGTCACCGCGACTTGCGGACCGCCGATCTGCTCGGCGACGCCGCCATAAAAATTCTCTGCCGCGATCACTTTGACCGGGCCGCTCGCAGCGGCAGCGGCCTGCGCGATGACGGCGAAAACGAAGGCGAACACAATTCCGGTGGCGGTTTTCATGGGCGATATCCCTTGCCGTGCGGTCAATTTGTAACATTATAACATTACGAAGCGCAAGGGCAAAGAAGCGCCGTTCGGCGCACACCCCGAGCCGCGGTTGCCAGCCGCAACGCCGTATAAGATGAATTGCCGCCAAGAGAATCTTAAGGGGGTATCGCCACGTCATGCGGATCAGGCCACGCCACCCTTGGCTCGGTGCGGCCGGGTTTCACCTGACGCTGCCGTTCCTCGAAGGCGCCTTTCGCCGGCGGCATGTCCACCGCGCCGACAGCCCGTTCGCCCGCGCGCGCATCGCGGCCGTGAAAGACAAGATCGCGCGGGGCGACACAGTCTATTTGGCCGGGGTCTCGGCTGCCGGCACGCATAATGCCGGCGTCGCGCTCGTCGAAGTCACCGGCACCCATGGTCCACGCCTCATCTTCAACAATGAGGAAGAGCGATTCTCCGCGGTCAAGCACAGTAACGCCTATCCGCAGCTCTCGATCGCCGCCCTGTGTGATTGGCTGGCGAGGCAGGGTTTTGGACCGGAACGCATCGACGCCTGGTTCAGCGCGTGGGACTATGCCGCGCTTGCTGCCACGCTGATCCGCACCTTCCTCGAGGAGGCGCCGACCAGCCTGCGCATCCTGCTGCGCGCCGAGGGAACGCCGCTGTTCAACTCGCGCGACCTCGATCGCGGCTACCGCGCCGCGCGCCAGATCGGGCGCCAACTCGGTTTCGCCCAGCCGGTCGATTTGATCGGCACGCCGCACCACGAGAACCACGCCTGGTTCTCGTTTGCGGCCTCGCCCTTTGCCCGCGAGACCAAGCCGGTGATGGTGGCGGTGCTCGACGGGCTCGGCGACATGGGCGCGATCTCGCTCTATCTCATCGAGCGCGGCCGCATGCGCCTGATCTACGGCAACGACAGCGTGTTCGACTCGCTCGGCATCTTCTACGCGGTGGTTTCCTCGACGCAGGGCGGCTGGACCTGGCTGTCGAGTGAAGGCCGCTACATGGGCGCCACCGCCTATGGCGACAACGACCGCAACAGCAATCCCTATTACGCCGCGTTGAAGGAAATCTTCAGCCTGCAGCCGGACGGCCAGATCTTCGTCAACCGTGACCTCGCCAACTGGCCGCGCGACATTCTCCGCAACCCATATACCGATGCGCTCAAACGGATTCTCGGCGAGCCGATTGCGCCCAAGGACATGTGGAATCCGGACGCGATGCTGCGCATCGAGGACATCAAGCACAAGGAGAACACGCAGGCGCGGCTCGACAAGGCCGCAGCGACCCAGATGGTGTTCGAGGATGCGCTGATGCACATTATCGATCACTTCATCCGCGCGACCGGCAGCGACAAACTGGTGCTGACCGGCGGCATCGGGCTCAATGCGCTCGCCAATATGCGGCTGCTGGAACGCTTCGATGCGGGCTATTTCCGGCGCGCGCTGGGCCGCGACACGCGATTGCACCTGTGGGTGCCGCCGGTGCCGAACGATACCGGCGTCACGGTCGGCGCGGCCTATATGGGCGCCTATCTTGCGGGCTATGGGCTCGGTCCGCCGCTCGAACACGCCTTCTATTGTGGCGGTTCTCCGGGTGAGGGCGAAATCCGCGCAGCGCTCAAGATGAGCCCGGACGTTGACTGGATTGAGCTTGTCCGCGCCGACCACGCCGAGGCCCGCCTGCGCTACGCCGATTTCATGGCCTATATGACCGCGCAGGACGCCATTTTCGCGCTCTATCAGGGCGCCGCCGAAACTGGTCCGCGCGCGCTCGGCCATCGCTCGATCTTGGCCAATCCATGCAATCCGCAAACGCGCGCGAATCTCAACGCGCAGGTGAAATACCGCGAAGCCATCCGCCCGCTGGCGCCGATGCTGACGCTCGAAGCGGCTCAGGAATATTTCGAATTGTCGGAGGGCGCGAGCGACGCCGACTACAACGCCTACAATTACATGGTGCTCACCGCGCACGCGAAGCCTGCGGCGCGCCAGCGCATCCCCGCTGTCATCCACGCCGACGGCACCGGCCGCCTGCAGATCGTGCGCCAGCAGACCGATCCGCTCACTTACGCTTATCTGAAGGCGCTCGGCCGCCGCATCGGCGTCGAGTGCGCGGTCAACACCTCGTTCAACGTGGCCGGTCCGATCGCGCAGACGCCGAGCCAAGCGCTCGATACGCTGCGCCGCTCGAAGGGGCTCGACGCCGTACTGATGTTCTCGGTGGAAGGGCCGGTGTTCGGCGCGCTGCACGGCGGCAGCGGCGGCTCAGGCGGCGAACGATTCAGAAAATGGCTCGCGGCCTGGCAAGCCGAAACGAGCGAGCGGCTGGAAATTTGAGCTCACCCTCACGCCCTCCACGCTGACCCGAAAGCTCACGATCGCCCGCCGACCGGCCCCGGAATCCAACGATCGCCCGCCAAGGGGGTAACTTTCACGTGCTTGACCAGCCCTTGCTGCAGGGTCGGATCGAAAAAACGCATGGTCTGTTCGCTGAAATCAATGACGCGGCCGGGGCGCAGCGGGCCTACGTCATTGATCTTGACGATGACATGTTTGTCGGCGGCCTCGACCAGCGCATAGGTCGGCTGATAATCGCTGCCATAGTGCAGGCCGCCGAAATTCGCGCGCAGCCCCGTCTGGATCGCAGCCGTCCATGCCGTCGGATCGTAGAGCTCGCCGGATGCGGTTTCGATCCCGCCGGCGGTGATGTCGTGCTCGAACGGATTGTACATCGACGCCACGCCGACGACGGTCGCGCCTTTCGGAGTTCTGTTCCAGGTGACGTTCTGCGGCCCAGCATCCGCAAATGGTGCAAGCACGGAATGATAGGCGGCAATTTGGAAGCGCAGTTCGGCGCAGTCGTAAGGCTCGAACTTGACGACGAATGCTCCTTTGCGATCCGCCACATGCCCATTGGCGTCGATGGCCGTCCGATGGCGCGCCGCGTCCATGGCGTGCTGGCGCGCCGCTGCTGCGGCCGCAGCTTTGCCGTCGACATAGGCAACGACGGGTGTAATTCCGCAATGAGCGATGACCGCATTGGAGAATGCAAAAATGATTACGGCGCCGCAAAGCGCGGCGCCGAGCCGCATGACCATCAAGGAGTCTCCCCGTTTCTTCTTGGCCCCCGGCCAAGGGCCGCGGCGGATATTTGCCGCCTGGTGCGAATTCAGGGCGAGACTGCGGCGATTTCTGGAATCGCGACCGATTGTCGCCGGCTCGCATGCAGGTTTAGGAAGAGCCTTTGCGTCGACAGAGAAATCGACGCGTTTTTTGCTTAAGCTGAATGGCGCCGCTGGCCACGGACTCGCTTCACCTCCCTGGAGGCTACGAGATTCACACATCTCGCGGGAATGCAGAGCCGCTCCGCAGGTTCCTTCCCTCCCTTGCGTTGCTGCAAAGCCGCTGCCCCCACCCCCCACCCCACCCCACCACTCGCTGCGCTCGTGGGAGGAGGGGAGCGGAAGCGCCGTCCGGATGACTTGTGCAAATCTCGTAGCTCGGAAGCGGAGGGTGACCACCGAATGCCCGGAGCCGCTGCGAGCTAAAGCGATCTCCCCTTACTCCACATCCTCCACCTGCGCCGGGCCGCCGCCGAAGGCCTTCTGCGCCAGCGCCGCCTGCATGAACTCGTCGAGATCGCCGTCGAGCACCGCGCCCGTGTTGGAGGTAGACACGCCGGTGCGCAGGTCCTTCACCATCTGATAGGGCTGCAGCACGTAGGAGCGGATCTGATGGCCCCAGCCGATATCGGTCTTGGCGGCCTGCTCGGCCTCCGCTTTCGCCTCGCGCTTCTTCAC